>Ga0207693_10003975_pt1 | contig 12561 bp, 9 predicted proteins | sample LARL81metaG_FD_184347 | JGI IMG/M metagenome (GOLD analysis project Ga0207693, IMG submission 184347) | Corn, switchgrass and miscanthus rhizosphere microbial communities from Kellogg Biological Station, Michigan, USA - LAR L8-1 metaG... | ecosystem: Host-associated > Plants > Roots >...
CGTCCTTAATAATAAGGTCTCGCACTGATGTAGCCGGCATGTTGAGTCGCAGCGACTCCCAATTATCGCCATCATCAAACGAGACGTAGACGGCGCGCTCGGTTCCGGCGAACAACAATCCCTTTCTCTGGGTATCTTCCCGGACGACGTTGACCGTTTCGCCCTCGGGGATTCCCCGAACGATCTCGGTCCAAGTCTTCCCGGAATCGTGGGTTCGGTAAATGTGTGGACGTACGTCATCCAGCCGAAGGGTGTTGACCGCGGCGTACGCGGTGTTGGCATCAAAGTGACCAGCGTCAATGATTGAGATCTTTTGCCAGGCCGAAATGGCAGACGGCGTAACATCGTTCCAGCTCTTTCCCCCATTTGTCGTTAGCTGAATCAAACCGTCATCGGTTCCGCACCAAATCCGATTCACATCCATAGGCGACGGCGCGACGGCATAAATCACTCCCCGCTGCTTCGCCTGTGCCGTTGGGTCGTCGCGATATTTTCCAATGCTGGCCGGCAATTCGTAACTCTTGCGCGTCAGATCGGGGCTGATCTGTTTCCAGTTCCGTCCGCCGTCGCGTGTTTGCCAAAGCGTGTTTCCGGAAAAGAAGAGGAGGTGCGGATTGATCGGAGAAAAGACGACGGGCTGCGTCCGCAGCATCCGAAAATCGGGAGAGCGCAATGGCACCGGTAAAATTCCCTGGGCTTGTCCGGTGCGCCGATCGAAGCGCGTCAACTTGCCGCCGTAGATGATGTCCGGGTCGAGCGGATCGGCGACAACGTAGCCGTATTCCTCGGCCGCGACGGGATGCCAGTCGCGAAAAGTGATCCGGCCATCATTGCCGCGACTGGTGATGCCGACCGAGCCGCTCTCCTGTTGGCCGCCGTACAACCGATAAGGAAATGCGTTATCGGCGCTGACGTGATAAAGCTGGGCCGTGGGCTGATTGTACCAGGAGCTCCAACTTTGCCCGCCATTGACCGTGACGACCGCGCCCTGATCGCTACCGAGCAGAACAATGTTTGGATTGTCGGGGTTAATCCAAATGTTTTGATAATCATCGCCGCCGGGTGCACCGCGCCAGCCTTCCCAGGTTTTGCCGCCATCTATCGATTTCCAACAAACGATGCTGGTTGAATACACGATCGCCGGATTCTTCGGATCGAACTTTACGATCGGCAGCTCACCGCCGCCGATACCTGCGGCAGGCCGCGCATCATCTGTCGTGGGGACCCACGATTCGCCGCCGTCCTCGGATCGAAAAATATTAGACGTGACCAATGTCTTGACCGTCGCGAGCAAGGTCCCCGGTGAACTTGGTGAGATCGCAAGATTTGCCTGCACAATTTTGTCGGGAAGACCTTTGTGGAGTTGGTTCCAGCTTTTGCCGCCGTCGGTGGATTTGAAGATGCCGGCATTGGTTCCGTTCCAGGTGCTGTTTTCCCAGGGGCCTTCTCGCGATTCCCAGAGACTCGCATAGACGACATCGGAATTCGTTGGGTCAACCTGGACATCGCCGCCTCCGGTGTTCTCGTCGCGATAGAGAACTCTTTCGAACGTCTTACCACCATCGAGCGACCGGAAAATCCCCCGCTCCTCGTTAGGTCCGAAGGGATGCCCGCCAACCGCGACGAAGACTCGGTCGGGATTGCCGGGATCGACCGCGATTTGTGGAATCTGTTGTCCGTCGCGCAATCCCAGATGTACCCAGGTTTTTCCCGCGTCCGTCGATTTGTATATGCCATCGCCGATCGAGAGATCGGGTCGATGCAACCCTTCGCCGCTGCCAACGTACACGATGTCCGGATTGGAAATCGACACCGCGATGGCGCCAATCGAGCCGGTTGGTTGATCGTCAAAGATCGGCTGCCATGTTCGTCCGTAATCGGTTGTTTTGAAAACACCACCGTTGACCTGCGCCATGTAAAAGACATTCGGCTGGGAAGGAACGCCGGCGATGGCGTGGGTGCGACCACCGCGAAACGGGCCGACGTTGCGCCACCGCAGCGCGCCATCAAAACCCGCATCGGCTGACAACGGGCAAAGCGCGGCTACGACCAAGAGAGTCGTCAGCCCGCTCGCAATAGAACGATTAGTTCGCATGAAGAAGGGGCAATCCTCTGCCGCCTTGTAGTCGTACGCAAGAAGCCTGGAGCGCGCTTTGGAACATAGACTTGCAGTCAGTGTGCCCGGCGGATTTGCAATCCGCTGAAACCCGGACAGCGGCCAACATGTCCGTTGGGCGCACAGGGCACAGCCCTATGTTCCGAATTATCGCACGGGCGTCCGTTGTGTTTTTCAACGGTATCTTGGGAGCGCCTGCGGCGATTTTTCGTTTCGCTTTTGATGACGCCGGATACTATCGCCGAACGTCGCTACGCCAATCAATTTTGTCGACGCGACGATTGGATGATTGAATAAACGATATGCCAACCATCGAAGATAAGCGGAGAAAATTTCGGCAGCTGCACGGTAGCGGATGTTTCGCGATCCCGAATCCGTGGGACATCGGCAGCGCAAAATATCTGGAACATCTCGGGTTCAAAGCGATCGCGACCACGTCGGCTGGGTTCGCGTTTTCGCGCGGACTCGCCGACGGCAGCGTCAAACGCGACGACATGCTCGCGCACATCAGGGAGCTGGTTGAGGCGACCGACATTCCGGTAAACGCCGATTTCGAAAACGGTTACGCCGACGACCCGAACTGGGTCGCGGAAAACGCGCGTCTTTGTGCTGAAACCGGAGTGGCCGGTCTGTCGATTGAAGACGCAGCGGATCGAAAAGAAAGCCCGATCTATGATTTCGATCTTGCCGTCGAACGCATCCATGCGGTCCGCGAAGCGCTTCATGACAGCGATGTCGTCCTCGTCGGGCGCGCGGAAGGATTTTTGGTCGGCCGGGAAAATCTCGATCAAGTCATCAAGCGACTTGTCGCCTATTCCGAAGCCGGAGCGGATTGTTTGTATGCACCGGGATTCAAGGAACACGATCACATCAAAGCGATCATCGAGGCCGTCGCGCCTAAACCGGTCAACGTCTTGATCGGTGGTCCCGGCGGCCTCACCATGCGCGACGCCGCTGAATTAGGCGCGCGGCGCGTGAGTGTTGGCGGCGCGTTCGCCCGCGCGGCTTGGGGAGGATTTATTCGCTCGGCCAAGGAGTTGATCGAAACCGGCACATTTGACGAACTGAAGCACGGCGCGTCCTACGACGAACTGCAACGACTATTTGCCCAACCCTGACAGATTCAGGCTCGCTTCAAGGGTTCAGCCGCCAAGGACACTAAATGACGCGAAAAAGGCTAACCGCGTTTAGCGGCGTTTGTGACAAAACTCCGAATCAATAGACGGGCGCTCGCCGCGGCGAGCGCCTCTACAACTTTCGCGTCCTTTCTGTGGTGAGTGTCTTTTTGTAAAATCGGGGTGGTTGACTTCGCCGTCATTTGTGAGAAATGTCGCGGCGCTTTTTGCTATGACCGATGCCGACCTACGCACCCGCATCAAAGAAATGATGGTGAAGAATTTGATGCTGCAAATTACTGCTGATCAGATTGCGGATGATTCGCCGCTGTTCGGGCCGAATGGGATCGGCCTTGATTCGATCGATGCGCTCGAGCTCGCAGTCGGGTTGGAAAAAAATTTTGGCGTAAGTGTGCCTAATTCTGAAATCGCCACGAAAGTACTCCGCAGCGTGAACACCATTCACGATTATATCGTCGAAAAACGTGGCGAATCAGCGCAGTCCTAGCACGGGAGTGATGGGATAAGGTTTCGTTCAGCACTACTCCATTACTCCCCCACTTCATTCGCTCTGCTTCCCGCTGTTCACGCACTCGGCGCGATTGATGGCGTCGATCAATTGCCGGAAGCGTCCGAAGCTGCGGCGATGTGGACAAGAAATAAGCCGCGGCAGCGCCAGGACCTCAGGCTCGTTTCGTTCCTGCGGCAGCGCCTTGCCCTGCACGATCGCTCCGCGACGCAGCAGATCAGTGAATTCATCGTTTAATTGAGCAACAGCTTCGGAGGTAAGGGGACGCGCGATGCGAATAACAAGTTTCTGCCCCACCCAGCGAGCGGAATGGTATATGCGATAAAATCCCGTGATCTCGTTCACGGCCGCGTTTACGTCGTGAAAAATCTTGAAGAAATGAAAGTCGTCCTCTGAAACAAAACCGATTTTATAAAGGTGCTCGGTCACAAACGTGAGCCACGTTTCCCAGTAATCGCCATCCGTCTTATCGAGCATCACCACTGGAATGATCCGGGCTTTGCCACTTTGCATGAGAGTGAGGACCTCGAATGATTCGTCGAGCGTGCCAACGCCGCCGGGGAACAGCGCGAGCGCGTGTGTTTCCTTAACGAAATTCAGTTTGCGGGTGAAAAAGTAATTGAAGTTGATGAGCTTTTTATCGCCTTCGATCGTCAGATTGGCACGTTGCTCAAAAGGGAGCCGGATATTTAGTCCGAAGCTCATGTCCCGTCCGGCGCCGCGTTGGGCCGCACCCATGATTCCATCGCCCCCACCGGTAATGATCATGAAGTTTTTCGCGACTATTTGGCGACAGAATTCCTCCGCGACTTTGGCTTCCGGCGAATCCTGGGCGACGCGCGCTGAACCAAAGATGCTAACTTTGCGGAACGCCTGATAATTGGCGAAGATTTTCGCGGCGTAACGCATTTCCTTCATCGAGCGCGAAATCAGCTTGAGATCGGCCACGCTCATTTTTTCCCGCGCCATCCTTAACGCGGTCACAATCATCTCCTCGATCAGCTCGGGCGAATGTTCGGCGCCGAATTCGCGCACGAGCTCACGCACACGCGCATCCCATTTGCCCCCGAGAGTAAGTTGTCTACGGACGGGCTGACTGCTAATCGTGCCGGCAGTGAAATCTTCCACACAAAATTCGTAGCGTGAGTTATGCCCGGTGCATGTAAAATTTTCAGCTCGAAGAGCTGGTGGATCGGCCGCTCCGCCAACGCCAGCCCGGCTCGGAGCGGTGTCGAAAATTTAGGCGGCTAGGCCGCATCAAGTTAACATCGAGGTCCAAGCCGGATTGGCACGACTGCTCGATCCACCTAAAGAGCTCAAGAAGATAGCAGCCGCTCCTTGTTTCAAACCGCGATCAAATCCTGCAGGATTTCGCGAATATGGCGGACGGGCACGGAATAATGCCCCGCGCGTTCGATTACGCGAAATTCACAATTCGGAATCTTCTTCGCCATTTCGCGTGCCGTCCCGAGCGAAAAACTGCGATCGGAATCGCCGTGCCACAAACGAATCGGCATCCGCAATTCATTCAGAGAAAATCCCCAGGGTTGAGCAAATAATTGCGCATCCGCCATCACCCCTTCAGCAGAATTTTTCCAAGCCTGGCGCTGACTTTCGAAACACGCTTCGAATGCTTTCTCGTCGCGGAGCGAATCGGCGTCGAACGGCTGCAGAAATTTCAAGAGCCACGGTCGACTACGCCGCGGCGGTCGCAACGAGAGAAAAGGCCGCGCCAGGCGAAAGCCGAAACGGCAGAGCGGCGGCGGCAGTCTCTTTTCGGCCCACATCAGCCAGCGGTAAAGCGGGAGCAGACCGCTGTGATCGCTCAATTCAGCAATGTAAGGCGCGCCGCTCACCACTGCGACCGCGCGCACCCGCTCCGGCAGCGCCCACGCCAGAGCGTAAGCGTACGGTGCTCCGCCGGAGATCCCGAGCACGCGAAATCTTTCCAGATGCAAAAAATCGGCCAGTTCAAAAACGAGAGGTGGCCAATCGAGTAGTTTGCGGTTCACTGCAAAACTCGATTCGGCAATACCGGGCCGGTCCGGCGAAATAATGCGCACCCCCAATTCGCGGGCGGCGTCGTCGATAAACTGCGCCATGATGCGCGAGCTTGGCCAACCGTGACAAAACATCACCGGCTCGCCACTAACGTCACCGTATTCGCTGAAGGCAACACGGTCACCGTTCCCGCGAATAAAAATTTCGTCCCGCAACGGAATCATTGGCTAATCATCCTAACGTGCCTATTTTGTTGTATGCGAATTGACGGCTCGACAATTCGCTCGACAATTCCTTTGGTGCGCACAATCGTTTACTGCAATCCGATTCATTTATGTACATGAATGAAAACTCACAACCGAGCTTCGGAAAGATTTCCGTGCATGGCGATGGTGTCGGCGCGCCCACGCCGGAAATGATCGAACGACGCGCGCGTGAAATCGCATTGATCGACGAACGCGACCCCGACGATTTCACCGATAGCGATTGGGAACAGGCTCACCGTGAGCTAATGGGAATTCCGCAGGCAAGCGCACCGGAGGAACTCGGCGGCGGAGTCGAAGTTTCCTCGGACGAACATGAGATTGTGCCCGAATCACCCGGACACCGCGCCCCGCGCCCGGGCTTTGATGAGGATGATGAAACAGTAGGGCAATCATTGGTCAGCGGCGGTTTGGAAGAAGCCGCGCACGACCAAATGCTCGAGGCGCGTCTCGAAGAACACGAAGCAGACGAGGTCTGAGCGATGCCGGCGATCGGGGAGAAGCCCGCTTCGACGCGGGCAATATCACGCGCAGAATCACTGCGGACGCGGTTTCGTGATATGCGCGATTTTTCGAAACTGCTCACGCGCGACCTCGAAGCGGAAGATTGCGTGGTGCAATCAATGCCGGATGTCAGTCCGACGAAATGGCATCTCGCCCACACGACGTGGTTTTTCGAAACCTTCGTGCTCAAGAAATTTGTCACGGGCTATGTGTCGACGATTCCGGAATACGCTTTTCTTTTTAATTCTTATTACAATGCCGCCGGCACGATGCATCGCCGTGATCTGCGCGGTTTAATCTCGCGGCCAACGGTGGCCGAATCATTCCGCTATCGCGAAAGCGTTGATCGGCAGATCGAAGATCTCGTCGGCTCCGCGTCGGACGACTTGCTCGATGAAATTGAATCGATCATCACCCTCGGCGTTCATCACGAACAGCAGCACCAGGAACTGCTCGTGACCGATATCAAGCACGTGTTCGCTCAGAATCCGCTCCATCCAGTTTTCCGACAACGCACGAAAGAAAAGACACAAGCGCCAGGTCAGATGAGTTTTATCGATTTCGATGAAACGGTGACAAGCGTCGGTTATCGCGGCAACGGTTTTTCTTACGACAACGAAGGGCCTCAGCATCGCGTCCTTGTTCCAAACTTTTCTCTCGGGTCACGTTTGGTCACCTGCGGCGAGTATCAGCGCTTCATTGAAGCCGGTGGATATCAACGGCCGGAATTCTGGTTGTCGCTCGGCTGGATGACCGTAAACGAGCAGCGTTGGGAAGCGCCGCTCTATTGGGAAAAACGCGACGGAACCTGGTGGCATTTCACTCTCTCCGGGTTTCGCCCGATCGATGAAAATGAACCGGTCACGCACGTGAGTTATTTCGAAGCCGACGCCTTCGCGAATTTCTCCGGCGCGCGCCTACCGACGGAATTCGAATGGGAGCTAGTGGCGCAAAATGAAACAATCGAGGGCAATTTCGCGGAATCGGAACGATTCCATCCGGCACCGGCGACCGACGGAAGCGGTTTGACGCAGATGTTTGGCGACGTTTGGGAATGGACGCGCAGCGCTTATTCCCCCTACCCCGGTTACCGCGCCGCGCCCGGAGCACTCGGCGAATACAACGGAAAATTCATGTGCAATCAATACGTCTTGCGCGGCGGGTCCTGCGCAACGTCACAATCACACATCCGAGCCACCTACCGAAACTTTTTTCAACCGGAGAAACGCTGGCAGTTCACAGGGATCCGGCTGGCCCGCGACGCGACATGAATCAGCATGCCGGGCAAATCGCCGTGCTCGATTTCGCGCCGGCCGATGCAGAATTTTGCGAACAAGTCATTCACGGGCTGTCGCAGCCGCCGCGGACACTGCCGTGCAAGTTCTTCTACGATGAAACCGGCTCCGCTCTTTTCTCAAAAATCTGCGAGCTGCCAGAGTATTACATCACTCGCGCGGAGATGCGGATTTTGCGCGAATGCGGTGGCCAAATTGGCAATGCGCTCGGCCGCGGTATCGAATTGATTGGCCTCGGCACCGGTGCGGGAACAAAAACGCAAATTCTCCTGCAGCACCTGGACGCGCCCGTGGCTTACGTGCCGGTTGATATTTCACGCGAACAATTGACGCAATCGAGCATTGCCTTCCGTAAGAAATTTCCGGGACTGAAAGTTCTTCCCGTTTGTGCCGACTACCTTCAACCCTTCGATCTGCCCCGGCGCAACCGCAAACCAACGCGCACCGTCGTCTATTTTCCCGGATCAACCATCGGCAATCTCGAACCCGACGACGCAGCCGATTTTTTGGTAAAGATCGCGGGCATCGCCGGGCCGGGCGGTCGTGCACTCATTGGAGTCGATCTGAAAAAATCGAAATTTGTCCTGGAACGCGCTTACAACGACAGCGCGGGCGTGACGGCCGACTTCAATCTAAACTTGCTCGCCCGGATCAATCGCGAACTCGGAGCGGATTTTTACCTGCGACAATGGTGTCACCGTGCCTTTTACAATGAAAAAATCGGGCGCATTGAGATGCATCTCATCAGCAAGGTTCCGCAAACTGTGACCATTGCCGATACCGCTTTTAAGTTCGCGGCCGGCGAACACATCATCACTGAATTCTCCTACAAATATTCGCCCGCCGAAATGATCGCGATGGCGGCTACGGCTGGTCTTGGTTTTGAGAAAATTTGGACCGATCAACAAAAATTGTTTGGGCTCTTTTTGTTTTCCACGTTGTAGCTATCGCTGTGCTCTTTCTTACGCGCGCGAGCAACCTTGAGGCGGACGCTGCGACAATTTGTGGGGAGCTGCCGGCAGCTTGCCTGCGCTCCCCGGATTTTCTCGCGAAAGCAAAATGACCCTGGGTGGAGCGTCGTGCTAGTGATTACAGAGACGCCGCTTTGCGTTAAAGCGTGAACGCGCTCGTTCACTTTCGCGCGGTCAGCAAAGTTTTCGGCAATGATGTCGCGGTTTCCGACATCAACCTCGAAATTCCGCGCGGCCAGATTACTGCGCTGATCGGTCCCAGCGGCTGCGGTAAATCGACCATCCTGCGTTTGATCGTCGGTTTGCTCACACCGGATACGGGCGAAATCCAGTTTGATGGCGACCCGATCGCACCCGGAACAATCATGAAAATCCGGCGCCGACTCGGCTACGTCATTCAGGATGGTGGGCTGTTTCCACATCTCACCGCCCGGCGCAATCTCGCGCTGCAATCGAATTTGTTCGGCAAAAACCGTGATGAAATCGAAAAACGCATTGCGGAGCTTTGCGCGCTCACAAAATTTCCGAACAACGGACTCGGTCGTTATCCACTGGAGCTTTCCGGCGGGCAACGCCAACGCGTCAGTTTGATGCGGGCGCTAATGTTGTCGCCTGAATTGCTTTTGCTCGATGAACCGTTCGCGGCGTTGGATCCGCTTGTGCGGGTAAATCTGCAACGCGATCTGAAGGAAATTTGCGCGCAACTTCAGCAAACAGTCTTGGTCGTTACTCACGACCTGCCGGAAGCTGCCTTTCTTGCCAACGACATTGTCCTCGTAAATGAAGGCCGCATTGTTCAGCGCGGATCGATTGCGGACTTGCGTGCGAAACCGGCGAACGAATTCGCTCGCGAATTTATCAGCGCGCAACGGAGCCTGATTACGTTATGAAACAGGCCTGCCCAAGGAACGGCGATTTCCAAGTCGCCGACTTAAGCAAACGGCGATGTAAAGACCGCCCCTTATTAATTTCTCTGCTCCTGCTCGTCTCAACCGTTGTCACCGTCTCAGCCGATCCCATCATCATCGGCTCCAAAAAATTCACGGAATCGTACGTCCTGGCGGAGATCGCGAAACGCTCGCTCGAAAAGGCCGGCATCAAAGCGGATCAGCGCCAGGGGATGGGCGGCACCATCATTCTCTGGGAAGCGTTGCGCGGCGGCGGCATCGATGTTTACCCCGAATACACCGGCACGATCGCAGAAGAGATGCTGAAACAACCGGGGGTGTCGACGACGCAAATTCGAAACGCATTATCGGCCCAGGGTATCGGCATGACCGACGATCTTGGATTTAACAACACTTACGCGCTGGTAATGCGGCGCGATCACGCCGATCAACTCGCCATCAAAACCATTAGCGATTTGCGCACACACCCCGAATTGAAATTCGGGTTAACCCATGAATTCCTGGAGCGCCACGACGGATGGCAGCCACTGAGTGCGCGGTATCAACTGGCGCCGGCTCACGTTCTCGGCATCGATCACGCGCTCGGCTACAGCGCCTTGGCCAAAGGCGAGATTGATGTCAAAGACGCTTATTCGACTGACGCGAAAATCGGCGATTACGGACTGGTTACGTTGATCGATGACCTGGAGTTTTTTCCCCAATACAAGGCGGTGTTCTTGTATCGCAAAACGTTGTCGCCGGAGGTGGCACACGCATTGAACGATCTTTCCAATTCGATTGATGAAGCACGGATGATTCGTCTCAATTCCGAAGCGGAACGAACAAAAAACTATGCTGCGGCTGCGCAGCAATTCTTTGGAACAACCGAAAGAGCGAGTCCGTTCGTTTCCGAAACTCTGCGCAGCAAGCTGCTGCGATGGATCACGCGACATCTCGAGCTCGCCGGTATTTCGCTTCTTCTTGCCATCGCAATCGGCTTACCGCTCGGGATCGTCGCCAGTCGCGGCGGCCCGATCGGGCACGCCATTCTCGGGATTACCGGAGTAATTCAGACGATTCCGTCACTCGCCCTTTTGGCGTTGCTGGTGCCGTTGCCGTTTTTTGGAATCAGCGCACGCACGGCCATCGTCGCGCTATTTCTGTACGGTTTGCTTCCAATCGTCCGCAACACGGCAAGCGGATTGCAGGATATCCCTAAACCACTGCGCGAGTCTGCCATTGCGCTCGGGTTGACTGCGGGCCAGCGATTGCGAAAAATCTTCTTGCCGCTGGCGTCCCGCTCAATTCTCAGCGGAATCAAAACCAGCGCCGTGATCAACATTGGCACGGCGACGCTAGCCGCGTTGATCGGCGCTGGTGGTTTGGGCGAGCCGATCATCAGTGGACTGAACCTGAATGATCACGTCACGATTCTGGAGGGCGCAATTCCGGCGGCGCTGCTGGCGTTGCTGGTGCAATCCCTTTTCGATTTGCTCGATCGCGTTCTGATTCCACGGGGGCTGCGATTGTAGAGACAAATCGTAGTTATCCCGAGCGCCAGTCGAGGGATCCCGCGATGAAACCTTAAAGGTAACGCATCGGGATCCTTCGACTTCGCTCAGGATGACACACGAGGCGAGCGCGTTTATTTAGTTTCATGGCCATTGCATCGATCAACCCCGCAACCGGCGAACTCAGCAAACGTTTTGAGGCGCAAAGTGACACAGAAATCGAGAGCGCACTAGATCGTGCGGCTTCTGCATTCGAAAAACATCGGCGCACGTCGTTCGCCTCGCGTGCCGCGAAGTTGCAGCGCGCCGCTGAGATTCTGGAAAAAGATCGCGAGCAGTTCGCACCCATTATCACCAGCGAAATGGGAAAACTTTTTCGCGGATCAATTGAGGAAATTGAGAAATGCGCGCGTGGTTGCCGCTATTATGCCGAGCACGGCGAGAAATTTCTGACCGAACAAAGCGTGTCTTCTGATGCTGCGCGAAGCCTCATCCGCTATGAGCCACTCGGAATTATTCTGGCAATCATGCCGTGGAATTTCCCTTTCTGGCAGGTCTTCCGATTTGCCGCTCCGGCTTTAATAGCAGGCAACGTGGGCCTGCTCAAACACGCGACCAACGTTCCGCAGTGCGCCCTCGCCATTGAAAATATTTTTCGTGATGCCGGATTTGAAGACGGAGTTTTTCAAACCTTGCTGATCGAGAATGAGGCCGTCGAAACGGTCATTCGCGATCCGCGGGTGAAAGCAGTCACCCTTACCGGAAGCGATCGCGCAGGTAGTGCGGTAGCGAGCACCGCGGGTCGCGAACTGAAAAAGAGCGTGCTCGAGCTCGGCGGCAGCGATCCGTTTATCGTGATGCCGAGCGCAAAACTCGAGGACGCGCTCTCGACTGGGGTGAAATCGCGCATGGTGAATTCCGGTCAATCCTGCATCGCCGCGAAACGTTTCATTATTGCCGATGCAATTTACGACAAGTACGTCGCGCAGTTCGTCGAGAAGATGAAATCGCTGAAATCAGGCGATCCGATGGCGGAAACGACCGAAGTGGCGCCACTTTCATCGGAAAATATTTTGCGCGGCGTCGATCAGCAGGTGCAGAAATCCGTCGCAGCCGGGGCCAAGATGTTGTGCGGCGGGAAACGCGCCGCGGGCACAGGATATTTTTACGAGCCGACGGTACTCACGGAAATTCCGAAGAATGCGCCCGCATACCGCGAGGAAGTTTTCGGACCGGTGGCGCTGTTTTTTCGCGTGCGAGATCGCGAGGAAGCCGTTGCCGTTGCTAATGACTCCAGTTTCGGACTCGGCGCCAGCGTCTGGACGAATGACACGGCCGAGCAGGAATTTTTCTCGCGTGAACTGGAGAG
>Ga0207693_10003976_pt1 | contig 12561 bp, 8 predicted proteins | sample LARL81metaG_FD_184347 | JGI IMG/M metagenome (GOLD analysis project Ga0207693, IMG submission 184347) | Corn, switchgrass and miscanthus rhizosphere microbial communities from Kellogg Biological Station, Michigan, USA - LAR L8-1 metaG... | ecosystem: Host-associated > Plants > Roots >...
GCCCGGGCCCGGTCCACCGACAGCGACTCATATTCCCAGCTGGTGTAGCCCAGCCCGTGCCCGAACGGGAACAGCGGCTCGCGGCCCGCCGCGTCGAAGCCCCGGTACCCGACCAGCAGCCCCTCGTCGTAGCTGAGCTGGCCGGCTACCGGCACGGCGTGCAGCACCGGGCTGTCGGCCTCGCGGGCCGGCATGGTCACCGGGAGCCGGCCGCCCGGCTCGGCCCGGCCGAGCAGCACGTCGGCCAGGGCGGCGCCGATGGCCTGGCCGGGCAGCCACGCGTACAGCACGGCGGCCACCTGGCCCACCCATGGCATCAGCACCGGCATGCCGGCGTTGACCACCACCACGGTGCGCGGGCTGGCCGCGGCGACCCGCTGGACCAGTTCGTCCTGGCGGCCGGGCAGCCGGAGCGTGCCCCGGTCGAACCCCTCGCTCTCCGTGGTCTCCGCCGACCCGACGACGACCACCGCCACATCGGCGGCGGCCGCCGCCTCGACCGCCGCGGCCAGCATGGCCTCCTCGTCCGGCGCGGCGACCAGGCCGAGCCGGACCGCCAGCGGGCCCTCCGCCTCAGCCGAGGGCAGGAAGTCCAGCCTGACCTCGGCGGGCTGTCCCTCGGTCAGCATGACGCGGCCGGTGACTTCACCCGGCCGGGTCATCGTCTCCACCGGGTCGGCGGGTACCGGGGTGGCGCCGTCCGCGGCGACCACACCGTCCACGGTCACGGTGAGCCGGCCTACGCCGGCCGCCCCGACCACATGCGGCCCGGAGGCATCCGGCTGGTACCGGGCCAGCACCGAGATGGTGCCACCGCGGCCCCAGCCGACCTCGGCGGGCAGCCCGTCACCCCACCAGGCGAAGACGGTCGAGTTCCGGTGCTCGGCGGCCAGCAGGGTGCCGTCGGCCGCGCGGAACTCCAGCCGGACCCCGGGCTCACCGGTCACCGGGTCGCGCAGCGCCCGGGCGGGCGGCTCGGGCACGGTCTCCCAGGTATGGCAGCCCGGCGTCACGGTCACCGTGGCCTGGCCGGCCAGGGCCGCACGCAGCTGGCCGGCGGGCTCGGCGATAGCGGCCGGGTGGACCGCGGCGCTGCCGCCGCCCTGGATCACCGGGTGCACCGCGTTCGGGCCGATCAGCGCGACCCGGCTGAGCCGCGCCGGGTCGAGGGGCAGTACCGCCCGCTCGTTGCGGAGCAGCACGAACGACGCGGCCGCGGCCCGGCGCAGCAGCCCCGGGCCGGTCAGCGCGGGCGGCTGCGGGCCCGGGGTGGCCGGCACCTCCAGCAGGCCGGTGCCGTCCAGCGGCTGCACCGCGCCGACCCGGCGGGCCACGCCGAGCAGCCGGAGCACCTTGTCGTCGATCAGCTCCTCGGGGATGGCCCCGGACCGGACCGCCTTGACCAGGGCGTCGCCCCACGGCCCGGAGGGCCCGGGCATGGCCAGGTCCAGCCCGGCCTCGGCGGTGGGCAGCGTGCTGCGCGCCGCCGACCAGTCCGAGACGACCACCCCGGTGAAGCCCCACTCGCCCTTGAGCACGTCCCGCAGCAGCCGGGTGTGCTCGGTCATCAGCGAGCCGTTCACCGAGTTGTACGCCGCCATGACCACGGCCGCGCGGGCCTGCTTGACGCACGCTTCGAACGGCACCAGGTACAGCTCGCGGAGCACGTTCTCGGGGATCCGCGCGTCATAGGTCCACCGGTCGGTCTCCGAGTCGTTGCCCACGTAGTGCTTGACCGCGGCGCCGACCCCAGCGGACTGCAGCCCGGCCACGTAGCTGACGGCCAGCCGGGCGGTCAGTTCCGGGTCCTCGGAGAAGCACTCGAACCCCCGCCCGCCGAGCGGGGTCCGCATCAGGTTGATCGTCGGGGCCAGCACGATGTCGACGCCCTTGGCCCGCGCCTCGGCGCCCAGGGCGGCGGCGAGCTCGCGGACGAGCTCGCTGTCCCAGGTGGCGCCGAGGGCGGACGGGCTGGGCAGGCTGGCCGATGGATTCCGGTCGTCCTTGGTGATGCCCCGCACCCCGGCCGGCCCGTCCGACATGACGATCGGACGGAGGCCGAGGGCGGCGGCACCGTGGGTGCGCCAGCTGTCCGCGCCGGTCAGCAGGTGCACCTTGTCCTCGACGGGGAGCGCAGCCACCCGGCTGCGCTCCGCCGTCGCCTCAGCAGACGTGGTCATCGAGGTCCTTGCGTAGCAGCCGGGAACTCAGGACGCCGGCTTGAGGTGCAGGATCGTGTCTTCGATATACGGGGTGTTGGGCACCGGGTTCATGTAGGGGTTGCTCGACGTTGGCCACCCGGTGTAGTTCCTGGTCGAGACCTCGGCCCAGGCCCCGCCGTTGAGCAGCGGCACCACCGGCACGTCGGTCGTCATGATCTGCTCCAGCTTGGTGATAGCCGCCTTCTGGGTGGCCGGGTCACCGGAGCCGGCGAACTGCGCGATCGCCGCCTGGGCCTGCGGGTTGGAGTAGCGCCCGAAGTCACACGCGGCGGGCTTGCCGACTGGTGCACCCAGCGAGCTGTCCATCCAGCAGTCGTAGATGAAGAACGGGTTCGGTCCCTGGTTGCTCCAGTGGATGGTGGCGTCGAACGTCCCGTTGGCGACGTTGCCCGCCCACGTGGTCGGGTTGCCGATGCCGTCCACCGAAGTGTCGAAGCCGAGCGCGTTCAGCTGGTGCGAGATCAGCTGGTCGTCGGTGTAGTAGTCGCTGTACGGGATCGGGTCCTGGATGGCGAACTTGATCGTCTTCCCGTTCTTGGCCCACTTGCCGCCGGTCTTGGTGTAGCCGTCGGCCTTGAGAATCGAGGTCACCTTGGCCGCGTCACCGGTGGCCGGCAGGTTGTTGGCCAGCGACGAGTCGAGGTAGGACTGGTGGTTGGGCAGCAGCAGCCCGCTGGTCGAGCTGACCGGCGGCTCGTACCCGGTCTCGCCCTGCACGTTGAGCTGTGAGCGGTTGATGCCGTAGCTGATCGCCTGGCGGACGGCCGGGTCGTTCAGCGGCGCCTTGGTCGTGTTCAGGAACAGGCCCACCACGTTGTTGGCGCTGAAGTACGGCGCGCTGGACGTCCAGGTGTGGTTGTGCGGGCTCTTGCCCAGGAAGTTGGACTGGATGTCGGCGATGTAGTTGCCGGCGAAGTCGATCTGCCCCTGCGACACCGGGGGGACCAGGTTGGCGTTGGTGTTGTACGCCGGGAAGTCGATTTCCGGCACGTGCACCTTGGACTTCTGCCAGTACAGCGGGTTCGCCTTCAGGGTGTAGCCCTGCGGGGAGAACTTGTCGAGCATGAACGGGCCGGTGCCGACCGGCTTGGCGTCGGCATAGGTGGCCGGGTCGCTCGCCGACTGCCACACGTGCTGCGGCACGATGTAGACCTGCCCGATCAGGAACAGGTTGGCGTACTGCGGCTTGGCGAAGTTGAGCACGGCCGTGGTCGCGCTGGGCGCCGATGCGCTGGCCACCACCGGGGCACCCGAGGTGTACAGCTTCGGGTTGTTCTTGATCATGTTGAACGTGAACGCCACGTCACTGGCGCTGAACGGTTTGCCATCGTTCCACTTCACGCCGGACCGGATAGTCAGCGTGAGGGTCTTGCCGGCGTTGGACCACTTGTACGCGGTGGCCAGCATCGGGATCGGCGCCTGGGTCGAGTTGAGCGTGTTGAAGATGAACAGCGGCTCGTTGTACAGCGACACCGCGTTGGTCAGGTAGCCGGTCGAGGTGAGCGAGAACGGGTTGAATGTGTCGGTCATCGGCGAGAGCGGGGTGCTCTCCACCACGAGCGTCTTGCCCATTTTGGCCGACGATGAGTTGCTGCCGCTGCCGCCGGAGGAACTGCCGCAGGCGGCGATGCCGAGGCTGAGCGCACTGGCCACGGCCAGGCTTGCGAGGACCTTGTGTCTCATTGCTTAAACTCCGTTGTGCCCGGCCGGCTCATCGCCGGCCTGTTTTTAGCGACCGTGTCGGGGTCTGTTATCGGTGGGGCGGTGCGGGCCGGCCGGGTTCGGTTCCGGCCTGCCTGCTCCGCCAGGTGGGTCTGCCGGAACTGTGCTGTCGGCCGTGGTTAGCCGGCTTCCCGGGTCATCACGTCTCCTCTCCCCCTTCTGTTGCGGGACTGGGAGGCTCGGCCAGGCGGGCAGGCGGCGCCGGGCCGGCGTCTGGTGGCTGGCCCGCCGCTGTGTCCCGGCCGTGCAGCGGCCGGGACTGGGCCGGGGCCAGCCCGGTGGCATGCAGCCAGCAGGCACTGACGTGACCGCCGGCCACCTCGGCGGGCGGCGGGGTGCTGTCCGCGCACACCGCCATGGCGTGCGGGCAGCGTGGGTGGAACCGGCAGCCGCTGGGCGGCGCCGCCAGGCTGGGCGGGGCCCCGCTGCCGGCCAGCAGCGGCGGCCCGGCCCGGTCCGGGTCGGGGGCCGCGCTGAGCAGGAGCTTGGTGTAGGGGTGCGCGGGCTGGTCGGTGACCTGCTCGGCGGGCCCGGACTCGACCACCTGGCCCGCGTACATGACCGTGATGACGTCGGCCAGGTACCGGGCCGAGGCGATGTCGTGCGTGATGTAGAGGATCGTCAGCCCGTCCCGCTCCCGCAGGTCACCCAGCAGGTTGAGGACGCCCAGCCGGATCGAGACGTCGAGCATGGACACCGGCTCGTCGGCCAGCAGCACCCGGGGGCGGACCGCCAGCGCCCGGGCGATGGCCACCCGCTGCCGCTGGCCGCCGGACAGCTCGTGCGGGTACTTGCTGAGGAACTGCTCCGCGGGGGTCAGCGCGACCCGCTCCAGCAAGCCGGTCATCGCCTCGTCGAGGCTGGCGCCCTGCCCGCCCAGCCCGTGCAGCCGCAGCGGCCGTTCCAGGTGGTAACGCACCCCGTGCACCGGGTTGAGCGAGGAGAACGGGTCCTGCAGGACCAGCTGCACGTCGCGGGCGTACTCCCGGCGTCCCCGGGTGGTCGCGGGCACCTCGGTGCCGTCCAGCAGCAGCTGCCCGGACGTCGGCACGATCAGCCGGGCCAGCAGCCGGGCCAGGGTCGACTTGCCGGAGCCGCTCTCCCCGACCACGGCGGTGATCCGGCCCGGCGGCAGGGCCAGCGAGACGTCTTCCACGGCATGCACCACCGGGACGCCGCGGCGGGCCCGGCCGCGGGCCCCGGTCAGCCGCCGGGAGCGCCGGGCATGGTGCACCGGGAAATGCTTGGTCAGGCCGCGCGCCTCGAGCAGCGGCACCGCCGCTTCCGGGGGCCTGGTGGCCGCCGCGGTGTCGGTCATGACTGGCTCCCGGAGTCGGCTGAGCTGGCCAGCGGGACGTGCGAAGCGGTGTCATCCGGGCGCTCCGCGGGCCGGGCGGCCGCCGCCCAGGTGGCCGGGGCCGGGCCGGGCGCGGTGCCGGTGACCGGGTCCGGCTGGGCCAGCTCGGCTGGGACCGGCCCCGAGCCGTCCTGCCGCCAGCACGCCGCCAGCCGCTCACTGCCCTGGTCCGGCTCGAGGAGTGGGGGGGACTCGGCCGAGCACCGGTCCACGGTGTACGGGCAGCGCGGGTGGAACACACACCCGGCGGGCAGCAGCCGCAAGTCGGGTGGGGACCCGGGGATGCCGGTGCGCCGCTGCCGGGGGCCGTGCAGCGCCGGGAACGAGTTGAGCAGGCCGACCGTGTAGGGGTGGCGCGGCGCGTGGAACAGCGACGCGGCGGCGGCCTGCTCCACCAGCCGGCCGGCGTACATCACCGCGATCGAGTCGGCGATCTCACCCAGCAGGGACAGGTCGTGCGTGATGAACAGCACCGCGAAGCCCAGCCGCTCGCGCAGCACGCTGAGCTCCTCCAGGATCTCCCGCTGGGTGACCACGTCCAGCGCGGTGGTCGGCTCGTCCAGGATCACCACCTGCGGCTCCAGGGCCAGCGCCATGGCGATCATCACCCGCTGGCGCATGCCGCCGGACAGCTCGTGCGGGTAGCTGCCGAGCCGGTCGGCGGTGATCCCGACCATGCTGAGCAGTTCGCCGGCCCGGGCGGTGCGGGCCCGGGCCTGCAGGTCCGGCCGGTGCGCCTGGAGCACGTCGGTGAGCTGGGCGCCGATGGTCAGCACCGGGTTCAGTGCGTTCATCGCGGACTGCAGCACCACGGCGATCTGCGACCAGCGCAGCCCGCGCAGTTCCGGCTCGTCCAGGGCGAGCAGGTCCACGGTCCGGCCCGGCTCGGGGTAGTAGCGCACCTCGCCGCCGGTGATCATGCCAGGCGCCCGGAGCAGCCGGATCGCCGCGTAGGCCAGCGTGGACTTGCCGCTCCCGCTCTCCCCGGCCAGCCCGAGCACCTCGCCGCGGCGCAGCACCAGGTCCACGTCCACCACGGCGTGCACGGCGTCCGGGCCGGCTCCGTAGTCCACCCGCAGGCCGCGGATGTCCAGCAGTGGCTCGGCGGTCATGACGCCTGCTCCTGGGCCGGCTCGGGGCCGGCGCTGGCCGGGGCGGCGCCGTTCGTGGCCCGCACCACCGGGGTGAGGCCGAGTTCGAAGCGCCGGGGCAGCCCCTGGCCGCCCGCCTTCCTGGCCCGCCGCCGGGTCAGCCCGGCCGCCCGCAGCCGGGGGTTGATGAACTCGTCGATGCCGAAGTTGAGCAGGGCCAGCGACGTGCCGAGGAACGCCACCATCAGCCCCGGCGGGATGTACCACCACCAGTAGCCGCTGAGCTCGGCGTCGGAGTTCTGCGCCTCGAACAGCATCGAGCCCCAGCTCCAGTGCTCCGGGTTGACCAGCCCGAGGAAGGCCAGCGCGGTGTACGTGCCCACCCCGTACAGCACGGTGAACAGGAACGAGGCGGCCACTACCGGCAGCAGGTTGGGCAGGATCTCGGACCCCATGACCCGCCAGCCGCGCTCGCCGATGATCCGGGCTGAGTCGACGTAGTCGCGCGAGCGCAGCGACAGCGTCTGGGCCCGCAGCACCCGGGCGCCCCACGCCCAGCCGGTGATGGCGATGATCAGCCCGATGAGCAGGTCGTTGCCACCACTGGACGGCGGCAGGAAGCCGAAGATCACGATGAGCAGCGGCAGCGCGGGCAGCACCAGGAAGAAGTTGGCCAGCATGGACAGCGTGTTGTCGGCCCACCGGCCGTGCCAGTAACCCGCGCACACCCCGATCAGCACGGACAGCACGGTGGCCACCACGCCGGCCAGGAACGCGACCAGGAACGTGCTCCGGGCCCCGGTCAGCAGCTGGGAGAACACGTCCTGCTGGACCTGGGTGGTGCCCAGCCAGTGCGCGGCCGACGGCGGCTGCGGCACCCCGTTGGTGGTGGACAGGCTGGCCGACGGGTTGTACGGGGCCACCCACGGGCCGACCACGGCAAGCACGAAGAACGCGGCCAGCAGGGCCAGCCCGGTGATGATCTTGGGGGAGCGGGGCAGCTGGACGCTGCGGGTCTTCCGCCGCGCCGCCAGCACCGGCAGCGCGCCGTCCGGGGCCGGCCCGGCCGGGCCCGTCCGGCTGACCCCGAGCCCTTCAACGCTTCCGCCCAGGTCGGTGCCGATCGACATGGCTCAGGCCTCCTGGCGGGTGCGCGGGTCGAGGAACACGTAGATGGAGTCAGCCACCAGGTTGGCCAGCAGCACGGCGAACGTGATGACCAGGAAGATGCCCTGCAGCAGCGGGTAGTCGCGGGCGCCGACCGCCTGGAGCAGGATCCAGCCCAGGCCGGGATAGCTGAACACGATCTCGGTGAGCAGCGCCCCGGAGACCACGAAGCCCAGCGCGATGGAGAAGCCCGACACGCTGGGCAGGATCGCGTTCCGCGCCGCGTACCAGATGACCCGGCGCTTGGGCAGCCCCTTTGCCTGCGCGACGAGGACGTAGTCCTCGTCCATCGTGGTGACCATCACGTTGCGCATGCCGACGATCCACCCGGCGGCACTGCACACCACGATCGTCGCGGCAGGCAGTATCGCGTGCACGAGAACATCGGCCACGAACGGGCCGTTAAAGCCAGGGAAGTCCAGCTGGTCGTAGGCGCGCCCGGTGGGAAACCAGCCCAGCCGGACGGCGAAGATGTCCAGGGCCAGGAAGGCGACGAAGAAGTACGGTGCGGCCTGGAAGAAGGTGGTGGCCGGCAGCAGGTTGTCCAGCCAGGTGCCGCGGCGCCAGGCGACCAGGATGCCGAGCAGCGTGCCGAGGATGAAGCTGATCACGGTGGCCACGCCGACCAGGCCCAGCGTCCAGGGCAGCGCGCTGCGGATCACGCTGCTCACCGTGGACGGGTAATAGCTGGTGGACACGCCCAGGTTGCCGTGCAGCAGGTTGTACCAGAACGTCATGTACTGCCCCCACAGCCCGGTCGGGCTGTTCAGGCCGTACTGGAGTTCGAGGCCGCGGATGGTGGCCGGGGTGACCTGCCCCATCATGTGCGCCAGCTGGGCTTCCACCGGGTTGCCCGGCATCAGCCGAGGGATGAAGAAGTCCACGGTGACCGCGGCGATCGCGGTCACCACGTAGAACAGCAGCCGCTGGGCAAGTATGCGCATGGCTGTCTCCTGTCAGCCCAGCCGCCACGCGGGGGCCACTGGATCGGGGCGGCATCCGCAGCTCTCCCTGGGGATGAGCTGGGTGGGCAGGACGATGTCCCGCTGCGCGGGCTCGGCGGCACTGATCATCGAATGGAGCACCTCGAACGCGGTGGCGCCGATCTCCTGGATCGGCTGGCGCACGGTGGTCAGCTGGGGCCGCAGGTGCCGGGCCATCGGGATGTCGTCGAAGCCGGTCACCGCGACGTCGCCGGGCACGTCCACGCCGTGCTGGCGGAGCGCGTAGATGACCCCCAGCGCGGTCTGGTCGTTCGCGCACGCGATGGCCCGGGGGAGCGGGATGTCGCTGGCCAGCAGGCGGCCGATGACCCGGGCGCCGCCCGCGGCGCAGTAGTTGCCCTGCCACTCTGGGCCCTCGGCGAACGTCCCGCCGGCCTGCGCCACCGCGTCCCGGAAGGCCGCGTGCCGGGCCAGGTTGTCCGGGCTGTCCGGGTGCCCGCCGAGGTAGGCCAGCGTGCGGTAGCCGTGCTCGGTGACCAGGTGCCGGGCCAGTTCGGCCATGCCGGTCAGGTTGTCGCCGCTGACGTTCGAGCTGGCCGGGGTGGCCACACCGGCCAGCGTGACCACCGGCACCTGGCGGGACAGCTGCTCCAGCTGGCCCGCGTCGAGCACCTGGTCGTGCAGGATCAGCCCGTCGCTCTTGCGGGCCAGCGCGAACACCCGCCGCGTGTGATCGTGGTCGTCCACGTCGACCCAGCTGACCAGCAGGTTGTAGTCCCGGTGCTGGGCGGCGACCTCGATGCCCCGGTTGATCAGGTCGGGGAACTGGAGGCTCTCGTCCTCGTCCTGGAAGATCCCGCCGCCGGCCACGGTGCCGGTGGGCCGCCGGATGACGACCCCGACGACCTCCTTGAGCCGGGCGCTCAGCGCGCGGGCCGCGCCGTCCGGGATGAACCCGAGCTCGGCCACGGCCTGCTCTACGCGTTCCCTGGTCTCGGGCAGCGGGTTGCCGCGGCCGTTCAGCACCCGGGACACCGAGGCGATGGACACCCCGGCGGCGTGGGCCACGTCGTAGATGGTGGGGGGCGGGATGGGGCCGCCGCGGACCGCGGTGGACACGCCGGCGCTGTGGCCGTCGCTGGCCGCACCGGCCAGCGGCCCGGTGCTGGCCCTGTCCCGACTGTCCACCAGAGCGCTCCTTTGCCGTCCCGGGCTGTCACCTGGCCGGTTGCCCGGCCGTCACAGCCCGCGCCAGCCCGCGTCCTGGTAAGCGCTTACCCGGGTCGCCTTAAGAAAGCGGCTGGGTGTCAGCCGCATCTTCAGCCCGGTGGGGTAAGCGCTTACCACGCGAGTTGCTGGCAGCATATTTCGGGCCATCTCACGACTCAACCCCGTACCGCCACTGTTACCGGAACGTGACGGAACGGGTAACTCTCATGGCTGCGATCGTGCTGGGCCCCGCGCCGCCCAGCCAACCCGGCCACCGGCCACCTGGCTCAAGGCTTGCTCGCCGGACGCAACCCGCCCGCCGCACGGGTGTCTGCGCGCAAGTGTGGACGCTGACCGTCGTTGCGACAGCGGTCAGCGTCCACACTCGACCGGCCGGCGCGGCCGCCCGGTCTGGCAACGGGGGCGGGCGTGAAACAGGGACGAAACACGGTGTCAGGCAGGTGCTGGTCCGTTGTCCACGGCGTAACAGCTGGGAAACGTGACCGAAACCCGCCCATGGGAAACATGAAGCGTTCTAGACGGACACCGAAGTGGCCGCCGGACCGAGCTAGCCCGGGGAAGTCCCCGGATCACGCCGTTGTGATAGCCCGGGAGGGGTTCCAGCAGTCGCGCAGGCCTGCCAGGAACCACGACCGGAACCCCGGCACGCCCTTCCTGGGTAGCCCCATGGAGGCGGAGAGTAGTGGTTCCTTACGCACATTGGCTGTCGTCGGGCGATAACGCCTGGCAGATGACGGCCGCAACGCTGGTCGGCCTCATGAGCATCCCGGCCCTGGCCGTCTTGTACGGCGGCCTGGTGCAGCGGAAGTGGGCCATCAATACCGTGCTGATGGTCTTCGGCACGTTCGCCATGGTGCTGATCGTCTGGGTGCTGTGGGGCTTCAAGCTCGGCTTCGGCGAACCGTGGATCGGTGGCAGCCTGCATCTGCTGGGCAAGCCGCAGACCGTGCTGGGCACCGGGGCCCTGGAGGGGCAGGCGAACATCCCGCTGCTCAGCGGCGGCATGCCCAGCTTCCGGATTCCGCAGTCGTCGGTGGTCTACTTCCAGTTCGTGTTCGCCGCGATCACCCCGATCCTGTTCATCGGCAGCGTGGTCGGCCGGATCAACTTCAAGGCCTGGCTGATCTTCGTGCCGCTGTGGATCACGTTTGCCTACTGCGTCAACGCCTTCACGATCTGGGGCGGTGGCTTCTGGGCCGGCAAGGGTGCCCTGGACTTCAGCGGTGGATACGTCATCCACCTGGCCGCGGGAGTCTCCGGCTTCGTGGCCGCCTGGGTGGTCGGGCCCCGGCTGAAGCGCGACCGGGAGCGCGCGGTGCCGAACAACCTGCTGTTCGTCGCGATCGGGGCCGGCATCCTGTGGCTCGGCTGGAACGGCTTCAACGGGGGCGATCCGTACTTCGCGGGCTCGGACGCTGCGGCGGCCATCCTCAACACCAACCTGGCCACCGCGGTCGCGATGCTGACCTGGATCTTCATGGACATGATCGGCGGCCCGGGCCGGAAGGCGACGTTCCTCGGCGGCCTCAACGGCATGATCTGCGGCCTGGTCGGCATCACCCCGGCGGCCGGTTACGTGAACGGCCTGGGCGCGATCGTCATCGGCTTCGTCTGCTCGTTCATCGTCTGGTTCGCCTGGAACTTCCTGAGCAAGGTGCCGCCGTTCAACAAGGTGGACGACGCGCTCGGTGTGGTCTACACGCACGGCATCGCCGGGCTGTGCGGCGGCCTGCTGGTCGGGTTGCTGGCCGATCCGAAGATGATCGTCTACCTCGGGCTCGGCAAGAACCCCAGCATCTCCGGCACCGGGCTGTTCTACGGGCACGCGCACCAGCTGCTGGTCCAGGCGGGTGCCGCGCTCATGGTCATCGTCTGGGACGGCCTGGTCACGTTCATCTTGCTCAAGCTCATCGGCCTGGTCGTCAAGCTGCGCATCCCCGACGAGGACCTGGAGATCGGTGACGTGGCGGTGCACGGCGAGGAGGCCTACCCGTCCGAGGAACTGGCCCTGTCCGGCGTGGGCGCGTCCCGCGCCGCCGAGCTGGCCGCGGCGGGCCAGGAGGCGCGCGCACCCGAGCGGGTGCCACACGAAGACGGCTGACCCGCCGCCGTTACTCCGGGCGGTCTTCCCCAGGCACCAGCTGGGGAGGGCCGCCCGGCGGCGTTCCCGGCTGGGCGGGCAGCCGCCCGGCGATGCCGTCCCGCAGGCAGCTGACCCGGCGCAGCCTGGCCCGGATCGCCCGGGAACCGGAGACCCTGATGGATGTCACCGTCCAGCCGGTGATCTTCGTGCTGCTGTTCGCCTACGTGTTCGGCAGCGCGATCGTCATCCCGGGCGGCGGGAACTACCACGAGTACCTGATCGGCGGGATGCTGGCGCAGTAGCGGTCAGCTGCGCGCTGTTCGGGAGCCTCTTGTGATCGCCCGAGTGGCTCAATGCCCGCGGAAGGCCTCTTCCAGCCACCACGAGCCCTGGTCGGCGGTGACTTTCGCGTCGATGACCAGCGGTTGCTGCCGCGGCCCGGCCAGCCAGGCCCGCACCGGGTCCAGGTCGGCCGGGCGGCGCACGGTCACCCCGGCGCAGCCGAACCCGCGGCCGATCGCTGCGATGTCGGCAGGCGGGAACTGGACGATGCCCAGCGGGTACCCCTCCGGGCCGAAATGGTGGACCTCGGCCCCGTAGGCCTCGTCGTCGTAGACCACGATCAGCATGGGCAGCCCGAGCCGGGCCACCGTCTCCAGCTCACTGGCCCCCATCAGCACGCCGCCGTCGCCGACCGCGGCCACCGGCAGCCGGTCCGGCCGGGCGATGGCGGCGCCGATCGCCG
>Ga0207693_10003977_pt1 | contig 12558 bp, 13 predicted proteins | sample LARL81metaG_FD_184347 | JGI IMG/M metagenome (GOLD analysis project Ga0207693, IMG submission 184347) | Corn, switchgrass and miscanthus rhizosphere microbial communities from Kellogg Biological Station, Michigan, USA - LAR L8-1 metaG... | ecosystem: Host-associated > Plants > Roots >...
CCGTGATGCCGCCGGCGCCGTCCGGGCGATGATCAACGTCTGCCGCCATCGCGGGGGCGAGCTGGTCGCCGAGGGCACCGGGCGCGCGCACCGCCTGACCTGTCCTTATCACGCGTGGAGCTATGACCTGAAGGGCTGCCTGCTCGGCGTGTACGGCGAGGAGACCTTCGGCGGGGTGGACCGCGACCGGATGAGCCTGTTCGCGCTGCCCGCCGCCGAGCGCGCCGGGCTGGTCTTCGTCTCGCTGGACCGCAACGCAACGATCGACCTGGATGAATGGCTCGGCGCGGAGCTGATCACGTTGCTCGAGGCGATGGCTATGGACAAGTGCTTCCACTACTCCACGCGCACCCTGGACGGACCCAACTGGAAGGTCGTCATCGACGGCTACCTGGAGGGTTACCACTTCGCGTCGCTGCATCGCACCACGGTTTTCCGGACCAACCTGTCGAACATGGCCGCCTTCGACAGCTGGGGACCGCACCAGCGCAACTCGTTCGCCCTGCGGCCGATCGCCCATGCCGTCGACCTGCCCCGTGAGCAGTGGAATCCGGCCCTCTGCGTGGGCGCGATCTACTGGCTGTTCCCCGGCCTCGCGGTAGCCGGGGGATGGCGCTCGCAGGTCGTGGTGTCGCTCGTGCTGCCCGGGACCAGCTGGGATACCTCCCACACCCAGCAGATCCTGGCGCTGCGTCATGAGCCCCAGGACGACGACGAGCGTAAGGCGGCCGAGCATACCCGCGACTGGTTCCACGACGTCGTCATGGACGAGGACTACGCAACAGGTTTCGGCGTCCAGCGCGGCCTGGAGGCCATGGACGGCGAGGATTTCGTGTTCGGCCGTAACGAGCCGGGCGTCCAGCACTTCCATCGGGTCTTGAAGGAGCAGCTGTCATGAGTGGTGGCGGAGCAACCGACATCGAAGAAGAAGAGGAAATGTCCGTGGCGCAGACCGCAGGTCCGCTGCTCCTGGAGAAGAGGGTCGCCGTGATCACCGGCGGCTCGCGGGGCATCGGCCGCGGCATCGCCGAGGCATTCGCCACCCAGGGCGCCGCCGTGGTCATCAGCGGCAAGTCGAAGGAGAAGGGCGAGCAGGCGCTCGACGAGATGGGCGCGGGGGACCGGGCGATGTTCGTGCCGACCGACGTGCGCCGCCAGGAAGACGTCAACAACCTGATCGACGAGGCCGCCAAGCGGTACGGCAGCGTTGACATCCTGGTGAACAACGCCGGCGGCAGCGACCGCTTCGCGCTGGTACACGAGATGACCGACGAGGCGTGGCAGAACGCGCTCGACTTCAACCTGAACGCGGCGTTCTGGGGTAGCCGCCGCGCTCTGCGGTACATGCTCGAGCGCGGCTGGGGGCGGATCATCAACATCTCGTCGGTTGAGGGCAAGCAGGCCAACAAGGCGGCCGTGGCCCACTACATCACCAACAAGCACGCCCTCAACGGCCTCACCAAGGCGGTGGCGTTCGAGTACGGGACACAGGGCATCACCTGCAATGCGATCTGCCCGGGCGCCATCGAGACGGACACCATGAGGGAGCTCGGGCCTCAGGCCGCGGCCAGTGCGGGCATCACCTACCAGCAATTCCTGGACAACTACGCGCAGGAGTCGGCTCTCAAGCGGCTGAACAAGGTCGAGGAAGTGGCCGCCATGGCGACGTTGCTGGCCAGCGAGATCGGCGGCGGCATCACCGGCGCGCTCATCAACGTCGACGGCGGCACCGCGCAATGGTGAACCCGGCCGCCGCGGTCGACCTGCAGGCCCTCCAGGACAGGCAGGAGATCACCGAGATCTGCTACCGCTACGGCCTGGCGCTCGACCGCCGCGACTGGGCGGCGCTGGCCGCCTTGTTCACGCCGGACGCCGACGCCTTGTACCTGGACCTGCCGCCAGCCCGCGGATACCAGGCGATCGAGGACACGTGCCGCGCGGCGTTCGCGCCGCTGTCGGCGACGCAGCACCTGATCTCCAACGTGGTGGTCCGGCTCGACGGCGATCGCGCCGAAGCCAGCTGCTACCTGCAGGCCCAGCACGTCAGGAGCGGGACTGCGGGCGGCGACAACTTCATCATCGCGGGCCGGTACGACGATCAGCTTGTCCGGACTCCGGACGGCTGGCGCATCCGCGAGCGGCGGCTGCAGCTCATGTGGACCGCCGGCAACCCCGCCGTAGTCGGCGCCTGACCCGCCGGCCCGGCGGCCCGGTTACGTCCGCGCGCCGGTCCGGCGGGCTGGCTACGTCCGCCCGCGGACCCGGCGGGCTGGCTAACTCCCGCTGGGCCGCGTCGGGCGTGTCCCGCCACATCTGCGTGCTGTCGAAGCCGATCCGGCCCTCGGGAACCACCTCCAGGACGACGCGCCGGGGCGAGTCGAGGTGCCGCACGAAAGCCTCCTGCGCGTCTGGGTCGCCGGGCCGTACGGCCGCGGCCAGTGCCGGGTAGAACCAGTCCTTGATGGCCTGATCCTGATGGATGATGCAGCGGCCCTTGTAGGTCAGCGACTTCGACGTGGTGATGCCCGAGCCCCGGGAGGTCAGCACGATGCTCACCCGCGGATCGCGGCGCACCGCCGGCACCCGCGCGCGCTGGCTGCTGGCGGTAAGCCAGAAGCGGCCGTCGCGGAAGACATAGTTCATGATGACGCCGAGCGGATGCCCGGCGGAGTTGCTCCAGATGAACGTGCACTCGATCTGCCTGGCCAGCAGCTCGGCCTCGCTGGCCTGGTCGAGCTGGTACGCGGTGACGTCTTCGTAGTCGCGGTCGGTCATCGTGGCCGTCCTACGCTCGCCCGGCGGGCAGTTGTAGCGAGGTGAGCTCGAAGTACTCGGCCAGTCCGTGCTCGCCCAGCTCGCGGCCGACGCCGGACTGGCGGTAGCCGCCGAATGGGGCCCGGACGTTGAACCGGCCACCGTTCACGGCGACCTGGCCGGTCCGCAGCCGCCGGGCTACCGCCAGCGCTCGCTGCTCGTCGCTGGACCATACACCGCCGGAGAGCCCGTAGTCGGAGTCGTTGGCAATCCGCACGGCGTCGTCCTCGCTGTCCGCGGGCATCACGACCAGGACCGGCCCGAAAATCTCTTCCCGGGCGATCACCATGCCGGGCGTGACCGCCGAGAACACGGTGGGCCGGACGTAGAACCCGCGGCTGAGGCCGTCCGGCGGGCTGGTGCCGCCTGCGACCAGGACCGCCCCCTCGGCGCTGCCCTGCTCGATGTAATCCCGTACGGTCCGCCGCTGGCCTGCGGTCACCATCGGGCCGAGGTCGGAGCCGGGATCGAGCGGGTCACCGACCCGCATCGCGCCGGCCAGGCCGGCCAGGCCGTCCGCCACGGCCGACAGCATCTGGCTCGGCACGATGAGCCGGGTCAGCGCGGCGCAGGTCTGGCCGTTGTTGACGAAGCAATTTCGCACGGCCACCGGCAGGGCCGCGGCGAGATCGGTGTCGTCGAGCAGGATGAAGGGCGACTTGCCGCCGAGTTCCAGCGTCACCCGCTTGACCGTGGCCGCCGCTGCCTGCGCCACCCGGATCCCGGCCCGCGTCGAGCCGGTGATGCTGACCATGTCGACGCCGGGGTGGCCCGCGAGCATCTCGCCGATCTCGCTTCCCGGCCCGCTGACCACGTTCACCGTGCCTGGCGGCAGACCCAGCGCGTCGATGACCTCGGCCAGGACGAAGGCCGCCAGCGGCGCGGCGCCGGCCGGCTTGAGGATGATCGTGCAGCCGGCCGCGAGCGCGGGCGCCAGTTTGGCCGCGAGCTGGTACAGCGGGTAATTCCACGGCGTGATGGCGGCGACCACGCCGGCTGGCTGCCGGATGAGCAGCGAGCTGCCGATCCGGGTCTCCATCGGGAAGTCCACGGCGATGTCGGCCATGGAGCGGAACACGTCCACCGACAGGCCGACCTGTACGCGTCGCGAGGCGGCGATCGGCGTCCCGACCTCGCGGCTCATCATCTCGGCGAGCTGCTCCCCGCGCGCCTCCAGGCCGTCGGCGATGGCCCGCAGCACAGCGGCACGTTCCGGCACGGGCGTCTGCGACCACGCGGGAAACGCGGCCTGGGCCGCCGCGACCGCCCGCTCGACCTCGGGGGCGGCGCCCCGCGGCACGCTGCCCATGACCTCCTCGGTCCGGCTGTCGACCACGTCGATGTCGCCGTCTGTGTCCGGCTTGACCCATCGCCCGCCGATGTAGAGCTCTTTACGAACGTCCACCCGAAACCTCCCATCGCCGTAGACCCGAAGTTACCGCGCCGCCGTCCGTGTGTCAGTATCTAAACGTCGTCTTCATAAAGTCAGCAGGCGCCCGCCCATCAGCAAGAGGCCACCCAGGAGCCCACCTAGTCAGCCGGAGGCCCACCATGGAAATCGGTCTGTGCCTGCCGCAGCTCGGCGGTCATGTCAGCCGCGATGGCCTGCGCGCCTTCTGCGAGCGGGCCGAGGAGCTCGGCTACGGAAGCCTGTGGGTGCAGGAACACATCTTCTATCCACTGAATCCTGTCTCTGGATACTCGGCGCGCCCGGGTCTGAAGGTCCCCGACGCCTACCGCAGCACGCTGGGAGCGCTGCAGACACTGGCGGCGGCCGCGGCGTGGACCTCCAAGCCAGTTGTCGGGACGAGCATCCTGGTGGCGGGGCTGCACCGTCCGGTCGCCCTCGCGCAGCAGCTGTCGACCATCGACTTGCTGTCAGAGGGCAGGCTGGTGGCGGGTTTCAGCGTCGGCTGGTCCGACGAGGAGCACCAGGTCATGGACGTGGATCCGCGCACCCGCGGCGCGCGTGCCGACGAGCTCATCGACGCTCTGGTCGCGTGCTGGGGACCTGACCCGGTGCAGTTCAGCGGCCGGTTCTTCGCCATACCGGAAGCTGAGATCCGGCCCAAACCGGTACAGCAGCCGCGGCCGCGGCTGCTGTCGGGCATGCGCTCTCCGGCCGGGCTGCGGCGCACCGCGGAGAAGTTCGACATCTGGAATCCCGCCTCGGGCACGCTGGAGCAGCACCTGGAGATGTTCGGCACGCTGAAGGAGATGCGCCCGGCCGGGCGTAAGCCCCTCGAGCTGTACCGCCGGCTGTTCACGACACCGCCGGTCGAGGTGGCGAACCTGGAGGCGCTCAGCGTGGATGAGCTGTGCGAGGATGTCGCCCGGTCCCGGCAGGCAGGCGTCGACACGGTGATCATCGACACGAACTTCGACCCCGCGCTGGACACGCCGCAGCGCTGGGCCGAGGTCCCGCGGACGCTCGCTCCGCTGCTCGACGCAGCCGCCTGACTTAACGTCAGCCCCGGTCCTGGTGGCCCTGCCGGAACCGGTGCGCCTCGATGGGCATGGGATCGCCGAGCGGCTCGCTGCGCGTCCACTCGTGTACGCACACCCGGTGGGCGATGGCCCACCGCCCCTCCCGGTACTCGTAGCGGTCCACGTAACGGCCCCACCAGGTATCGAGCTGCCGGACGCCGTCGACGGTGCGCAGCAGGTACGTGACGTTATAGACCTCACCCGTCGCGTGGGTATCGTCCATGACGTCGATCGCGTGGTTGAGCACGCAGTGCATCGTCGCGTCGTAGCGGCGGTGTGACTGCACAACGCGGCCGCACAGGTCGGCGGCGGACCCGGCGAAGACGCCATGCTCGTCGGTGGCGTCGTCGTGGTAGGCGCTGCGCATCAGCTCGGCATCCAGGCGGTCGACCCCGCGGCAGTAGCGCAGCGCGGCTTGCCGGATGGCCTCAGCGGCGGCCGCCCGGTCGGGCGGCGTCACGTGGCCCCCAGCGTCCGGCCGTCCGGCATCATGTAACGCCTAGCGCTCGGCCGGCATGTCGAGCACCCGGCTGATGCGGTGATGGCTGGTCGGCCGGGGTGCTGCCACCCAGACGCACAGCTCGGGATCGGCCTCGAACAGCGTGCCCTCGACGTACCGGCCGTCGGGCGCGAACCGGCCCCACCGGGTACCCATGGTGACGCGGACGGTGCCGTCGCCGTTGTCGACGTAGAAGGCGTTCGGGTTGAGCGGATGCCTGATCGAGCCGGCCGGCGGGGTCACGGCATCGGCGCCGTCGGCTCCTGCCCGATCCATGTGGTCAGAAGGTCGTGCCGCCACGTGATCATGCCCTCCTGGAATAGCGACGCCGTGACATACGGGCGCCGGGTCGTCTCCAGACCGCGCTGCACCGACTCCATGTTGAACGTGTCCTGTTCCATGACCAGGCCCAGCGTCTGCAGCTCCGGCGCGTTCGTCCACGGCTCACCGAAGTCGAGATGCGTGATCTGCGCCGTCGGCGGCCGCTCGCCGCGGTAGGGCGTGAGGAACATCACCTCGAATATCGACTCGTCGTGCCGGTCGCCGTTGGGCCGGAACCGGTACACGATCCGGTTGTACCCGCCCCAGGGGTGCAGGTTCGGGAACACCGCGTAGTTCCAGTGATCGACGAGCTCGGCGTCGCTGATGTCATTCGCCTCGTCGGCGATCACCTGGCGCCAGCGCTCCCGCCCGGCCTCGGCCATCGCGTCGCGGGCCGTGCTGCGCTGCGAGAAGGGGATGGGCAGATCCTCGCCCTCGCGCACGTCCAGCATGCGCTTGAGGATGTCGGCCTCGCTCGCCTCGCCGGGCAGGTCCTCGATCGGGGTGCCGGACGGGCTGATCTGCCGGGCGTAGTTGCCGTAGACGTCGACCGCGGCGTTCACGTCCCCCACGTACGGGGCGGACTGGGGGTGGGTCGCGCCCAGGTGCAGCCCCTCGTCGAACGCCTCCTGGGCCACCTTCCAGTTGCACCGGATCTTCTTGGCCACGTGGGCCTGGAGGTACCGGTGCTCGAAGTCCCAGCGGGCGAAGTGGCCGGGCAGCGTGCCGAGGAACGTCTCCAGCGGCTCGGCGTCCGGGTCGGGGTTGATGAAGACGAACCCGCCCCACAGCCCGACCTTGGCCTCGGGCAGCCGCCAGCTGTCACGGTCGGCCTCGATATCCGGGAACTCGGCAGGCGCCGGCGTGTGCCGCAGGCTCCCGTCCAGCCGCCAGGTGAACCCGTGGAAGCTGCAGCGGAATTCACTGCACCGGCCGTCGTAGTCCTTGAGCGCCCGGCCGCGGTGCAGGCAGGCGTTGACGTAGGCCTTGACGCCGTCCCGGGTGCGCACCACGAGGTACGAGTCGCCGGCGATGTCGTAGACGAGGTAGCTGCCAACGTCCGGGATGTTCTCTTCGCGGCACGCCATCTGCCAGACCTTGCGCCATACGTGCTCGCGCTCGAGCTCGTGCCACGCGCGGCTGGTGTACCGGGACACCGGAACCTGCGTGCTGACCGGCTCGTACGGGAATCGCTCGCGCAGGTACTCCGGTGGCGGATGGGGGTCGTCCAGGACGAGGCCGTACCAGAGTGTGGTCCGCTTGTCGCGATCCTCCACGCGGTACGCGGTCGTCATGTGCATGCCTCCATACCGTGACTTACTTGAGAACGTGACTTACTTGAGACAGACTCAATATATAAATTCCCGACAACACTGTCGAGCATAGGCCGCGCCGCCCGTACGCAGATGAACGGACCGCGTCGCCGGGATCTTCCGTGAGGTGACCTCTGGACACCAGCTCCTCGGCGCCGGGCGGGCCCGCCGGGTACATCCTGTGGGCCGGCACCGTCGGCTTCGAGTCGCCCATCGCCGAACGCTTCGCCGCCACCGCCGCGACCGGCTGCCAGGTGGCGACGCTCAGCCCGGCTGACGTGCTCCGGGCGGCCGGGTCCGGGACGACGGCCGCCGACATCCGGCACCAGGCCCGTGACCTGGGTCTGGACCTGATACTCGACCCGGTCATGAATTGGTATCCCGATCGCGAGCCGTCGCCGTCGCGGTTCGCCGGCGTCAGCACCGACGATGCGCTGCGGATGTGCGAGGCGCTGGGCGCCACCTCGCTGACGGCGATCGCGACCGCCAGCAGCGACGTGCCGGTGCCCGGGCTCGCTGAGCACTTCGGGCGCCTGTGCGACCGGGCGGCCGGCTTCGGTGCCCGGGTTCACCTGGAATTCATGCCGTTCACGGTCGTGCGCACGCTCAGGATCGCCTGGGATCTCGTCCGCCACTCCGGCCGGCCCAATGGCGGCCTGGTCTTCGACACCTGGCATTTCTTCCGCGGCGAGCCGGATTTCGGCGTGCTGGCCGGCATCCCCGGGAACCGGGTCTTCTGCGTTCAGCTGGACGACGCCCCGGCCGTGCCGCGCGGCCCGCTGCGCCAGGAAACCGCCCGGCGGCTGCTGCCCGGGGACGGCGCGCTGGATCTTCCGGCCGCCATCCGGGCGTTGCACCGGATCGGCGCGCTGCGCTGGGTCGGCCCGGAGGTGATCAGCCCGGACCTGGCGGCCATGCCGGTGCCCGACGCCGCCGCGCTCGCGATGGCACGGACCCGGGCGAGCGTGGACGCGGCCCTGGCCGACGCCTGACCGGCCACGCCCTCACCGGCCACGCCCTGACCGGCTACCTGGCCAGGTAGCCGCCGTCCACGGCGAGCACGTGGCCCATCGTGTACCCGGAATCCTCCGAGCACAGCCACAGCACGGCGCTGGCGATCTCGTCCGGCCGCCCGAACCGGCCCGTCAGGCTGAGCCGGGCGAGCACGTCCTGCTCGACCGAGCCGCGGGCCGCCATCGCGCCGCGCAGCATGGGCGTGTCGATCGCCCCCGGCGCCACCGCGTTGACCCGGATGCCAGCACCCGCGTACTCGATCGCGGCGGTCTTGGTGAGCCCGACGACCCCGTGCTTGGTCGCGGTGTACACCGCCTGCTTGGGCAGCGGACGGAAGGAGTTCGTCGAGGCGATGTTCACGATTGCGCCGCCGCCGCGCTCGAGCATCGCGCCGATCTCGTACTTCATGCAGAGGAAGACCGACTTGAGGTTGACCGCCACCAGGCGGTCGAAGGTGGCCTCGTCGCAGTCGGCGAGCAGCGTGGTCTCGGTCTCGATCGCGGCCACGTTGGCGGCGCAGTCCAGGCCGCCGAAGCCGTCCACCGCGGCCGTCACGGCCGCCTCGACGTCACCCGCCCGCGACACGTCGGTGCGGACGAACACGGCCTCACCGCCGTCCCGCTTGATCGCGTCCACAGTCTGCTCGCCGCCCTCGGCCGCGATGTCCGCCGCCACCACCCGGGCCCCGGCCGCGGCAAAGGCCTGCGCCGTCGCCCGGCCCATGCCCCCGGAGGCGCCGGTGACCAGCGCGACCTTGCCGCCGAACCGTCCGTTCATGAGCGCGCCGCCTGAGCTGCGTGCCGTCCGGCCAGGTAGCCGAACACGATCGCCGGCCCGAGCGTTCCGCCGGCGCCGCCGTACGTCATGCCCATCACCGAGGCCATGGCGTTCCCGGCGGCGTACAGTCCCGGGATCAGCCGGCCGTCGACGTCCAGCACCTGCCCGTTGCCGTCGGTGCGCGGCCCGCCCTTGGTGCCCAGCGCGCCCGAGTAAACCTGGACCGCGTAGAACGGCGGCGTGTCCAGCGGGCCGAGGGTGGCGGCCGGCCCGGGACCCTGCGCCGGGTCACCCCACCAGCGGTCGTGGATGCTGTTGCCGCGGCCGAAATCGGTGTCCTCCCCGCGCGCGGACTGCTCGTTCCACCGCGCCACCGTCTGCTCCAGGGCATCGGCCGGGACATCGATGGCCCGCGCGAGGGCGTCCAGGTCCGGCGCCTCCGTCATCCAGTCCGGCGCCGCCGATTCGCCCTTGAAGCCGGCCAGGCCGTAGCGGGTCAGGTAGTGCCGGTCGAAGATCAGCCACGCCGGGTGGTTGATGTACTCGAAGCTGCTCACGTCGATGACGTGGAAGGCCGCGCCGAGGGCGTTGTAGTTCGCCGCCTCATTGGTGAACCGGCGGCCCCGCCGGTTGATCATGATGGTGTGCGGGCGGGTGCGCTCGCCGTTGACCTGCCAGGCGGCCATCCGGCCGCCCACCGGGACGTCGATCGTCGCCACCCACCACGCCTCCCGCATGTCGCCGAGCCCCGCGCCAACGCGCATCGCCATTTTCAGGCCGTCCCCGGTGTTGGTCGGGACGGATGCCGAGCGCACCAGCGGGCCGCGGGTGAACGCCCGCACCAGGTCGGGGTCCCACTCGAAACCGCCGGTCGCGATGACGACGCCGCGCGCGGCGCCCACCTGCACGGGGCCGCTGGCCGTCTCGAACCGTACGCCCGCGATCCGCCGCCCGTCCTGCAGCAGCTCGACCGCGCGCATGCCGGTGCGCGGCTCGATGCCGCGGTCCAGGCACGCCTTGAGCAGCGGGCCGATCAGCCCCTGCCCGGCCCCGCGCTCGTCGCGGATCTTGCGCCGCTCCAGCTCCGACGGATCGACGCCCTGCGGGGCGCCTCGGCCCAGGCTCGTCTCGCTCATCATGATGTTGCCGGATAGCTGCGGGCCCACGGTGACCCGCTCCCGCCAGCGGCCGAGCTCGACGAACGGGAACAGGGGGCACTCCAGCGACCGGCCGCCGCCCGGCTTGGCGCCCGGGTGCTCGGGGTGGTAGTCGGGGAAATCCTTGATGACCTGGAACCGCACCGGCGTGTTCTGCTCCAGCCAGGTCACCACCTCGGGGCCGGCGTCGACGAGCGCCGCGGCCAGGTCCATGTCGATGAGGCCGTTGGACAAGGATCCGAGGTAGGCCAGCACCTCCTCGCGGCTGTCGTCGATGCCGAGCTCGGCCATGTGCGGATTCACCGGGATCCACACCATGCCGCCGGACCAGGCGCTCGTGCCGCCGACCGTATCGGCCTTCTCGAACAGCCCCACGCTGGCGCCGTCGGCTGCGGCCCGGACCGCGGCGCTAAGCGCCGCCGCGCCGGTCCCGAGAACGATGACATCGAATGTCTCCACGACCACTCCCTCGCACTGGGGCCGGAGAAGTTTCTAGTGACCCACTTCACAAAGAAGCCTATACACCGCCCGCTGGGATCTCTAGCATCGAGTCAGCCACCCACGCGAGACTGCAGGAGGCGCCATGGCCGACGACCCACATCTCAGCGCTCCCACCTTGCAGAGGTTCCTCGATCACGTCGAGGGCGCGCGCGGCGGCACGGTCACGGCGTTCCGGCCCATCAGCGGGGGCTACAGCAGGATCAGCGCGCTGGCCGACGTGCGGTGGGCCGACGGGTCGCAGGAGTCCTTCGTGCTGCGCGCGGACCCGCCGCCGGACACCGGCGTCTTCGTCAGCGACCGCGATGACGAGTGGCGCTTGCTGCGGGCCATCCGGGGGAAGCTGCCGGTCCACACTCCGGCGGCCCGGTGGTACGACGCCACCGGCGAGTACTTCGGCGCCAAGTGCCTGATCGTGGACTTCTTCCAGGGCCGGCCGCTGTCGGACATCGCCCAGTCGCCGGACGAGCTGCCGCGGGCGGCGGGAATCTTCGTCGACACCCTGGCCGAGGTGCACCGGACGCCGCTGCCCGTCCTGCCGTCCGAACTCCACCGGCCGGCTGACTGGGAGAGCTACATCGAAGGGCTAGTCGAGCAGCTCAGCCGGCTCGACAGCAGCGTCGCCGACAGTAACCCGGCGCTGCACTACACCGCGGCTCAGCTGCACGCGCACCGGCCGCCCCCGGTGCCGCTCGGCTTCGTGCACGGCGACGCCCAGCCGGCCAACATCCTGGTGCCCGAGGAGGGGCCCGTGCTCATGATCGACTGGGAGTTCGGGCGTATCGGCGACCCGCGGGAGGACCTCGGCTACTACAGCCACCTGCCGGTCCCGCCGAACCTCTACCAGGCCGACCCGCAGGGCTTCCTGGCCCGGTACCGGGAGCGCACCGGCCTGTCCGAGGAGCAGGTGAACGAGGACACCGTCTCCTACTTCTACGTGCTGGGCATGGCGCGGCTGCTCGGCCAGATGTTCGAGGCCGCGGACGCGCTGGCGCAGGGCCGCTCGCGGGGCGTGATGGCCACCTACATGATGAACGGCACCTCGGCGACGACGCGCGAGTTCGTCGCGGTCGCCCGCCGGCTGGCCAGCTGAAGGAGGAGTCATGCTATCGCGACCCACCACCGAGCAGATTCTGCTGGACTGCTGCCGTGAGCTCATGACCGCCGTGCTTCCGGCGCTGACCGACGAGCACGCGCAGGTGTCGGTGATCATGATCGAGACCGTGCTGCGCAACGCGGCGGTGCGTTCCGCGCACGAGGTGGCGTGGATGCGCGAGGAGACGGCCGGGATCGAGCGCTACGCCCAGGCGGTGGCCGAGGTGGCGCCCGGGGCCGAGCCGCTCACCGCCGCCCTCAAGTCACTCGCCGACGCGCCACGCGACAGCCTGCACCTCGACGACGTGGTGGAAACGTACTGCCGGGCGGGCAACACGCTGTCCGCCGCCCTCGAGACGGCCGTGGCGGGGGGCCTGACCAGCCTGGTCCGGCAGGGTGAAGAGATCCTCGACGTCCGCGCCGGTCACGAAACCGAGGTCATGGCCGGATGGAGCCCCACCGGCCGGTGAGCGGGCTGAGCCCCGGACCGTTCTGCGTCAACACATTCATACCGAACGGGCCTGGTGCGAGCCGCCGTGCCGGCCACCCGCTCAGCCCTCCAGGACGGTAACCTTCCCGGACG
>Ga0207693_10003978_pt1 | contig 12558 bp, 10 predicted proteins | sample LARL81metaG_FD_184347 | JGI IMG/M metagenome (GOLD analysis project Ga0207693, IMG submission 184347) | Corn, switchgrass and miscanthus rhizosphere microbial communities from Kellogg Biological Station, Michigan, USA - LAR L8-1 metaG... | ecosystem: Host-associated > Plants > Roots >...
ATTTGCGACGGGGGAGCTTCATGGCGATGCCCCGCGAGCTAGGCCATCCATCATATCGAACAGCGGCCAGAATGTCTGCTTTTGGCACAAAGCGGACATTCAATTCGCGCCGAGGAATGTCTGCTTTTGGGGGTAAAGCGGACATCAAAGGAGGCCAATCCGATGTCTGCTTTTGACCCAAAGCGGAAGTCGACGACGCTCCTGTCGCGCCTTCTCTTCAGCATTTTACCGTGTCACCATTAGCTTGTGTTGCGCCGCGAAGCTGTGCCGGGGAATAATGTCCCAAACTAACGTCGCCGCGACGGCGGCAAGGCAGGCGACCGCCGACGAGCCCGTGCCAGCACAGGCGGAAATCGCGGCCAAGCACCTGGCGATGCGCGCCGTCGAGGCCCTTGCCGAAGCCCTTATCGTGCTTACGCTGCTCGGCGAACTTTTGCTGGTGCTCGCCAACGTCTTTGCCCGGGTCTATCTGCAGCGCTCATTTTTATGGTCCGACGAGGCGGCGAGGTTGTCGCTGTCGATCCTGGCTTTCATCGGCGGGGCGGTTGCCTACCGCCGCCGCGACCACGCCTTCGTCCGCGTGCTACTCGACCGCGCCGCGCCGGCGCTCGAGCGCGCCTGCCTGGTGCTCGCTGACATCATCGTGCTGTTCGTGGTGGGACTGGTCGGTTTTGCCTCGCTGCAATTCATCGCCTCGAGCTGGGGCGAACGCACCCCGGTGCTACAGCTTCCAGCGGCACTAATCGCCTTGCCGTTACCGCTCGGCATGGCGCTGTTGGCACTTTTCGCGCTCGACAATCTCGTTCGCCACAGCCGGCGCACAGCGTGGACGGTGGGAGTCGCCTTCGTCGCCGTCATGGCGGCACTGACGGCCACGCGCACGCACTGGCTGCCTTATCTCGGCGGCGATGCGGCGATCTTCGTAGCGTTGTCGCTGTTTTTTATCGCGATATTCGCCGGCGTCCCCGTCGGCTTCGTGCTTATCCTCGCCACCGCGGCCTATCTGTGGGCGGCCGATGCCGGACCCTTTGTCATCATCCCACAGACGATGGTGAACGGCACCGGCAATTTCATTCTGCTGGCGATCCCGTTCTTCATCCTCGCCGGACTGATCATGGAGCGCGGCGGCATCAGCGTGCGACTGGTCCGCTTCATCCATACGCTGGTCGGCCATTGGCGCGGCGGGCTCCTCCAGGTCACCGTCGCCAGCATGTATGTCGTTTCCGGACTATCCGGCTCGAAGCCTGCCGACGTGGCCGCCGTCGGCACCGTGATGCGCGACCAATTGCGCGAGCGCCACGGTGCGGCCGAGGGGGCGGCTGTACTCGCGGCCGCGGCGATCATGGGCGAAACGGTGCCGCCAAGCATCGCCATGCTGATCGTCGGTTCGATCACCAGCGTGTCGGTGGGCGCCATGTTCATCGGTGGCCTGCTGCCGGCAGCGCTGATGGCGCTGTGCCTAATGGTGCTGATCTATGCCCGCGCCCGCCGCGGCGGCACCCCGCGCGAACCGCGCGCGCCATGGCCAGCAATGGCACGGGCCGGCCTCGGCGCTATTCTGCCGCTTTTGATGCCGGCGATGCTGCTGGGCGGCATTCTGTTCGGCGTCGCCACTCCGACCGAGGTCGCGGCTTTCGCTGTGATCTACGGACTGGCGCTGGCGATTTTGTTATACCGAGAGATGAGCCTGGCCGCTTTGGCGCGCACGGTTCTCGACACCACGGCGCTCACCGGTGTGCTCTTATTCATCTTCGCCGCCGCGTCTGGCTTTTCCTGGACGCTGACGGTGGCTTATCTGCCGCAACGGCTGGTGGCGCTGTTGCATGCGATCGGCGGAAGCACCGAGATCTTCATGCTCGGTTCGATCTTGCTGCTCGTCATCGTCGGCGTGCTGCTGGAAGGGTTGCCCTCGCTCAACGTGGTGGCGCCGCTTTTGATCCCGATCGCTGGCCGGCTGGGCTTGAGCGAGATGCACTACGCGCTGGTGCTGATCATCGCCATGGGCATCGGCGGCTTCATGCCGCTTGCCGGCGTCGGCTTCTACGTCTGTTGTGCTATTATGCGCTGCGATGTGGAACGGGCTTCGCGTGCCATGTTGCCATACCTGATCGTGGTGCTCTTGGGCCTGTTGCTGGTCGCATACCTGCCCTGGGTGGCGCTAGCGCTGCCGCGCTATTTCGGCTTTCGTGTATAGACAAAAACGGGAGGACGTCGTGGCAAGGATGAACCGCAGGACTGTCCTCAAGGTCGGCGTGGCTGGCGCCGCATTGTCGGTATCAGCGCCTTATGTGTCGTCGCGTGCCGCGCCGCTTACGATGCGTTTTGCGCATTTCGGCGCCGAAGATCATCCCTCCAACGTTGCTGCCAAGCAATTCGCCGAACGTGTCGCCAGCCGTACTGACGGCGAGATCAAGATTAATATTTTTCCTAACAACGTACTTGGCGGCCCGCCGGAGCAGGCGCAGCAGATCAAGCTCGGCACCATCGACATGGGGCTGCCGACGCAGGGCCAGTTGGACAAATACGACACCGCATTCGCCGCGGTGATGCTGCCATTCATCTGGGACAGTCCGCAGCATGCTTTTCGCGTGCTCGACGGGCCGGCCATGGCGTGGCTCGCGCCGCTCGCTGAGAAGCAGGGCTTCATTTTGTTGCATAACTGGGAATACGGCTTCCGCAACGTCACCAACAATGTCCATCCGATCAACGCGCCCGGCGACGTTAAGGGCTTGAAGCTGCGCACGCCGCCTGAACTGCAGATTCAGGCCTCGATGGAGGCGCTTGGCGCCACCGTGCAGGCGATCGCGTTTCCGGAACTGTATCTGGCGTTGTCGCAGAAGGTGGTCGACGGCGAAGAAAATCCGATCGCGGTCATCTATTTCAACAAGTTCTACGAGGTGCAAAAGCACCTGGCGCTCACCCGGCACATATACAACAACATGATCCATACCGTGAGCGCGGCAACCTGGGCCCGGCTTACTCCCGGCCAGCAAGCGATCTTCCGCGAGGAGAGCGCGTCCGCTGGCGAGCTCATGCGCAAGCTGATCGCTGACCAGGAGGATGACCAGATCAAAAAGATCGAAGCCGCCGGGATGGCGGTGACGCGGCCCGATCTGGCACCGTTCCGCGCTTTGATGGGACCGGCCTATGAGCGGATCGCAGCTTATGCCGGCGCCGACAACGTCAAGAAATTCCGGGAGATGGCGGATCAGGGCCGTACCGGCTGAGCGGCGCGCGGAAAAGGACGCCATGGCCGAACAGCGTCTCGAAGTCTACCGCAGCCGGTTTCAGCTCGACGGCAAGACCGCGCTGGTCTTGGGCGCTGCATCCGGCATCGGCAAGGCCTGCGCCGAAGCATTGGCGGCGCTCGGCGCAACTGTCATCTGCGCCGACCAGAACAAGAACGGCGTCGAGGCCACCGCGGCGGAAATCGGCAGCGGTAGCGTCCACGTGTTGGACGCCGGTGACGGCGACGCCGTTAACGCGCTCGCCACGGCGGTCGCAAGCACGCACAAGCGCCTCGACGTCGCGGTGACCACGCCGGCGATCCATGTGCGCAAACTGATGCTCGACTACACCAACGACGAATATGACCGTGTGGCCGATCTAAATCTGCGCGGCACCTTCCTGTTTCTGCGCGCCTTCGGCCGCATGATGACGCGGCAAGGCGGCGGCAGCTTGATCGCTAGCTCCTCAGTCCGCGCTACCACGCTCGAGCCGGGGCTCGCCATCTACGGAGCCACCAAGGCCGGCATTATCCAGATGGTGCGCGGGCTTGCCTCCGAAGTCGGCACTTTTGGCGTGAGGGTAAACGCCGTGGTGCCGAGCATCGTCGAGACGGCGTTGGTCGAGCCGCTCAAAGCACGGCCGGAGATTTGGAATGCGCTCGCCGCGCATACCGTATTCAATCGATGGGCAAGGCCGGACGAAGTGGCCATGGCAGTCGCCTTCCTGGCGTCGGACGCGGCGAGCTACATCACCGGCACCGCGCTCTTGGTGGATGGCGGCTGGACCGCGATCGACGGCCCGCCCACCGGGTTGACCAAAACCCACATCGACGCGGGGTTAGCTTAGCGGACGTACTTAGCGCGCCAATGAATGTCTGCTTTCGGAGGTAAAGCGGACATGGCGCGGACGTGACGCGATGTCCGCTTTTGACCCACTTCGGAAGTCGGGCTCACTATTTTGCTGTAGTGCAACAGGGCGTCGCCCATTTCTTCTCTGGCGCCTTTGACCTCGAAAACGAGCGAGAGCTTTCTTGTACAGCTGACGATAGAGCCGTGGTCATGCGCGCAGGCGAACGAATGGCTTGTGGCTGCTTGTATACAAGTGTACCAATCCCGCATGGTAACCATACCGAGACGCCAGTCGGCCATGCCGCCTTTCGAAACGGCGCGAGAACGCGGCAGCCGGCTGTATGAGCGTCTTCACAACGACATTCTATGCGGGCGGCTGCGGCCTGGCGAAGCTCTGTCCGAGTCTCGGCTTGCCGAGCAACACGGTATCAGCCGCACGCCCGTCCGCGAGGTCATTCAACGCCTGGTAAAAGAGAACTTGCTTGCGATTGTGCCTCAGGTGGGCACCTTCATAGCGCCTATCAAACTCTCCGCCGTAACGAGCAGCCAGTTCATCCGCGAAGCTCTGGAGTGCCGCGCGGTTCGCTTCGCGACGGAGCGCGCAACGCGCCCTCAGGTCGAAGCCCTTCGGCAGCAGATTTCCCGCCAGGAGCAGGCCATCGCGAAGGGCGATCACGTCGCCTTTTTCCTGCTCGATGAGCAGATGCACTCTCTGATCCTGGACATCGCCGGCCATGCGCAGGCCTGGGATCTCATCGCCTCAGTGAAAGCGCAACTCGATCGCGTCCGATACCTGTCACTTGAAGACAATCGCTGGCTGAAAATGATCTATCGCCAGCACCGCGGGATCGTTGCGGCCATCCGAAATCACGACTCTCTTGGTGCCGAACAGGCGATGCAGGAGCATTTGCGGACTGTATTCGACGCCGTTGAACGTATCGCGCAACAGCACGCTGAGTTTTTCGAGCGGGAGCCGGCGAGTGCCACTAAGGATATCGCCTGATGGAACAGACGTGGCGGTGGTTTGGACCCGACGACAAGATTACGCTTGCGGAAATCCGCCAAACCGGAGCAAGCGGGATCGTCACTGCGCTCCACCACATTCCTTATGGACTCGTTTGGAGCCACGACGAAATTGCCAAACGCAAGCAGATGATCGAAGCGGCAGGCGGGCTGAGCTGGAGCGTTGTTGAGAGTCTTTCGGTCGCCGAACCGATCAAACTCGGCGAAGGCAATCTTTCATCGCTGTTCGAGAACTACCGGCTGTCGCTGCGCAACCTCGCGGCGGAAGGGGTCACTACCGTCTGTTACAACTTCATGCCGGTTCTCGACTGGACCCGCACTCAGCTCGCGGCATCGTTGTCAAATGGCGGCACTGCCCTGCGTTTCAACGCGCACGAATATGCTGCGTTCGACTGTTATATCCTTAACCGACCGGGGGCCGAAGCCGGGCAGCGGCCGGACGTTCTCGCCAAGGCGCGCGACTGGATCAAAGCCGCAAGCGAAAGCGACAAGGATCGTCTGCTCGCTGCCATTATGGCCGGACTTCCCGGCGCCTATGACCGCTACGACGTTCCGGGGCTGCGCCAAATGCTCCAGCGCTACTCCGGCATCGATCATGCCGCGTTGCGGGCCAATCTGAAGCGATTTTTGAGCGAGGTGGTACCCACCGCCGAAGAGACAGGTGTCCAGCTCTGCATTCACCCCGACGATCCGCCGCGTTCGCTATTCGGTCTGCCGCGCATCGTGTCCTCGAGCGACGACCTCGGCTTCATCACGAGCGCGGTCGACAGCGCTGCCAACGGCATAACGCTTTGCGCTGGCTCGCTAGGTGCCGGCGCCAGCAATGATCTGCCGGCGATCGCCCGCCGCTTCGCGCCGCGGATCCATTTTGTGCATTTGAGAAATGTTACGAAGGAAGACGACGGCTCGTTCGTCGAGGCAGAGCATCTCGTCGGCGATGTCAACATGGTCGATGTCATCCGCCCACTGCTGCGTGAGCAGGCGCGGCGTCGACAAGCCGGCGATCCGAAGTGGCGCCTCCCGTTCCGACCGGACCACGGCCATCAGTTGCTCGATGACGCCGCACGCGCAACCCATCCCGGCTACCCGCTTTACGGCCGGATGCGCGGATTGGCTGAACTGCGCGGTGTGATGACGGCAATCTCGGCTATCGAGGAGTTGCCGTTGTGAGCGCCCCTCGCCTGTCGTACCAGACGCTTGCGCTGTTAACAGACGCTGTCGGCCGTCCTGACATTAACCGAGATTGCCTGACGACCGGCATTTGCCACCTCGGTCTTGGCGCATTCGGGAGAGCGCATCTCGCCTCATACACCGACCCGTTGCTGGACACAGATCCGTCCTGGGGTATTTGCGGTATCAGTCTTCGCAGCCCATCGACGCGCAACGCACTGGAGCCCCAGGACTGGTTGTATTTGCGAGCCGAACGTGACGGCTCAGGAGAACGACTTCGGGCCATGGCTGCTTTGAGTGGCATGCTGGTCGCTCCGGAGGATCCATCCATTGTTGTCGAGCGGCTCGCGCAACCGTCCACCCGCATCGTGACAATTAGCGTCAGCGAGAAAGGCTATCATCGTCGCGCGTCCGACGGCGCGCTCGATGAAGACGATCTGGCAATTCGGCGTGACCTCGCGCATTCCGACCGCCCGTTGACTGTGCCGGGCATCGTCGTCGCATCGCTGAATGCCCGCCGTGATGCGGGCGCGCCCCCTTTCACCGTTCTGTGCTGCGACAATCTTCCGGAGAATGGAGCCTCGACACGTCGGGTTGTCCTGCGTTTCGCTGAGATGCTGTCGCCCGATCTCGCTCGCTATATCGCCGATGCTGTTTCGTTTCCTAACTCGATGGTCGATCGTATCGTGCCGGCGACGACGGAAATGGATAAGAGCCGGATCGCCGCGGAATCTGGAGTTGTGGACGCCTGGCCGGTCGTCTGCGAACCGTTCACTCAATGGGTCATCGAAGATCATTTCCCGCAGCGGCGCCCCGCCTGGAATCTCATCGGCGCGACGATGGTCAGCGACGTAAGACCCTACGAGACCATGAAGCTGCGGCTTCTCAACGGTAGCCATTCGGCCATTGCCTATCTCGGTCAATTGGCCGGCTTGCCGACAGTCGCCGACGCAATGCGCGAACCGGCGCTGGCGCAATTCATTTCCGATCTGATGATGGAAGCGGCGACAACGTTGACAATGCCTCCAACCCCCGATCTCGCCGGCTACGGGCAGGCTCTGCTGGAACGCTTCCGCAATCCGGCACTTCGGCACCGCACCGCACAGATAGCGATGGACGGTTCGCAAAAGCTTCCGATGCGAATCTTCGCGACAGCGCTTGATCGCATCGCCAAGGGGCAAACGGCGCCGTGCATGGCCCTCGTTACGGCGGCCTGGCTCCGCTTTCTTCAACAACGCGACGACAACGGATCGCCTCTAACCGTAGACGATCCCAACAAAGATAAGCTGCTCAAAGCAGCACGTAACGCCGATACGCCTCGATCACTCCTGAAGCAGGTCTTCGCGATGAGCGACATCGTACCGGCTGCTCTGGCGGCTTCGGAAGCATTCGAAAGCGAGGTGCGCGACGCACTGACGATGCTTTCAGTTTCCGGCGCACGCGCGACATTAGAGATGTTCAACCGTCGGGAGGAGAAACATGAAAATCGCAACCAAGGGACTAATCGCGACCTGTTTGCTGGCGGTATCGCTGCCAGCTCTCGCGCAGGAACCACCGGCGCCCGGTGAAAGCCCGCGTATGGACGCCATCCGCAAGGCGGGCGCGCTACGCGTTGGCGTGCTGGCTAATGCGCCCTGGCTCGTCGAGAACACAACGGGCTCTGGCGAGCACTGGTCCGGACCGGCCTGGATTTTGGCCAAGGAATACGCCGATCGTCTGGGGGTAAAGTTGCAGCCAATCCTGGTTTCCCACGAGACCAAGGTGCCGGTGCTGGCCGCCAATCAAGTCGATATCTCGATCACGCCGCTGGCCGAAACCGCCGAACGCAAGGCCGTCGTCGACTTCATCCTCTATTCGAACACCAGCGTCTGCATGTTCGGAAAAGCAGACAATCCGAAGTTCGCCAAGGCGAAGTCGGTCGATGACCTCAACAGCCCGGACATTACGATCGCCTACTTCATTGGCGGCGGCGAAGAAGGTTGGGTGAAACAGCGCTTCCCGAAGGCCAAGCTCCTCGGGGTCGCTAACTCCGGAGCAACGGCGCCTCTTGAAGACGTCTTGGCCGGTCGTGCCGATGCCGCGCCTATCAATCGCATCCCTTACGTGCCGATGAGCCGCCAGGTGAAGGGCCTCGCCGTTCTGCCATCGGCTAATAACTGCCAGGGTAGTTTGGAGAAAGCTCAGCCGGTCGGAATGGCTATCGATAAAAACCAACCTGCCCTTTTGGCGTGGATGGTCGCGGTCGAAAAATCCATCCACGGGAAACTCGAAACGGCAGAAGAAGCGGTCGTCGCGACGATGAAGTAGGCGCCAAACCCTATTGATGCCGCCCTCAGCGAGGGCGGCATCAAGCGCCGGATGATCAAGCAATGTCTCTCGACTTCTCTCCTGTTTTCACCAGCTGGCAGTTTTTGCTTGGCGGCGTTGGGGATACGCTCGCATTGTCGGCACTTACGATCGCCCTAAGTTTGGTGCTTGGTGGAGCGATCGGGTTAACGCGCTGCTACGGACCAAGCGGGCTGCGCTGGGCTCTCATTTTCTATATCGACACAATGCGGTCGATACCGGTCCTGGTCGTTCTAGTTTGGACCTATTTTGCGCTTCCGATTGTGACCGGCGTTACTCTACCGCCTTTCTGGGCGGCCGCGTCTGCCTTGACGGTACATATCTCGGCATACGTGGCCGAGATTGTCCGCGCCGGCATCACATCCGTTCGCCCCGGTCAATCACGAGCTGCATTTGCACTCGGCATGTCGCGCACTCAAGCCATTCGCGAGATAATCCTACCGCAAGCTCTGGTGCGGATGCTTCCAGCTTTAGGATCTATTCTTTCGATCACAATCAAGGACACCGCAATCGCCGCAGTCATCGCGGTCCCTGAATACATGAATCGATCACAAACGGTCGCTGGCCAGAGCTTCCACCCGATCGAAGTCTTCTTGGCGGCAACGGTGGTTTACTTCGCCATAATCTTTCCTGTGACCCGCGTCGTAGACATGATCTACGCCCGCTTCGCTTATCTCGGTCGATCATGAATTATGATTGGTCCGTCGTATGGCGTAACGCGGATGTCCTCTGGGAGGGCACCAAAGTCACAGTCTTTCTTGCTGTGACGACAATGGCCATCGCAATCCCAGGGGGCATCGTCCTCGCATTGATGCGATTGTCGCGTATCCGCGCACTGTCGATCGGAAGCGCTCTATTTGTCGAGTTCTTCCGCAATCTGCCGTTGATCCTCGTCATCTACACCGCCTATTACATCCTGCCGGTCGCCACCGGACTTCGGTTCTCGCCGGTCGCGACGGCGATCGTGGCGCTCAGCCTCAATGTGTCCGCCTATAACGGCGAGACATTCCGAGGCGGCATCGCTTCGATCAGGCAGGGCCAGAGCGAAGCGGGCTACGCCCTCGGCATGAGCCGCTTCCGCGTTATGATCGATGTCATTCTGCCACAGGCCGTGTGGCGCGTTCTGCCGATCCTCGCCAGCACCTGGGTATCCCTTTTCAAAGATACGTCCCTCGTTTCGGTCATCTCGGTCGGCGATCTCGCCTTTGAATCCATGCGCGTGCGTTCGCAAACCTTCCGCGTGCTCGAAATGCTGACCGCGATGGCCGTCATCTATTGGATGCTCGGTTACCCCCAGGCGAAGCTGGTGGACTGGGTCAATAATCGTTATCGGGTGAGCGAATGATCGAAGCGCGCAGCAAAACACGGCGGGCCGAGACCGGGAGTGTTCCGACCGTCGCTTATCGGGACGTGAAAAAGCGATTCGGAGACTTCGTCGCGCTCGCGGGCGTCTCTATGGAGGTGCGCAAAGGCGAAGTGGTCTGTGTCATTGGACCTTCTGGTTCCGGAAAGTCCACTCTGCTCCGCTGCACCAACGGTCTCGAACTCATTGATAGCGGCGAGATTACGCTAGACGGCGAGCACCTGCCGAACGACTGGAATGGCATGCGTCGCGTCCGCCAGCGGATGGGCATGGTGTTCCAGAACTTCGAGCTGTTTCCGCACAAAACGGCACTGGGCAATGTGATGGCCGGGCCGAAGAGCGTACTGAAGCAGCCGCGTAAGGCCGCTGAGCAACATGCAATGGAATTATTGAGAAAAGTGGGGTTGGCCGACAAAGCCGCCAGCTATCCCACTCAATTGTCGGGAGGCCAGCAGCAACGTGTTGCGATCGCACGGGCGTTGGCCATGGACCCCGAGATCATGCTTTTCGACGAGCCGACGTCGGCGCTTGATCCCGAAACGATCGGCGAGGTGCTGAACGTCATGAAGCAGCTCGCCGAAGAAGGCATGACGATGATCGTCGTCACGCATGAGATGATTTTTGCGAGACGCGTCGGCGACTGGATCGTTGTGATGGATCGTGGCGCCATCGTCGAGCAGGGCTCGCCCGAACAGATATTCGAGTCACCAACAAGGGAGCGGACACGCGATTTCTTCAGTCACCTCGTTTGGTCCGGCTAGAGTGCGGTGGGATTGGGTTGAACGGGTTTGATGCGGCGCACTTAGTCCGGATCTGGCACAAAGCAGACATCACGATCGGGCTGAACCATGTCTGCTATTGGGGTAAGGCAGGTGTAGGATGAAGAGCCGCTCCTTTTTAAAGCGGTCTGCCATAGGGAGAAGCCATGAGTAGAAACTTGTTTGCGTCTCCGTTCGCTGCATCGGTACTGTTCTGTTGCACCGGTTTGGCTGCGGCCCAACAATCCGGCACAGCGGAGGAAGCAAAGGCCATGCTCGACCGCGCCGTTGCCGCGGTCAAGGCCGACAAGGCCACGGCGCTGGGCGAGTTCAACGACAAGAACAACAAAGAATTCCACGACCGCGACCTGTATGTCTTCTGTTTTAACATGTCTGACGGAAAATTGACGGCGGATGCAGATCAGGCCGTGATGGGAATCGACATTCGTACTTTGAAATTCAAGGGCGACCCGTTTGGGCAAAGACAATACGACGCCACTAAAGCCGCACCGGAAGGTCGTGTTATTATAGAGGACTACGACTTCCCGAAGCCCGGAACGAGCGAGTCCGTTCCAAAGGAATCCTATATGACACGCGTCGGTGACCAAGGTTGCGGCGTCGGCTACTACAAATAATGCGGCAATGTCCGCTTACGGCGCAAAGCGGACATTCAATCCGTGCCGACGAATGTCTGCTTTGGGGGGTAAAGCGGACATCCCGGTTCAGACCGTCATGTCTGCTTTTGACCCAAAGCGGACATCGCTGCCGCCGAAGCGTCCCTTCCAATTATGAGACATTGCTTAGGCTAGGTCGCCGGCGGTTAACGTCGCGGTCACAAATGCATCACTCGATTTTTGATCCAAATCAAAGTCGCGCGTTTTCCAGAGGGCGATAGCTTAGGTAAGCAGGTGTTGGGGTCTCGGGTGGAGATTGCCATGCGCACTGAAAACCTCTCTGACTCCATAACCCGTCGCGACATACTCTTGCAGAGCACGGCGATTATGGCCGCAGCGGGCATGTCGGCAGGTGCGACACTGCCGGTTTACGCGGCCGCTAACGACAAGCGAGCCGCCGCAAAAATAAATCCGGTGCAGGCCAAGTCGCTGGAAGATTGGAGAACCGCCATGAGGCTTTCGCCATTCATCCTGGGTGTTTTCGCGGCTGTCGTCTGCTTTGAAAAACCCGCTGCGGCGCAAAACTATCCGTGGTGCGCCTATTTGGATTTGGGGAAAGGCGGTGCCACGAATTGCGGGTTCGCAACATTTCAACAATGCTTGGCCACCGTGAGTGGGATTGGCGGGTCGTGTGGACCCAATCCGCAGTACCAGCGCCCACCGGGACTATATCTGTCGACTAAGCCCCCGAGGCGCCATTCTTATTAAGCGACGACTACGGCTTGTGCAAAAGCTCCGGCAGCTTGACGATATTCACCGCGATCCGCTGCGCCTCGGATGCAATGCAGAGCTGCATTGTGCTCCAGAAAGTGTGATGGGAATTTTGAGGCAATGCAATCCAACCTTCTGCGCGCGTTAATAGCATGGCTTGTTCGCGGAGAAAGAAATCATGGCATAAGTTTGGGAACCGGGCATGAGGCTTTTGCTATTCATTCTGGGAGTTTTCGTGGCTGTCGTCTGCATTGAAAAACCCGCTGATGCGCAAAACGGTGCGTGGTGCATCTATAAACCTGACACACCCGCGCAGTGTCGGTACGCAACATTGGAGCAATGCTTGGCTGACCGGCTCGGGAAAGGCGGGTCCTGTGGACCCAGTCCGTACCCGTCGTCGCCAGAACCACGTCCGTCAACCAGGCCCCAGAGTCGCT
>Ga0207693_10003979_pt1 | contig 12555 bp, 14 predicted proteins | sample LARL81metaG_FD_184347 | JGI IMG/M metagenome (GOLD analysis project Ga0207693, IMG submission 184347) | Corn, switchgrass and miscanthus rhizosphere microbial communities from Kellogg Biological Station, Michigan, USA - LAR L8-1 metaG... | ecosystem: Host-associated > Plants > Roots >...
GGCACCGACGAGCGCATCCGAGTCCCCTCGCCGGCGGCCATGATCAGCACGGTCGGGCCGCTCACCTGCGGAATCGTAGAGTGCCGGGGCCCGTCCCACCGCGTTGGTGGGGCCGAGCGCAAGCATCCTTCCCGGCGGTTGGCGGCTTTATTGGCGGTATGCGTGAGTAAAGCGCCAATCGCCGAGCTGGGGAGCCCGGATTCGAACCGGGATAACTGGCCCCAAAAACCAGGGTCCTGCCAATTGGACGACTCCCCAGAGTCCCGGATAGCGTAGACCGGACCGAGAACGTGATCCAAGCGGGCCGGACCCGCGTAAGCGAGGTAGAAAGTGGCCGACGACTACGTGTTCATCGACGAGTGGGACGTCGACGCGCCGCAGGAGGCGGTGTTCGACGCGCTGGCCGATGCGCGCACCTATCCGGAGTGGTGGAAGCCGGTCTACATCGAGGTCGACGGCGACTGCGAGCCCGCGGCCGGCTGCGTGACCCAGCAGGAGTTCAAGGGCCGGCTCCCCTACCACCTGAAGACCCGCTCGGAGATCACCAGGCTCGAGCGGCCGAACACGTTCGAGGTCAACGTGGTCGGCGACCTCACCGGCAAGGGCGTGTGGACGCTCACGCAGCGGAACGGCAAGGTCCACATCCACTTCGACTGGCGCGTCATCGCCGACCGGCCACTCCTCCGCATCCTCACCCCGGTCCTTCGCCCGGTCTTCCGCTGGAACCACAACTGGTCGATCAAGCGGGCGATCGAGGGTCTCGAGCCGTACGCCCGCGCCAAGTAGCGGCCGGGTCAACGCAATCCACGTCCACCTGTCGGATGCAGATTGCGTTGATGTGGGCTCGACGCCCTCCCTCGTTGCCCGGGGTCCGCATCCGCAACGCATCGTCGCGGCGAATTCCCTACAATTTTTTGTAGGAAATGGTTTCCATGGTCGATGCAGTCGCTGATCCCGTTCGCGCCCGGCTCGTTCGCCGGCTCGCGTCGAGCGGCCCCGCCTCCCTCGAGGACCTGGCGAAGGCGGCCGGCGTCCACCCCAACACCGCCCGCGCCCACGTGAGCGCCCTCGAGGCGGACGGCTTCATCGAGCGCCAGCCGCGGCCGACGGACAAGCCGGGCCGCCCCCGCACCGTCTTCAGCCTCCGGGAGGACTGGACCGTCCCGGACGAGGGCTTCCTGGCGATGGCGGAGTTGCTCGGCGCCACCCTGGGCGCGACGAAGGCCGACCCGCGGGCACTCCGCCGGCTCGGCGCCCGCTGGGGCCGCAAGGCCGTCGCGGCCGCCGCTACGGGCGACGCGCACGACGAGCTCGTCCGCGTCCTTGCCCGCCTCGGTTTCGACGCCCGGATCGACGGGAACCGGCTCATCCTGACCGGCTGCCCGTGCCCGCTGATCTCCGCCGAACGCCCCGCGCTCGTGTGCAAGCTCGTCGCCGCCGTCGTCGACGGGATCCTCGACGGCTCCGGCAGCGGCCTGCATGCGGTCCGCCACGAGCACGACCCGGTCGGCCGCTCATGCAGCGCCGTCCTGCAGCTGGAGGCCGCATGAACCCCGCCCTCCTCCACGCCGTCGAGAGCGAGGACCGCATCGACCTCGAGCGAGCGGAGGACGCCGCCCACGAGCTCCTGCTCGCCCTCGGCGAGGACCCGCAGCGCGACGGCCTGAGGGACACACCGCGCCGAATCGCGAAGGCGTACGCCGAGCTGCTCAGCCCCGAGCCCTTCAACCCCACCACGTTCCCGAACGACGAGGGCTACGACGAGCTCGTGATCGCCCGCGGGATCCAGTTCAGCTCCCTCTGCGAGCACCACCTTCTGCCCTTCCAAGGCGTCGCCCATGTCGGCTATCTCCCCGGCGACCGGATCATCGGCCTGTCGAAGCTCGGCCGCGTCGTCGACCTGTTCGCCCGGCGCCTTCAGGTGCAGGAGCGGCTGACGAGCGAGATCGCCGGCTGGATCGAGGACCACCTCGATCCGAAGGGCGTCGGCGTGGTGATCGAGGCCGAGCACATGTGCATGTCCCTGCGCGGCGTCCAAAAGCCCGGAACGCTCACCGCGACGTCCGCCCTTCGGGGCCTCGTCCGCGACGATCCTCGCACCCGACAGGAGTTCCTCGCGCTCGCGGCGCGCCAAACCTGACCCAGGGGGCACAGATGCCGACCGACCAGACATTCGTGATCGTTGGCGCCAGCCTCGCCGGCGCCAAGGCCGCCGAGGCCCTGCGCGACGAGGGCTTCGACGGCCGCGTCGTCCTGCTCGGCGCCGAGGCCGAGCGCCCGTACGAGCGCCCGCCGCTGTCCAAGGAGTACCTGCGCGGCGAGACCAGCGACAAGCCCTACGTCCACGACGACGGCTACTACGAGGGCAACGACATCGAGCTGCGCACCTCCACCGAGGTCGAGTCGATCGACCCCGATGCCTCCGAGGTCGTCCTCGCCGGCGGCGAGCGCATCGGCTACGACCGCTTGCTCCTCACCACCGGCTCGGAGCCGCGGCGCCTCAGCGTTCCCGGCTCCGACCTCGACGGAATCCTCTACCTCCGCACCGTCGCCGACTCCGACGCGATCGCCGAGCGGATCGAGGCCGGCGGCAAGCTGGTGACGATCGGCGCCGGCTGGATCGGCGCCGAGATTGCCGCCTCCGCCCGCACCAAGGGCTGCGAGGTGACCGTCCTCGAGATGGCCGCCCTTCCGCTGGAGCGCGTGCTGGGGCCCGAGCTCGGCGCCATTTACCGCGACATCCACACCGACCACGGCGTCGAGCTCCTCGCCGAGACCGCCCTCGAGTCCTTCGAGGGCTCAGGCAGCGTCGAGTCGGTCCGCACCGCCGACGGCCGCACGATCGACGCCGACTTCGTCGTCGTCGGCATTGGCGTCGCGCCGCGCACGAAGCTCGCCGAGGACGCCGGCCTCGATGTCGAGAACGGCGTCCTCACCACCGAGCGCCTCGAGACCAGCGCGCAGGGTGTCTACGCCGCCGGCGACATCGCCAACGCCACCCACCCCCTCCTCGGTCAGCGGATCCGCGTCGAGCACTGGGCGAACGCCCTCAACCAGGGCCCGGCGGCCGCCCGCAACATGCTCGGCAAGGACGCCCCCTACGACAAGATTCCGTACTTCTTCTCGGACCAGTACGACGTCGGCATGGAGTACGCCGGCTACGCGACGGACTGGGACGAGGTCGTATTCCGCGGCGACGTCGACGCCCGCGAGTTCGTCGCCTTCTGGCTCCGCGACGGCCGCGTCCTCGCTGGCATGAACGTGAACGTCTGGGATGTCACCGATGACATCCAGGAGCTGATCCGGTCCAAGGCGACAATCGACCCCAAGCTCCTCACCGACACCGACGTCCCACTCGACGAGCTCGCCGCGAGCGTGACCCGGACCGACGGCTGACCCTCAGCTTCCGGCGGGACGAAGGAGGACACGCGCGGGAGCACCGTCGCTGCCCACCAGCTTGATCGGGAGGCAGATCAGCTCGTAGTCGCCCGGCTCGACCGCCGACAGGTCCAGGCCCTCGACGACCCACGCGCCGGCACCGAGCAGCGCCCGGTGGACATCCCCGCCCTCGTTCCCGGGTCCGCCCACGGACAGGTAGTCGACGCCGACCAGCGCAACCCCGATCTCACCGAGAAGCTCGGCTGCCTCGTACGAGACATAGACGAAGTCGGGGTCGAAGTCGCGCTCCCACCAGGCGCGCTCCGAATTCACGGTCCGGAACAGGATCCGCTCCCCGCTCTCGATATCCAGGTCCTCGAGGGGCCCACGGTCGATGGGCTCCTTGCCCTCGATGCCGATCACGCGCGCGCGGCCCATCCCGATCTCGAGCGGGAACGCCTCCATCCCGGGGTCGTCCTCGAAGAAGTGAAGCGGCGCGTCCATGTGCGTCCCCGTGTGCGCGCTCATGTCGATTCGGGTCAGGTTCGCCTCGTCGCCCTTGGCGATGCTCTGAACCCGTTCGAGCTTGACCTCGGGATCGCCCGGCCAGTGGACCATCCCCGCGTGAACCGGCACCGAGACATCGATCCACTCATCGCCCATCACGATCCTCCGATCAGTCCTCCGCGGGCAGCCTGACCCGGCCACCCTCCGCGCCCGGCTCGGTCGCCGGGCCCGCCGCGGTCGCAATGCCCAGCACCCGCATCGCCTTGAGGCCGAGGCTGAGCTTCTCCCGCCCCTCGCTCGAGCCGATGTCGTGTCCCGTCAGCTCCTTCACCCGCTCGAGGCGATACCGGACGGTGTGCCGGTGGGTGAACAGGCTCGCGGCAGTCTGCGCCACGTTCCCGTCGTTGTCCAAATAGGTCTCCACGGTCTTCACGAGCTCCGTCTCGTACTGCTCGTCGTAGGCAGCCAGCGGCGCGAGGGTCTCCTCGTAGAAGCTCTCCAGCTCTCCCGGGTCCTCGCTCATCGCCGGCAGGAGGAGCCGGTACGCGCCCGTGTCCTCGAACGCCAGCAGCGTTCGTCCCTCGGCCTCGGCGACGTTGGCCGCCAGCTCGGCCTCCTTGCCGGCGCGATAGAGGTCGACGGGATCCTCGGTCCAGCGGCTCCACGCCACCGTGATTCCGAACCCGGCCAGCGCCGCGCCCAGCTCCCGCTCGAGGGCCTGCGCAGCGCGGGCGAGCTGCTCGTCCTCGCCTGTCGGCACCAGCGCCACCACCTCCGCAGTCTCGCCCTCGCCGAGCGCGCCCACCGAACCGGACCCCACCGACCGAACGGCCCGCAGCGCCACCGTCAGCACGCGCCCGCGCCAATCGCCCGCCTGAGCCGTCATCGGCACAGCCCGCGCCACGATCACGCCGGCACCCCGCTCGACCGCGGCCCCGAGCTCGCCGGCCCGGGCCACGATGTCCCCGCGGTCCGTGACCTGGCGGCCGAGGAGTGCGCGGACGAACGCCGACGCTGCCTCGTCGCTGGCCCATTCAGGCGAGCGCGAGCGCTCGACCTCCAAGGCCAGCAGCGTCGACACCATCCGCGCCACCACCGGCGAGGCAGCATCGCCGCGCCACCGGAAGCGAAGCTCGCCGACGACCGCGTCCGCGACCCGAAGCTCAACGCGCTCCACGTCGTCGGCACCAGAGAGCAGCTTCTTCTCCTCCGCCTGGGACGAGGCTGCCACGCCGAGCACCGCACTCGAGCGGTCGATCAGCGCCAGGCTGGCCCCGAGCGACTGCGCGGCGGCTCGCGTCACGGCCGGCAGCCCGGCCCCCGACTCGATCGCCGCCGAGAGCTGTTCCAGCAGACCCTCGGTATCGCCTTTTGCAGGCGTTTTCCGCTCAGCTTGCTCCGGGCTCACCGAAGCATGGTAGTCGCGACTATCCGGCCCGAGGCCGGGCTGAGCCTCAGATTCCCGGAAGCAGCTGGGTAATTTGCGGCCAGTAGTAGACGATCAGCACCCCGATCGCCACCCCGATCAGCACGAGGACGACGAGCACGAACACCGAGAGCAGGACCGCCGTCGCCTTCTCCCAGGTGCGCCCGTAGGCGCCGATAGCAGGCACGAGGATCAGCCCCGCGAACGCGAGCAGCGTGATGACGCCCGCCCCGCCGAACAGGAAGTACTCGGTGCCGATCGTCCCGAGGTCCAGCATCTCCAAGCGGAATTGTGCCGTAACCGGGCGATGGCGCCCGCGCTGCCGGCTCAAACCCGAAGGCGTCAGCCCGCGGGGCTCGCCCGGGCCGAGTTGTTGCGCAGGTGCGTGACGAGCATCGCGACCGCCGCGCACAGGCAGAACGCGGCTGCGCCGAGCGCCCAGCCACTCGTGACGTCGCTCATGTAGTGCACGCGCAGATAGATGCGCGTGAGCCCGACAAGCGCGGCAATCACGAAGCCCGTCACGAGCAGAGCGGTGCCGCCGGCGATGCCGGGGCGAAGCCGGATCACGAGTGTCAGCGCCAGCCAGGGGTAGAGCATCGAGTGCGCGGCGTGCGCGCTGGGGAAGCTTGAGCCCTCGCTGCCCGTCAGCGGGTCCGGTGGGCGCGGCCGGTCGGTCAGCCCCTTCAGCTCCGCGACCCCTACGTAGATGATCACCACCGCGATCGCGATCACGGCCGCCTCCGGCCACCGCCGCTCCCAGGCCAGGAAGCCGACGGCGATTACGGCGAGCGGGATGACCACGGCCGACGCTCCGAGCGTCGTCACCACCTTCGCCAGGGAGACGAGCCACGCCACCTGGATCTTGTCCATGAAGTCGAGGACGGCCTGATCCCCAGGGGTCGGCCCCGGGTGAGCCGAGATCGTCGACGTGTATCCCACAACGACGTAGACCGAGACCGCCAGCACCGCCACCAGAGTCGTGAACTCGAGCCCGAGCCCACCAGGGGTGATCCGGGCGAGCACGAACCGCGCCTGGGGCTGCACCCTACGCCCCAGCGCCACCAGGGGACGAAGGAGAGCGCGCTCTTCCATTCCGGCTACCAGCCGCTCCCGGTTCGCGGGATCGCGCAGGAACCGGACGGCCCAGACGATCCCCACGATCACGACGACCGCGATGCCGAAGAACAGCGTGCCCTGCCCGGCCGCGTGGGCGGCGGCGTCCAGGCTTCGCGAGGCGAAGTACCCGAGCAGCACGTACCCGGCCGCCCACAGCCCCGTGCCGAGGACGCTGTACGGCAGGAAGCCCGTGTAACGCATCCCCGAGCTCCCGGCCACGAACGGGGCGAGCGCCCGCACCAGCCCGATGAAGCGCCCGACCAGGATCGTCTTCCCCCCATGGCGAGAGAAGTAGTCCTCGACCCGGGCGAAGCGCTCGTGCGTGATCCGCACCCTCGGCCCGTGACGCATGACGAAGCCGCGTCCGAGCCGCCTGCCGAGCAGGAAGCTGACCGAGTCGCCGGCGGCCGCGCAGACCCAAACGATCCCGATGGTGAGAATGACCGACGTCTCTCCCTGCCCCGCGACAGCCCCGCCGAGGATCACGACGGTCTCGCCGGGCAGCACGAGCCCGACGAACGCGGCCGTCTCGATGAACGCTGAGATGCCGACGAGAAGGTACGTCCACTTCCCGACCTTCTTCGCGACGTCGTTCAGCGTGCTCTGGAGGCTGATGTCCGGCGCGAGCTGGCTGAACGCGATCAGCCCGCCGATGATCAGCAGGACCACGGCAGCCTGGATCACCCGCTCTCTTCGCTTGCTCTCCTCCGCCTGCTTCATCGCTCCGGATCCGGCCCCGCGACGATCGCCCCGGCGAAGCGCGGCGCCAGCTGCCCCGCCGCGGCGTCGGCCGCGGCGATGTCATCGAAGACCCCGAAGGCGGTTGGCCCCGACCCCGTGACGAGCGCGACCTGGGCCCCCGCCTCCTTGAGCGCGGTGAGTGCCCCGCCGATAGCGGGCCGCAGCGACAGCGCCGCATGTTCGAGGTCGTTCGCCAGGAGCTCGTGGTACTCGAGCGGCGACGCCCCTTGCCCCGCTGCCTCGCGTAGCTCACCCGCGATCGAATCAAGCTCTTCCGGATCGCGCCCGAGGCCGAGCCGGTCTGCCTCGACGTAGACCTCCGCCGTGGAGAGCCCGTCGTCGGCCGCGATCAGGACCACGCCGAAGTGCCGAGGCGGCGACAGCGGCTCCACCACCTCGCCGGCGCCCCCCACCAGGGCGAGTGCCGGGTCGAGCTGCGACAGAACGTCCGCCCCGAGCTCCGCGGCGAGCTCGGGAAGCCCATCCACCTCATCGCCCGCCAGCCTCAGCACGGCGGCGGCATCGGCGCTGCCACCGCCGAGCCCGGCCGACACCGGGATCCGCTTCTCGATCTCGATCCTCACCGGCGGCCGCAACCACCCGCGAGCGCGCAGCCCGGCCAGCGCGGCCTCGGCGAGGTTCGGCCCGTCGACGCCGGGGCACACGACCTCGTCGGCCTCCGACTCGGTCACCATGATGCGGTCCGAGAGCGTCAGCGGGCAGAACAGCGACCGGAGCTCGTGTAGCCCGTCGTCACGGGGCCGGCCGAGGTACAGGCACAGATTCAGCTTGGCAGGGGCCCGAAGCGTCAAGCCACCCCCAGCTCGACGGCGAGCGCGGCGAACTGCGCCGGCGCCAGCCGCTCGGCCCGCACGTCCGGCTCGAGTTCGAGGCGCTCCAACGCCGCCCGCACCTCCTGACGAGACGGCCCGCCGGCCAGCTCCAGCGAGCTCGCTAGGGGCTTTCGCCGGTGGGCGAAGGCGTCGCGCACGAGCCGCACCACGCCCACCGCCGGCGCAGGGGCAACGCGCCGAAGCCGCACGAGCGCCGAGTCCACCCGCGGCCGCGGCCTGAATACGGCCCGGTTCACGGTCCGGATCAGCTCCACCTCGCAGGCCAGCTGCGCGACGACGCTCGGGGAGCCATACGAGGAAGTCCCAGGCTCCGCCCGCAGCCGATCGCCGATCTCGCGCTGGACCATCACGGTCCACCTCGCGACCCCCGGGAGCTCGGCGATCGTCCGCAGGAGCACCGGCGTCGCCACCGAGTACGGAAGGTTCGACGGCACCGTTGTAGGCGCGGGCTCCAGCGCCGCCAGATCGAGGCGCATCGCATCACCCCGCACCACCGAGACGTTCCCGGCGCGCTCGGCGAGCTCCTCGAGCCCATCCGCCAGCTGGCCGTCGAGCTCGACAACGTGGACATGCGCAACCCGCTCGGCGATCCGCTCGGTGAGCACCCCCTCCCCACCGCCGATCTCGAGCGCCACGTCGCCGGGCTCGAGCTCGGCGTCACGCACGATCGCATTGAGCAGGTTCGGGTCCGCTAGGAAGTTCTGACCCAACCTCACCACCGGCCGCCTCCTCCGCTACGCGTCCGGGGGCGGCCGGGTTTCTTGTCTGCCGTGCTCACCACTTGAATACTCGCTCCGCGTTCGCCTCCACCATGGTCTCGAGCTCGGCGTAGGAGACGCCGCGCTCCGAGGCCAGCAGCTCGCCGACCTCGACAACGTTGGCCGGCTGGTTCGGCTTGCCGCGAACGGATTGCGGCGCGAGGAACGGCGAGTCGGTCTCGGCGAGCAGCAGCTCGTCCGGGACCAAAACCGCGGTCTCCCGCAGGTCGTCCGACTTCGGATAGGTGACGTTGCCGGCGAACGAGCAGTACCACCCACGCTCGATCGCCTCGCCGATCCGGTCGGGTGACACCGAGCAGCAGTGCAGGATGACGGTGACGCCCGCGGCCTCGGCGGACAGCGTCGCGAACGCGTCGTCGAGTGCATCGGTGGTCCCCGGTTGGTCGCGGAGGTGAATCACCAGCGGCAGCCCGGTGCCGCGGGCGATCGCGATCTGCCCGGCGAACGCCTCGCGCTGCGCCTCACGTGGCGACGAGTCCCGGTAGTAGTCGAGGCCGGTCTCGCCGATCGCGCGCACTCGCTCGTGGCGAGCTAGCTCCGCGATGTCGGCAGCCGCGGCGTCGTCGAACCCGCTGGCCGAGTTCGGGTGTCGCCCGACCGAGGCGAACACCTCCTCGTGCTCCACGGCGGCGCGAATCGCCTCGCGGTTGGAGGCCTCGTCCAATCCGACCGTGAGGATCCGGCGCACACCGCTGCGCCGAGCGTCCGCCACGAGCTCGCCGTCAGCGGGCTCGCAGACGCCGAGATGCGCGTGCGTATCGACCACGGCCGCAGTCTAGGAGGGCGTCCGTACCCGCTTTGGGTCTACGCTGCCGCCGCTTCGATCTTCGGGAAGAGGGGCGGCAGCTTCTCGACCGACTGGCCGCCACCGTGTGAGCCGAACGCCTGGATCTCGCGGCCCTCGACGCGGAGCGCGTCGAGCATCCGCTCGCCCGTCTCGGGCATGTACGCGGTCAGGAGCAGCGTCGTCACGCGAAGTCCCTCCGCCAGGTTGTAGAGCACCTGGTCCAGGCGCTCGGCCTGGGCATCGTCCTTGGCGAGATCCCACGGCCGCGTCTCCTCGACGTAGCGATTGAGCCGTCGCACCCGCTTCCAGATCTCCTCCAGCGCCTGGGTCAACTCGGCGCGGTCGAGGAGCTCGCACACCTTGGCCTCGAGTCCGTCCAGCCCGTCAGCCCCGCCCGCGAGCTCGGGGTCGGTCTCGGCTTCCGGGACGCGGGCGTCACGGTAGCGGTCGATCATCGCCAGCGTGCGACTCGCGAGGTTGCCGTACTCGTTGGCGAGCTCGGAGTCGTAGCGGGCCTCGAAGCCGGCAGCGGACACCGACCCGTCCTGGCCGAAGGAGACCTCGCGGAAGCAGTAGTAGCGGAGTGTGTCGGCGCCGAAGCGCTCGATGACCTCGAACGGATCGAGCACGTTGCCGAGCGACTTGGACATCTTCTGTCCCTCCATCAGCAGGTAGCCGTGGATGAACATGCCCTTCGGCACCTCGTAGCCGGCCGCCATCAGGAACGCGGGCCAGTAGACGGCGTGGAACTTGAGAATGTCCTTGCCGATGATGTGGAAGGCGGGCCAGTAGCGCTCGGTCAGGTCCTCCCCCTCGCGGGCGTAGCTGAGCGCGGTGACGTAGTTGAGCAGCGCGTCGAACCACACGTACATCACCTGCTCGGGGTCCCACGGCAGGCTCACGCCCCAGGTCAGCTTCGGCCGCGACAGCGATACGTCCTCGAGCCCGCCGTGGATGAAGGAGAGGGCCTCGTTGTAGCGGGCCTTCGGTCGCACGAAGTCCTCGCGCTCGGCGTACAGGCGCTCGAGCTGCTCCTGGAAGGCGGAGAGCTTGAAGAACCAGTTCTCCTCGCGCTCGCGCTCGAGCGGGATCTTGTGGATCGGGCAGGTGTGGCCGGGCCCGAGCTCGAGCTCGGTCTTGAAGTCCGCGCACTTCGGGCAGTACCAGCCCTCGTATGTCCCCTCGTAGACGTAGCCGTTGTCGTGGACGATCTGGACGATCTCCTGGACCTTCGCCTCGTGCTGCGGATCGCTGGTGCGGATGAAGAAGTCGTTCGAGACCTCGATCTTCGGGAGGAGCTCCTTGAACTTGGGCGCGTTTCGGTCCACGAGCTCGCGCGGCTCGATGCCGAGCTTCTCCGCCGCCTGGGCCACCGGCTCGCCGTGCTCGTCCGTCCCGGTGAGGAAGAACACGTCCTCGCCCCGCTGGCGCATGTGCCGAGCGAGGATGTCGGCAGCGATGGTCGAGTACGCGTGGCCGAGATGCGGCTCCGCGTTCACGTAGTAGATGGGTGTCGTCACGTAGTAGCTCATGGCGGAACGGCCAGCATAGATGGGGGACGCCGGTAACACGGCCACAATCGTGTGGCCGTGTTCGGTCCGGGATCGCTCACGTGGCGCGTCAACGGCGAGGCCGTGCTTCTCCTCGGCGGGGGCCGCGCCCTGCTTCTCCAGGTCGCCCATCCGGGCGTGGCCGCGGGCGTGGCCGAGTTCTCGAACTACCGCGAGGACCCGTGGCGGCGCCTCTACCGAACTCTCGATACGACCCTGACCATCGCCTTCGGCGACGAGGAGACCTCGAAGGCCGCGTCGACCCGACTCCGGCGCGTGCACAAGCGGATCGCCGGCACCGACGATCGTGGCGAGCCCTACAGGGCGCTCGATCCCCAGCTCCTGCTCTGGGTGCACGCGACGCTCATCGACACCGCGCTCGCGATCTACACCCGCTTCGTCGGGCCGCTCACCTCCGACGAGCGCGAGCGCTACTACGAGGAGATGAGGACCCTCGGCGAGGCCTACTCCATCCCGCGCGCGGTGATGCCCGCCGACTACAAGGCGTTCCGCAACTACCGGGATTCGATGCTCGACGGCGGCCTACGGGTGACCGAGACGACGCGCGACGTCGCAGACGCGGTCCTGCGACCGGATCTCACACCGCTGGCATGGCCCGCGGTCGAGCTGCTGCGGATGGTGACGGTGGGCACCCTGCCCGCCGGCCTGCGGAGCGAGCTGGGCTTGAGTTGGGGCCCCGCGCGCGACCGAGCACTGGCGGGCTCGCAGCTGGCGGTGCAACGGTTGATGCCCCTGCTGCCTTCACTCGTCCGCCGCTTCCCGAACGCGCGGACGGGGATCCTCGCCTAGAGCAGCGTCTCCTGTCCCTTCGCCGCCCGGCGGCGGCGCGGGATGCCGGCGGCCTCGGTCAGCGCCGCCTCGACGTCCGCAAGGATCGCCTTCTCGGAGCGGGACGCAACCAGCGGCTCCGACAACCCCTCGACATGGACGTAGGTGCGCCGCCCCTCTCCACGCTCTTCCGGCCCCAGCGGGACAAGGGCATAGATCCGATCAGCGCGGACGAATCTCCCGTACCCGAGCGAGACAAGCCGTGGCTCGCGCTTCGTGGCCACGGCCCTAAGCCTAACCCGCCGGCGGATGCGTCCTACTGCTTCTTCTTCGGTGGCTTGGCGAGCTGCTTCAGCTCGGCCTGGGCCTGGCGCTTGCACGCCGGCGCGAACGGCGGACGCGCGACCACTCCGGCCTCACCCTTCGGCGCCGCGATTACGAAGTTGCTCCCCTTCTGGTGAGCGGCGCTCCTGACCTCGTCCACGTTGTTGAGAATCTCGTCGATCCGGCAGAACGGATCGCCGTTCATCTCGTAGCCGCTCGACGCCTTCTTGAGTTTGAGCGCCGAGATGATCTGAGAGTCCTCGATCGAGCTCCCACCGCTCGAGCACCCAGCCCAAGCCAG
>Ga0207693_10003981_pt1 | contig 12552 bp, 10 predicted proteins | sample LARL81metaG_FD_184347 | JGI IMG/M metagenome (GOLD analysis project Ga0207693, IMG submission 184347) | Corn, switchgrass and miscanthus rhizosphere microbial communities from Kellogg Biological Station, Michigan, USA - LAR L8-1 metaG... | ecosystem: Host-associated > Plants > Roots >...
TCCTATACGCGGAAAAAGCTTATCTGCGGGCGCTTCCTGATCCGATTCGTGCGTCCCTCGTTCCCGAAAGCGAGGGGTTGCGCGAATATTGGCCGTTACCGGACCGCATTCGGCGCGCGCTCATTCGACAATTACCTCGCGGTGCCGTGGATTATCTCTCTCGCGTCAATGCGCGATTGCAGGCACGCCGAGCAGTCTAGGGCTGCGTCATTCCGTAGCTCTTCCGTTCAGCCAGCTCGTCCCTCGGCGCTAATCTCGCCTTCTTCGACCAACGCAGTACCGTGACCGTTTCGAGCACAGGCTGAAGGAACACACTCGCAATAGACCCGCAGAATCCGCCCAAGGTAAAAATTTCCGATACGCCGCTCAAGGAGAACCCGCGCCGCAATATCCGCCGAGAGCACCTCCGCATCTTGAGCCGTAACAAATCTGCCGCGACGAGCCTCGGCGGCTAGGCCGTTCAGCACTGCCAGTCAAGCTCGCCTACAGTCCCTGCAACGCGAAATCAGAGGTGTGATTGCAATGTGCTCAGATACTGTTCGCCGATGCCGGGCGGGTTCCGATAGCGGACCAGGACATCTGGTTCACCCAAGTCAGCCGAATGTCCTCAAGCCCGGCCCCGGCCATCATTCGCGCAACCTCGTCGCGCCGCCAGTAATGCGCGATGCGCGGCAGCATCTGATCGAACACGATCGCGCGCAGATGTGCGAAATCGAACTTCCCGATCAGCCGGAAATACTCGATCGGCCGCAGGCCCAGGCGCAACAACAGCCATAACAGAGCGGCCGGGTAGAGCGAGAGGTGATGGGTCAGCCCAATCGGCAGCCGGCTGAACAGCGCCCGCCGCATCGGATCCAGGACGGACACCAGCCAGCGATTGTTCTCGCGACCGTAGACCCAGATCAGCACGCGGCCGCCGGGTTTGACTGCGCGGACCATGTTGGCGAGGGCCCGGTCCGGGTATTCGAGATGGTGGATCACGCCGATCGAAAAGGCCAGGTCGAAACGATCCTCGAACGGCAGCTCATAGACGCTCGCCAGCATTACCTGCAGCGTCGGGAAGGATCTCAGATTGCGGCGTGCACTCTCGAGGGAGCGTTCGTCGACATCGACGGCGATGCCGCTCGCGGCGCCGTATTTGAGCGGCCAGTAGCTGTTCCGCCCCATGCCGCAGCCGACATCGAGGAAATCCTTGCCGCACCAGTCCTCCGGAGCAATCGGGGCCGTCCACCGCCGGAACTGCTCCTCATGCTCGGCCAGAATTTCAGCGTATAGGTTCCATTCATAGCCGAAGCGGTCGGGGGATCCCCTGAGTTCGTCGTTTACTTGGTAAGTCATCGGGCACCGCTGCACGCAGGCTCGTGCGGGAGTAGCGGCGATGTCTCGCGACGCCTGGTGACCGCGAACAAGGTGTATAGAGGCCACAGCTTCTTGCCGTGATCGGTTCGGCACGATGCGTGCTCGGTCAGCAACCTCTCGATCTCGGCCTGTCTGAACCATGTGGCCACCAGCTCGCTGGTCAATATCGGCATGTCCTCGCACCGGGTCCAAAACATCAATTTACCGATTCCGTACAGCAAAACCGCGCTTCTTTCGGAGCGGCACAGGGGTTTGCGGCTCTATGCGGTTCAACGCTGGGCTTCGGCCAGCACTGCCATCAGCTCTCGCCATTCGCGTGGCGAGAGGCCGCTCGAAGGCTGGTCGACCGGCTCGCCCGCGAGCAGGCGGCGGATCACAGAAACTCCCGTTGCGGAGATCGTTGCGGCGTTCATGCGGTATTCGAGAAAGGCTGCGTGCGCCATCGGCACCCAGCGCGCGAGCGTCCCCAGCATCACTTCCGCATAGGCGCGGATCTCGTATTGCGCGTGCGGATCGGCGCGCAGCGACAGAAAATGCATCAGATTGTGCAGGTCAGTCTTCCAGTACCACTGCGTGTAGAAGCCGAGCGAAAGGTTGATGCGGGCGAGTTCGCGGGCGAGGCCGGGCCGCGCCGGGTCGACCGGCAAGCCCGATGTGTCTTCGTTGAGCAATTCGAAATATCCGGCGTAAGCACGTTCGGCGTCGCGGCGCAGCAGGTCGAGGACGCGACGCGCCGCATCGCCTGCGATCACCGCACCGCGCCCCTGACGGTTCGTAGTCGTCTGCACCGCGAGGTGCTCGGGATCCGGGATATAGAATTCGTTGTCGAGGATCGAGTAGCGCGCCGAGTATTCGTTCACATTCGCCGTGCGATGCCGGATCCACTGCCGCGCCACAAAGATCGGCAGCTTTATATGGTACTTGATCTCGCACATCTCGAACGGCGTCGTATGGCGGTGGCGCATCAGATAGTTGATGAGCCCCTGGTCCTCGCTGACCTTGCGGGTGCCGCGGCCGTAGGAGACGCGGGCGGCCTGCACGATTGCCGCGTCGTCGCCCATGTAGTCGATTACCCGGACAAACCCGTGATCGAGAACGGGCAACGGCTCGTAAAGGATCGCTTCGAGCGCCGGTACAGTGGCGCGGCGCGTCTCGCGCACTTCGCCCCGTTGGCCGGCGATCTCTTCCTGATGCTCCTTGGTGAGCCGCATCGCGATTTCTTTCTATCCGGGTTCGCCGCCAACCGGAGAGCGGCGCAGACGCGCGAATGCCATGCGGGTCATTGGATCCGCTTCGGGGAGCATCGAGAGGCGGCCTTCGAGCCGCGCCCCGATCGTCGGCGCTTCCGGAAAGTCGAGTTCGGTCCAGAACCGTTTGGCTCGATCGAAATAGCCGACGGTGTCGAGAAATGCGATCGTGAAATAGTAACTTTCGGGTAGCGACTCGCCGCGCGCCCGCGCCACGATTTGGCCGTCCGTAGCAATTGCGGCGGTCAGGCACCAATCGAGGAGCCGGGCGAGTTCCTCCTTGGCGCGTCGGCGTTGATCGGGGCGCATGTGCGGCCAGCCGAGCTGCATCAGGACTGCGACATCGTAGTTGTTGTGGCTCGTCATACCGATCTCGTCGAGCCACCCATTGGGGTAACGGCGGTCACGGATGGCCAACAGTGTGTCAATCAGCTGCGGCCAGTATCCGATCGCGCCCCCGAGATAACGCGCCATGTGAAAGGTGAGGCTGAGATCGACTGTGCGAAGCCGCTGGCCGCCGATCAGGTAATCGGCGCCAAAAAACCCGGTGAACGGATCCTGCCATTCGGCGATGAAGCAGCGCATGACGGTTTCAAGCCGCGGATCCCATGGGTATTGACGAGGACGCCGCCACAAGATCAAGCGAACGAGGTTGGCGGTCGCAAAGTTGAGCTCCTTGCGGCGGTCGATCCCATCGTCGTCCGGGCGCGAGAGGAGCAGGCCGTCGAGATAATCCTTCAGGCGGTCGGGGTCGTTTATGCGATCAAGAAATCGCAGCGACCTGCCTCGGGTGTCGAAATCGTCGGCGAGCATGTGATCGACGCAGTTGTCGAGCCTCAAAAACCACACGCCGCTATCGGCGCCACAAACCCCCTCCTCGTCCGCCGCCGCAGAGGTCGGCGACGTGGGCAGCGCGGCCAGCGCACGCAGCCCCGCGAGCGTCGCGCCGATACCGCTCGTATCGGCTGTGTATTCGAGCCGCCAGCGCAGCTCGCGCAGTACTTGCCTCAAACAGGAAGCATCGTCCCCGGCGGCTTCGTGCCGATCGAGCCGCGCCTCCAGGGCTTTGATTTCGCAGCCTGTGGCCCCGCCCAGTTCGGCAATCTTCGGAAACCGCTTCGTGATAGCCGTTTGCGGGTTCCACTCGACGGGCACCGGAACCGAAATACTCGGCATTGCTGCTCCTATCGTGAGCCCAGCATGTTTCGTCTCCTCGTAGAGGAATCGGTGTTATTTCGGTGAAATCTACTGTCGGACAACTGCGCAGATCTGACGTCAAACAACACGCTTTCGCGCGACCGCGGTTTTTCGGTTTGTCTCACTAATTATTTCACTAGCCTTGGGGTTGATCGCCCGAGATTGCTTGACTAAGCTTTTCGACACCATGCTTCGAGAACTGTACACGGACCGTGACCGAGGCACCACTGCCGGCTTCTGCGCATACGCCGCTTCGCGGCGGCTCATCATTGCTCGGTCGCGCCGGAGATACTCTATGAGACGGACGGGACGGCGGGCCAGCCAGTGATCGAGCGGAGTGACGGGCAGCGCCAGATCATCGTCATCGCAATCCGGCAGCAACGCCACACTCAACCGGCGTGTGCCTTTCGGCCATACGATCTGTAATCTTCTAATCAACGCACCGAAGGCGCGCTTGCCTTTGTCATCGACACGGCGCGGCAACTCGGCCACCTGAGCGCCATTGCCACGGAGCGGCGCCCCACCATGCAGTTGCCGAACATCGGCAATCGGAAAGCATTGCGGTTCCGGCGGGAAGCCGATTTCCAGGCATGCGGCCGCCGGTTCCAGGATGCGCACCACGAATCGGTTGTCGCCGGAGCGGAAGCGCGCGATGGGGCCGCTCACCGAGATCGGTTCGGCGCTGGTATGCACCGCCCATACGATCGTGCCGGGCACCTCGGGGCCGACCTCGTCCTGGATCACCACCTCACGGCCCATCAACGCCGCACCACGCCGAATGGAGCCCGGCGGTTTTCCATACGCCGCGGACATATCGAACACTGCCCATTTGCAGTCCCCGTCGATGCAACTGCCGATGATCGGCACAGGCGCATCGGGTATTTGGTTGCTCCCGTCGATGACCAAGGTGTTGTGGCCGGCCGTCTGCGTACGGTAGTAGCGCCAACGTTGTCCCGATCTATTATCGGAGCCGTGATCGAAATACCCTGGTAGATCGTAATCGTCGGCTCCGAGGTCGATGATCCACCGCTGTCGGGCGCCATCGACGATAAAACTCCCGGCATCCGCCTGGCTGTGCAAGAAGACGTCTTCCGGAACAGGTGGCGATCGGATTGCGTCACCAGGGACATTTCCGCCTTTGATGGCCAGATAAACCGGATGCGCCGCCGGGTCGTTCGACCAAGTGTTGCGGAAGCATGCGAGGTTGTTGCTGTGAAAAACCTTTCCGGTCGGCACCTTGATTCCCAACGGCTTGGCCTTTGACCGCTTGGGCCATATTACCGTGAACGGAAGGTACCAGCCGTCATATTGATCGACGAGGCGGGCATCGAGCGGCCGCCTAAAGCGATGCGCAAACCAGGCGAGCGGCGCCATATCGAAGTGGGGTTCTGAATCCCCAAAATTGAATGCGGCGCCGAACGGCCCGACGGCATGCAGGGCAAAGTCGCCTGTCTGCGCAAACCCAGGTCGATCCGCAAGGCCAAAGCTGCAGTGGAGTGTGCTCTCGAGCGCCGCGACCATCAGACCCGCATAGCGCATGGCGAGCGACCAATAGCTTGGCCCCTCGGGCCACGCTCCATCCGGCGCCAGACCGTCGAAAGCGTTCCAAGACGAGGCGACGCTCCTGCGAATCAGCTGCTGCGAAATTTCCGGGTGTCGATCGAGAATGGCAAGGGCCGCGACCAGAATGCCGGAGTTCGATACGAGCGTACAGTTATCGCGCCGCCTCGGCCAGATCGCTAATTGATCATCGTACGCCGCAAGCGCCGGCGCCAACACGTGCCGGAGCAGTGCATCCTCGATGCTTCGCCGCTCCTGATCGGAGATTTCGTGGTATACCCAATCATAGGCGAGAGCAACGGCAACAGCGATCTCGGCACAATCGAGAAAGGACTTGATCACCGGCCGGGCGTTCCAGGTCGTTTCAGCACTGAGCTGCGACAATACGGTGCGAGTGGCTTGCAACGCATCGGCCTTCGTGATGCCATCACTGATCAACGCCAAAAAAGACGTATGGATCAAACAGCGGCCTTGACGCTTAATCCTGCTTCGCAGCTCTTGTATGGCCGAGGCTGCTTCCTTCTCGCAAAGTGATGTTTTCAGCCGCGCAACAAGCTTCAGGTGGCTGTTCGCACGGTCGCGAATTGAGGCAATGCAGGATTGACCGAATAACAAGTAGGGATGCTTCGAAGTGAACTCGGCGACGGCAGTTTTTACGAAACTCAGATCCGGGCCGCTCGCCTCGACCGACCGGAATGGCCGCACATCATCGAAAGGCAATCGAATTCCTCTGACCGAGGTATTGCGGTTGCCGAAACGAACCGTGCGATCTAAGCGTACTCACGACCGTAATTAGCAACCGCCTCGCTGTCTTCAAATGCGGCGAAGTCGCGGCTAGGTCAAGTCCTTTGGTGGCATTTGGTAACGAAATGTATCAAAATTTAAATGCATTTACCTTATGCGGCGTTTCGTATGGGCAAAAGGAGTTCGGTCAGACACTCCTCCTTTCAGGCGGCGAGATCGAATTTGCTGCGCAGCGACACCCGGGAGCGGTCCCTCTGCATCAGGTTGAGAGCCATGTGGCGCAGGATTACGAGATTGTAGGATCGTTGAACAGTAGACCGACATCTGCCTGCAGCGCGCGGTGATCGCCATTCAGCGCCAACGCGTAATCTCCTTCCCTTTCGACGATTCTCCGGGCGATGTCGCACTGGCAATTGAGTGCGTCGGGCGTAACAATCGTGCCTTTCAATGACAGGAACTCCAGAAGGCTCATTACCGCCGCTCTCTCGCGGGATTTATCTTCGACGGCCACCTGCGCGAGCACCAGGCGATTGTCGCAGCTTCAGGCGCTGACCATGTGCAGAGCGGAGCGCGTACGATACGAGTCGGAAGTTCGGCGCAGGGTCTTTCCGTCGATCGCGATGACGCCGCTGCCGGTTTTGCCGAAACGCGTGACGAATTTCTGGAAGCACCTGCGGAATAGGTCCGGGTCGAGCCGGCTGAACACCCGGCTGAAGGTGTCGTGGTTCGGTACCCCGTTCTTCAACCGGAGAAACCTGCCGAGAAAGTCTTGCTTAGCCTCCGCAAAGACCGCCATATCCACCGCCGTCCGACCGCCCGACAATACCGCGCATAGCGCGATCATCAAGATCTCGAGGATATCGTATCGCCGCGCGCCGCTCGACCGCGGATGCGGCGAAACACATCAGCTCGGGTTGGATCTCCTGCTCTCGAAGACTGAGGAAGAATGAACGGGATGTCACAAGGGTTGCTACCCTGTTTTGTTGATTCCGCTAAAGAGGAATCCAGAGGTGACAACGCCACAGCAGTTGCTCCCTTGGAGCCCCCGCTTTTTCAGGGCGAAAACAACCCGACAGTGGAAGTAACGGGCGACTATTCGCCGGAACTGTTCGCTATTCCTTTTACAACTCCCCGCTCGCATCAATTCGGCTGTATACCGACGCGACCGTCATAGCACAGGCGCGATGGGCGACTGCTCACCGCTGGTGCTGCAGAACAAGATTCAATAGCGCGCTTTGGCGAGCCTGGCGGGAGGAGCATCGCGGTAAATCTGCAGCCGGGTCACGCGCAGACCCGCGACCCCATGGGTTTCGATCGCACGCTGCCAAGCAAGGAATTCCTCTACCGACAGTTCGTAGCGGCGGCAAACTTCCTCAAGACTAACGGCACCGTTGCGCACCGCATTTACGACCACCGCCTTGCGCCGGGCTACCCAACGTTTAGTGTCGGGCGGCGGCAAATCCGTCGCGGGGGCGCTGGTGCGCGGCAAGATCTCGCCTCCAAGCAACTCGTACAGCCCAACGTTGTCGTCCATGGCAACACCATAAGCCAGGAGACCTTAAGGAACCCCTAAGTGGAAAGCCTTGTCGTGGACTCGATTTTCGCGAGCCTGCGCCGCCGCGGCGATCGCCGAGTCCGAATCAACAGATCAACACACCGTATGCAGGTCACCTGCGGTCGGATTACGCCCTTATTGCCGAAAGCCCAACCGAATCAAGGTCCTCGGCTCAATTCTCTGGCTTGATGCGGAGTGACCCGATTCATATACTCCGCGCCTCTTCGTTCACGGGGTTTCGGGGAGACCTATGCGTCCGTCGCTACCGCCAGGTTACCATCCCTCCGAGGATGAAGAATTCATGAACCCCCTTCAAGTCGAATACTTTCGGCAAAAGCTGCTGCGCTGGCGCGCCCAATTGTTGGCCGAGTCATCAGACACGTTGCAGCATCTAAAGGAAGAAAGTTTGCTCAAGCCTGATTTAACCGACCGCGCTTCTCTCGAGACAGAGCGGGCAATCGAACTGCGTACCCGGGCGCGCGAACGTAGACTGATCTCCAAGATAGACGCTGCGCTTCATCGGATAGACGACGGCACCTACGGTTTTTGCGAGGAGACGGACGAGCCGATCGGCATCCGACGTCTCGAAGCCCGGCCAATCGCGACCCTCAGCTTCGAAGCACAGGAGCGGCACGAGCGGATGGAACGTACACACCGCGACGACTGACTTACAGCACCTCCCGGTCAATGTGGCCGGGATGCCTGGTGCTAGTCGCCGGCTACGCCGGACGCCAGCCACGCGGTAATTGGTTAGGATTGCGGCCAAAATCGTTTGAGATCGCACACGGCTTGTCCCATCTGCGGGCAGAAGCAATGCGTGACTATTCCTGTCACTCGAAAGCAACCGATGATCGCCAGAAAGAGGCGTGCGCGTCGGCGAGCAAGCCGGATGGGCGAGCGCTCAACTGCAGATTGGATTCGCTGCCTCGCAGCGGCGACCTTGATTCTGGTAGCTGTGGCAGGCGTCCTCGAAATATTTCGGATCGGGGGTGTCGTTTCAGCGTGGCCGGCCGAGGCGGCAGCTATAGTACTGCTCGCCTGGGCCGTCCTTGCCGCCCTGGCCAGCCATAAGGCCGTTGTTGAGCTCTCGGATCGCCAAGAGATGTTAAGTTGGGCGCTCGATTCAGCGCCCGAGGCACAATTGATCGTAGCAGCGGACGGGCGTACCGGTTACGCCAACCGCACTTTCCACGAACTATTCCCAGGCCCGTCCGAGCCCCCACTGGATCGGCTGAGACGAGCCCTATGCCCGGACCCAGAATCCCAAGCGCAATTTCGCCGGCTTCGCAGTCGCTCCGCCGCCGGAGCTTCGGCGACGGCGAGTCTCTGTCTGAGCCCGACCCCGAGCGCTAGTGCCTGCCGGTTCAGAATCAAGATAGATCCGATCACCCGGCATCCGGGATACAGTTACTGGAATATACGAGATATCAGTGGTCATCACCGTGCCGAGGCAACAGTTCGGGACGAGCCGGACGTTCTCGCCGACATCCTAGACAATGCCCCAGTCGGGTTTTACTCGGTGGACGGCACCGGATGCTTCCGCTTTGTTAATCGGACACTGGCTCAATGGCTCGGCAGCACCCCATCGGAAATCATGGCCAGCGGCCTTCGGCTCAGTGATTTTTTGGCTTGCCCGCCCGGAGCCGGAACCCCCGCCTGGAACCCGTTTTGCGCAGCGAGTGCTGGGACCCAAAGAGGCGAGGTCGTGCTCAAAACCCGTCAAGGCAGGCCATACCAGCCTGGATCGGGCAGAACGTGGTCGGATCAGGCGCCGAGGTGCGTACGCGATCTGTCGTATGTGACTTCACACCCGAGCGCGAGTGGAAGGCTACCCTCAGATCGTTTGAGCGCTTTCGGCGTTGTTTCGTCAATGCTCCGGTGGGCATTGCGCTGCTCGACCGAGCAGGGCGGATCGAGGAGGCAAATCGCGCCCTTGGTGAGTTGTTCGGTGTTAGCTCGCAATCTCTGAAAGGACGGCGGGTAATCGACTTGCTTAACTCCGAGCACCGCGAGCCCATTGCCGCCAAGCTTGCAGCCGCCGCCTCCGGGACCGCGGATGCCGAGCCGGTCGAAGTTCGGCCGGGCGACAAAACCCTGGTTCTCTTCCTCAGCCGTCTCGACAATCCCGGGGAGGGGGCGCCGCCCGCCGATGCCCATCCCGGGACAGAACCGGCGGCCGGGCTGACCCTTCATTTCATTGACGTTACCGAGCAGAAGAACCTCGAGATCCAATTCGCGCAATCGCAGAAGATGCAGGCGATCGGGCAGCTTGCCGGGGGTGTAGCGCATGACTTCAATAACCTGCTGACCGCGATGATCGGCTTTTGCGATCTGCTGTTGCTGCGCTCGGCGCCGAACGATCCGTCCTTCGCGGACATTATGCAGATCAAGCAAAATGCGAACCGCGCCGCAAATCTCGTGCGGCAGCTGCTTGCCTTTTCACGACAGCAGACGTTGCAGCCGCGGGTGCTCGATATCACCGACATTCTCTACGAGTTACGGCATTTGGTTGAGCGGCTGATCGGCGAAGACATCAATCTCGAAGTTACGCATGGACGCGCTCTTGGTCTCGTCAAGGTCGACCAAGGCCAGCTTGAACAGGTCATCATCAACCTTGCGGTCAATGCTCGCGACGCGATGCCCAGCGGCGGCTCGTTGACCATTCGTACGGCAAACGTTTGCCAAGAACGTGAATTTCGACGCGGGCACGAGGTGATGCCGGCTGGCAACTATGTGTTGATCGAGATGACGGACACTGGGATCGGCATCCCCAAGGAGAACTTGGCTCGCATCTTCGACCCATTCTTTTCGACCAAAGAGCTTGGCTCCGGAACCGGTCTCGGCTTGTCGACAGTGTACGGCATCGTCAAGCAAACAGGCGGTTTTGTGTTCGTGAGCAGCGCACCGGGCCAGGGCGCGGTCTTCCGGATTTATCTACCGCGCTGCGAACTGGTGGATTCGGGGTCTCCTGCCCGGTCCGATATCGGCGAAGTCGGCGCGGTAAGGGATCTGACCGGGCGCGGCACGATCATGCTCGTCGAGGATGATGATCCGGTCAGGATCTTCGGTGCCCGTGCACTGCGCAACAAAGGCTACAAAGTTATAGAGGCAAAAAGTGGCGAAGCGGCGCTCGATCTGTTCCGTAATGCCGCCGAAAGGATCGATTTGCTGATAACCGATGTCGTCATGCCCCATATGGATGGGCCCGGGCTCGTCCGCGAAGTGCGAGAGATCCATCCGAAAATGAAGGTGATCTTTATCTCAGGGTACACTGAGGACGCATTCCGTCAGCGCCTCGACAGTGATGGCGGTATAGAGTTTCTCCCCAAGCCATTCAGCCTGAAGGAACTCGCGGGCAAGGTGCGAGACGTCCTCAACTCGGAGGCCTCGTAGGGCTTGTAATTGATTATTGCGTGTGGCGAACAAAAAGTGTACAGGACAGCCTTCAGGCCGCATTGCACGGCATCATCGAGTATGGAATAAGGAGAACGGGACAATGCAATCGGCATTGCGCCTCTTGGACAAGGAAGCGATGGACAAGCAGCGAGCTTTGGAGGCGGCGCTCGGACAAATCGAACGCGCCTTCGGCAAGGGTTCGATCATGAAGCTCGGGTCGCGCGAAGCCGCGGCGGATACGGAAGTAATCTCGACGGGATCTTTGGGTCTTGATATCGCGCTTGGCATCGGCGGGCTGCCGCGTGGCCGGATCGTAGAGATTTACGGTCCGGAGAGTTCCGGTAAGACGACGCTAGCCTTGCATGTCGTTGCCGAGGCGCAGCGCGGCGGCGGCACCTGCGCTTTCATCGATGCCGAGCACGCGCTCGACCCGGCCTACGCCCGTAAGCTCGGCGTCAATGTCGATGACTTGCTGATTTCCCAACCCGATGCGGGCGAGCAGGCGCTAGAGATAGCGGACACGCTGGTCCGCTCGGGCGCTATCGATGTGCTGGTCATCGATTCGGTCGCCGCCCTCGTGCCGCGCGCCGAACTCGAAGGCGAGATGGGTGACAGCCACGTAGGATTGCATGCCCGCCTGATGAGCCAAGCCCTGCGCAAGCTTACCGGGTCAATCGCCCGCTCTCGCGCGATGGTCATTTTCATCAACCAGATCCGCCTGAAAATCGGTGTGATGTTCGGCAATCCCGAGACCACGACAGGCGGCAATGCGCTCAAATTCTATGCCTCGGTCCGCCTCGACATCCGGCGCATCGGCGCGATCAAAGAGCGGGATCAGGTCATCGGCAACCAGACGCGCGTCAAGGTCGTCAAGAATAAGATGGCGCCGCCTTTCAAGGTCGTCGATTTCGATATCATGTATGGAGAGGGGATATCGAAACGCGGTGAGCTCATTGATTTGGGTGTTCAGGCGGGGGTTGTCGAGAAATCAGGCTCCTGGTTCTCCCATGATGGCCAGCGTATTGGCCAAGGGCGCGAGAACGCCAAAGCTCATTTAAAGGACCATGCAGAGATTGGCGAGTCGATCGAACACGCCATCCGCGCCAATGCCGGCCTTGTCGCTGAAGCCATGATGGCCGCGCCCGGCGAGGCCGCATCTGAAGAGTAGGAAATTAGTCTCCGGACGACAGTTGCGACCCGAAGTCAGTGTGGCTCGAGTTTGGACTGGAGCGAGGCGGTTCGGCCGCATTTGCGGCGGCGAATTGCGGCGGGACCCGCTGTACTAAGTCGGCAGCGCGGATCCAGAAGCGCTCGAGCCTGCGCAGTGTAAGACCGGCATTCTGAAGATCGTCGGCATTCAGAGTAGCCTGCGACAACATCTCGCTGTGTCGCCGATGCATGGCGCTCAAGCTGTCGCGCAGTCCGCCCCCTTTTTCGGTCAACCGAACATGGATGGAGCGCCGGTCGTGCACCGAGCGTTCGTGCTCGAGATAC
>Ga0207693_10003982_pt1 | contig 12548 bp, 8 predicted proteins | sample LARL81metaG_FD_184347 | JGI IMG/M metagenome (GOLD analysis project Ga0207693, IMG submission 184347) | Corn, switchgrass and miscanthus rhizosphere microbial communities from Kellogg Biological Station, Michigan, USA - LAR L8-1 metaG... | ecosystem: Host-associated > Plants > Roots >...
CAGGCGAGCCAGCGCGGCGCGACCCGCGCGGCCTGCGTCTGCTGCAGCATCACCTCGGAGACGAGGATCGCGTACGGGTCGCGCGTCCTCCGCCACGGCAGGTCGCGGCCGTTTGCCTGGAACCAAGCCAGAAGTAGCTCTTTCACAGCCTCCAGCCTAGGCGGCAGGCCGACTCCCTGCGTGTCCGCCTCGCGGCGCGTGCGAAGCCCAGCAACGATCCGGAACCGTGTCCGAACGCGGCGTGTTGTGAGTTCTCACTCGTCAGCGGCGCCGGCCGAGGCGTCGGCCAAACAGCCTCGTCGGTGGCTTGTTCGCGAGATGGGAGATGATCGGGGGGAGCCGGACGCGGTCTCAAGGCTCATCGAGCAAAGGCTCAAGCGGGACCTAGGACTCCCGGCAGGCGATGAAGCGTTCCGGCCCTACGAAGAGTTCATCAACCGAAGATTCCTCTGGCACTTACGGAACTTCAGAACGTTTGCTGGGAAGTACGCGTTTGCGTTCAGCATCTTCAGCGTTGTGGCGATCACGAGCAGCGTTGCCACGGCCTCGCTGTCGGCTGGCTGGAGCGATCAAGACTGGGCGAAGTGGGCGATCTTCGCGTTCGGGTTAGCTGCGGCAGTCTCGGCGGCAATCAACCAGCTGTGGCGGCCGGCACAGAAGGCCACGAGCCGATCAGGTGGTGCTCGCTCACTGTGCGACCACGGTTGGGCTTAGGCCTTGAGCGCGAAGCCCTATCCCAGAGTCACCACGCCGGCGGAGGCCGAGGAAGAGTTCAAGACGTTCGCTCAGAACGTTGCGCGAATAATCGCGAAGGCAGAGGCGGCTGACGACATCCAGGCCGAGCCCGCAGGGGGCGACGGGGGCGGAGGTTAGCGTCACGTGGCTCAGGCAGAGCACATTTCCATTACGCAAGGCACGAGTACGGCTTCGCTGGAAGCGGATGGTTAGGGCGGAAGCGCCTCTCGGAGGATCCTTAGCCAGTTCCCGCTCATGATCGCCTCAAGCCGCTGGCCGTCATAGCCTCGCCCCCGGAGGGCCGTGACCAGCGACGGAAAGTTCTCCGGCCCTGTGAAGCCGTCGAGTGCGAGCCGCCTCTTGGCGAGCTGGCCCATCTCCAACTGCCGTAGCTCGTTGAGGCTTAGCCCCTGTTCGGACGACCTTGCTTGGTCGACGAAGTCGGCTCCGAGGCCGACGTGATCGATTCCCATCAACCCGACGGCGTGGTCGAAGTGGTCGAGCCAGCGTGCAAGAGTCGGGGCGTCAGGATCGACAACGAACGGGAGCGCCATCATCCCGAGTACGCCCCCGCGTTCTGCGAGCCCTTCGAGTTGCCAATCGGCGAGATTCCGCGGATGGTCGCGGACCGCGCGACAGCCCGCGTGTGTCACTGAGAAGGGGGTCCCTTCCTCGAGGACATCGTGCCAGGTCTGCTCCGATGCGTGCGCAAGATCGAGAACGACGCCGAGTTCGCCGAACCGGCGGACGAGCGCTCGGCCCCGGTCGGTCAATCCCTGCGTCGGCGTGTCGATCCCTCCGGCGAACCCGTTTGCGTGGTTCCAGGTCAGACTCGCAGTACGTACGCCACGTCCGTACCAATCCTCGAAGGCGCCGGCATCGCCCTCGAGCGGCTCGACCCCCTCCATCGAGAGTACGAGCCGCAACCGGGCGTCGTCGAGCTCGGCGCTCGTTTGGACCTGGCAGACCTGCTCGGCGTTCTCTTGTACGACGCGTCTGAACTCCGCCTCTTGGGCGAGCGTGCGTTCACGCGCGTCATTACGGCGTGCTCCCTCGCCGTAGAGCGGGCACATCTGGACGCCAACCCCGCCTGCTGCAAGTCTCGGCAGCCAGTAGCGCCTAAAGACGCCCTCATCTCCTCGACCCAGGACGAGCTCGAAGGACGGCTCTGCGCCCTCGCGAACGACGAGCTCGAGGAACACGTCGGTGTGCGCGTCGACGATCATGGCCGCCCAGTCAACGATCTCGTCGAGTGGGATGAACCCACCGTAGTCCCCGCCGAGTGGCTGAGCCGCATTCGCGCGGCTCAGCCACTCGACTGACTACCGCTTAGAGACGAAGCCTCGCCTCACTGGGTGACCTTGGTCGGTGGGGTCGAGGTCACTTCGTTGTCAGCCGGCAGTGCATCGCGCCCGGACAGCAGTCGCGCCACGGCCTTGAAGGTCACCTTTCCGAGCGCGGCGTCGTCGTCGGTGAAGGTGTAGTTGATCTTGAAGTCGATCGTCTGGTTCGCCCTCATAACCGGTACGTTCTGGGTCAGGCTTCCGACCTGGGTGTAGCCGCCCGGAACGCTTTTCATCAGGTCGACCTCGACCGTCTCCGGGTAGCGGGTGTTCCCAAGCTTGGCGTCGAGCTGAACCGTTCGCCCCACCTTGCCCGTGGTCGGAGCGACCAGCTTGGTCATCGAGACGTCGTGAGTGCGGACGTGGACGACCTGGGCCGCGGTGGCGCTGCGACCGTCGGTGGCGGTGACGGTCTCCTTGACCGTGTAGTCGCCGTCGGACGCGTAGTGACGGCTCGGGCAGCAGCCCGTTGCATTCGAGCCGTCCCCGAGATCCCAGGCCTGGGAAGCGATTCCGAGTCCGGCCGGGTCGAAGGACTGGTCGAAGAACTGCACTGTGTCGAAGACCGAGGGGTCGAAGGGATTGAAGAAGAACTGGGCGGTTGGCGGCGGAGCGAGGTTCAGGGAGAAGTCCATCGTCACATCGCAGCAGCCCACGAACGGGATCCCAGCCTGGACGTAGTAGGTGGTGCCGGCGTTCGCCCGGAAGCTGACCGGCTGGAAGGAGGCGCCCGCCACCTGGGTGAGGCTGCCGAGCGAGTTGCCGCTGTAGATGGCGATGATTGGACTCGTGCAGCAGAAGAGGAAGATCGAGGCCGTCAGCGTCTCGCTTGTCTGCGGCGTAATCGTGTACCAGACCGTCGAGTTGAGCAGCGTGAAGGCGCCGTTCGGGAACGTGTTCTCGCCCGGCTCGACGGAGGCGTTACCGATGTGGACGCCGTGGTCGGTGAACGGAAGGCCGCCCACGCTGGCCGCGTTGACGAAGTTGTCGTTCGCCGGCCCCTGCAATTGCTTCACCTGCAGCTGCAAATGGAAGCCGCTGTTGTTGACGCTCCCGGTCTGGATGTAGTAGGTGGCGCCAGCCTGTGGCGTGAAAGTGCGCTGCTCGAGCGCGCTGCCGCAGCCGACGAAGTTGAGCCCGCCGAAGCCGCCGCCCGATGACTGCCAGAAATTAAAGGCGACCTGGCCGTCGCTACCTGACTCGTCGATCGTGATCGGGGCGTTCGAGCTGGCGGTGAAGCTGTACCAGGCAGTCCCGATCTGACCATTGCAGATCTGCGGCTCGCCCGGCTCAAGCGTGGTTGCGCTCAGGTCACCGCTGTCGGAGAAGGGAAAGCTCGAGATCGCCTGCGCGTCGGCGAAGTTGTCGTTCGACGGCGGCGAGGCGCTCGCCGGTGAGGGCGAGCTCAAGGCCGCCAGGAAGAGCGCCAGGACGGCGGCTGCGAAGCTGGATCGAAGTAGAAAGCGTAGGTGTCGTCGCATGACGACCTCCTTGTCTGACCCCTTGGGGAACAACGACGCTCGGCTCGTCGGGAATGCCGGAGCCGACTAGAAGCGGCAGTCAGGATTGTTCGGTCGGTCGCTGGTTGCAGATGGCCCACGGCCGTTCCGACGCGATGCGGCCGCTTCGCGGTCGTGGCGTGAGAGATGAGGCCGAAGCCGACCACGGCGGCCCCGGCGACGAGGAGTGGGTATGCCGTTAGCCGCACGAGTAACGCTCGATCTGGTCCGCGCCCACGATCCAGACGTCTTGAAGGAGAACAGCACCCTTTCGTCCGGCTGCGGGTCTCTGCCTCATCGATGTCCTCTCTCCGTGCATGACCACTCCTCGTGCGTGCGGCTGCTGGACGATGCGAATGCTGCGAGCCGGCCCTAACGCGCCACTAATGCGCACAACCCGCCGACGTTTCATCGGGTCTGTTCAGGCGTGGCCCGCGGTGCTAGAACGGGCCTGTCGTGGACTTTCGGATCCTCGGGCCGCTCGAGGTCTGGGATCGAGGCCGGCCCATCGAGCTGCCGCGGCGCAAGCAACGTGCGCTGCTCGCCTTCCTGCTCTTACGAGCGGGCGAGGCAGCCTCGACGGACGCGCTGATCGACGCGCTCTGGGGCGAGGAGCCGCCGCGCACCGCCCGCACCTCGCTGCAGAACAGCGTCGCCCAGCTTCGACGGGCGCTCGGGCCGGGCGTCGTGGCCTCCGAGGCGGGCGGCTACCGGTTGGAGATCATTCTTGAGCAACTCGACCTCGGTCGTTTCGAGCGCTTGACCGCAGAGGCCCGCTCGCGAAGCGGCGGCGAGCGGGCCGAGCGCTTTCGCGAGGCGCTTGGGCTCTGGCGCGGGCCGCCGCTAGCCGACCTGATCTACGAGCCGTTCGCGACACGCGAGGTTGCCCGCCTCGAAGAGTTGCGGACGGCTGCGAACGAAGATTTGATCGACGCTGAGCTCGCTCTCGGCGGAGGCGGCGAGCTTGTCGCCGAGCTGGAGTCACTGGTCGCCGAGTACCCGTTCCGCGAACGGCTCCGGGCGCAGCTCATGCTCGCCCTCTACCGCGCCGGCCGGCAGGCGGAGGCGCTGGACGCCTACCAGGAGACCCGACGGACGCTTGTCGACGAGCTCGGGATCGAGCCCGGTGCGCCGTTACGGGAGCTCGAGCAAGCGATTCTCAGGCAGGACTCCTCCCTCGGGCCGATCGCGCCTGCAGACGACGCCGGGGCGCACCCGCATGAGGAGTTGCGCAAGGCGGTGACAGTCCTGTTCGCGGACCTCGACGCTCCAGAGGCGATCGACCCCGAACTGCTGCGCGACGCGACCATCGGCGCTCTGGGACGGATTCGCGGCGCGCTCGAGGCTCACGGCGCGACGGTGGAGCAGCGGGCGGGAGAGGAGGTGATGGCGGTCTTCGGGATTCCACAGGCGCACGAGGACGACGCGCTCCGCGCCGTCCGTGCGGCGCTGGAGCTGGCCGCGCCGGAGGCTACGGGCGGGAAGCGATCCGTCGAGCTTCGAGTCGGCCTCGAGACCGGCGAAGTGCTCGCAGGCGTCGACGAGAGCGGTCGCCGCTTCGCGACCGGGCCAGCGATCACCGCCGCGAAGCGGCTGCGCCAGCGCGCTGGGGCCGGCGAGATCCTCGTCGGGCCGGCGCTCGTCCGCGTACTCGGAAATGCACTCGTCGTCGAGCGTGGCGCAGAGGGCAAGGCACGGATCGTTGAGCTCGTCGAGGGGCCCGAAGCGCCTAGCCGGCGAAAGCGGGTGCTGCTCGTCGACCGCGAGTCGGAACTCGACGCGCTTCGACGGGCGTTCGCCGCGGCGGTCTCGGATGGCCGGTGCCACCTCTTCCTGCTGCTGGGGGAGGCCGGTATTGGCAAGACGCGTCTTGCGAGCGAGCTAATGACCGAGCTCGCGGGCTCGGCGACAGTACTCGTCGGCCGCTGCGTGTCTTACGGGAAAGGGGCGACCCTCCTCCCACTGGCCGAGATCGTCCGCCAAGTCCGTGAGCGCGGCGAGTTCGGCGAGCTGCTGAGCGGTGACCAGCATGCCGAACTGATCGCTTCGAGGCTGGCCGGTTTGACCGGAGAGCACGAGACAGCGGCGCCTGGAGGGGAGGTCTTCTGGGCGGCCCGCCGCCTGTTCGAGTCGCTTGCTGCGGAGCGCCCGCTCACGCTTGTCTTCGAGGACCTGCACTGGGCCGAGCCGACGCTGCTCGACCTGCTCGACTACTTCACGAAGCAAGTGTCGACGGTTCCGATGCTCGTGCTCGGCCTCGCGCGCCCCGAATTGCTCGAGACGCGCAGCCACTGGCACTCGATGGAGCAGACGACGCTCCCTCCGCTCTCGAGCGAGGATGGCGAGCGCTTGCTGCAGAACCTCGGCGAGGCCGGAGGAAACCTGCGCACGCAGATCCTTCGGACCGCGGGAGGCAATCCGCTCTTCATCGAGCAACTGCAGGCCCACGCGAGCGAGGGCGGCGCGCCTGCGACCCTGCCACCGTCGCTGGAAGCACTCCTCGTAAGCCGTCTCGACCGCCTGGAGCCCAAGGAGCTGGCCGTGGTCCAACGAGCCGCCGTCGCCGGGCGCGAGTTCACCCGAGAGGCCGTCGCCCACCTGTTGGCGGAAGACCCCCCGGAGGTCGACGCGCCACTGCTGGCCGTTGCGCACACGGGTCTAATCGATGCAAGCCCTGCCGGCTTCCGCTTCCACCACATCTTGATCCGGGATGCCGCGTACGGGACGCTCCCGAAGGCGCTGCGCGCGAACCTCCACGAACGCTTCGCCGGCTGGCTCGACGCGCGTGCCGCAGGGTCAGACGAGCTGATCGGCTTCCATCTCGAGCAGGCCTACCGCTACCTCGCAGAGCTCCGGCGTCTCGAGCCGGAAGCAGAGAAGCTTGCCGCCGCCGCCGGGGATCGGCTGGCGACTGCAGGACTGCGCGCGGCGAAGAGCGGTGACGGGCACGCTGCATCGAACCTCCTGACGCGCGCGTCGACGTTGCTGTCGCCGGAGCAGGTGGCGCGCCGGGACCTGTTGACCGAGCTTGCGCTTGTCTACTGGCGGGCGGGCGATCTCGAGGCTGTCGAGAAGGCGCTCGGGGACGCGCGCGAGGTGGCAGCCTCGGCGAACGATTCGCGGTCCGAGCTGCGCGCGCGTGTCGAGCGCGCTTACCTGAAGCTCTTTCGCGAGCCCGAGGGCGGCACCGAGGAGCTGCTCGCGCTGACCGCTGAGGCGATTCCGATGCTCGAACGAGCTGGGGACAGCCGGACGCTCGGCCTGATCTGGTACATGCTCGCCCACGTTCATGGCGGCTTTCACTGCCGCTACCGCGAATCCGCCGAGGCGGCGGTTCGGGCGCTCGACTACTACGCTCGAGCCGGCTGGCCGGCCACCCCGTGCCTGCAAGAGCTCGCGGTCGGCCTCTACCTCGGTCCCATTCCTGTCCAGGAGGCGCTTCAGCGCTGCGACGACCTCCTTGAGAGCGCCGACCGAGGCGGCGCGGCGCACGTGCTGGTCTTCCGTGCCGGGCTCGAGGCGATGAACGCGGCCTTCGACGAAGCTCGCTTATCGGCGGCAAGTGCACGGGCGAGCTACGAGGAGCTCGACTGGGCCGACAAGGTCTGGGAGAACTACGCGCCGATCGCCGCTGAAATCGAGCTGCTTGCCGGCGACTACGCCGAGGCTGAGCGCTTGCTCCGGGAGAGCTGCCGCCGCCTGGAGGCGTGGGGCGAGCAGGCGCGCCTGGCGACGCAGGCGGCGAGGCTCGGCGAGGTGCTCTACCGCCAGGAAGCGTTTGACGAAGCCGCGCGCTGGGCCAAGATCGCCGAAAGCACCGCGGCAAGCGACGACGCGAGCGCGCAGTTCTTATGGCGCTCGCTCCGGGCGAAGGCCAACGCACGCGAGGGAGCCTTCGCGGAGGCGGAGGCCCTGGCCTGCCAGGCGGTCGAAATTGCCGCGGCAACCGACGCGGTCAGCCCGCACGCGGAGGTACTGCTCGATTCCGCGGAGGTCGGCCTACTCTCGGGCCGCGGGCGGATCGCGATCGGCCGGGCAAAGGAGGCGGTTCGGCTGTTCGAGGAGAAAGGGAACGAGGCATCTTTGGAGCGCGCGCGGTCGATGGTGGAGCAACTGACGAGCGCCTGAGGCGGGCTCGCGCAGCACGGAAAACCCCGTTGGGGTTCTCCGTGCAGCGTCTCTTGGCGACTCTCATCGGTTGGTACCGACGGTGTGGCCGCCCCCGCCGCCTGGATACGAGGCCAGGCCGGTTGCCGGGGCGACGGCTGCGAGCGCTCCGACCACGAGGCCGACCGCGAGCAGCCGGCGAATTCTGGTCGTATGCAGCATTTTCGTCACCTCCTTCCGTGCTTCGATCACCCGACCGACGCTAGGAGGAAGCGGCTCCGCAGATAACCGGGCGAGCCTCGAACTCGGGTCACGGCGCGCCCGGATTTCCGGACGGCCGGGGGTCGGGGCTGTCCCTAGGCGCGCAGGAAGGCGAGCACGGCGAGCACGCGGCGGTGGTCGTCCGCAGCCGGCGACAAGCGGAGCTTGAGGAAGATCGAGTTGATGTGAGTCTCGACCGTCTTCGGGCTGAGGAAGAGGCGCTCGCAGATTCCGCGGTTCGAGAGGCCCTCAGCCATCAGCCCGAGCACTTCGCGCTCGCGCGGGCTGAGGTCCTCGAGCGGGTCGCGCTCGCGGCGGCGGCCCATCAGCTGGCCGACGACCTCCGGGTCGATCGCGGTCCCGCCGGCCGCCACGCGCCGCACCGCGTCGAGGAAGTCGTCGATTGCGAGAACGCGATCCTTGAGCAAGTAGCCGAACCCCTCCGGCCACTCGCTGAAGAGATCGAGGGCGTGTTTCGTCTCGACCACCTGCGATAGGACGAGGATCCCGAGTTCCGGCTGGTCTGCCTTGAGCTCCTTCGCGGTACGGGTGCCCTCGTCGGTCTGGGTCGGCGGCATCCGCACGTCGACGATCGCGACGTCGGGCCGTTCTCGCTCGACGAAGGTCCGCAGTTCGTGCGCGTTCCGTGCTTCGGCCACCACCTCGACGTCCGCCTCGGCGAGCACGCGCACGAGGCCTTCGCGGAAGAGCGTCGAGTCCTCGGCGACTACGACTCGCATGGGATCTCCGCCACAAGCCGCGTTCCGTGGCCCGCCGGGCTCTCGACCTGCAGCGTGCCGCCGAGCGCCTCGACGCGGTCGGCGAGGCCGCTGAGGCCCGAGTTCTCGAGCCGTTCTGCACCGCCCACACCATCATCGGAGATCTCGACCGCCAGCAACCCGTTGAGTCTTGCGATGCACACCGAAGCTTTGCTCGCCTGCGCATGCTTGGTGACGTTCGCAAGTCCCTCAGAGGTGACGAAATAGGCGGTCGCCTCGACCCGCGGTGGAAGGCGACCCTCCAACACGTCGAGCTCGATCGGGAAGGGGTTGCGTAGAGCCAGCGACTCGAGCGCGGCGGCAAGGCCTTCTTCGCACAGAATCGCGGGGTAGACACCGCGCACCAACTCTCGCAGTTCCTCATTGGCCGCCTGCAGCTCGAGCACAGCCGACTCAAGGAGGGCCTCAACGGCCGGGTCGGCGTGTTGCGAATCCAAACGCCGCTGCGCGATCCGAAGTTGGAGCGCGAGCGCGGCCAGCCGCTGCTGCGCGCCATCATGGAGGTCGCGCTCGATCCGCTTCCGCTCTCTGTCGGCGGCCGCCACGATCCGAACCCGCGACTCCTTGACCTCTGCGAGCTGAGCGCTGGTCTCGGCTTGGAGCTGCGCGTTCTCGAGCGCGAGCCGCGCGGCAGCGCCGGCCGCCCTGACGAGCTTCGGCTCCTCGAGCAGTGACGGGTCATGGACGATCGCCGCTAGCGGCTCGCCTTCGTGGTCGAGGTAGGTGACCGCCCGCGCCCCGTCGTCAGCTAGGTCGACTGGGTTCCCTCCCGCATCGGCGTATGTCTCGCGCTCCGGCAGCCAGAAGACGACCTCGAGAGCCGGGTCCCCGAGCGTCCGCGCGAGCGCGCCCCGCAACTCCCGCGGCTGGGCGTGCTCGAGCTCGACGACGAGCTCGCCGACGCCTGCGCGGGCTAGGCGGGCTCGCAGCAGGCCGGCGACAAGCGCGATCGGCAGCGCGAAGACCGCCACAAATTGCCACCAGAAGAGGTAGTCGGCTGCAAAGGGTCGGTCGACGAAGGTGAAGACGCATTCGGTGATCGCGCGCAGCCCGAACGCGACCGCTGCCAGCGCGAGCGGTGCCAAGATCCGGCGCATCCTCGGCGTGGCGAGCCAGAACCTTCGGACGACGAGCAGGATGAAGAGGCTCGCGAGGATGCCGAAGAAGACGACTTCCTCCGTCTTTTGAAGCAGCTCGACAGCGTGGCCGTCGTCGGTGACGTTGATCAGGCTGTTTCGCGAAAGCCGGCCGAAATAGAGCAGCGGACTTGTTCCGCCGTAGAAGAGCGCCGCCAGCAGCGGGAATGCGAGCACCGTCATATAGCCGGCGATGACGAGCGCGCGCTCGGCCCTGTCCTTGACACGTCCGCTGGGATAGGCGAGAGCGGAATGACCTACGAGCGCGTAGCCGACGTCGCCAAGGATGAAGCAGACGGTGAAGAGGAAGGCGTTATCGCCGTAGCGGAGCTGGCGTGCCAATAGCGCGAGGCCCGTGAGCACCATCAGCCGCCCCATGCGGTTGGCCGGGCGGCGGTCCCAGGCGACTAGGCCGGCGACGAGGTACGCCCAACCTACGGCCACTTGCGCAGCCGCGTGCGGCCGGTTGAGCGCGTTGATCTGAGCGTGGTACGCGCCGGCTCCGAGCGCGGCGCCTGCGATCACCAGCACGAAGGCAAGCAGCCGGTTCATGGCACTTTCTCGAGCAATGCCGTGAGCGCCTGACCGGTCAGCCGGTCCTTGGAAACGAATCCGAGCGCGCCGCTCGACCGGACTCGACGGCCGAGGTCGCGTTGCTCGCGGCTCGACGTGAGGATCACCTTCGAAGGCCCGCCCGCGAGGCGTGCCGCCACCTCGAAGCCGTTCGTATCCGGCAGCGCGACGTCCAGCAGGACGAGTTCGGGCTCGAGCGCCGCGGCGACCTCGAGCGCCGACGCGCCGTCTTCGGCCTCGCCGACGATCTCGAAGCCCTCGAGCTCGAGCAGCGTGCGCGCAGAGCTTCGAAAAGAAGGATGGTCGTCAACGATCACGACCGTCACAGCCATCCAGAGAATGTCACACAGCCGGAGCACCTTGACTACCAGGTGAACCCTGAACGCGCGAGCCGGCTGAGTCCGGGAAAGCCCCGAGAGCTTCTTCATTTGGTCAAGCCTCCGATGCGAGCTTCATCCTGCACCGAGGTCCGCAACGCCACCGCGACCGGGACGTAACGGTCTTGCAACGCCTGGGGGACGTTCTCGGCATCCTGCTCCGGCCCGAGAAGTCACCCTCGGAGCAAGCGCAGGGCGGCGACCGGGATCAAGGCTCCGCGCCGCCGCAACCTTCGACTACTTGACGATGCGACGCGAGCTGCGGCGGCCTCGTCCAATGGCTTCGGCCGGGAACGAGCGGAGCTTGCTGCCACAGCACCATCGTGCCTGCGGGAGTACCTCACTTCCGGCGGGTCTCCTGGTCATGGGGGCCATGCCACCGCAGCCAGATCGACGACATCGCGGCGTTAGCGGCGCGTTAGCCCTCCAACGCAAGCTCGTTCTTCACACACGGTCGGGGAGGTCCAAAGCATGACGAAGTGGACCGTTCACCTGGGGGCAACGCCGCTAGCCCCGAGTCGACGGGATCCGGCGCAGTCCAGTGACCACGGTCGTTCCTTGTCACACAAAGGAAAGGGGGACTCCTGATGCTGAACAGGAGCAGCAGGCATCTGCGGCAGCACTTCGTCGCCTACCTCGCGCTTTTCGTCGCGCTGGGAGGCACGTCGATGGCGGCCAGCAACGCGCTCGTCCCGAAGAACAGCGTCGGTACGGCGCAGGTGATCAACGGCTCGCTCTTGAAGAAGGACTTCAAGTCGGGTCAGCTTCCGCGCGGTGCTCGCGGGCCTGCGGGGCCGAGAGGGCTCGCCGGTGCTCAGGGACCCGCAGGGCCAGCCGGGACAGGCGGGGCGCAAGGTCCGCCCGGACCGGTCAACCTGACCTACGCCGAGAATTCGGCCATGGTCGCGGCCGGTGCCACAAGCACCGTCATCGCCCAGTGCCCAGCCGGGCTGTCTGTCACGGGCGGCGGCGAGTTCACCGACTCGAACGATCCCGCGGTGAACATCACGGCTTCGACCTGGGATACCTCGGGGAGTGGATTGCCCGATCTCTGGTTCGCGACCGTTCACAACGGCAGCGCGAGCAGCATCACCCTCCTGGTCGATGCCATCTGCACCCATCCGACGACGATCAGCGCGGCCGCGGCGAACAACTTGGGCCGCGAGGCACATAGGTAGGGGAGAAGGGCGGCGCGGCGGCGGCCTCCTTCGAGAGGCTCGCCGCCGCACTCTTGATCCGCCGCTCCGAGTGGTCGCCGCTGGCTAGTTCCCGCTACGAGGTTCCACGCGCGCGCCAAATAGCACATTCGCGGCGGCCGCCACCGGCCGAGTGACCCTATCGATGCGATGCAGTGAAGACTGAGATTTCCCCACCACCAGAAGCAGCGGTTCAACGACAGCGCCGGTCTCCCCCGAGTTCGCCTGGTTCACGACGTTCGGAACTTCCGTTCTGCCTCTTACGCCCAAGACGGGCCAGCGTCGGACAGGATGGTGCTGTGTCTGTTTTCGACCGGGATCATGCAAAACGGCGTGCGAACACACAGGTGTCCACCTCCGTCATTTCGTGTTGTGTTCAGCGGTCGTGGAGCAAAAGCAGAACCCCGCATTTGCAGGCCTTTATAGCGGTGACACGAAGAGCACCTGCGTCTGTTGGAGCATCACCTCGGAGACGAGGATCGCGTACGGATCGCGTGTGCTCCGCCACGGCAGGTTGCGGCCGTGCTCCGCGTACCAGGCCA
>Ga0207693_10003983_pt1 | contig 12547 bp, 13 predicted proteins | sample LARL81metaG_FD_184347 | JGI IMG/M metagenome (GOLD analysis project Ga0207693, IMG submission 184347) | Corn, switchgrass and miscanthus rhizosphere microbial communities from Kellogg Biological Station, Michigan, USA - LAR L8-1 metaG... | ecosystem: Host-associated > Plants > Roots >...
TAACGTCGCCTGACGGTGTCGAGCGCGTTCCCTCGGCGCCGAGGTGGTACTTGACGTCGCCCGTGCCGCCCTCCTCGGTGGCGACGACGGCGTCGATCGTCCGCTCGCCCTCGAACTCGCGGATGATCGAGTCGTAGCCGAGGCCAAGCGTGTGCGCGAGCACGTTGAGCCGGCCGCGGTGCGCCATTCCGATCACGACCTCGTGCGCGCCGTCCTCCGCCGCGAGCTCGATCGTCTCGTCGAGCATCGGCACCAGCGCGTCCACGCCCTCGATCGAGAACTGCTTCTGGCCCAGGAACGTGCGGCGCAGGTACTGCTCGAAGGCCTCGACGCGGGACAGCCGCTCCAGCAGCCTGCTCTTCTCCTCGGCGGAGAGCGGCTTCCGGTACTTCCAGGACTCGATCGCCTGGCGCAGCCAGAGGCGCTTCTCGTGGTCCGAGATGTGCTCGATCTCGTACGCGATCGTTCCGGAGTACGTCTCCTGGAGCCGCGGCAGGGCGTCGGCGAGGGTCTCGCCCGGAACGTAGAGGCGCAGGACCGACGTGGGGATGCGCGACTGAAGCTCGGGCGTCAGCTTCGGGATGAGCCGTTCGGGCTCGAGCGCCGGGTCGCCCGGCGGCTCGGTGCCGAGGGGATCGAGATGCGCCGCGAGATGGCCGTGCATCCGTTGCGCCTTGATCAGCGCCATGGCCGCGGCGACTCCGCCGAGGAGCTCGTCGGGGACTGGCGCGGCCTCGGGGGCTGGAGCGGCCGCCGGCTCCGGAGCGGCCGGGGGCGTGGGCACAGGCGGTGCGGGGTGCCCGTTGCCGCCGAGCGTCTCGAGGAGGCGGTTGAGGCCCGGATGCGTCGCGACCAGGTCGCTATCGCCGCTCTCGAAGAGATGGCGCCACTCGGACGGGACCGCGCTCGGGTTCTCGAGGTACTCCTCGAGCAGATCCTGTGCGTAGCCGGAGTTGAGCCCGTCGACGTCGGCCATCACCGTTGTTGTAGCAACGGTGACCGCCGCGCCGCCGTCACCAGAGCGGGTGGCTCGTGACTACTGCGATGGAGAGGCCGGCGACGAAGCACACCGCACCGGCGACGACCGCGAACTGGGCGAGCCGCGCGCTGCGGCCGCCGAACCCCACTGCGAGGAGGGAGAGCAGGATCGCGAGCGGGACGAGCCGCAGGGGCCGGTACGCGACCCCGACGGCGCTGATGAAGATCGCCGTCGCCGCGAGGAAGCCGGCCAGCGCCTCGCCGGGCGCCCCGCGCGTGCGCTCGGGCAGGAGCCCGAACGCCACCATCGCGATGCCGAGCCCGAGGTGGAGCAGGTTGTCGGCGCGGTTGACCGGCACGAAATTCCAGCCGGAGCCCTCCGAGACCAGAAAACCGTAGACCGTGAGCACGAGGTAGATGACGCCGCCGCCCACGAGGAAGGTGCGCGCACCCGCGACGGTTCGGCAGAGGAACAGCCCGGCCACGCCGTAGAGCAGGTGAACCAGGTTGTGCAGGATGCTGACCTGGAAGACGCCGAGGAGCTTCGCGTCCGAGTCGTGCCCGGCAAACGACAGGTCGCTGTAGTGCGTGGTGATCCCGGGGATGAACCCGAGGATCCCGACGGCGAGGAACCCGATGGAGATGATCAGGCCGAGTTCGGCAAGGGGTGCGCGGCCGCGCTCGCGAATCGGTTCTTGCGCCAGGTCGACGACCACGGAGCCGGATTATCTCCGGCTGCGGGCGAGCGCCGCTCGCGCAGTGCGCGGCTGGACGCGGGTGGGCCCGCCGTGAGGCCTGCCCGGCCGTGGCCGCCGCGCGCGGCGGTGCTGCCAGCGCGGGCCGGGCCCCGGCGAGTCCTCGTCGGGGAGCGCGGCCAGCGGCGCTCCCTCCTCGCCTCGCGGCTCCGCCTTGATCGCCCACCAAACGACCCAGCACAGGTAGACGATCGGGATCTTCATGACCACCATCAGGAAGATCAGCTCCCACACTGTGCGGGGAGTGTACCCCTCCCTCAGCCGGCTACTCGCGCGACGATCGTCCGGCGCCGGATCACCTCCCCATTGCCGGCGTACTGTCGGATGACGAAGGTCGCCGTCGAGCCTCGGATGCGGACGTTCCGGTCTGTCGAGACGCGCACCGGGAGCCCCACGGCCACGCGGTAGAGCGTGGTCCGGTCGCCCGCCGCCACGCCGATCCAGCGCGCCCGGCGGACCGGCGTGACCCAGATGAACCCGATTGGCCGGCCGGAGCGAGGCTCGCACAGGACGAGGCGTGGATCCCTGAGGCGGCCGCCGTACAGCGTTCCGGTCGCCGCACCGCACCAGCGCCGCCTTTCGATCGGGACGCCGATCGAGTCGCACGACGCGAGCGACCGGCCGTCGAGCGCCCGGTAGGTCAGCGAACGCCGTCGGCCGAAGCGGCGGTCGACCACGACCGTCTGCTTCGTCCAGTCCCGCTGAGCGCGTCCCCGACATTCCCGCAGCGTCGCGGCGAGCTCGCCGGCCCGGCGGACCTGGACGGTCGTGACCAGGGCGCCCGGGATCGGCGGCGGCGCTGCGGCGGCCGCCAGGGCAACGACTGCGATCCCCGTCAGCCGGTCCACCCGATGCGCCTGATCCCGCCGTAGGCGGACTGCGAGCGGTAGGTCTCCGACATGATGTTCGTGCCACATGATTCGCACTTGGCTTCGATGATCTGATCCCAGCCGCCGCTGCCTCGGAAGAAGATCAGCCCGACGTGCGTCCCGCTCGCGAAGCCGTCCATGACGCCTGCGACCGCCTTGGAGATCAGCCCGTTCGGTGCGCCGACGCCGTCCCGGAACGAGGCAGCGGTGTACGGGCCGTGGACGTTGCGGATCGGGTTCCAGTAGTAGAGCCCGCCGTTCGACGTGTTCTCCGACTCCTTCCACGTCTTGAACACGAGGCCGGAACAGTCGGCGCCTTCGCCGTGGGTGTTGACGTCCTGCGGCGGATCGCCCCAGCCCTCGTCGACGTCGTTGTTGTTCCAGCAGCCTCCACCCCACTGGTACCCCTCGTATGCCGCCGTGTACGAGTACGTCTGCGCGCCGTCGCGGGTCAGGGACTGGTTCGCCTGGGCGGTTGCGTAGTTGCAACTCGCCCAGAAGTTGCCGGCGCCGGCGCCACCGGCACTCACCGCGAAGATCGCGATCGCGAAGGTGAGGAACGGGATCTTCATCGCGCCACCTCCAGGTCGTAGCGGTCGACGAACGCACCGGACGGCGTCGAGCCGAGCTGGTAGAGGGAGTGCCCGGTGAGCCGGAACCGCGCCAGCGGTGCGCTCGCGGCCCACTCGGACGACCGCAGCGCGAACTGGCCAACCAGCCCCTGTCCGTCCAGGACGAGGGCAACGAACTCGTCCGCCGTGTCCGAGTACGCCTTGACCACCACGACCATACGTCGGCCCACCTGCTCCGCGATCTGGACCTCACCGAGCGGCGTGTCGCTGAGGATCTGCCAGCCGGTACGGACGCGCCCGTCGACGACCCGGGCGACCCGGAGCTCGCCAGTACCGGTCCGCAGGACGACGACGTCGCTGCCGTCCGCCAGTCGGCGGCCGGCGCGCCCCGACGACACCTTCTCGGCCCGCGGCACCGCCGGCGCGGCGGGAACCCACTGCTCGGACGGCTCCACCTGCGCAGTGGGCCCGTCGGGCCCGAGGCGGAGCTGCGACCAGGTCCGCTCCGGGAGCGGCGCCGCGTCGAGCAGACGCCCGTCGCGCCCGAGGTGGCGGATCAGCGGCGGCCGGCCCCGGCCGTCGGCGACGTACACCGTCCCGTCTGGAGCAAGGGCCAGGTCGTCCACCGCGCCGTCGACGTCGGCACGAACCGCCGAGACACGACCGTCGGCCCACCGCTCCAGCCGCGAGTTGACGCCGTCGAGGACGACGATCCCGCCGTCGGGCGCCACGTCGAACGCGGACGGACCGACCTCGAGCCCACCGGGCGGCCCGTCGAGCCCTACCTCGCCGATCCGGGAGCCCCAGGGCGCGTCGACGACCCGCGCGTCGGCCGCGCGCACGGCGCCGAAGCGATGCCGGCCGAGCCTGACCACCACGGGACGTGCAAGCGGCAGGCTCCGCTGCGGCGCGGCGGGACCGCCCGCGGGCACGGTCATGGAGACGCCGGCCGCGTCGTTGCTGAGCACGGCGTAGTACGAGAAGCCGTCCGGCGACCGGGCGACGGCAGACGGAAGATCGACGGCGTACCGCCCGTCGAGGGAATCAGCCGTCCGGCGGAGGGGCAGCCGCGTGAACGGCCCGGTCGTCCCCGGCCGAACATGGACGTCTCCGCTCGCATCGCACGCGCTCTCGAACGGGTCGGCGCCGCCGCCGGGGCAGACGATCGCGTACCTGAGCGTCACCGGCTCGCCCGGCAGCGTCAGCAGCGGCGGCACATGCGCCGCGTCGATGATCGCCGTCGGGGCGATGTCCGGTTCCCCCTGCTCGTGAACCGCGGGCGCGGCGCTCGCCAGCACCGCACCGGTCACGACGCCGGCCAACCCGCCGGCGAGGGCTCCCCCGAGCAGGCGTCGCCGCCTTCTCGAGCGTTCCATGCAGAGCACCTCCTGTCGGACTCGTCTCGACGGTACCCGGCCACCTGCTACGGCCGAGTGCCGCATTCGTCACGATTCTGTGAAGGTCGGTTCACAGGACGAGGCCGTCCGTGCGAAGCTGTGTTAGACGCCGTCCCAGCGGGGAAGAGGCTCGCCACATGATCGCCGACGAACGGCTACAGCTCCTGCTCGACCGAGGCGAAGACGCCGGCTGTCTCAACCTGTCCGCCGTCAACGAGTTCCTGCAGGAGACCGACCTCGACGAGGAGCAGGTCGAGGGCTTCTTCGAGCAGCTGGAGGAGCGTCACATCGCCCTGACGGACGACTGCGCGCGCGCCGCAGCCGAGGCCGAGGACAGCGTGTACGTCAACGGGGATCTCGCCACCGCCACGACCGACGCGCTCCAGCTGTTCCTCAACGAGGCGGGCCGCTACAAGCTGCTCACGGCCCAGGAGGAGGTGGAGCTCGCAAAGCGCATCGAGCGCGGCGACAAGGCGGCGAAGGACCTGATGATCAACTCGAACCTCCGCCTCGTCGTCTCGATCGCGAAGAAGTACCAGGGCCACGGCATCTCACTGCTCGACCTGATCCAGGAGGGGATCATCGGGCTGATCCGCGCCGTGGAGAAGTTCGACTGGCGGCGCGGCTACAAGTTCTCCACCTACGCCACGTGGTGGATCCGCCAGGCCGTGCAGCGTGGCGTGGCGAACAAGTCACGGACGATCCGGATCCCCGTCCACATCGTCGAGCGCGAGCAGAAGATCGCCCGCGCCGAGCGCGAACTGACCGCGAAGCTCGAGCGCGCGCCGACTGACGAGGAGGTCGCCGAGCAGACGAAGCTGTCGCTGAAGCACGTTCGCGAGGTCCACGCCGCCGCGCGCGCGGTGACGAGCCTCGACCGGCCGGTCGGCAACGACGGCGACGCCAGCTACGGCGAGCTGTTCGCCGGCGAGGCGCCGGAGCCGTCCGAGGAGCTGCACGTGAGCCTGGCCGAGGAGGCGGTCCGCCACGCCGTCGAGACGCTGCCGGACCGCGAGCGCGAGGTCGTGAAACTTCGCTACGGGCTCGACGGCGACCGGGATCCGAAGTCGCTCGAGGAGATCGGCCGGGTGCTCGGGTTGACGCGCGAGCGCGTGCGCCAGATCGAGTCTTCCGCGCTCAGGCACCTCGCCGAGCTGCGTGAGATCGAGGCGCTGGAAGAACACGCCGCCTAGTGGACTAGACCGAAAGAGCGTCTTGCGGGACCGGGCGCCGGAGGGCACCGTCGGCGGATGCGCTCGATCTTCGTCCTCTGCGGGGTCGTCCTGCTCGCGGTCGCGGCGCTCGGCCTTCCTCGGCAGGGCGCCCCTGTTCTTCGCGCCGATCCGGTCCGCACGCCGGGCGTCATCAACCCGGACGTCACGCAGGCATCGATCGGGACCACGATCTGCAAGCAAGGGTGGACACGATCGGTACGGCCGCCGACCGACTACACGTCGGAGCTGAAGATCCGGCAGATGCGCGAGTACGGCGTCGGCGGATCGCCGTCCGATTACCAGGAGGACCACCTGATCAGCCTCGAGCTCGGCGGTCATCCGACCGACCCGCGCAACCTGTGGCCGGAGCCGATCGAGCGGGCGCTCAAGGTCGACCGGACGGAGAACGAGCTCAACGGAAAGGTCTGCTCGGGCGAGCTGACGCTCGCCGAGGCGCAGGAGCGAGAGTCGACGCTGAAGCACACCGACGGGTGACGGAAGTCGCCGAACGCTCCATTCCGGGAATCTGCCTCCGCCTTCGGTTCGTACACGGAGGAAAGGAGGTTCACCATGAACGAGCTGAGGCATCGAACCGGCCTGGTCGGCGTGGTTGCGCTGATCCTGGCACTGGGGGCAATCGGGTTCCTCGCCGCAGGCTCGCTGGCCAGCCCGACGACGACGAACGCGACTGTCTCCCTCCACAAGACGAGGCTGGGAGTGATCCTGGTCAACGCACGGAGCCACACGCTCTACCTCTTCGCCAGGGACCGGCCCGGCAAGAGCATGTGCAGCGGAAGCTGTGCGAAGTTCTGGCCGCCGCTCGTCACCAAGGCCAAGCCGACCGCCGGTCACGGCGTCAAGCCGTCGCTGCTCGGACGAGTGCGGCGGAGCGACGGAAGGATGCAGGTGACCTACAACAAGCACCCGCTCTACACCTTCGCGCTCGACAAGCAGGCCGGTCAGACGAACGGCGAGGGCAGCTCCAACTTCGGTGCGAAGTGGTACGCCGTCTCCGCCCGGGGAACGGCGGTCCTCAGAGCTCCGACCACCACCACGACGACGACTACGACGACCTGCCCCTACCCACCCTGCCGCTAGAGACGGAAGTGGAGCCAGCCGGGCTCGAACCGGCGACCTTCTGGCTGCCAGCCAGACGCTCTCCCAACTGAGCTATGGCCCCAGAGCCGTCACAGTGTACCCGCCTGAAACGGAAGTGCTCTCAGGCGGAAGCCGTCGCGACCTCGACGCTCGGGACGTCGCCCCAGAGCTCTTCGAGGCGGTAGTACGCGCGCGCATCCGGCGTGAAGACGTGCAGGACGACGTCGAGGTAGTCGGCGACGATCCAGGTCGACTCGCGCTCGCCGTCGACCGAGCGGGGCAGCAGCCTGACCTCGTGCTTCAGCTGGCGGCGCACCTCGTCGTAGATCGCCGCGGTCTGACGGGGGTTCTGGCCGGTACAGACGACGAGGAAGTCGGTGTAGGAGACGACGGGCCGCATGTCCAGGATCACGACGTCTTGCGCCAGCTTGTCCTGCGCGATGGCCGCGATGCGGCGTGCTTGTTCGAGGGGCGTCAGTGGCTCGTCAAATCCTTTCGTCCGCGCCGCAGTGTAGCTAGGCGCCTCGATAGAGCCCGAGCTCCGAGATGAGCTCCGCCACCTCGGCCGGGACGAATGCGTCGACCGGCTCGCCCCGGGACATCCGCTCACGGAGGTCCCGCGACGAGATCGGCAGCGGCTCGATGTCGAAGAACAGCACGCGCTCTGGGTGTGCAACACACTGCAGGACGCTGTCGAGCCGCTCGCGCGGATAGCCGGGCCGCGTCGCGACGGCGAGACGGGCACGCCCGAGGACGCCGTTCGGGCTCTTCCAGGTGAGGAAGTCGCAGAACTCGTCGGCGCCGACCACGAACAGCGGGTCGCGCCAGGGGCCGTGCTCGAGCGTGTCGACCGTCCGCTCGTGCTCGTCGAGAACGACCTCCTGCCCGGGGAATGCCGCCCGGGCGAGCCGGAGCCGCGTGTCCGCATCGAGCTCCACCTCCTTGTGACCGGGTTGGGCCGCGACGAGGATCACGAGGCGCTCGGGATGGAACCGGTCGAGCACCGCCCGGGCGAGGGCGACGTGCCCGTTGTGCGGCGGGTCGAAGGTGCCGCCGAGGAGGGCGATCACTGGAGCTCCAGCGTCTCCTCCCCCACCTGCACCTCGTCACCCTTGCGTGCACCCGCCGCCTTCAGGGCGGCGGCTAGCTCGTCCTCGTCCTCGGGTGGCTCGCCGGCGATTCGGAAGCCCCGGTCGGTGCGCAGGACCCGGAAGCGCCGGCCGTGGGAGCGCGGGCGGTAGACGAGGTAGTCGACGAGGCCGTGCTCGTCTGCGGTGGACTCCGGCTCCGCGGGCGGGCAGAGCTCGAACAGCGTCCGGCGGAGCTCCTCGATCCCCGCGCCGGTGGCGCACGAGACACGGAAGACCCGCACGATCCGGTCGTCCTCGAGCTCGAACGACGGCGGGTCGGGGAGGAGATCGACCTTGTTCAGGACGACCGCCTGCGGACGCGACTCCAGGCCCGCGCCGTACGCCTCGAGCTCGGCGTCGATCGTCTGAGCACGCTGCTCGGCGTCGCCCTCGCTCGCGTCGATCACGTGTAGGAGCAGACGCGCGCGCTCGAGGTGGGCGAGGAACTCGTGGCCGAGACCGACGCCGCGGCTGGCGCCCTCGATCAGCCCCGGAACGTCCGCGACCGTCAGCTGGCGGCCGTCGGGCGCATCCACGGTCCCGAGCACCGGCGCGAGCGTCGTGAACGGGTATTCCGCCACCTTCGGCCGCGCGTTCGAGATCCTCGTCAGGAGCGACGACTTGCCGGCGTTCGGCAGCCCGACGAGGGCGGCGTCTGCGAGCAGCTTCAGACGGAGCTCGAGCTCCGCGGTCTCGCCGGCTAGGCCGGTCTCGGCGAAGCGGGGCGTGCGTCGGACCGGCGTCGCGAACTGCTTGTTCCCGCGACCAGGGGCGCCGCCGCGCGCGGCGATGACGCGCGCGCCGGACGTCGCGAGATCGGCGATCAGCTGGTCGTCTGCGTCGAAGACCTGCGTCCCGACGGGCACGCGCAGCTCGACCGTCTCGCCGGTAGCGCCGTGCTTGAGGGCGCCCCGCCCGGGGTCGCCTCGGCCGGCCTCGAACCAGCGGCGCCGCCGGAAGCCGGAGAGGTCACGGAGGTCCGGGTCCGCCACGAGGACGACATCCCCACCGGGGCCGCCGTCGCCGCCGTCGGGCCCGCCTTTGGGGACGTGCTTCTCACGGCGGAAGTGCAGGCTGCCGTCGCCACCGCGACCCGCCTGCACGTGGATGCGGGCGCGGTCGTGGAACACGCCGGGTCAGTCCGAGGCGGTCTGGGCGACCTCGACGAAGCGGCGCTCGCCGCTCTGTCGGAAGGCGACCGTGCCCGGACGCGTGGCGAAGATCGTGTGGTCGCGGCCGAGGCCGGTGCCCGGGCCGGGGCGGAACTTCGTGCCGCGCTGGCGGACGAGGATCATCCCGGCCTCGACCTCCTGGCCGGCGAAGATCTTCACGCCCAGCATCTTCGGGTTCGAGTCGCGCCCGTTGCGCGACGAGCCGAGTCCCTTCTTGTGAGCCATTGCTAGTCCTTCTCCTCTTTCGCTGCGAGCGCGGACTCGATCGCCGAGAGCGCGCCCTTCCGCTTCGCATGCGCCTGCTCGTACTCGAGCGCCGCCTCGAGCATCGGCCGGTTCCAGGTCTTGACGCCCTCGGACACCTGCGCGACGGTCATCTCCTCGTAGCCGTTCGGCAGCCCCTTCGGCGCCTCCTCCTGGGTCGGCTCCGCCTTCGCCGGCGCGGCCTCCTGCTTCGGCTCGGCCTTCTTGGCCGCGGCGCGCTTGGCGGCGCCGATCGACTCGATCTCGATCTGCGTCAGCGCGCTCCGGAAGCCGGTGTGTCGCCGGTAGCCCGACTTGGGGCGGTACTTGCCGATCCGGACCTTGTCGCCGCGGACGTGGCCGACCACGCGCGCGGTGACGGTCACGCTCGGCTTGAGCTGGCCGTCCCCGTCACCGCCGAGGAACAGGATGTCGGGGTGGAACGTCTTGCCCTCGTCGGTGCCGACGCGGTCCACGAGCAGCCGCTCGCCCTCGCGGACGCGGTACTGCTTGCCGCCCAGTGAGATGATCGCGTAGGTCGAAGCCATTTCGTGGAAAACGCGGGCGTTTTGCCCGCGAGCCGAGGCAGTTTAGCGGCCGTGGCACAACGCCGCCAGGATCCGGTGGCGCGGGAAACCCTGGCCGTGTGGACGCTGTTCGCGGTGGACGCGGCCGCGATCTTCGCGACCTACTCGCGCGAGCCGCTGAGCGAGCTGTACCACGTCAGCGGGACGGGCCCTGCGGCCGGAGCCGGAAGGGTGCTGGTCTTCCTCAACTTCTCGACGGCGCTCGCAGCGCTGCCGATCCTCGCGTACGTGACGACGCGGCGAACCCTGCCCCTCGGCATCCTCGGCGCGGTCCTCTGCGCCGGGGTCTTCTGGCCGGGCATCGTCAGCCAGTCCGACCTCGACGCGAAGTGGGCGAACGCGGTTCCGGCTGCAGGCGTTCTGCTCGCCGTGGGCCTGACGGTCCGGCGCGCGAGCTCCGGGCTCTCGGCACCTGTGCGCCACCGTGGAGACGGCTGGCGTCTCGCGCTCGCCGTCGTCGTGCTGGTCGCGGCCCTTCCCTGGACGGCTGCGGAGCTCGGGCTGTTCGTGGGGGACATGTCGGCGTGGTGGGGCCCGCTCGGCCAGGCACGGCTCCATCCGGCGGTCCATCACGGCCACCACCACGGCATGGACGGCACGCTGCTCGTCCTGACCGCGCTGCTGCTCTCCCGGCCGCTGCTGCAGCTGCCGCGCCGGCTGAGGACGGCCGTCGCCCTCTATCTCGGCGTGCTCGTCGCCTACGGGCTCGGGAACATGCTCAACGACGACTGGTACGAGCAGGTGGTCAAGCGCGGCTGGGCGTCGTTCTCGATGCCGAGCGTGCTGCTCCCCTCCGCGAGCCTCGCCTGGGCGCTGATCCTCGTCGTCGGGCTCGGGCTCGGTGCTCTGTTCCTACGCGCTGCCGACGAGGGCTCAGCGCCGCGGCGCGTCCTCCCGCGCGCGGCCGTCGCCGTGCCCGCGCTGGCAGTCGTCGCGTTGCTCGCGATCGGCGCCGTGCAGAAGCCGCAGCGGACCGCGCACACGCCCTTCGCGCACAACGGCGCAGGGACGATCGTCTTCCCGATGGCGCCCGGCGGGACGTTCCATCTGTACGAGATCGGCGCCGACGGCCGCGGCCTCCGGCAACTGACCCACGGGAGCGACCTCGCGCCGAAGTGGTCGCCGCAGGGCCGGCTCGCGTTCGAGCGGAAGGGCGACGTGATCGCCGCGGGCAGGCGCATCCCCGGACGCGGCCGCGACGGCGAGCCGGCCTGGTCGCCGGACGGCAGGCGCATCGCGTTCGTCCGCAACGGCGACCTCTGGGTCGCGCCGGTCAGCGGCGGCGGCCTCCGGAAGGTCGCGGACGACGCGACGTGGCCGAGCTGGGGACCGAGGCTCGTGTACGAAGTCGAGCGTGGAGGCACCCCTCAGCTGCGGGGTCCGGCGTGGTCGCCGGACGGGCGCCTGATCGCCTACGAGTGCCTGCGCGACGGCCAGTGGGACGTCTGCATCGCGAGCTCCGACCTGCGGCTCGTCCGCGCGCTGGCGACCGGCGGTGACGCGTTCGCGCCGGCCTGGTCGCCGGACGGCCGCCGGATCGCCTTCATCGGCGACCGCAACGGGAACGACCAGGTCTATGTCATGAACGCCGACGGCGGCGGCATCGTCCGCCTCACCACGGGCCAGGCGGACAAGGACGCGCCGAGCTGGCGGCGCTAGCTACTTGCGGTCCACCTCGTCGCCCCACTCCGACATCGGAACGTACTCCCAGGTCCCTTCCTCGGACGGCTCGGGCGACTCCTCCGGCTCCGAGGCGTTCGCCTCGGCCTCCCCGCCCTCGTCGGACGCGGCGGTCACCGCCGCCGGCTTCTTCTTCCGGCCGCGGCCGCCGCGCGTACCGCGCCTGGTCTTCTTCTTCGCGACAGGCTGCTCGGCCTGGTCGCCGTTCTCCGACGGCTCGGGCTGCTCGGCCGCCGCCTCGGCTTCCGGCTCGGAGGCGTCCTCGGCGCCGAGGCTCGGGTCGGGTACGTGGATCTTCGCGGCCGCGGTCTCCGCGTCGCCGGCGCCGTTGTCCGCCGCGCGCGCGCCGGCCGCCGCCGGGCGCTTGCGGCCGCGCCCGCCGCGCGTGCCGCGCCGTGTCTTCTTCTTGGCCGGAGCGACGGCTCCGTCGGTTGGAGCGGCCTCCTCGGTCGGCTCCGCCTCCCCGGCGGCAGGCTCCTCCTCGTCCTCTTCCTCCTCGGGCACCGAGGACGGCTCGGCCACAGCCGCGGCTTCGGCCTTGCGCACGGGCGGCTTCCGGGTCGGCTTCTCCGCCTCGCCCTCGGCCGTGATCGGCTCATCGCCCGCCTGCTTCTTCGCGTCGACGAGCGTCGCGTAGGCGGTGCCGTCGAGCACACGCTCGATCTGCACCTTCACCTTCTTGCCCACGAGCTTCGCCGCGTGCGCGACGCAGACGTCGAGGCCGTCGAGCTTCCCGACGCCGGCACCCGGGTCGTGGAGTCCGACCTCGACGAGCTTCAGCTCGACCTCGGCTCCCTCCTCGATCGGAGCGCTCGGCGCGATCTCGTCGCGCTTCCCCTCCGCGAGGACGAG
>Ga0207693_10003985_pt1 | contig 12547 bp, 12 predicted proteins | sample LARL81metaG_FD_184347 | JGI IMG/M metagenome (GOLD analysis project Ga0207693, IMG submission 184347) | Corn, switchgrass and miscanthus rhizosphere microbial communities from Kellogg Biological Station, Michigan, USA - LAR L8-1 metaG... | ecosystem: Host-associated > Plants > Roots >...
CGTCCTCACCCACGTGCTCGACGCCGTCGGAGCGGGCACGGCGCGGCGGAACGTCGGCATCGCGACCGTCCTCGTCGGCGCGAACCCGCTGGACGGGCTGTCGGTCCCGAAGTCGGTGGCAGCGCTGCTGGAGGGGCTCGTCGAGGCCGTCGAGATCCTCGCGACGAGCACGCGCCTGCGCGCGCAGGCGCGGGTGACGACCCTGGAGATCGTCGAGCTGTACGAGTCGCGCGCCGGGGCCGCGCTCGAGGCGCTGCGCTCGATCGAGCTCCCGTCGGCGGCGGGCGCGGTCGTCGAGCTTCGCCCGGAGCAGAAGCTCGTCCGCCGCCCCGGCGCGAAGCGCGGTGGGCTGCCGGCCGACTACGCGAAGGGAAGCTGGCTCCGGCTGGACATCCGGCGCACCCAGCCGCCGCCGCCTCCGCCGAAGGGCTACGTGGCCCTCGAGCTGACGTCGGCGGCCCGGCGCGCCCGCGCCGACCGCATCCTGCAGCAGGTCGAGACGGAGACCGTCGACGGGCTCGTCTCGGAGGCCGTCTCTCGGCAGACACCCGACCCGCAGATCGCGAACACGCTCTACGAGCTGCTGCTGCCGACCGAGCTCAAGCAGGACGTCCAGGACGCGGACAACCTCCTGCTCCTCCTCGAGCCTGCGACGGCCCGTTACCCGTGGGAGGCGCTGGCGCCGCGCGACGAGAACGGCGACCCCGCGCCGCTCGCGCTCGAGGCAGGGATGCTGCGCCAGTTCGCGGACCCGGAGACGCGTGACGCACGGTTCAGCGTCCGCTCTGCCGGCGGCCGCTACGCGCTCGTCATCGGCAACCCGCCCGCCGACCCTGCGCCGACCCTTCCGGGCGCGGCCGCGGAGGCGAGGCGCGTCTGCGAGATCCTCTCGTCGCCCGTCGACGGCACACCGCTCTTCGACGTCTGCTCGCTCGTCTGGGACGACGACGGCGGCGAGGCGGTCGGGCTTCCGCCCGTGGACAACGTCGACACCTGGGCGGACGTCGTCAACGCCGTCTACCGGCACGAGTACCGGATCGTGCACATTGCCGGCCACGGCGTGTTCGACCCGGCGCACCCCGCGCACTCGGGCCTGCTGATCGGGCCGAAGCGGTTTCTCACCGCCCAGACGGTCGCACAGCTCGATGCCGTCCCGCAGCTGGTCTTCCTCAACTGCTGCTACTCCGGCGCGATCGAGGACGCCGAGTCGGAGCGCCGGCGACGCGGCAGCGTCCACCTGCTCGCGGCGAGCGTCGCCCGCGAGCTGATGGCGATCGGCGTGCGCGCCGTCGTCGCGGCCGGGTGGACCGTCGACGACCAGGGGGCGCTCGCCTTCGCGGAGACGTTCTACGGCCGGATGGTGGGGGAGGGCGCGTCGTTCGGCGACGCCGTCAGCGCCGCGCGCCAGGCAGCGCACGACCGGACGCTCCCCGGCGCGATGACGTGGGCGGCGTACCAGTGCTACGGCGACCCGGAGTTCCGGCTCCGGACGAGCTGACGCACCGCTACGGGTCAGATACCGCGGGAGCCCCAGGGATCGACGTAGATCCCGTCGAGCGAGAACGTCTCGCCCTTCTGGAGCCCGCGCACCTTGAAGTCGAACGCCACCGGCGTCCAGCCGTTTGCCGACACGGCCGCGAGGAGGTTGACGCCCATCGGGATCACGACCGAAGGCTGCCACGCCTCGTCCACGTGCAACTGGGCGAGCGTCAGGTTGTGGACGGCCCCGTCCACGCCTTCGTACAGCACCTTCACCTGGAGCTTCGCCTTGCCGTTCCCGCCGCGGTCGGCGAGGAAGACGCGGATGCTCGGGTTGTCGACGTTCACGCACATCACCGGCGTGACCGCCTCCGAGTCGCCGCGTGAGAAGAGCAGTGAGCCGGCGCCGCCGACGAACGGATCGTGGTCGGGCGACGGGTCGACGTTCTTCAGCGACCAGAGGCTGGTGCTCGAGAGATCGCCTTGCGGCGCGAGCCCGTAGCTCGCCGGATCTCCCCAGGGCAGGAACACCTGGGACTGCGCGCCGAACCCACAGATCGCGGAGGCGGAGAGCTTCCCCGTCCGCGAGCTCAGGCCGCGCGAGCGAAGGTCGTCGACCTTCTTCTGGATGTCGGCGACCTGCTTGCCGAAGTCGACGAGCTGGTCGTCGCCAGTGTCGGCGTGCACGCCGGTTGCCGCCATGAACGCCGCCACGATGCCGGCAAGGCCGAGCAGCATGGTCCGCCGCAGAATCCCACGCATCCCAATTCCCCTTTTTCGCCGTAGTCCGCGACCCGAGAGGTGAGCCGCGCCCTCATGTAGGCGCAGGCGGTGCCAGCGCGTATCCCCCGCGCGGGGGAACGCGTCGCGGAATCACTGGGACGAGTGAGCGGGCGCTACCTTCGAAGCCAGACCGACCAGGGCTCGATGCTCCGGTAGGTCAGGAGCGTCTCGTGCCAGGGGTCGGCGTCCAGCCGCTCCCGCACCGCGGCCTCGTCCTCGGCGCGGACGATCACCAGCGTGTCGTGGCCGTCGCCGTCCCCGATCGGCCCGCCGAGGAAGATGAAGCCCTCGTCGACGAGGGCGTCCATGAACGCCGCGTGCTCGTCCCAGCCGGACTGCTCTCGGCGCGTAACGTCGTGATCCCACGCCGGCCCGCGGGCGCGCCGCACCAGGAAGTAGTCTGACAATCGCTAGCCGCCGAGATTGCCCATCGGCGGCGCCGTGTCGAGGAACTCACCGCAGTCGCGGCACTTCCGGTACGGCTGCCCGTCGTCCGTGCGGAAGTCGGCCCAGCGATGGAACCCGAGGCGGCAGCGGAGCTTCTTCGCCATGCGGTCGAGTCTACGGCGCCGGCGGCTCCGGACGGAGTGTGACGACCTTGACGTTCGCTCGGTCGCGGGCGTGAACGACGCGACCGACGGCCCGTCGTAGCCTCGAACCAACGATTCGCAGGAACTCAAAGGAGGCCACGATGACTCGCAAGCTCCGCAAGAGGACCGTCTCTCTCTTCAAGGCCCGGTTCCTCGTCGTCGGTTTCGCGGCGGCCGCTCTGCTCGCCGCCACGGCGGGCGTCGCGTCCGCGCAGGACAACGGCCCGACCGACCCGGGCGTGCGCTGCGCCGCGAAGGTCGGCCCCGGCCAGTACGAGTTCTATCTCCCGGGCGAGCGCGCAACGGACGTCAACGGCAACAAGTGGGTCTGCGGCCCGGACGGGCAGTGGTTCCGCGACTACTCGGCTCTCATCGTGCGGCACTACGCGGTGTACCAGGTGGTCGGCAGCGCCAAGCTCGTCCCATAGTCGGCCCTGGCAGCGCGATCGACGCGCTTCGGCTCATCCCGCTTGGATGAGCCGGAGCGCTTTCGCGTGCTCTAGGGTGCCGCGGCATGACGGCGGCTGCAGCAGGCGCGACCGGACTCGGGCTCTCCCGCCGGAAGCTGCTGCTCCCGCTCGCGCTGGCGCAGTTCATCTGCAGCTTCGCCGGCTCGAACATGAACGTGATGATCAACGACATCAGTCGCGACCTGGACACGGACGTCCAGGGCGTGCAGGCGGCGATCACGCTCTTCCTGCTGGTCATGGCCATCCTGATGATCCCGTGCAGCAAGCTGACGGACCGTTGGGGCCGGAAGCGGTGCTTCCAGTGGGGGCTCCTGCTCTACGGGATCGGCGCGATCCTGAGCGCGGTCTCGCCCGGGCTTGGGATCCTCATCCTCGGCAACTCGATCTTCGAGGGTGTCGGCACTGCGCTGCTGATCCCGCCGGTCTACATCCTCGCGACGCTGGCGTTCAGCGACCTGACCGCCCGGGCGCGCGCATTCGGCGTCATCAGCGGGATGGGCGGCATCGGGGCTGCGGCGGGCCCGCTGATCGGCGGCCTGATCACGACCGCGATCAGCTGGCGGGCCGCGTTCGTCTTCCAGGCGCTCGTGATCCTGGTGATCCTCGTGCTCGGCCGGTCGCTCGTCGATCCGCTCGAGCCCGACCCGACGCGACCGTTCGACCTGATGGGCGCGATCCTCTCGGCCATCGGCCTGTTCTTCCTGGTCTTCGGGATCCTCCAGGCGGACAGCAACCCGACGCTGCTGGCGATCTTCATGGGGATCGGCGTCGTGTTCCTCGCCGCGTTCTTCGTCTACATCCGGCGGCGCGAGCGGGCGGGGAAGGAGGTGCTGCTGTCGACCGGCCTGTTCAGGAACCGCCTGTCCAACCTCGCGCTGGTGACGCAGAACGTCCAGTGGTTGATCCTGATGGGGACGTCCTTCACCGTCGCGGTGTTCCTGCAGACGGTGCGCGGCTACAACGCGATCCAGACGGGACTCATCTTCACGGCTGCGACGCTCGGCATTCTCGTGTCCTCGCTGGCCGCCGAGCGGCTCGCGAAGCGGCGCGCGCAGAAGACGCTGATCATCGGCGGGTTCATCGTCACCCTGGCCGGGATCGTCGTGCTGCTCCTGCTCGTGCACGCGTCGACGAAGGTGCTCGCGTTCGGCCCGGGCCTGCTGCTGATCGGCCTCGGTCTCGGCCTGATGCTGACGCCGTCCGTGAACGTGGTGCAGTCGAGCTTCCCGGAGTCGCTGCAGGGCGAGATCTCCGGGCTCTCGCGCAGTGTCTCGAACCTCGGCTCGACGTTCGGGACGGCGATCGCCGGGACGATCCTCGTCTCCGACCTCGCCTCGGGGACCAGGTCATACGGCTTCGCGATGCTCTCACTCGCGATCGCGGGGCTGATCGGCCTCGGCGCCGCCCTCTTCCTTCCGAAAAGCCCGCCGCTGCCGGAGGCTACGAGCCCGCAAACAGGATGACCGCGATCGTCGCCGCCGCGAGCACGACGCCCGTGACGGTCAGCGCCGCCGAGACGCGCGCGTCGAGGGGCGCCCACTCGCCGCGACGCACCGCGTCCTCGACGAGGTACTGGCGGCGGTGCCCGTACGCGATGAACGCGATCCCGAGCACCGAGTAGCCGACGCCCAGCAGCGTGTAGGGCCACTTCGCGCCGCCGGCGATCTCCGGCACGAGCTTGCCGGCGCCGATTCCGACCGCCAGTGCCGTCAGCCCGCTGCGCCACCACGCGAGGTAGGTCCGCTCGTTCGCGAGCCGCGTCCGACGGGTCGCGTCCTCGATCTCCACGATGCTGGATCAAATCACCCCGCCGCAGGGTGCGATCATTGCGAGGATGCGAACCGAGATCGATCTGCGCGGCCGACACTTCCTGACGCTGGCCGACTTCTCTCCCGCCGAGCTGACGTTTCTGCTCCACCTCTCGGCGGAGCTGAAGGCCGCGAAGAAGGACGGTCGCGAGGAGCACCACCTCGCCGGGAGGCAGATCGCCCTCATCTTCGAGAAGGACTCGACGAGGACGCGGTGCGCGTTCGAGGTCGCCGCGTACGACCAGGGCGCGCACGTCACGTTCATCGGCCCCAGCGGCTCCCACATGGGGAGCAAGGAGACGGTCAAGGACACCGCGCGCGTGCTCGGGCGCATGTACGACGCGATCGAGTACCGCGGCTTCGGCACGGCCGTCGCCGAGGAGCTGGCTGACCATGCCGGCGTCCCCGTCTACAACGGCCTCACCGACGAGTGGCACCCGACGCAGATCCTGGCCGACTTCCTGACGATCCGGGAGCACGTGCCGAAGCCGCTCGAGGAGGTCGCCTTCTGCTACCTCGGCGACGCGCGCTTCAACATGGCGAACTCGTATCTCGTCGGCGGCGCGAAGCTCGGGATGGACGTCCGCATCGCGGCGCCTGCGTCGCTCTGGCCCTCGGAGGAGTTCCGCTCGCTCGCGGCCGAGATCGCCGGCGAGACGGAAGCGAGGATCACGATCACCGAGGACGTCGACGAGGCGGTCGCGGGCGCCGACGTCCTCTGCACCGACGTCTGGGTCTCGATGGGCGAGCCCGAGGAGGTGTGGACGGAGCGGATCGAGCTCCTGATGCCGTACCAGGTCAACGCGGCGGCGATGCGCCGGACCGGCAACCCGGACGTCAAGTTCATGCACTGCCTGCCCGCGTTCCACAACACCGACACGAAGGTCGGCCGGCAGATCTTCGAGCGGTTCGGCCTCGACGCGATGGAGGTGACGGAGGACGTGTTCGAGTCGTCGGCGTCGCTCGTCTGGGACGAGGCGGAGAACCGCATGCACACGATCAAGGCCGTACTGGTCGCGACGCTGGGGGAGGGGCGCTGAGATGGTCGAGACGGTCGAGCAGCCGACGGTGACGGCGGAAGCGGCTGAACGCGCGACGCTGTGGCACAACCTCTCGTCGGACGAGGTGTCCGCGCAGCTGCGGGTCGACCCGCGCGCCGGTCTCGACCCGGCCGAGGTGGAGAAGCGTCGCGCCGACGTGGGGCCCAACAAGCTCGCGGAGGGGAAGAAGGAGCCGGGCTGGAAGGCCTTCCTGCGCCAGTACCGGGACCTCATGCAGCTCGTCCTCCTCGGCGCTGCGATCGTGAGCATCGCCGCGCTGCAGGAGTTCAGCACGGGCGTCGTGATCATCGGCCTGACCGTGCTGAACGCCATCCTCGGCCTGAACCAGGAGGGGAAGGCAGCCGAGAGCGTCGCCGCCCTCCAGAAGATGCTGGTCATCCGCGCGCACGTCCGTCGAGGCGGCGCGGTGGTCGACGTGCCGAGCGAGGAGCTCGTGCCGGGCGACGTCGCCCTCTTCGAGGCCGGCGACAAGGTGCCGGCGGACGGGCGCCTGCTCGTCGCGGCGACGCTCGAGATCGAGGAGGCGGGGCTGACGGGCGAGAGCACCCCGGTGCTGAAGTCCGTCGACGCGGTTCCGGGAGCGGACGTTCCGCTCGGCGACCGGGTGGACATGGCCTACATGAACTCGACGGTGACGCGCGGCCGCGGCGAGATGGTCGTGACCGCGACCGGCATGGAGACCGAGGTCGGCCAGATCTCCGGGATGCTGAGCCAGGTCCAGCAGGAGAAGACGCCGCTGACGCGCCAGCTCGACCAGCTGACCGTGATCATCACGATCATGGCGGCCGCGGCGCTGGCGCTCGTGGTCGTGATCGGGCTCCTCCGCGGCGACGACTTCGACGAGCTCTTCCTGATCGGCATCAGCCTCGCGATCGCGGCGATCCCGACGGGGCTGCCCGCGGTCGTGACGACCATGCTGTCGCTCGGGACCCAGGCGCTCGCCGCGAAGGGGGCGATCGTCAAGCGGCTGCGCTCCGTGGAGACGCTCGGCTCCACGTCGGCTATCTGCTCCGACAAGACCGGCACTTTGACCCTGAACCAGATGACAGCGCGGCAACTGGTCGTCGTCGGGCGCCGCTACTCGGTCGACGGCGAGGGCTACTCGACCAACGGGAGGATCCTGCGCGTCGCCGGCGAGTCGGACACGCCGCTGGAGCCGTTCCTCCTGCCGATGGCGCTCGCCAACGACGCGTCCGTCCGCGAAGGCGAGATCGTCGGCGACCCGACCGAGGCGGCGCTCGTCGTCCTTGCGGCCAAGGGCGGGCTCGACGTCGACGAGACCAGGCGCGTCTTCCCGCGCGTCGGCGAGGTGCCCTTCGACTCGGAGTACAAGCTGATGGCGACCTTCCACGAGATGGACGGCGTCGTCCGCTGCTTCGTCAAGGGCGCGCCCGACGTCCTGCTCGCGCGCTCCGGGCGCATCCGCGACGCCTCCGGCTCGAGCGTGTCCGTGGACGAGGGCCGCGAGCGCGTGCTCGCGGAGAACGACCGCCTCGCGGGTGAGGGGCTGCGCGTGCTGGCCGTCGCCTCACGGGACGTCGACCCGGCGCAGTTCGACCCGGGCGGCACGCTGCTCGACGAGGTTCAGGACCTGACGCTGCTCGCGCTCGTGGCGATCGTCGACCCGCCGCGCAAGGAGGCGCGCGACGCGATCGCCCGCTGCAGGGAGGCCGGGATCCGCGCGCGCATGATCACGGGCGATCACGTGACCACCGCCGCCGCGATCGCCGGTCAGCTCGGGATCGAGGGGCGCGCCATGTCCGGCACGGAGTTCGCCGCGCTGAGCGACGCGGAGCTCGAGGAGCAGGTCGAGGAGATCGGGGTCGTGGCGCGGGTCGCGCCCGAGGACAAGGTCCGGCTCGTCGACGTCCTCAAGCGGAAGGGCAACGTCGTCGCGATGACCGGCGACGGCGTCAACGACGCTCCCGCGCTCAAGCGGTCCGACATCGGCGTCGCGATGGGGATCACCGGCACGGAGGTGACGAAGGAGGCCGGCGACATGATCCTCACCGACGACAACTTCGCCACGATCGTGTCCGCCGTCGAGGGCGGGCGCGGGATCTACGACAACCTGATGAAGTACGTGCGCATCCAGCTGGTGATGCTGGGTGCGTTCATCCTCCTCTTCGTCGGCGCGGCCATCTTCAACGTGGCCGGAGGGGCGCCGCTGACGCCGCTGCAGATCCTGTGGATCAACTTCGCGGTCGACGTCCTGCTCGCGGTCGGGCTCGGGTTCGACTCGGCGGCGCCTGGCCTCATGCGCCGGCGGCCGCGCGACGCCGCGGCGCCGATCGTCGACCGCGCCCTCGCGACGCGGCTCGTCGTCGCGAGCATCGTGATGGCCGGCCTCGCCCTCGGCATCGTCGCCTGGGGCGAGCACAGGTACGACCTGATCGTCGCGACCACGATGGGGCTGACGACGCTGTCGCTGATGCACATCGTCGGCGCGATGGAGGCGCGTGAGCCGACCGAGACCATCTTCACGCGCTACACGGTCTCCAACCGCCGCTTCGTGCTGCTGATGGGCACGGCGTTCGTGCTCACGTTCCTCGTCACGGCGATCGGGCCGCTGCAGCGGATCTTCGACACGGTCGACCTGACGAGCAGGCAGTGGGGGATCTGCCTCCTGGGGCCGATCGTGTTCCTCGCGTTCGCCGAGCTCGGCAAGGTGTTCGACCGCAGGCGCGGCGCGGGCTGAGCCACTACACCGGGTGCGACGGGGCGTCGGACCCCGAACCGGGAGCCGTACGCCGCGGGAAGATCACGAGCACGCTCAGACCCTCGTAGCCCGTGAAGCGGTGGTCGGCGCCGGCCGGCACGAAGGCGGCCTGGCCCTCGCTCAGCTCGACCGGCTCGCCTTCGACCGTCAGCGTCCCCCGACCTTCCAGCACGACGTAGAGCTCGTCGTCTGCGTGCGCCGTCTGGTGGTCCGGCTCCGGCGCGACGAGCACGTACACCCCGACCTCGAGCCCGGGCGACTCGTGGACGATCTCGTAGCCGCCGCCGGCATCGGCTAGGCGTCGTCTCGTCCGCTCGACCTCGACGGCGTCCATCCTCGCTACCTCGCTCCGCGGGAGACGCGCGGCCGGTTGAGGTCGAGCGCGATCGCGAGGAGCAGGAGCCCGGCCCACCAGTTGACCGGGTCGAATCGGAGCGGCTCGCGGTCGCCGACGAGGTCGGAGATCAGCCAGACGACGAACCAGAGAACGGTCAACGCCGGCCGTCGCCTCCCAGCATGCGGGCAAGCCTACTCGCGCACTCGTGGAGGGCGCCCGGCGCGTCGAGGCTCCCGATGTGCAGCGGCGCGCGGCCCTCGCGGTGGACGAGAGCACGGCCGCGCGAGTACTCGATCGAGGTGATCTGGTCGAGCGGGAGCGCGAGTGCGCCATGGCCGTTCCCGGAGAAGAGCGCGTGCAGCGGCCCGATCTCGAGCCTCCCGGCATGGCGCGCTCCGTCGCCGGCGTCCCACCAGACCGCATAGCTCCGTCGGTGCATGGCCGTAGGCTCGCCGCTCGCCGGGAGGCTCGCATCCGCGCCCGGGCGCAGTCGTCGTACGGGAAACCCGCAAGACGTTCAGCACGATCGCGGATGGCGGCCCGGCGTCGGCGGCGCATCGTGGGTGCGTCGAACGAGGAGGCTCCATGAACCGCTTGCTCATCGCAGCCCGCTTGAAGGACGGCGCCCACGAGAAGGCCGAGGCGCTGCTCCGCAAGGGACCGCCGTTCGATCCGGAGGAGCTCGGGCTCCACCGTCACTCCGCGTACCTGACCGCGGGCGAGGTCGTGTTCGTGTTCGAGGCGCCGGAGGTCGAGTGGATCGTCAACGAGCTCCTGGACGACCCGGTGCTCTCGGGAGCCTTCGGCGGGTGGCAGAAGCTGATCGAGGGCACCCCGCGGATCGCGCACGAGCGCTACCACTGGTCGCGCGGCGAGAGCACGCTCGGGGTCGGGCTCGGCGTCTAGGAGGCCTCGTCCGTCAGCAACCCGTGCGTGAGCGCATAGCGCACGAGCTCCGCGCGGGTGGTCAGGCGGAGCTTCTGCATGATGTGCGCCCGGTGCGACTCGGCCGTGCGCACGGAGATGTAGAGGCGTTCGGCGATCTCCTGGTTCGTGTGCCCCAGCGCGAGCAGGCGCAGCACCTCGCGTTCCCGCTCCGAGAGCGGATCGGCCTCGGCGGCGGCCCGCTCGGCCGCCTCTGCCGCGACGAGCCGCGCCCCCAGCGCGGGATGGACGTAGCTGCCGCCGCCCGCGACCTCCCGCACCGCGGCCACCACCTCCTCGTCGGCCGCCTCCTTCAGCACGTAGCCGCTCGCGCCCGCGGCGAATGCCTCGCGGACATAGCTGGGATCGTCCTGCATCGAGAGCACGAGCACCTTCGTCTCGGGCGACTCCTTCTTCAGCTGCGGGAGCACGTCGATGCCGCTCTCGCCCGGCATGACGACGTCGAGAAGGATCACGTCTGGCTTCAGCGCCCGCGCCCGGAAGATCGCGTCCTTCGCGTTGCCGGCCTCCCCGACGACCTCGATGTCGTCCTGGTTCTCGAGCAGGAGCCGAAGGCCGGACCTGACGACGGCGTGATCGTCGACGACGACGACCGACGTCACAGCGGCGCCTCGACGACGAGCGTCGTCCCGCCGGAGGGCGTCGACTCGAGCGTGAGCCGGCCGTCGAGGAGGGCGACGCGCTCGCGCATCCCGAGGAGCCCCAGTCCGTCCGCGCGTGCTGAATCGACGTCGAACCCGCCGCCGTCGTCCTCGATCACGAGTGTCGCCGACCCTCCGCGCCGCACGAGCAGGATGCTGACGTTCGACGCCCCGGCGTGCTTCACGACGTTCGTCAGCGCCTCCTGGACGATCCGGTACAGCGTCGTCTCGACCTCGGCGGGGAGGCGCGCATCGCCGAGCTGAGCCTCCAGGTCGACCCGGATGCCGCTCGCCTCGCCGAATGTCTGTGTCAGCCGCTCGAGCGCCGGGACGAGACCGAAGTCGTCGAGCGCCTTCGGCCGCAGCTGCACCGCGAGCGCCCGCACGTCCTGCAGCGTCGCGACGACGAGCTCGCGCAGGTCGGCGAGCGACCCGCTCACGTCCTCGGTGCCAGCCGCGTCCTCGACGGCGCGCAGGCCGAGGAGGATTGACGTCAGCGCCTGGCCCGTCTCGTCGTGCAGCTCCCGCGCGAGCCGCCGCCGCTCCAGCTCCTGCGTCTCGAGGACGCGGCGGAGCGCATCGCGGGCGACGCGCTGCGAGAGGTCGACGGCGATCGACGCCCGGAGCGCGAACTGTTCCGCCAGGCGTAGATCGGCGCTCCCGAAGCGGGGATTGCGGCCGAGCTTGTCGTGTGCGATGAGGACGCCGATCGGCCGGTCGCGGACGACCAGCGGCACGTAGAGGCCGGTGGTCGCTCCGAGTCGCCTGGCCACCTCCTGGTCGACCTCCGGGTCTTCGAGCAGCGAGTCGACGCGCTCGCTGCGCCCGCGCTCGAGCACGCGCCCCGTCTTCGAGTCGCGCTCGAGCGACGCGACCGCGGTCAGAGCATCGACGCCCTCCCCGTCGGCCGCGGCGATCCGCAGCCCCTCGCCCGCCGGCAACGCGATCGCGACCAGCCGCGCGCCGATCAGCTCTCTCAGCCTGTTGGCGACGAGATCGAGGAGGCGGTCGAGCTCCAGTTCCCCGACGAGCGCCGTGCCGACCTCGTTCAGCGACTCGAGCTGCTGCGACCACGCCGTCGCCGACTCGTAGAGCCGGGCGTTCTCCACCGCGACGGCCGCCTGCGCAGCAAGCAGCGTCACGAGCTCCTCGTCCTCGTCGGTGAAGTCGCCGCCCCGGTCCTTCTCGGTCAGGTAGAGGTTGCCGTAGGCGACGCCGCGGAGGTGGATCGGCGCTCCGAGGAACGTCCGCATCTGAGGATGGCCCGGCGGGAAGCCGACCGAGCGCGGGTCCTCCGTGAGGTCGTGCAGCCGGAGCGGCGCCGCATCGCGAATGAGCACGCCGAGGATCCCCCGGCCGTGCGGCGGATCGCCGATCCGAGCGCGCGTCTCCGCGTCGAACCCGTGCGTGACGAAGCGCTCGAGCCCCGTCCCGGCGGGATCGATGACGCCGAGCGCCGCGAACCGCGCCCCGGTGACCTGAGCGGCCGCCTCCACGATCCGCTCGAGCACGCCGTCGAGCGAGAGCTCCGAGTTGATCGCGATCCCGGTCTCGACGAGCGCACGGAGTCGATCGGACTCACGCGTTGTCGCCATCGCGCCAATCGTCTCAGACGCGTCGGCGAAACGGTTGCGGGAAACCCGCACCGATTCGACGGCTCTTCCCCAGTCGGACGGCGGGCCGCCGCGGATGGCGGCGAGGCCCGGCCCGGGTT
>Ga0207693_10003988_pt1 | contig 12543 bp, 12 predicted proteins | sample LARL81metaG_FD_184347 | JGI IMG/M metagenome (GOLD analysis project Ga0207693, IMG submission 184347) | Corn, switchgrass and miscanthus rhizosphere microbial communities from Kellogg Biological Station, Michigan, USA - LAR L8-1 metaG... | ecosystem: Host-associated > Plants > Roots >...
TCCTTGCGTGGGCGGGTTCCAAGTCCGGTTAACGGCGTAAGGTTGAAGGAATTTGGTGCCCCGGACGGCAACGGTGGGGCCGAAAAGGGCCTTTCCATTGCCACCCGAACTGGCGCACAAGTGACTGCCCCTGCCGACGGTTGGGTGGTATACGCAGGGGCATTCCGGTCATACGGCCAACTCTTGATCCTTAATGTCGGCGGCGGGTATCATGTGTTGCTCGCTGGGATGGAACGAATATCAGTTGATCTCGGGCAGTTCGTCCTGACCGGGGAACCCGTTGCGTCGATGGGGAACGGCTCCCAAATCGTCGCTATCCTCGCGACAGGTTCTAGCCAACCGGTGCTATACGTTGAGTTCAGAAAGGACGGGGTCCCCGTCGATCCAGGCCCATGGTGGGCAACTGGCGAAGGCGAAAAGGTTCGCGGATAATGCGCAAGACGTCACTCATTCTTCTCGGCGCGGCGGCGGGGGCAGCACTGACGCTGCTCGCAATACAACCCCGCGTGATCCTGGTTGGCGCGTCGGCCAAAGCTGCGGCAGCGGACACGTACCGGCAGCTCAATCTTTTCGGCGATGTGTTCGAGCGCGTGCGCGCCGACTACGTCGAAAAGCCTGACGACAGCAAACTTATTGAGACCGCCATCAACGGTATGTTGGCCGGGCTCGACCCGCACTCGAGCTACATGGACTCCAAGAGCTTCCGCGACATGCAGGTGCAAACCCGCGGCGAGTTCGGCGGCCTCGGCATCGAAGTCACAATGGAAGATGGTCTGATCAAGGTCGTGGCGCCGATCGATGACACGCCGGCTGCCAAGGCCGGAGTCATGGCGAACGACATCATCACCAAGCTCGATGACGAGCAGGTGCAGGGTCTGACTCTGAACCAGGCCGTTGAAAAGATGCGCGGGCCGGTGAACACCAAGATAAAACTGACCATCATGCGCAAGGGTCAGGACAAGCCGGTCGAGGTGTCGATTACGCGCGACATCATCCGCGTTCGCTCCGTGCGCTCTCAGTCGGAAGGCGACGACGTCGGGTACATTCGGCTCACTCAGTTCAATGAGCAGACCACCGAAGGGCTGAAGAAGGCCATTGCCGATATTTCAGCCAAGATTTCTGACGACAAGCTCAAGGGATACGTCCTCGACCTGCGCAACAATCCAGGCGGCTTGCTCGACCAGGCAATCTCGGTGTCCGATGCTTTCCTGCAAAAAGGCGAGATCGTGTCTACCCGCGGACGCAATGCGGAAGAGACCCAGCGCTTCAATGCGCGACCCGGTGACCTGACCAAGAACAAGCCCTTGATCGTATTGATCAACGGTGGCTCAGCGTCAGCATCCGAAATCGTCGCCGGCGCTTTGCAGGATCACAAGCGGGCAACCGTCATCGGAACGCGCTCTTTCGGCAAAGGTTCGGTGCAGACGATCATTCCGCTGGGATCGGGCAATGGTGCGTTGCGCCTGACCACGGCTCGTTACTTCACGCCCTCGGGCCGCTCGATCCAGGCAAAGGGTATCTCGCCCGACATCGAGGTCCTTCAGGACGTTCCGGAAGACCTGAAGTCCAAGACGGATACGAAGGGTGAGGCTTCGCTGCGCGGCCATCTGAAAGGTGACGAAGGCAAGGAGCAGACTGGCTCGCAGTCGTACATCCCGCCGGATGCCAAGAACGACAAGGCGCTCAATATGGCGCTCGATCTTCTGCGCGGAACGCAGGTGAATTCGGCATTCCCGCCAAATTCGAAGACTCCGGTTCCGAACTGATCGTGTTATCCTTTTTCGAATGAATGGGGCGGCCTTTGGCCGCCCCATTTGTTTTGGCAAGGAACACCGTTCTTATTAGACCCATCACAACGGGGCCATGACGAAACGTCGCGTGGTAGACTCGCGCGATGATTCGCGGGGATCTTGCGCCTTGGTAGATGACCTGAACGCGCCCCTCGGCCAGGACAAACGAAAACGGCTGCCGACACTGCCGGTCTCAGCACCTCAATTGGTGGCCGGCATCCTGGGCGTTTCCGGTTTGGTCGTCGTCGCGTGGGCGGCCTTCGTCAGCGACCCGCTCGGCGGAGAACCCACGGCCATCGTCGCAACCAAGGCCCCGCCGAGTGCCCAGACGGCCCGAGACGGCGATGCGGACGGCAAACAACATGCGCGCCACGATGGCCTGGCCAGTTCGCCTCCGGCCACACCGGATGCAGCCGTCAAGACCGTGGAGCCACTCCCGCCCGGATCGAAGACCGTAACCATCATCGATGGATCGAGCGGGACGAGGAAGGAATACACCATTCCTGGCGGCGGCGACGGAGGCTCGCAAAGGCCGTTGCTTGATCCGAAGCTGATCGAGGGAACGCGCCACGGCGCCATTCCCAAGGTAGGACCGGATGGCGCCCGCCCATCCTCCCGTTACGCGCATGCGCGCGAACTTCCCGCGGGCAAAAAAGACTCTCCTATCATTGCCATTGTGATCGGCGGACTTGGCATCAGCGCTTCAGGCACTGCCGACGCATTTGCCAAGCTTCCGGCAAGCGTGACATTCGCCTTGGCACCTTATGGCGCCGACCTTGAAAAGCTCGCCGATCGTGCGCGGGCCGACGCGCACGAACTGTTGCTGCAGGTACCGATGGAGCCATTCGAGTATCCCGACAACGATCCCGGTCCGCAAACATTGCTGACGTCGCTCACAGCCGAACAGAACACCGATCGTTTGCACTGGTTGATGAGCCGCTTCCAGGGCTACGTCGGACTTATCAGCTACATGGGCGCCAAGTTCACCGCGTCCGAGCAGGGGCTGGCGCCGATTTTGCGTGATGTCGCCAAACGCGGACTCATCTATGTCGACGACGGATCTTCCGCACGCAGCATTGCCGGCCAGATCGCCGGTGCAAACAATTTGCCTTATGCAAAAGCCGACGTCGTACTCGACACGGTGCCCACTCCGGTTGAAATCGACCGTGCCTTGGCACGCCTTGAAATGAAGGCGCGCGACACTGGCTTTGCCGTCGGGTTTGCCACGGCACAACCAGCGACGATCGCACGCGTTGCCGATTGGGCGAAAAAAGTGGAAGGGCGCGGGATTTTCCTGACGCCGATTACAATGGTGGCGATCAAGGCGAAGTCGTCGTAACGTCATTCACGGCGCGTGCAACGGCGCCAGAGTGACGGAGTTTCAATGCCTTCCCACAAATCACTGCCCTACCGCCCCTGCGCCGGCGTGATGGTGCTCAACAATGCGGGGCTCGTTTTTGTTGGACGACGGACCGAAGGGCCGGAGCACGTCGATGCGACCCACGTATGGCAGATGCCGCAGGGCGGGATTGACGAAGATGAGGACCCATACAAGGCCGCGCTTCGCGAACTGCACGAGGAAACCAACATTCGCTCCGTGCAGAAGCTCGGTGAGATTGCCGATTGGCTGACTTATGATCTTCCGAGCGGCGTCGTAAAAAAGGCCTGGGGCGGCAAATACCGCGGACAGAAGCAGAAGTGGTACGCGCTACGCTTCACCGGAAAGGAAAGCGAGATCGACATTCACAATCCCGGCGGCGGTCACGACCCGGAATTTGTCGAATGGCGTTGGGTTGCGATGCGCGAGCTACCGAAACTCGTAATACCTTTCAAACGATCGACGTACGAGCGCGTGGTGAAGGAATTCGGGAAGTTCGCGCGCTAGCGCTAGTGCATCGCCGTAGCGGTCAGGTGGCGATGGACCTCTTTGTAGTGATCAAGCTGTGTGATCAGCTTGTCGAGGTCAAAGCCTGGCTCCGACTTGGCAATCCGGTTTTGCAGATCCTCGATACGGTTCTCAATCATTCCGTGATCGATGTCCTCGACCGCCTCTGCAACGTCGGCGAGCACCGTCAGGCCTTCCTTCGACACTTCCGCAAAACCGCCGAGCACAACGATTCTTTGCGTACCACTGCCGGCATGCACAGTCAGAATGCCCGGGCGCAATGTCGTAACCATTGGCGCATGGTCGGCTAGGACACCGAAATCTCCGTCGGTACCCGGCACATCGACTTGCTGCACCTCGCCGGAAAACAAAAGCTTTTGCGGAGACACCAACTCAAAGCGAAAATTAGCCATCGTTTCCCTAAGCCCTGCGCTTGCCGACGGCGAAGCCCACACCAAGTCCGATCACGCCGCCAACCATGGCCAGGATCGCGATGTGTTGGATCTGCTCACTGGTGAGCGGTCCGCCGCGCGCTCGCTCGTTGTTACGGACCTCAACGCTCAGAGGCCCCAATTTGATCTCGGCTGTCTCTTCGGGGCGCGTCATGTAACCGGCAAGCCCACCAATTACGAGCCCGATCAGCAGAAACGCAACGAGGTTGGACCGCCCCTGCATGCTCCCTCTAGGCCGCCTCGGCCGCGAGCTTTTTGCCCTTCTCAACCGCCTCTTCGATGGGTCCTACCATGTAGAAAGCAGCTTCCGGCAGGTTATCATATTTGCCTTCGCAGAGTCCCTTGAAGCCTTTGATGGTGTCCTGCAGATCGACCAGCTTGCCGGGGGAACCCGTGAACACTTCCGCGACGTGGAACGGCTGTGAGAGGAAACGCTCGATCTTGCGTGCGCGCGTCACAGTCAATTTGTCTTCTTCTGACAACTCATCCATGCCGAGAATGGCGATGATGTCCTGCAACGCCTTGTAGCGTTGCAGCACCTGCTGCACCTGGCGCGCCACGGCATAATGTTCCTCGCCGACGATCAGCGGCGACAACATACGCGACGTCGAATCGAGAGGGTCGACTGCCGGATAGATGCCTTTGGCAGCGATGTCGCGCGACAGCACGGTCGTCGCATCGAGATGGGCGAACGAAGTCGCCGGTGCGGGGTCGGTAAGATCGTCGGCCGGCACATAGATGGCCTGCACGGAGGTTACCGAACCTTTGGTGGTGGTCGTGATGCGCTCTTGCAGCGCGCCCATATCGGTGGCGAGCGTCGGTTGATAGCCCACCGCCGAAGGGATGCGGCCAAGAAGGGCTGACACTTCCGAACCGGCCTGTGTGAAGCGGAAAATGTTGTCCACGAAGAACAACACGTCCTGGCCCTGGTCGCGGAAATATTCGGCGACGGTCAGACCGCTCAAACCGACGCGGGCACGCGCTCCTGGCGGCTCATTCATCTGGCCGTACACCAGTGCGCATTTCGAACCCGCGACCGAACCTTTCTTCGGATCCTTGTTGACGCCGGATTCAATCATCTCGTGATAGAGGTCGTTGCCTTCGCGCGTGCGCTCACCGACTCCGGCGAACACCGAATAGCCGCCGTGCGCCTTCGCGACGTTGTTGATCAGCTCCATGATCAGCACGGTCTTGCCCACGCCGGCCCCGCCGAACAGGCCGATCTTGCCGCCCTTGGCGTAAGGCGCGAGCAAATCCACAACCTTGATCCCCGTCACGAGAATCTGCGCTTCGGTCGACTGCTCCACGTAACTGGGAGCTGGCTGGTGGATCGCACGCTTCTCTTTGGTCTTGACCGGACCCGCTTCATCGACCGGCTCGCCGACGACATTGATGATGCGCCCGAGTGTCTCGTCACCGACTGGAACGGCGATCGGCTCACCCGTATCTGTAACATCCTGCCCGCGCACGAGACCTTCCGAAGCGTCCATGGCAACCGTGCGCACGGTCGATTCGCCAAGGTGCTGCGCAACTTCGAGCACGAGGCGCTTTCCGCCGTTCGTCGTTTCGAGCGCGTTCAGAATAGCGGGCAGGTGATCCTGGAACTGCACGTCAACGACGGCGCCGATGACTTGCGTGATTTTTCCGACTGCGTTGGGTGTGGCCATATCGTCCTCGTTACGGAACTAAAGCGCTTCTGCACCGGAAATGATCTCGATCAGCTCCTTCGTGATCATAGCCTGGCGCGTGCGGTTGTAAGTGAGAGTTTGCTTGCGGATCATCTCGCCGGCATTTCGGGTGGCGTTGTCCATTGCGCTCATGCGCGCACCCTGTTCGGAAGCCGCGTTTTCCAGGAGCGCACGAAAGACCTGCACCGACAGATTGCGCGGCAAAAGTTCAGCAAGAATTTCCTCTTCCTCCGGCTCGTATTCATAAGAGGCGGAAGGACCTGCCTCGCCATTTTCGAAGACGGGCGGAATGATCTGCTGAGCGGTCGGAACCTGCGCGATGACAGATTTGAAGCGCGAGAAGAACAGCGTAGCCACGTCGAACGCGCCCTGTTCGAACAGTTCTACGATTTTTCTGGCAATCATATCGGCCTGCTCGAAACCGATCGAGCGCACCCCACGCAATTCGATGGTCTCGATGATGAGCTTGCCGTACAGCCGACGCAGCTGTTCGTAACCCTTGCGCCCGATGCAGAGGATCTTGACCTCTTTGCCGTCGGCAATGAGCGCATTCGCCTTTTCGCGAGCCAGGCGCACGATCGACGAGTTGAACGGGCCGCAAAGCCCTCGCTCGGCGGTACAAACCACCAGAAGATGGACCTTGTCGGTGCCGGTGCCGGCCAATAGCCGTGGTGCCGAATCGCTGCCAGCAACCGCTGCGGCGATCGAGCCGAGCACTTTGCTCATTCGCTCCGCGTACGGACGGGCAGCCTCAGCCGCAGCCTGCGCACGACGCAGCTTTGAAGCCGCGACCATCTGCATGGCCTTGGTGATCTTCTGCGTCGCCTTGGTGGCGGCGATGCGAACGCGCATGTCCTTGAGGCTGGCCATGTCGAGCTAATCCTGATCCATCCCGGTCGTCACGCGTGTCTCAGGCGAAGGTCTTGGCGTAGCCGTTGACGACATTCTTGAGCTTGTCTGCGTCGGCGTCTGAAAGGTCGCCGCTTTTGCGGATACTGTCGAGCAGGTCAGCGTGCTTACTGCGCAACAATGTCAGCAAGCCGCTTTCGAAGGGACGCACCCGATCCACCGCCAAGGGGTCAAGGTAGCCGTTGACGCCAGCGTAGATCACGCACACCTGCTCTTCCATTTTCATCGGCGAAAATTGCGGTTGCTTCAACAGTTCTGTCAGACGCGCGCCACGATTGAGCAGACGCTGGGTGGTGGCGTCGAGATCGGAGCCGAACTGGGCAAATGCCGCCATTTCGCGATACTGGGCGAGCTCGCCCTTGATGCGCCCGGCAACTTTTTTCATGGCCTTTGTCTGAGCGGACGAACCTACGCGCGACACAGAAAGGCCGACGTTCACCGCCGGACGAATGCCTTGATAAAACAGATCGGTCTCGAGGAAGATCTGGCCGTCGGTGATCGAAATCACGTTGGTCGGAATGTAGGCCGACACGTCGTTCGCTTGTGTCTCGATCACAGGGAGCGCAGTGAGAGAGCCGGCCTTGTTCTCGTCGTTCATCTTGGCTGCGCGTTCAAGCAACCGGGAATGCAGGTAGAATACGTCGCCCGGATAAGCTTCGCGGCCCGGCGGGCGGCGCAGCAGGAGCGACATCTGGCGGTAGGCGACAGCCTGCTTTGAAAGGTCGTCATAGACGATGACGGCGTGCATGCCGTTGTCGCGGAAATATTCGCCCATGGTGCAGCCGCTGAACGGCGCCAGATACTGCATCGGCGCAGGATCGGACGCGGTTGCGGCGACCACGATGGAATAGTCGAGCGCGCCCTGCTCCTCCAGCACCTTCACGAATTGGGCGACGGTCGATCTTTTCTGTCCGACCGCGACGTAAACGCAATAAAGCTTGATCTTTTCGTCGGGCTGCGCGTTGAGCGGCTTCTGGTTGAGAATGGTATCGAGCGCGATGGCCGTTTTGCCGGTTTGACGATCGCCGATGATGAGTTCGCGTTGGCCACGGCCGATCGGAATCAACGAGTCGATGGCCTTCAGGCCCGTGGCCATCGGTTCATGCACCGACTTGCGCGGAATGATGCCCGGCGCCTTCACGTCAACGCGCGCGCGCTTTTCGGTCTTGATGGGTCCCTTGCCGTCGATTGGATTGCCGAGAGCATCGACGACGCGGCCGAGCAGCCCCTTGCCGATCGGCACGTCAACGATCGAGCCGGTGCGCTTGACGGTCTGGCCTTCCTTGATCTCGCGGTCGTTGCCGAAAATGACGATACCGACATTGTCGACCTCGAGATTGAGCGCCATCCCGCGGACGCCATTCTCGAACTCCACAAGCTCGCCGGCCTGCACATTGTCGAGACCGTAGACGCGCGCAATGCCGTCGCCGACAGAGAGCACCTGGCCAACCTCCGAGACTTCGGCCTCCTGACCGAAGTTCTTGATCTGCTCTTTCAGGATGGCGGAAATTTCTGCGGCGCGGATGTCCATCAGCGGGCCTCTTTCATCGCGATTTTGATCGAATTGAGTTTGGTACGGAGTGAACTGTCGACCATGCGGCTTCCAACTTTGACGATCAGACCACCGATGATGGTGGGATCGATCTTGACATCGAGGTCGATGTCTTTGCCGCCGGTCACTGATTTGAGAGTGTTCTTGAGCGTCTCGAGATTGTTGTCGTTCAGCTTTTCCGCAACGGTGACTTGCGCCGTCACCTCGCCCTTATGTCGCGCAACAAGGCCGCGGAAGGCGCGGATCATGTCCTGGACTGCGAACAGACGCCGATTGGTGGTAATGACTCTGAGGAAGTTGGCGGCCAATCCTTTGATGTCGGCTTTGGCAAGAACGGCTGACAGCGCGTTGAGCTGATCATCAGCACCAAATGCCGGGCTGCGGACAAGACGATTCAGATCGGCACTCTCGGCGACGAGCGCGTCAAACTGATCGAGATCCTTTTTGACGGAATCGACCGCCTTGTTCTCCAGAGCCAGCTCGAAAAGAGCATTGGCGTAGCGGCCAGCCACTCCAGAGATGATCGGATCTTTGCCTGCCACAATGACGCTCGTTGCTTACGTTATTCATAGGCGAAACGCCGTCGCGGAAGAGCGGCGCAAACCATTGGAATTCAAGAGGGAATTCCGATCTCCAGGGACGTCGCAGGAGCCCGCGGGAACCCCCTGAAATCGAGTGGCTAGCTAACACAGTGAGCACGGCGGTGCAACAAGCGGGCCGGTTTGTCGCGGACACTTTTACCGCCATTGCAGGCGACAAATTTGCATCACAGGGTTGCCTCGCCACCCGCGCGCCATCGCTATAGCGTGCACCGCCTGCCTCCGCCGGATTCTCCCAAGGTCATGCCCGCGCGAACGAAAGCCGACCCCGCCACGACGGCCAAGCTATTGGTCGTGCTGCTCGCTTTCGCCTGGGGCTTGAATTGGGTCGCGGCGGCCTTCGCATTGCGCGAACTGTCGCCGTGGAGCCTGCGGGTTGCCGGGTCCAGCATTGGTGCAGCGACCTTGTTCGCCGCCGCGGTGCTCAGCGGCCATAACCTGAAGGTACCCCGCGGCCAATACATCCACATCATGATTGCCGGACTGTTCAATGTCGCCGGCTTCCAGATTCTCTCGGGTTTCGCACAGCTGAGCGGCGCCACAACCCGCGCCATCATCATCACCTATTCGATGCCGATCTGGACGACGGTGCTGAGTCATTTCGTGCTTGGTGAGCGACTGAATGCGATCCGCTGGTTCGCCTTCGGCTTGTGTGTCGTTGGCATTACAGTTCTGTTGTGGCCATTATTTGCGCATGGCTTTCCGCCATTCGTATTTTATTCACTTGGTTGCGCGCTGAGCTGGACATTCGCGACCGTCTACATCAAGTGGGCCAAAGTGACGGTCGAACCATTGGCCAACGCAGCCTGGCAGTTACTGTTCGGTCTCGTGTTCATTACTGCCGGCTCATTCCTGTTCGAAGGCCACCCGCATCTGTGGCCGATGAAAAACGAGACGGTCCTGGCGGTGCTCTTCGTCGGACTGTTCGGCGTCGGATTGGCGCACTTCCTGTGGTGGTCGATTGTCGACCGCTTGCCTGCCGTGACGGCGTCACTCGGTTCACTGCTGGTGCCGGTGATTGGAGTCACCGCATCAGCAATCGTCCTCGGTGAGCGCCTCACCGTGCCGGACATTGTCGGATTTGCGATGATCTTTGCCGCCGCAGCATGCGTGCTCCTGCAACCAAACGTGCGTCACGACGAAATGCCGGAGTGACCGCGCCCAAAAAGGAGGCAAAGGCCATGGCGTGGTTGTACCTCTTCCTTGCCGGACTGTTTGAGGTCGCCTGGGCAATCGGGTTGAAATACACCGAAGGCTTCTCGCGACTATTTCCCTCGGTCCTGACCGTTGCCGCTATGGGCCTGAGCCTTGCGCTACTTGGGCTGGCGTTGAAAACCTTGCCGGTGGGCACGGCTTACGCGGTCTGGACCGGAATAGGCGCAGTGGGCACGGCGGCGCTCGGGATCTATCTTTTCAGCGAACCAGCGACGGTAGCCCGCCTCGCGTGCATCGGCTTGATTGTTGCCGGAATTGTAGGATTGAAATTCGCGACCTGACCGCTTGCGCCAAGCATCAGTCTGCCCGAAGCTGGTCAGCCGACCGATTCCGCCGCCATGTCGCCTTCTCACTCGCACGCTCAACTTTACACGCAGCCGACCTTCGTCGAACTGTTCACGCCCAAGCTGGTCACGGTTTTTCGCGAGGGTTACGGCTGGCGGGATTTGCGTGCCGATGCGGTGTCCGGCCTCACCGTTGCGGTCGTGGCGCTTCCGTTATCGATGGCTATCGCGATCGCGTCCGGTGTTTCACCTGAGCGCGGCCTCTACACGGCGATCTTTGGTGGGCTGATCATATCGCTCATTGGCGGAAGCCGCTTTCAGATCGGTGGGCCGGCTGGTGCGTTTATCGGCCTCGTCGCCGGCGTGGTCGAACGACACGGTTATGATGGGCTGGCGCTCGCAACGATAATAGCGGGACTCATACTTATCGCGGTGGGTCTCCTGCGGGCCGGAACGTACATCAAATACATTCCGTTTCCGGTGACCGTCGGATTCACTGCCGGCATAGCCGTGATCATCGCGGCGAGCCAGATCCGCGACCTGTTCGGTCTCACCATTGCCCATGAACCGTCCGCGCTGCTGCCGAAGCTCTTGACGATCCGTAATGCGCTTCCAACCGTTCACTTTCCGACACTCGGAATCGCGATCCTGTCGGTGGTTCTGATCGTGGCGCTGCGACGCTTTCGTCCTAACTGGCCGTCGTTTCTCATCGCAATCTCGATTGCCGCGATCGTCTGTGCGGTTTTTCCACTCGATGTCGCGACCGTGCACTCACGGTTCGGTGCTATTCCAGGCTCCTTGCCGACCCCAGCCTTGCCGACCTTCAGTGTCGAGAAACTCAAGGCGGTGCTGCCCGATGGCATCGCGATCGCGCTGCTCGGGGCCATCGAATCGCTTTTGTCGGCCGTGGTCGCGGACGGCATGACCGGTCGCCGACATCGATCAAATTGCGAACTGAGCGCGCAAGGCGTCGCCAACATTGTCTCAATTCTGTTTGGCGGCATCTGCGTGACCGGCACGGTGGCACGAACCGCCACCAACGTACGGGCGGGTGCTCGCGGGCCTGTCTCGGGCATTTTTCACTGTGCCTATCTTCTTATTTTCCTTCTGATAGGAGCTCCATTGGCGGGCTACATACCGCTTGCCGCCCTCGGGGCCGTGCTCGCGGTCGTTGCCTGGAACATGGCGGAAAAAGAAGAGTTCTGGTCTTTGCTGCGTTCATCCCGCGGCGATGCCGTCGTGCTCCTGGCAACCTTCCTGCTGACGATTTTTGTCGATCTCATCACCGGGATAGGGGTCGGGGTCGTGCTCGGCGCGCTGCTGTTCCTCCATCGGATGGCGGAAAGCGTCGAGATAGCTGGCGGCCAATCTTCGCTCGAAGATGTAGCCGACGATAGCGACACCCGCTCGCACTATGATGCGCAACAGGCCACCAATCGCGACGTGATGGTCTATCACATCAGCGGCGCGTTCTTCTTTGGCGCTACCGCACGCGTGTTGGGTGTTCTCGAACGCGTGGGAACGCCCCCGCGACTTCTGGTACTCGATTTCAAGGACGTGCCACTGATCGACACCACGGCGGCGCGGTCGCTTGTCACGTTCGTGAACAAGGTTGGGCGTTTGGGAACGAGTGTTGTTTTTGCCGCGGCCCGACCGACCGTGCGCCGTACGCTCAATAGAGCGGGGTTGAAGCCACCGCTCGTGCGATACTCCGCGACCGCGCGAGAGGCGGCAACGATGGCGCCTCAGTAAAAACTCTGAGGATCGACATCGACCTCCAATCTCACATTGCCGCGAGGCTTGGGCGCCGCGGCAAGCCACTCGCGCAAGTACGCCGACAAATCGAGGCTGCGCGGTGACTTCACAAGCAATCGGAACCGGTGACGGCCGCGGACCACTGCGAGCGGCGCCTCGGCCGGACCGAGCACTCGGACGTTCTGATCCTTCGGCGCAGCATTGGCGAGCGTACGGCCGTAGGTTTCTGCGGTATGCCTTTCATTGGCAGTGACGACGAGGCCGGCTAGCCGCCCGAACGGTGGGTAACCGGTACGCTCGCGCTGTTCGATTTCATTTTTGTAGAATGCTTCACGGTCGCCAGAAATGAGGGCCCGCATGACGGGATGTTCGGGCTGGTGGGTCTGCAGGTAGCCAACACCAATGCCCTCTTCG
>Ga0207693_10003989_pt1 | contig 12541 bp, 9 predicted proteins | sample LARL81metaG_FD_184347 | JGI IMG/M metagenome (GOLD analysis project Ga0207693, IMG submission 184347) | Corn, switchgrass and miscanthus rhizosphere microbial communities from Kellogg Biological Station, Michigan, USA - LAR L8-1 metaG... | ecosystem: Host-associated > Plants > Roots >...
GTCGCCCTGCTCGAGCAGTTCGAAGATGCCGCCGCCGTTGTCGTTGGACACCACGATCGTCAGGTTCCGCGGCGTCGGCTCCGTCGGCCCGATCAGCAGGCCCGAGCTGTCGTGCACGAACGTCAGGTCACCGATCAACGCGATCGTCCGCCCGTCATGCGCGAGCGCCGCGCCGATCGCCGTCGACACCGTGCCGTCGATGCCGGCCACGCCGCGGTTGGACCGCACCTTGATGCCCTGCGTGTTCAGCCCGACCAGGGCCGCGTCGCGCACGGGGTTCGACGCGCCGAGCACCAGCTGGTCCCCCGGCCGCACCGCGCCGGCCACCGCCGCGGCGACGTGCAGCCCCGTGGTCAGTGGGTGCGCCTTGAGCTGGCCGCGGACCGCCTCGATCGCGTGCCGGTTCACCTCGGCGCAGCGCTTGAGCCAATTGGCGTTCGGCTCGCCTGCGGTCACCGCGCGCGTGCCCGTGGCCTGCGAGTTCCCCGAAACGTCCGGCCAGCGCGGCCCGGTGGTCAGGGCGTACACCGGCACCGACGGGTCGGCCAGCAGTGCCGACACCGGCCGGTGCAGCGTCGGGCGGCCCAGCATGATCACCTGCTGCGGGTGGATCAGCCGCAGGGCGAACGGGTGCAGCGGGTTTGCGGCGGGCGGCGCCGTCGGCTCGGCGACCGTCGGCAGCTGCGCGAGATTGGGGTGCACACCGGCGCCGTGCCCGGCGATGACGACGGTGTCCGGCGTGAGGTCGATGTCCAGCGGCTGGTCGAACGTGACCGGCGGCGTGTACGTCCACGGCCTGCCACCGGGACGACCCCGCGGCGCGTAGCCGCCGGTCTCGTCAGCGTCGGGCACCAGCGGCTCGCGCAGCGGGATGTCGAACTGCACGGGTCCGGCGTTGGCGGTGCGAAATCCCGTGGCCGCCACCAGAACTCGACATGTCGCCGAGCGCCACTGCGCGTTCAGCGTTGCTGAATCGCCGGGCGCGACTCCTTTCATTTCGGGGGCCAAACCGAGGCTGATGTTGTCGCGCACCTGGGTGCCGAAGTAGCCGAGCTGCTCCATCGTCTGGTTGGCGCCGGTGCCCAGCAGCTCATAGGGCCGGTTGGCGCTCAGCACGATCAGCGGCACCCGCGCGTAATTGGCCTCGACGACGGCGGGCCCGAGGTTGGCCACCGCGGTGCCCGACGTCATCGCCACACACACCGGGGCCCGCTCGGCCACCGCGAGTCCGATCGCGAGGTAGCCGGCGGTGCGCTCGTCGATGCGGACGTGGAGCCGGAGACGGCTCGCTCGGTCGGCATCGTGGAGGGCGAATGCGAGAGGCGCGTTACGCGAACCCGGGCACAGCACGACGTCGCGCACGCCGCCACGAATCAGTTCGTCGACGACAACGCGCGCCTGCGCGGTCGATGGGTTCACCACTACAGCGTGTCACACGGCCTCAGTGCGCCTCGGGACGCTGGTGAGCAAGGGCCAACCGCTCCAGCTCGTCGGCCTCCGCCTGGGCGATCCGCGTCTCGCCCTCCACGTCGACCGTCTTGGCCAGCAGCCAGTAAAGGACCCCCGCGACCGGAAGGCCGATGAACATCGAGATGTCCGCCCCATCGAGCTTGGCCGCGACAAACCCGGTGTACTTGCTGGTGGACAGGAACGGAAGCATCGCCGCGAACCCGACGAGATACGACGTGATCCCACGCCAGCCCCACCGCCCGTACATGCCTCGGGGATTGAAGATCTCGGCGATGGCGTAATGCCCACGTCGCACCACGTAGTAGTCGACGAGGTTGACCGCGGTCCAGGGGACGAACAGATACAGCACGAGCAGGAGGAAGTCCTCGAAGTTGGTGAGGAAGTTCTCGCCGATGAGCAAGGCGGGGATGAGGGACAGCACGGCAGTGAAGCTGATGGTGATGATGCGCAGCGTCGATGTCGGGCGCACCTTTTTGAAGGAGTCGATCGCGCTGATCAAGGTGAGCGAGCCGCCGTACATGTTCAGGGCGGTGACTGAAATGAGGCCGAGCGTCGAAAAGATGAGGGCGATTCCGCCGAAGCCTGTGAAGAGGTGATCACCGGCGGCCTTGAGCGACGCGATCGTGTCGAATTCGGCTCCCGCCCATGCGGCGAGCGCGGAACCCAGACACATCAACCAGATCGCGCCGAGCGCAGAACCCCAATACGTCCAGAGGAACGTCTTGCGCACGGTGACCGACGGGGGAAGGTAGCGCGAATAGTCCGAAACGTAGATGGCCCAGCTGATCTGGTAGCCGGCGACCGCACCGAACTGAATCAGGAACGGTGTCCACTTGAAGCCGCCGAGATCGAACGAGCCCGGCGGAAAGTTCAGCGTGCAAACCCCGATCGTGAGAAGCCCGAAAATGACGAGGAAGCCCGCCGTCAGCCACCGCTCGACTCCGTGGATGAGGTCATAGCCCACCAGCGCCACGATTGCGGCGATCAGCGTCGCGACGACGATCCACAGCTTGGTTGGCCCATGAATAGTCGAGTGCAGGGCGTCGCCGGCCAAGATTGTGTTGAAGATGTTGAAGCCCGCGTACTGCAGGTAGGCGAACGCCCAGACCAACAACGCGCCCACGTAGCCGAACTGCGGACGCGACTGGATCATTTGGGGTAGCCCGAGTTGCGGGCCTTGTGCTGAGTGGAACGCCATGAAGAAGGTGCCGAACAGGACTCCTGAGATGATCGCGAGTATCGACCAGATCAGGTTGCCGCCGCCCGTCACCGAGAAGGTGCCGACCGCCAAGGTCGCGATCTGGGCGTTGCTCATGAACCACAGCGGGCCCTGACTCCACACCTTGCCGTGCCGTTCGTTCAGCGGCACATAGTCGATTGAGCGCACCTCGACTCCAGCGATGCGTCCAGGAGTTGCGGGCGATATTTCAGCGGACATGCGAACTCCTCGCGCAGAAGAACACGACTGATCACAGCTGGCCGACGTGCGAGCAGGCTATACCCTTCAGCTGGCAAAACCATGCCGACGACGCGTGCGTTTCCGCCGGGCTCAGTTCGCGTCGGCGAGGAATTTCAGGGTGGCGGCGTTGACGACCTGCGGTCGTCCGATGAAGCCCAGATGCCCGGTATGGGAAATCTCCAGGTAGTGGCCGCGCGGGATGGCGTCGGCGACCTCCTTGCCGAGGTGCGCGGGGAGCATTACGTCGTCCTGGAAGCCGATGACGAGCGTGGGCGCCGTAATACTTCGGTAAGCAGCGAGCCGGTTGCCCTCCGGCGTGATGTTCAGCTGGGTTCTCAGGCCGGGCGTTGGCTTGGTCGGCCACATGGTGAACATGTCGATCCAGTCCCGCACGGCGACGTCGTCGTTCAGTGTCTTCGGCGAAAAGCTTTCCAGTAGGCGCACTTTCGCATCGTATGCGGGCGGCAGCTCGACGCCGGATTCGGCGAGCTCGACCTCGGCGCCACGGAAGAAGTCGCGGGTGCGGTCGTGCCGGCCGCGGGTGGCCATCAACACCGCCGTCCTGACCAGCTCGGGCCTGGCCACCATCAGCTCCTGGGCGATGAATGCGCCCATCGACACCGCCACGATGTGCGCAGGCGCCACGTTGAGCTTCTCGATCAGTGCTGCCGTGTCCGCGACCATGGTTTCGGTCGTGAAACCGTCGGCCTTCTCGGTCGCGCCGATGCCGCGGTTGTCAAAGGTGATGCAGCGATAGCCGGCCCGCAGGAACTCTGGCACCTGGTGCAGGTGCCAGGTGCGGCCCGCGCCCCCGCGACCCGCGATGAACAGCACCGGGTCGCCTGTGCCGCGGTCGTCGTAGGACAGATTCACGCCGACGACGCTACTTCACGGCGATTCGGGCGGGTACGTACGCAGGCCGTCGGCTAGCGCACCGAAATCGCGGAGCGGACCACCGATAGTGGTTTCGGCGCGGTTGCGTGCGTCGAGCGTCGGTTAGCGCGCCGAAATCGCTTCGCGGGGGCGCCCGCGGCGCTTCGACCGGACCGCGCGCAGCGCCTGGTCCCACAGCAGCAGCGTCGACGGGACCAGCTGGCCCGCCTTGACGGTCTCCTTGCCGAGCATCGCCGTCGCGGTCGCCTTCGTGGCCGCGGACGCCTTCGACGGGTGGCCCGAGTCGAAGGGCGGCTGGGGGTCGTATTCGATCGTGAGCTGGATCGCCTTGGCGCGCGCCTCACCGACGATCTGTCCGGCAAGCCACATCGCGAGGTCGATACCCGCAGACACGCCTGCACACGTCACGATGCTGTTTGGTGTCGCCTCCGCGACTACGATCCGCTCGTCGCTGACCGGCGTGACGCCGAACGTCTTGAGCATCGGCACCACCATCCAGTGCGACGTGGCCCGCCTGCCCCCGAGCAGCCCAGCCGCCGCCAGGATCACCGAACCAGAGCACACCGACGCTGTCCACGTCGCGGTCTGGTGTGCCCGTCGCACCCACTCGAGCAGCTTCTCGTCGCGGGCGTGTTCGAAGGTCGTCATGCCGCCGGGCACCAGAAGAATGTCGGGCGACGGCGTCTCGTCGAACGAATGAGTGGCCCCGACGAGCAGCGCACCGGAGTCGGCGGCGATGGGTCCCGGCTCATGCCAGACGAACCGCACCTCGGCGTCGGGCAGGTTGCGCAGCACCTCGTACGGTCCGATGAAGTCCAGTGCGGTGAAGCCTGGGTACACGACGATTGCGATCTGCGTCATTGCCATCTCCTCTGTTAGGCGAATGTCTTGCGATAATGGTCGGGCGAAATGCCAAGCCGTCGAACGAAGTTGCGTCGCAGGGTTTCCGCGCTGCCGAAGCCGCAGCGGGCCGCGATGACGGTAACGGTGTCGTCGGTCTCCTCGAGCTGGCGGCGGGCGGCTTCGGTGCGGATGCGCTCGACATAGGCTCCGGGCGCTTCCCCAACCTCGTCGGTGAACACGCGCGTGAAGTGGCGAGGGCTCATCGCGGCGCGACGGGCCAACTCCGGGATACTGTGCGCGCCACCGGGTTCGGACTCGATGGCCTCCTGCGCGTCGCGGATCGGCGCTCGCTTGGCGCGCGGCATCCACACCGGCGCCGCGAACTGCGTCTGCCCACCCGGCCGTCGCAGGTAGAGCACCAGCCAGCGGGCGACGGTCTGCGCGGCGTCCGTGCCGTAGTCGTCCTCGACGAGCGACAACGCCAGGTCGATGCCCGCGGTGACGCCCGCGGCTGTCCACACCTTCTCGGAGCTGCGGACGAAGATCGGCTCGGGATCGACTGTGACCGATGGAAATTCGCGTGCCATCTGTCCGGCGAACGCCCAGTGCGTGGTCGCGACGCAGCCGTCGATGAAACCGGCCTGCGCGGCGAGGAAAGACCCGGTGCACACGCTGACAACGCGACGGGCGTGCTCGGCCGCGATCTGTATCCAGCCGATGGTGTCCGCGTTGCGTCGAGCCTCGTCGACCCCGATTCCGCCGGGCAGGACCAGGGTGTCGATGGGTTCGCGCGGATCGGGCAGCGGTTGGGCGACGAGGGCGAGGCCGGTGAGCGTGGTGGCCGGTTCGCCATTGCGCGAGACGACGCCGACGGAGTAGCCCTCGTCGGCGCGCCCTTGGCTGGCCAGGTAGATGGTGGCGCCGGTGAACACCTCGAACGGGCCGACCAGGTCGAGTGCCTGGACGCCCGGGTAGCCCAACACCACTACCGATCGCACGACTCCAGTGTTGGCGACCGCCGCCATGGCGTCTATGCCATGGAGCCCACAAATTAGGACATGGCCAAGTCGAGTATCCGAATACGCGCTGCCACGGCGTTGCCAAATGATCAGTTTCATGTCCGGATCTGAACCATCGGCTGTGGAGCGCTGCGACGTCTGCATCGTCGGAGCCGGCATCGCGGGACTGAATGCCCTGTTCGTCGCCGGCCAACATCTGTCTGGGGATCAGAAGGTCATCCTGGTCGACCGCCGGGAACGCGTCGGCGGCATGTGGGTGGACACCTATCCCTACGTGCGACTGCACCAGCCCCACCCCATGTTCACCGCCGGGAACATCAAGTGGACCCTGGGCAAGGACCCCTCGTACCTCGCGACAAAGTACGAGGTGCTCGACCACTTTGCGCACTGTCTCTACGTAATCAGGCAGCGGGTCCGGGTCGACGAATTCTTCGGCTGGGACATGAAGTCCGACGAGGAGACGGACGGGGTCGTGCGGATCCGGTGCAGATCGTCGGATGGCCGGATTCTGGTGGTCGAGACGAAGCGACTGATCAAGGCCTACGGCATCGGCGTAATGCCCAATGACCCGCTCGAGGTTTCGAGCACGCGTGTGCAGTCGGTGTCTCCCGACTTTTGCGACATGCGCGGGGACGACATGCGGGCCAGCGACACACCCGTGTGGGTCATCGGTGGTGGTAAGACCGGGATGGACACCGCGCACGCGCTGATCACGGAATACCCGGGCCGTGAAGTGAACCTGGTGGCGGGTTCGGGCACGTTCTTCACTACCCGTGACCGGTTCTTCCCAACCGGGGTCCGGCGTCCGAGGCCGAGAACAAAACAATTTCCGAAGGTCTCAACGACGTGGTCATGGACCACTTCGTGGATGCCGTCGACCGCACCGGCTCGACTGAGATGGTGCTACGTAGCGGAGCCACCAAAGCGATCGAACGGGGCAGCTGGATAGTGAACTGCACCGCATATGTTGCCCAGCGTGAGTACCCCTATGAGCCCTACGTGTCCCACAGCGGAGCCGTACTGTCGATCCAACCGCGTTCTACCACACTCCATTTGACGTCGTTCGCGGGTTACTTCCTGACGCACCTGCTATTCCTGGGCCAGATAAGGAACGTCGCGCTGTACGAACTCGACGTTCCAGAGCTATTCAACAAGTCACGTAAGGTTTTCCCGTACGCGCTCTTTGCGATGCCGCAATACAACCTCAGCCTGATCGCCGACAGTGTTCCGGTTAAGGCGTTCACCGAGTGCGGACTCGATTTCGACCGCTGGTATCCGTTGCCACGCCGCATGCTCGGCGTGGCGCGGTTCATGCTCACGCATCGTCGCGAACGCGACCGGCTGCGACACACGCTTGACACGGTGCGCGACCGATTCGACGTCCGGTGTGCCCCGCTTGACCTGACTACAACCTCAAGCAAGCCGTAACGCGGTCGATCCACCACTGCCTGCGCTCCGGCGGGGCTTTGAGCGCGTCCAGCCGGGCCGGGTCCGGTATCACCCGGTGCACAGGGAGATAGCCGTCGACCGGCGCCACCGGTTCGGCGACGTCCTCGGCGAAAAGCCCGCCAGTACCCAGCCCGCACGCGTGACGCAGTTCGGGCAGGGCCGCCGCGGCCAGCAGGCCCTGCCCGATGCCGACGGCCGAATCCAGCGCGCTGGACACCACGATCGGGATGTCGATCTGCTTGGCGATGTCCAGCAGGTTGCGTACGCCCCCCAGCGGTGCGACCTTCAGCACCGCGACGTCAGCGGCGCCCGACCGAACGACGTGCAGCGGGTCGTCGGCCTTGCGGATGCTCTCGTCGGCGGCGATCGGCACGTCGACGCGGCGCCGCAGTTCCGCGAGCTCGGGCACCGTCTTGCACGGTTGCTCCATGTACTCGAGCGGGCCGTCGGCGGTCAGCGCTGCGGCCGCTGCGACCGCCTCGTCGAGGCTCCAGCCACCGTTCGCGTCCACCCGCACCGTCGGCACCAGCGCGCGCACGGCATTGACACGCGCGACGTCGTCGGCGAGCGACTGTCCCGGCTCGGCGACTTTCACCTTGGCCGTGCGCGCGCCGGGAAAGCGCGTCAGCACCTCGGGCACCTGGTCGGCGGCGACGGCAGGCACGGTGGCGTTGATCGGGATGCGGTCACGCTTCGCGTTGGGCGGCGGCTCGTAGGCAGCTTCGATGCCCGCGGAGAGCCAACGCGCGGCTTCGGGAGGCTCGTACTCGAGGAACGCGCCGAACTCCCCCCAGCCGGCCGGGCCGTCGATCAGGGCGACCTCGCGAATGGTGATGCCGCGGAAGCGAACTCGCATCGGCAGCGCGACGACGTGCAGGCGGTCCAGCAGGTCGTCCACGCGCGTCACGGACTCCATACTGCCGGGTGCCATGCACGTTACGTTCCGCGGGTTCGTCGAGCCGACGGATGGCGCTCTTGCTGCCGATCTTGTTTGCTACCTGCTAGTCTTTCGCAATGGATCGGCCCAGCGACGCGGGGAATGCAGGCGCTTGGCGTGGAGCATCAGCTCATTTGCGGCGTGTCACGTGAGCTTGTTGCGGCGCCCGCGCCACCAGGCCGACCATTACTATTGGCTGACAGCCTTTCTCGCTGCCCGTGGAATGCGTGTCACGACCTGCCGTGTCGTGGCGGCGGTCATCTTTGCGATGGGAACAATCCCCTTAATACTGATGGCGAGCGCGGTCGGGCCGAACGGTTTGCGGAGCCAGATCCTGGCCATCGTGGTCGCGGCGTGCTGCCTCGTGATGGTGTCACTGTGGCTGAGGAGTTGGTGGCCCACCAGGATTGAGGCGCAACTGTGCGTCGTGCTCGGCACCGTGTGCATCGCCGTGGCCTGTTTCATCCAGACGAGTTCGGTGGTCGGGCTGCTGGGATCGGCAGCCTTCGCGGTGCTGACCGCCTTCATCGCGTTCTTCCATTCGGGTCGACTGTTGGCGTTCACATGGACAGTTGGCGCGGTCAGTGTCGGCATCCTCGCGGTGCGCTTGGCGGCCACCGACGCGGCGCTGGCGGTGTGCGTCGTCGTGCTTGTAGTAATGCTCAACGTCTTCGTCGCGTTCACGTGCCGGCTGGTGATCCGGCTGATCGAGACCGAAGTCCGCTACGGCGAGATAGAACCGCTCACCGGTCTGCTCAACCGCGAGGCGTTCTTCGACCGGGTTGCCACCCTGATCGGCGCGCGCAGCCGCGACGACGACCGCTACCTCGTCGTGCTGGTGATCAACCTCGACAGCTTCTCCCTTCTCACCGGCATGACCGGTGCCGCGGGCGGCAATCGGGCGCGTGTCGCGGTCGGTCAAGGGCTGCGGGAAACCGTACGACGCAACACGGTCGTCGCCCACTTCGGTGAAGCGGAGTTTCTGGTTGCCGAATTGTTCACCACTCCCGAACCGTCGGCCCTCGTCGACCGTGTGGCGGGCGCGGTCAAGTCAGCACCGGGCAAGTTGACGGCCAGCATCGGAGTGGTCAGTACACCGTTGCGCCCGTTGGCGTCACTGCCCCCGGACGACGTCACCGAGGAGCTACTGACGATCGCCTCGACGGCGATGTACACGGCCCGCAAAGCGGGCGGTAATCAAGCCTGCATCGTGCTCGACCCACCGCTCACCATCCTCGACGAGCGTGACGGCCTCGACGAGCGTGACGATGACTGGCCGGCAATCGACGAACCGGCTTGATGACACTCCGCTAAACCGTTGCGCGGTCGCGGCCCTTCCAGTGCGGCTTGCGCAAGTCCTTCTTGAGAATCTTCCCGGTCGGGTTGCGCGGCAACTCGTCCATGACGTCGACCGTCTTCGGGCACTTGTAGGCCGCCAACCGCTCGCGAGCCCACGCGATGAGGTCGGCCTCGCTGGCCTCACCCTCGAGCGAGACAATGGCCTTCACCGCCTCGCCCCACTTCGCGTCGGGTACGCCGATGACAGCCACCTCGGCCACCGCGGGATGCTCCGCCAGCACGCGCTCGACCTCGATCGAGTAAACGTTCTCGCCGCCGGTGATGATCATGTCCTTGAGCCGGTCCTCGACGAAGATGTAGCCGTCGGCGTCAACCCTGCCGATGTCGCCCGTGCGGAACCAGCCGTCATCGGTGATCGCCTCGGCCGTCGCATCCGGCTTGTTGTGGTAACCCTTCATCAATTGCGCTGAGCGAAACCATAATTCGCCCTGCTCGCCGGGCGGTACGTCCTCAAGAGTGTCGGGGTTGACGACCCGAACCTCCGCTCCCGGGACCAGGGTGCCGGCGCTGACGAGCCGCTCCTCGTTGTCGGCTCGATGATCCTCGGGCATGAGGCGGCTGATCACACCGCATACCTCGGTCAACCCGTACGCCTGGATGAAGTCGGTATTCGGCCACGCCTCCAACGCTTGGCGCAGGAGCGGCAACGGCATCGGCGACGCGCCGTACGCGTAGGTCTTCAACGCGCTGAACAGCTTGACCGCATCCGGACCCGACTCCAGCACCTTGGCGAGTACAGCGGGCACCAGGAACGTCCGATTGGCGCCCTGCAGTATTCCGCCCGCCAACGAGGCGCCGTCGACGTCGCGCGTCATGATGCTGGGCATCCCGGAGTGCAGGGCGAACTGAAGGTACGACGAACCCGCGACGTGGAACATCGGCATCGCGACGAGGTTCTTGTCGCCCTCCTCGAGTTCCCAATTGTCGAAGCCGTTGACCGTGTGCGCGATGAGGTTGGCCTGGGTTATCAGCACACCCTTGGGGCGGCCCGTCGTGCCCGACGAGTACATGATGATGCAGACGTCGTCGGGTTCGACGTCGTCGCCGCGTCCGACGGGGGTCGCCGCGGCCAGCATGGCTTCGTATTCGTCGTCATCGCCGCCGTCGGGGGTGACTTCGATGATGTGCTCGACGTTGGGCAACTCGTTGCGAATCTTGTCGATCGTCGGCTTCAACTCCTTGCCGACGACCAACAGTTTCGCGCCGGAGTCGTTGAGCACGTAGTCCAACTCGTCGCCGGCCAGCCGGAAGTTGATGATCGCGTTGGCCGCGCCGAGCGACGCAGCGGCATCCGTGAGCTCGACGCACGCAGGATGGTTCTTGTCAAGGAATGCGACAACGTCGCCGCGTTTGATGCCGCGCTCTTTCAGCGCGCCGGCCAGGCGCCGCACCCGGTCATTCAATTCCGCCCACGTCCAAGTGCGGTCAAGGTAGGTCAATGCTTCGGCCTCGGGCTTGGTTTCGGCCCAGTACGCCAACCGGTCATCGAGGAAGCGCGGATCAGGCAGCTCAGACATGATCAGAGCGTGCCATGGTCGCCGCGGCGTCAGTCGCCTTTCGGATAAACCTGCCGACCCGCCAGGAACGTCGCCCGAACTTCGAGACCGGCGATCTCCTCCGCCGACACGGCACGCGGATCGGCCGACAGCAGCACCATGTCGGCGTACTTACCGACCTCCAGCGAGCCGACCACGTCGTCGCAGAACAGCTGCCACGCCGCGTCGATGGTCTGCGCGCGGATGGCCTGATCGACCGTCAAGCGCTCCTCGGGGCCCAGCACCCGGCCGCTCGGCGCGGTCCGGGTGACCGCAACGCTGATGTTGCGCAGCGGTTCCTCGGGCGTCACCGGCGGGTCGTTGTGCAGCGAGATGCGCATGCCCGTCTTGACCGCCGACCCACAGGGCATCCACCGGTCGCCGCGCTCGGGCCCGAACAAGCCGTCGACGATGACGTCACCCCAGTAGTGGATCTGGTCGACGAAGATGCTGCACGTCACCCCGAGGTCGTGGGCGCGCTGCAGCTGCTCGGGCCGGATGGCGCCAACGTGTTCGAGCCTTAGCCGATGGTCGGAACGCGGGTGCCTGCGCAGCACGTCTTCGTACACGTCGAGGATCGTGTCGACGCCTGCGTCGCCCTGGACGTGACACGCCATCTGCCAGCCCCGCGGAAAGTACGCCTCGACGATCTCGGCGAGCTGCTCATGGGTGTAGTTGGCGCACCCGCACGATCCCGGAGTGACACCGATGATGCGGGTGGCGTCGGTGTCCAAGTACGGAAAGGACAGGTCGATGTTGCCGATCCATGGTGAGTCGTCGATCCAGATCTTGATCCCGGTTTGGCGGAGCATGTCGTCGCCGTTGTCGGGCGTCAGGTCTGTGCTCATCTGGGCGTTGGAGATCTCGTAGGGCCGCAGCCGCACGGTGAGGTCGCTGCGCATCTGCTCGACCACCGGCCGGAACGCCGGGTCGAACGCCATCTCCGAACAGGTCGTCAGCCCGCCGCGATTGAGCCTCGCCATTTCGGCACGCAGCATCGCGGGATAGTCGCTGGGCTGGATGGCGCCACCCAGCAGAGAGAACACCGCCTGGATCTCTTCGGCCGTCCCGTCGAGGTCGCCGTCGGCGTCGCGCCCGTAGCTGGCGCCCTTGGGGTCGGGGGTGTCGCGGGTCAACCCTGCCCGGCCGGCCGCCGCGGAGTTGAAATACGCCTTGTGCCCGGAGTTGTGCACGATCACGAGCGGAGTTTCGGGCGCCAGGTCGTTCAGCCACGCGAGTGTCGGGTCGGGAAGGCCGTTCTGCAGCAACGGGTCCCAGCCGTTGAGGTATGCCCCCTGCGGTCCGCGCTTGGCTACTTCGCGTCGTACCGCGTCGACGACATCGTCGGCATTACGGATGGTGACCGGCCGGATGTCGACCATGCGATCGGACAGCACGATCGCCTCCATCAGCGGATGGCCATGTGCCTCAACGAATCCCGGCATCACACAACCGTCACCGGTATCGAGCACTTCGGTATCGGCTCCGATCCACCTCTCGATTCCGGATCGGTCACCGACCGCGATGATCCGACCGTCTGACACGGCCATCGCCTCGGCGGTGGGTTGGAGTTGAT
>Ga0207693_10003990_pt1 | contig 12540 bp, 12 predicted proteins | sample LARL81metaG_FD_184347 | JGI IMG/M metagenome (GOLD analysis project Ga0207693, IMG submission 184347) | Corn, switchgrass and miscanthus rhizosphere microbial communities from Kellogg Biological Station, Michigan, USA - LAR L8-1 metaG... | ecosystem: Host-associated > Plants > Roots >...
GTGGCTCGAGCACGCCGTCCGACTCCATCCGGCGCAGCTCGGTGGCCGCGGCGGCGGGCTCGAACGGTGCGCGGTCGGCCCGCTCGGTGGTGAGGCCGACGTAGACCTCGGTCGCGGCAAGGACGCACGTGCTCAGATCCTCGTCGGCGGCGCGGAGCCGCTTGTGGTAGCCGGATCCGTCGCACCTCTCGTGGTGGGCCGCCGCGACGGGGTTGAGCACGGCGAGAGCTGGAGAACGGCGCAGCATCTGCTCGGTCACCATCGGGTGAAGCTCGACGCGGTCGAACTCCGCCCGCGTGAGCGTGCCGGGCTTGTCCCAGATCGAGTTCGGCACCACGGTCGTGCCGAAGTCGTGCACGAGCGCCGCCCGGCGGAGGGCGACTGCGGCATCGTCATCCAAACCAAGCACTTGGCCGGCATCAACAGCAATCCGGGCGCAGCGGCGGCTATGCCCGCCCATGTACGGCGACTTGAGATCGATGAAGTCGGCAACCACGGTGAGGGCGTCGTCCAGTTCAGCGCCGAGGAGGACACGGTGGGGCTCGGGCTCGAGCGCGAGCACGGCGTCCCACGGCTCGGTCTCGCCCAACCGATCGAACCAGCCACGCCCGTGCGCGACGAACAGGTCCGCCAGCGCGGGGTCGTAGGTGGTGTCGCGGCGGTCACGGGCAGCCTCCAGGGCGTGATCGGGCGAGAACAGGCGGCCGATCGCCTCCATGTCGTGGCTGAGGTGCACGATCCGCATCGGCAGCGGAATCGCCTCGCCGCTCGCGTGGTTGGGATAGCCGTTGCCGTTCCAGCGCTCGAACGTGAATCCCAGCGACTCGCGCACGTCGGAGCCGAAGTCCAGCCGCTGGGCGAGCATGTCGGCGACCTCGCAGCCCGAGGAGAAGTTGTAGACGGCCCACTCGCGGGCGGTCTCCTGGATCATCTTGACGATCCGGTCGCGCTCGTCCGGGCTGTGCCCCGCCGTCGCATAGGCCATCACATCGCGCATCACCTCGGCCGGGTTGGCGGCGTCGTGCACCAGGGTCTGGGCGCGGATGGCGATCTCGTCGCCGAACACGGTTGCCACCTCGTGGGCGTGCCCGGTGCAGCCGAGGTAGCGCAGCAACGCCACCCAGTAGGTGGTGCGGCGGACGTCGTCGGGGTACCCGGCCTGATCGCACATCCAGGTGGCCAGCAGGCACGATCGCAGCTGCGACTCGAGCGGCTGGCCGAACGCGCTGTCCTGCGCCAGCGCCAAGGTGGCCACGAGCTCGCCCAGGCGAAGCGATGGATCAGAAATGGGGAGACCTCCCGATGTTTTGGCCGTCACGGTCGGCCACCATCGTCCCACGACGCGTCGATGTCTGTCGCCCCGAGCGACACCAGGTCGATTCGAAGGAGGACATGATGGCTGGACAATCAGGTACAGGCGGCGACCCGATCAGGGTGGGAGTGATCGCCGACCAGACGGGCCCGCTCGCGCCGGCCGGGATGGCGGACGCGAACGTCGTCCGGATGGTGGTCGGTGACATCAACGCCAAGGGTGGCCTGCTCGGCCGGAAGCTCGAGCTCCACATCGAGGACGGCGCCACGGATGACGCCGTCGCGTCCGCCAAGGCCGAGAAGCTGGTCGAGGAGCACCAGGTCGACATCATCCTGGGCGGGATCCTCAGCTCCACCAGGCAGGCGATCAAGCGGCCGGCGGTGACCGCGGGCAAGACGCTCTACATCTACCCCGAGCAGTACGAGGGCCAGGAGTCCGATCCGCTGATCTTCTGCACCGGGCCGGTCCCGGCGCAGCAGGTCGACACCCTGGTGCCGTGGCTGATGAAGCGGACGGGGGCGAAGACGTTCTACCTGCCCTCGGCCGACTACGTGTGGCCGCACGTGATGAACGCGCGGGTGCGCGACGTGGTGACCGCCAACGGCGGCAGCATTCTCGGCGAGGAGTACTTCCCGCTCGACCACGCCGACTACGGCGCGACGGTCGAGAGGATCGTCTCCAGCGGCGCCGACGTGGTGTTCAACATGACCGTGCCCCCCGGGTTCGTGCCCTTCTTCGAGCAGCTCCATGGGTCGGGCTTCACGGATCGCGGAGGACAGCTGGTCTGCACCTACTTCGACGAGAACATGCTGAACATCGTGCCGCCGGCGCACGTCGAGGGGCTGTACAGCTGCCTCGACTACTACCAGGACGTCGCCGACCCGTTCAGCCGCAGGCTGACGGCGCAGTACGACGCGCTGTACCCGGGCGCCCCCAAGTTCACCAGCGGGTTCGGCTGCTCGGGGCTCTACCGGGGGCTGCGGCTGTGGGCCGCCGCCGTCCAGGAGGCCGGGACGCTGGAGCAGTCCGACGTCATCGCCGCGCTCGACCACGCCCACATCGACGAGGGCCCGGGCGGGCCGGCGATGGTCGTGCCCGGCCAGCACCACGTGCGCATGAACATGTACATCGCCCAGGTCACAAACGGCCGCTTCCAGGTCGTCGAGGAGCTGGGCGCGATCGATCCCCAGGAGCAGCGGGTCAGCGCCCCCGCGCTCGCCTCCTGAGGGCGTCCCCGAACACCGATCGACGAGAGGAACCACACCATGTTGCTCGCAACCACCCAGGTCGAAGACTTCGACCGCTTCCTCGAAGTGTTCTCCACCGCCGGCGCCGAGAAGCGCCGACAGCACGGATCCAAGGGCGCGACGGTGTTTCGCGACCCCTCCGAGGCCGATCGCGTCTGGGTCGCGTTCGACTGGGACGAGCAGGGCTGGCAGAGCTTCGTGTCCGACCCCGATGTCCCGCCGATCCTGAAGCAGGCCGGGCACAAGGGCAAGCCGCAGGCCGCCCAGCTGGCCCGCAGCATCGACGCCTGACCTATCGACCCGGCCGCGGGGCGGCGCTGACACTCGTCGGCGCCGCCCCGCCGCTCCATCGGCCCACCATGGCGCGTGTACGCTGGGCCGTGGTGGATACGACATGGACGAGGGTGGTCGTGACGGGCGTGGCGATCGTGGCCGTCGGTGCGCTCGTGGGCGTTCTCAGCGGGTCGACACCGGCCGGCATCCTCGTCGCCGTGATCGGTCTGGCCAGCCTGGCCTTCCGACTCCGGGGGTAGCTCGTGCGGATCGGCGTCGACGCGGTCACCCGTTTCGGGTGATGGCGACGCCGGGACGCCGCCCAACGCTTCAACCGAGCCATCCGAGAGGAGAACCATGGAGTACAGCGACCTGAACCTGCTGCTGTACGTGGCGTCGTACGGCGACGACGCTGCGGCGGCGAAGCAGGACTACCAAGCGCTGAAGAAGCTTGACGACGTCGGGGTGATCGCGTCGGTCGTCCTCACGCGCGAGGCGAACGGCGACGTGGACGTCGACGAGCACGGCGGCATGCAGGTCGGGCGAGGTGCGACGCTGGGCGGAGTCGCCGGCCTCGTCGTCGGGCTGTTCGCCCCTCCGCTGCTCGCCGCGACGGTCGTCGGCGCCGGCATCGGTGCGGCGGCAGGGAAGATCAGCAAGCACCACGACGAGAAGAAGATCGCGTCCGCCGTGGACGACAACGACTGGCTGCCGCCGGGCTCTTCGGCGATCGTGGCCGTGATCGACGACGAGTACCTGGACAGGGTCGACGCCGCGGTCGCCGCCGCGACGAAGAAGGTGAACAAGGCGATCGACAAGGGCGACTACGACGCCATCGTCAATGCGCTCAACGAGGGCGGCGAGAAGATCGTCGCAGCGGTCGACAGCAAGGCCTGACCACGATTGCCGGTCGGCGCACCAAAGGGGGTCTGACCCCGCTTGGTGCGCCTCAGGCGTCGTGCGTGCGGCGGAAGCCGGCGCGCAGGCCTGACCACCAGCGCCCCACGCCGGCCAGGTGCGCCTCGAGGCCGGCGGGGGCGAAGGCGGCGCTGGAGGCCAGCGTCTCGCTGATCCAGAGCGTCTCGTCCTCGGGGTCGAGCGCCTCGACGTCGGAGACCGGCACCTCGAGCACGCGCGTGCGGAACCTCCCGGTCAGCGCGAACAGCGCATCCGGGTGGTCGTGGGCGGAGCCGTACCGGACGTACTCCACCACCCCGACGCGCCGATCGCCCGCGCGGATGTCGAATCCCTCGCAGTGCCCGAGCCAGTAGTCGCGATCCTCGGCCATGTGCCTCCCATTCGCCCGGTGGGGTGCACCCGGAATCGTACCCCCGCGAGGGTCGTTTCCTACTGCTCCACGGTCACCAAACGCAGGCCCATGCGGCGGATGCCGCGGATGATCCGCGGGAGCGCCCGGATCGTGGCCGTCCGGTCGCCGCCGCCGTCGTGCATGATCACGATCGAGCCCGCCTCGACGTGCGAGAGCACGGAGTGCACGATGCCCTTGGCGGTGCGGCCGGGCGCCCAGTCGCGCGGGTCGACCGACCACAGGACGACGCGGCAGTCCAGGCTGGATGCGATCGCGACCACCTGATCCGACCAGCCCCCGCCGGGCGGCCGGAACAGGGTCGGGGTGACGCCCTCGGAGATCAACGTCTGCCGGGCCTTCTCGATCTGGGAACGGACGACGCCGGGGCGCTGCTCGCCGAACGGCGGCGTCAGCGGGTGGCTCCAGGAGTGATCCTCGACCAGCACGCCGTGCTGGCTCGCCTCCGCCTTGATGATGCCGGGGAAGTGCTCGGCCAGGTCGCCCACCGTGAAGAACGTCGCCCGGGCATGGAACCGGCGCAGGATGGCGAGCACCTGCATCGTCTGCCGCGGCCAGGGGCCGTCGTCGAAGGTGAGCGCGACCGCCTGCGGCACGTCCGGCGGCCCGGTCGGCCGAAACGCGCTCGACGCGACCTTGCCCGAGATGTTCCCGCGCACGGTGACCTCGTCGCCGGGCACGCGGCCGAGCGTGTACTCGGGATCGCCAGGCTCGCCGCCGGGGACGGGCACGCGGCGGACGGTGACCGGCTCCGTGTGGTCGGGCCCCGGCACGAGCCGCAGCGTGTCGCCCGAGCGCAGCCGCCCGCCCCCCGGGACTTGGGCGCCGTTCACCAGCACGTGGCCCGGGTAGCGGCCCGCGGCGATCGTGACCCCGCCGACGTCGACGAGGTCGCCCGGCCGTGGCGTCAGGCCGAGGTCACGGATCGCGTCAGCCAGCGTCGATCCGGCCACCGCCTGGCGCGTGACGCCGGCGACGTGCAGCTCGAGCGGCGGCGGCTGGTCGGCGACCCGTGAGGCCCGCCACCCCGCCGCCACCAGCACGACGCAGACCAGCGCGACGCGCGACCCGATCCGACCGATCCGTGCCATTCCTGCATGGTGACTACCCGGTCGCGGCGGATCTGCGTCCGTCGTGTAAAAGGTCTGTCACGGCGCGCCGGCCGACCGCAGCGCCCGGAACCGCTCGGTGACGGCCTCTGTGAGCCGCTCGGGGCTCGAGTCGACCGTGTGCACGCCGCGGCGGCGGATCCCGGCCAGCGCCGCGCCCCGGTCTTCGATCACCTGGGTCGCGACGCCGCGCTCGTAGAGCGTCCCGGCGTCGACCACCGGCTGGGCGGCGAGCTCGGTCAGCTCGGCGTCGCGGATCGACGCGAACACGACGGTGTGGCGGCGCGCGAGCGTACCCAGCAGGGCGGCCAGGCGGTCGTCCGACTGCGCGTAGAGCGCGTCGGAGAACACGACCACGACGGCCCGGCGGCGCGACATGCGCACGAGCGTGGCCAGGCAGGTGCGCCAGTCCGGCTCGACCAGGTCGGGCTCGAGCGGCGCGACCACGTCGACGACGCGGCGCAGCTGTCCCGGCCGCGCCGACGGGGCCAGCGTGGCCAGCGGCCGGTGCGAGAAGGCGACCAGCCCGACCGCGTCGCCGAACTCGCGTGCGACGGCGGCGAGCATCACCGACGCGTTCACCGCCCGGTCGATCTTCCCCAGGCCGGCGCCGCCGGCACCGTGCATGAGCCTCCCCGCCTCGAGCGCGAGGATCAGGGTCTGCCCCCGTTCCGGCTGGTGCAACGCCACGACCGGACGGCCGCGGCGGGCGGTGGCCTTCCAGGCGATGCGGCGATACTCGTCGCCGCGGACGTACTCGCGCAGGCTCTCGAACTCGCGCGCCGCAACCTCTCCCCGGACGAGCCGCTCGCCGTGCGGCCGCTTGCCCGGCGGCAGCAGCGTCGCGTCGCGCAGCTGAAGCACGTCGGGCCACGCCACCGCCTCCACGGCCGTTTCAGGGTGGCTGCGCTCGCGGAAGGCGACGCCGAGCGGCCCGAACACGCGCACGTCGGCCGCGGCGAAGCGGACCGGCCCGCGCCGGCGAGGGACGGCGTGGACGGCGAGCTCCCGCTCCTCCCCCGCCTCGAGGTCGAGGTCGATGCGCACCGGAGCGAGGGCGACGCCGTCCGGGGCAGCGTCGGCCACGGCCACCCGCCGCGCCGGGCCGCTGTTTTGGATCGCGAACGGCACCGGGTTCTCGCGGCCGATCGAGAGCGGCGGCGGCGCCTCCCGCTCGAGGGTGATCGGCCCCGGGTCGGCGGCCAGCCAGTCGGCGATCACCACGCCGGCCGCAAGGGCGTTGGCGATGACGAACCCGAGCGCCACCTGGCCGGCGAGGGCGGCCAGGAGCGTCACCGCCCCGGCGGCCGCGAACAGCCCCAGGCCGCGGCCGGTGATCACCGCGGGACCGGGACGGCGGCGAGCGCCGAGGCGATCACGGCGTCGGGCGAGCGGCCTCCGAGCTCGGCGTCGGCCGAGAGCACGATCCGGTGGCGCAGCACCGCGGGGGCGAGCGACTGCAGGTCGTCGGGCGTGACGAAGTCGGCGTCGCGGGCGGCGGCCATGACCTTGGCGGCGAGCACGAGCGCGATCGCGCCGCGCGGACTGGGGCCGACGATCACGTCCGGCGAGGCCCGCAGCCATGCCGAGATCTCGGCGATATAGCCGAGCACGTCGTCGTGGACGACGACCGCCGCGGCCTCCTCCTGCATCGCCAGCGCCTCCGCGGCCGACACGATCGGCTCCACCGTGCCCAGGGCGCGGTCGAGCTCGCGCGGCCGGAACCCGGCCTGGTAGCGGCGCAGGATCTCGGTCTCGGCCGCGGGGTCGGGGTAGTCGAGCAGGAGCTTCAGCAGGAAGCGGTCGAGCTGGGCCTCGGGCAGCTGGTAGGTGCCCTCGAACTCGATCGGGTTCTGGGTCGCGCACACGACGAACGGGCGCGGCAGGTCGAGCGTCTCGCCCTCGATCGTGACCCGTCCCTCCTCCATCGCCTCGAGCAGCGCGGCCTGCGTCTTCGGCGGCGTGCGGTTGATCTCGTCGGCCAGGATCAGCGACGCGAAGACCGGGCCGCGGCGCAGCTCGAACGTGCCGTCGGACGGCCGGTAGACAAGCGTGCCGGTGAGGTCGGCCGGCATCAGGTCGGGGGTGAACTGGATGCGGGCGAAATCGAGGTCGGCGATACGCGCCAGCGTGCGCGCGAGCAGCGTCTTCGCCGTCCCCGGCGGCCCCTCGAGCAGCACGTGACCCTCGAGCACCAGGGCGACGAGCAGGCCGTCGATCGTCTCGTCGTTGCCGACGACGACGCGGTGCAGCGCCTCCCTGCCACGCCCGAAGAACTCAGCGATCGCCACCGGTCACCCTCCTCGTGATCTCCTCGATGCGGACGCATGCTCGCACGGCGGCCCCCGGGGACGCCGCGGACTCGAGCTGGACGAGGTCGTTCTCGGCCGGCCCGGCCAGGCCGCCGAGCCGGGCCCGGTAGGCGTGCGCGAGCGGCCGGGTCGCGGCCGCGAGCCGCCCGGCCGCCCGGTGCATGGCCGCCAGCGACCGGACGAGCTCGACCGTCGTGCGGGTCGTCCCGGCCTGCGCGGGCGCGATCGGGCCGAGGCGGCGGGCGGCCGCGGCCGCCGCCAGGATCCCGATCAGCGCGATCTCCACGATCAGGAGCTGCACCCACAGCGGCAGGAAGGCGAGCGACCCGAGCGTCGGCGAGCCGCCCTGGTGGAAGGCGTCGATGCCGACCGGGCCGCCCGGGGCCGCACCCGCCAGCGGCAGCGCGATCGCCAGGCCGTCACCGGCGATGCCGGCGTTTGTGAGCAGGCGTGGCTGGGACACGGCGAACACGCTCCCCCTCCCCATCCGCACGAGCGCCACCGCCGCCGCGGTGCTGCCGCCGATGAGCGGGACGGCGCCGCGCGGGAGCCGGGAGAACGTCGTCTCGGCGGCGACCCCGTCGGCCGAAAGGTCGGGGAACGCGTGCCGGCCGGCAGCGGTCGGCAGGGCGTCGCTGGGACCGCCGAAGCGCAGGCCGAGCGCTTCGGTGAGCGGATCGCGGTGATCGGTTGCGAGCAGCAGGACGGCGCCGGCGCGAATCGACTTCACCCATGCCGCCGCCTCGTCGTGGCTGAACGAGCGTGGCTCGACCGACACGATCATCCCGCGGCCGGGGATCGTCGGCGACACGCGCTCCTCGACGCCGAACCCGGCGTCGCGCAGGCCGGCGCCGAGGCCGGACAGCCCGAGCGGGCCGCGGCCGTCCAGGCGGTACGGCGGGCCGGGGGTGTCCGGCGACTGCACGAGCAGGCCGATGCCGGCGGCGGCGATCGCCAGCAGCGCCGCGCCGATCCAGACGTCCCGCGACCGCCTCACGCGAGCATCTCGTCGGCCAGGGCGTCGGCGCGGCGCACGTCGTCGGCCGCGACCGGCGCGTCGCCGTAGACGGCGCTCTCGAAGAGCCGGGTGCAGTCGGCCAGTGCGCCGGCCTGCGGCGAGGCCGGGCCGAGCGCGCGGACGAAGCTCCAGTTGGTGCGGCCGGGCCGGTGCCGCCAGCCGCGCCGGCGGCCGAGCTCGCCCAGCGCCGCCGCGTAGAGGAGCCGCAGCGCCGCGCGTGGATCCTGGTCGGCCAGCTCGAGCGCCTCGGCCCGGCGGGCGGCATAGCCCGCGCGCGCCGGCTCCCGCACCGTCTCGGCGGCCGCGCCCCGCCGCCTGCGAGGGAACAGCCGCACGACCAGGGCGACCGCCCCGGCCACCAGCAGCGCCAGCGCGCCCAGCCGTATCAGCCCGGCCACCGAGGAAGCGTGCAGGCCGAGGCCCGCGCCGAGGTGGCCGGCGATCCAGCTCAGGAGGCGTTCGAGCAGGCTCGGCCCACCGTGCGACGGGTGGAAGAAGGTCGACCGCGCTGCGGCGCGGGCGTGGGCGAGGTGCGGCCCGACGCGGTCGGCGGCCGCCCCGACCCGCGCGAGCTCGGCCGCCGCCGTCAGCGAGGCGCCCCGGCGACGGGTGCGGCGGGGAGCGCGTCGAGCATCGCGGCGATGTCGGATCCGTCCTTGCGCATGCGCAGGTCGAAGTAGAGCAGGGCCATCAGAAGTGCCCCGACCGGGGCGACCAGCACGCGCGCGGCGATCGTGAGCGCATCGCCGATGGCAGTGGTCGTCGCGACGTGGACGCCGAACTGCGCGGCGGCCGCGGTCGGGGCTGTAGCGAGGATGCCCGTGGCGACGCCGGTGATGAGCGTGCTCAGGATCAGGTAGCCGAGCACGCGCCAGTACGAGCCCTGGACGAGGCTGCGGCTACGGCCCAGTGCGGCGCCGACGGTGCGCCGCTCGGCGACGACCACCTCGCCGACGAGCTGCCACCAGACGACCAGCAGCAGGAACGGCACCACGAACAGGAGGATCGAGAGCGTCGCGACGACGTACGCGATCCCGACGGTCAGGACAAGCCCGCCGAGCATCGGCGCGAGCCGCCGCCAGACCGCGGTCACGGTCGGCTCGACGCCGGCCCGGACGTCGGAGACGATCAGCGTCGCGATCCCCGGCGTGATCCCGGCGAGCACGATCGTCTGCAGGAGCACGCCGATCAGGCCCCAGGGCCGCGGCGCCAGGGCCAGCAGGCCGAGCGGCACGACCGCGACCGCCATCGCGACGACCAGGGCGAGGAAGTGGCGGCGGTAGATGAGCAGGGCGAGGTCGAGGCCCCGGCCGACGTCCAGCGGGCGCGGTGCGGCGTTCATCCCTTGGCCTGCCCGGGCAGGGTCTGGGTGGCGGCGCGGATCACGTACTCCTCCTCGCCCATGCCCATCGGCCGCGGCCAGAACGGCTCGATTCGCTCGCAGATGCGCGCCGCCAGCTGGGCACGCGGCTCCGGGTCGATCTGGGCGACGCGGCGGCGATAGGCGACGGCGACGGCCATCAGGTCGGCCGGGATCGGATCGCGCTCGGCATCCGCGACGGCGTCGGCGAACGTGCCCGCGAACCCCGCTGCCGGGTCGCCGTCGGCGAGGCGGACGACGATCGTGCCCGCAGCCATGTCGCCGAGGCGGCGGCCGTCGCGGGAGATCATCGCGACGGTGCCTCCGAGGACATAGGCGACCGGCAGGAAGTCGATGATCCGGACGAAGTTTCGCACGGCCGACTCCTGCAGGCCGATCGGCTCGCCGGTCGCGCAGACGACGCGCAGCCGCAGCGCCGCCTTGCCCGGCGTCGAGCCGTGCCGCAGCCATTCGACCAGCAGGAAGTAGCAGACCGGCGTCAGCGTCACACCGCCGATCGCCACGGCGAGGACGACCGGGCCGGAGATCGCGCCGGCGGCCGTGAAGAGCCCGAACAGGATGCCCGTCACGATGAGCGCGTCGATCGCCTGCGCCAGCATGCGGCTGCCGACGCCCGCCAGCTCGTACGCGACGGTCACGCGCTCGGGTGTGGAGATCTCGATCCGGTGGTCCAGCATTGCCCTGGGTGTCCGATACCCTCGAGTGACGATGGTCTCGAACTCTCGCCCGATGATATCGGCGGATCCCGAGCAGACCTGGAGCGCCGCTCGCGCCCCGCTGTGGGACCAGCTGGCGGCCCTGGTCGCGCGCGCGGGGCGGGACCAGCGCGCCCTCTCCGCCGACGAGGTGGCCCTGCTCGCGCGCCGCTACCAGCAGGCGGCCGCCGATCTGGCCCGGCTCCGCTCCGAGCAGCCCGGATCGCCGGTGCTGCCGCGGCTGAACGACCTCGTCGCGCAGGCCCACGCCGTGCTCTACCGGCCGGCGCGGGCGCCGTTTCGGGCCATCGGCCGGTTCCTGTGGATCGGCTATCCGCGGGCGGTGTGGGACCTGCGCAGGCTGATCCTCGCCGCCGCCGTGTTCCAGATCGTGATCGCGGTCGGCGGTTTCGTGTGGGCGGTGGCCGACCCGGCCACGGCGGGCAGCTTCCTGCCGCCCGACCTGCGCGACGCCGGCCACCGCGCCCACCACGCCATCCCGGCGGGCGTGATGGTGCCCACGTCGGTGGCGATCTGGTCGCACAACATCGTCGTGAGCTTCTTCGACTACGCCGGCGGCATCCTCTTCGGCCTGGGCACGATCTACAGCCTCTACGTCAACTCGATGCTGCTCGGCGTGCTGTCGGGGGTCGAGAACCAGCACGGCGCGAACGGCCTCTACTGGTCGCTGATCGTGCCGCACGGCGTGATCGAGCTGACCGCATTCACGATCGCGGCCGCCGCCGGGCTGTCGCTGGCCGACGCGCTCGTCCGCGCTCGCCCGCGGCCGCGCTCCGAGGTGCTGCGCGAGCACGGCCGCCGCTCCGTCGCCGTCGTCCTGGGGACGATTCCGCTGCTCGTCGTCGCCGGCACCATCGAGGGGTTCGTGACGCCGTCCTCCGCGTCGATCCCCGTCAAGCTCGCCGTCGCCCCGATCTCGGGGCTGCTGCTCGCCGCCTACCTGCTCCGGGGCCGCACTGGGGCTGCGGATAGCCGATTTGGCAAGTAGAATGGCGGGCGTGGATGCCCTGCCCGCGATTGTGAGCTGCGATGCCGAACCTGCCCCGGATCCCGAGGACAGTACGGCGGCGAGACCGCACGCCTCAGCACCCGGCGGAGCGTTCCGAGCCGCAGATTGCTGAGATCTCCGCCGCCGGCCTGCGCTGGCTGAACATCGAGGCGCCGACCGCCGTCGAGACGGCATGGCTCGCCCAGCACTTCGACTTCCACGAGCTCGACCTCGAGGATGTGCTCTCGACCCGGCAGCGGCCGAAGATCGACGAGTACGAGGAGTACCTCTTCATCGTGCTCCACGTCCCCTACTTCAACAAGGTGCGCGGTCGCCTCGACGCGGCCGAGCTGAACGTGTTCGTCGGCAGCGGCTACGTCGTCACGCTCCCGAACGTCGCGCTGAAGCCGGTCGGGCGGCTGTTCTCCCAGCTCGAGGCCAACACGGAGCGGCGCGAGCAGTACTTCTCGAAGGGCTCCGGCTACGTGCTCTACGAGATCCTGTCCGAGCTCTTCGACTACTGCTTCCCGATCCTCGACAAGATCGGGTTCAAGCTCGACCGCCTCACCGAGGCGATCTTCACCGAGCGCCGCTCCGAGGAGGTCGTCCGCGACATCTCCGACGTGAAGCAGGAGATCGTCGCCTACCGCAAGGTCATCAAGCCCGAGCGCTCCACCCTGCGGCTGCTCGAGCGATCGCGGACGCGCTATCTCCCGGAAGACCTGGAGGTCTACTTCGACGACGTCGTCGACAAGGCGGAGCGCATCTGGGACCAGCTCGACAACTACAAGGAGGTCGTCGAGGCGCTCGAGACGACCAACGAGTCGGTCATCGCGCACAAGCAGAACGACATCCTG
>Ga0207693_10003991_pt1 | contig 12540 bp, 8 predicted proteins | sample LARL81metaG_FD_184347 | JGI IMG/M metagenome (GOLD analysis project Ga0207693, IMG submission 184347) | Corn, switchgrass and miscanthus rhizosphere microbial communities from Kellogg Biological Station, Michigan, USA - LAR L8-1 metaG... | ecosystem: Host-associated > Plants > Roots >...
CCGAGTCGGCTAACGTGACGACGATTCTGATCGTCGATGACCACGCTCTCTTCCGAGAGGGTCTGCGAGAGATCCTTGAAATACAGGATGACATGGTCGTCGTCGGCGAGGCAGAGGACAGCCGGGCGGCCCTGGAGCGGACCGCCGAAAAGCGTCCCCACGTCGTGCTCCTGGACGTGGAGATCCCTGGCGAGGATGTCACCACGACCGTTGAGGGCATCCATGCCTTGTCACCTGAGTCGCAGGTGATCATCTTGAGCATGTACGAAGGGCCGCAACTCGTTCAGAGCCTCCTGGCGGTCGGCATCCGCGGCTACTTGCTCAAGAGCGTGCACGGCCGCGAGCTGGTATCGGCGATTCGCAGCCTGCGTGATGGGGAGGCCCGAATCCTGTTGTCGGTGTCCCGCGAGAGCCTTGCCTACGCGCTGGCGCCGCGCTCCCAGACGCTTTCCGACCGGGAACTGCAGGTCCTTGAGCTCACTGCTCACGCGTTGAGTAACACCCAGATCGCCTCCCGGCTCCGCCTCACCGAGGCGACGGTGAAGCGGCACCTGCGCAACATCTTCGTCAAGCTCGGTGCGGTCTCGCGGATCGACGCGGTCAACAAAGCGATTGCGCAGTCGTTGATGACGCTTGAGAAGCGCCCCGGTTCCAGACAAGCAGCCGCACTGCGCCGCGATGACCGCCCACCCACGGGACGATGAGGGCGGCCGATCGCGTTCGCCGTCAGTCGCCAGCGGGTGCCGGCGGGAAGAGCGCGGTGAGCCGCTTGTGCACCCCGCGGCCGAGCCGCACGCTAACGGCGGCCGCATTCATCTCTAGGTGCAGCGGGTTGCGGGTGCTCGGGATAGGTATGACGCCTGGTCTCGACAGCAGCCAGGCAAGGGCGAGTCGGCTGAGGCTGAGGTCCAGGTGGGTGGCGATCTCCTGAGCTGCTCGAAGCAGATTCCCGTTGCGCGCCAGGCTCTCGCGTGAGCATCGACGGTCGCCGCAATGAAGGCCTTCGGCCTCGTTCTGATCGGTTGTGGTTATGTGACCTGTGAGCAGGCCGCCGCCTAGCGGGCTGCGTGCCACGAAGGCCATGCCCAGGTCCCGGGCTGCGGGCAGCTGCTCGATCTCGGCCCGGCGCTCGCACAGTGAGTATTCGCTGGAAATCGCGGTAATGGGATGGACGGCGTGGGCGTGGCGCAACTCTCGTGCTGGTGGCGCGATCATGCCGATATGCCGGATCTTCCCTGCCCTGACCAACTCGGCGAGCTGTCCAACGCTCTCCTCGACCGGTACCTGCTCGTCGCCTCGGTCACGGTGACGATCGAGGTAATAGAGGTCGACGTAGTCAACGCCAAGCCGTCGTAGCGATGCGTTGCACGCTTGCCGCAGGTGGCGGGGGCTGCCGTCGACGCCGACGACGCGTCCGCCAGACGTGAAGCGGACACCTCCTCTCGTGGCTATGAGGGCCTCGCCACGCCGTTTCGCGATCGCTCGGCCGATGAGCCGCTCGACCTGTCCCCCACCATAGTGGTCGGCAGTGTCGAGCATGGCGATGCCCATGTCGAGAGCCTGGTGGACCCTGGCAATGCACAAGGCCTCCTGTTCGGCGCCCCGGCTCTGGCGGCCGGTGAACGCACGGGTTCCCAGCCCGATCGGCGAGGAGACCGGATCTGCGTTGCCGAGTTGCCTGATATCCATCGTGACGCCCATATACGAGGAACCTTTCGACGCCGCTCTCTACGACGTCCTGCCCCGAGCTTGCCGAGATGTCATCGAAAATCGCTGGAGAACTCACCAAGCATCCACGCCCTCTAGCCGGGCTCGATGAATTCTCGAAGTGGGGTGGAAAGGCTCAAACAGTCAGTTCCACCTCTACTTGATTGCATTGAGCCAGCCGGAGGCCGTTTCCTTAACTGAAATGAGAGGGCTATGCACGCTGGAACGGACCGGCGTCTGGGTGAGCTGCTCGCCAGCCTACGAAACATGGCTGGGATGACGCAGGAGGAGCTCGCTGACGCGTCGGGTTTGAGTGTCAGGTCGATTAGCGATCTTGAAAGGGACAGGGTATCTCGACCTCGGCGCCGGTCACTCGAACTCTTGGCTACCGCCCTGGACCTTGACCGGATCCAAGCAAAGGCGCTGATCGCCATCGCCCGTGGGATGCCGGTACGCTGGCCAGACGGTCTCGCTGACAGCCCATCTGGTATGTCTGAACCTGTCTCACAGCTGCTGAAGGTCACGCCGCGCCAGCTACCTGGCCTCATGAGCGGTTTCGTCGGCCGGTCGGCCGAACTCGAGACGCTAAGCGGGTGGCTTGATGACACTGTCCACGCTGATCGCCCTGCCGCGATCCTGACGATCGCAGGAACCGCGGGCGTAGGCAAGACCACGCTGGCTATTCGCTGGGGACACCAGATCGCTGAGCGATTCCCGGACGGGCAGCTGTGGCTGAACCTTCGCGGCTTCGAGCCTGCCGCCACCCCGCTCAGCACCGCGGAAGCCGTCCGGACCCTGCTCGATGCCCTTAACGTACGGCCCGGGCAGATCCCACTTACGCTCGAAGCGCAAGCGGGCCTATTCCGGAGCCTACTGGCTGGCCGAAGGATCCTGGTCGTGCTGGATAATGCGCGCGACACCAGCCAGGTACGCCCCTTGCTTCCCGGATCACCGGGATGTCTTCTCGTGGTTACCAGCCGCAGGAAGCTATTCGGGCTAGCCGCGACCGAGGGAGCTCGACTGCTGAACCTGGCCGTACTCACCGCCGGTGAAGCGCGCCAGCTGCTCGCCTGCCGGCTAGGACATACGCGGCTAGCCGCCGAACCTGAAGCGACAGATGAGCTGATACGGCTCTGCGCCGGGCTGCCACTGGCCCTTGGGATCGCTGCAGCCCACGCTGACGTTTCATCAGATCCGCGACTGGCCGATCTGGCGGTCCAGCTGTGCAATGCGCAAACCCGACTAGACATACTCGACGGCGACGATCCAGCCAGCAGCCTGCGCGCCGTGTTCTGCCGCTCCTATCAGCAGCTACCGCCAGATGCGGCGCACATGTTCCGCCTCCTTGGCCTGCATTCCGGACCCGACATCAGTTCCTCAGCTGCCAGCAGCCTCGGCGCGAGCCCTTTGCGGGAGGTACGGGAAGTGCTCAGCATGCTCACCGATACCCACCTGCTCACCCAGCAACCGCACGGACGCTACAGCATGCACGACCTCCTTCGCGTCTATGCCCGGGAACAGGCAGAGCAGAGCGAGACCCAGACCTCCCGCCGCGCGGCGGTTAACCGCGTCCTCGACCACTATCTGCACACTGCATACGCTGCGGCGCGGCTGGTGAGCGGTATCCCCCATCCGCCAGCCATGGCACCGCCCGCCCCAGGAGTTTCACTAGAGGAAGTCACTTGCGCCGAAGACGCACTCGCCTGGTTCGAGGATAATAAACAAGTTCTCATAGCCATAGTGATGCAAGCTGATGACCCCGTATTTCACGGATACGCACTGCGGATCGCAGCAGCCCTGGCGACGTTCCTCGACTGGAGGGGACGTTCACAGGAATCCATTGATATCTTGTCCGCAGTACTATTCGCCACAAAAGCCAGCGGAGATCATATCGGGCTAGCCCACATACATCTCAGGCTCGGCTGTGCCCACCTCAGGCTCCACTCCCTCGTGGACGCCGATGCCCATCTCCGTGAGGCTCTAGACCAGTTCGCAGCGGTTGATGACACCGCGGGTAAAGGCATTTCCCATCGGTATCTAAGCCTGGCTTTCGACCTACAAGGTGAATACCGTCAAGCATTTCGCCATTCTCGAGCGGCACTCGATATGCTCCACCAGGCCGACGACCAGCTCGCGGAAGCGCACCTACTCAAGGCGGAGGCCAAGGCCCCGGCATAGTGGCGTGATGACGCCATGCCCGCTGAGCTCGAGCCGGCATAGGACAGCGCGGCGCCAGCCCTGGCCGTGACTCCTTGTGCCCGTGCGCTACCGTTCCCGGCCTGCCGAAAGCCGGTAACCCGTGGCCTTTGAAGATCTCTAGGCAGGCAACAAAGCTCCCGGCGGACGAAATGGGTGTCGACAGCCCGTCCTATCGGGAGCTTTGTTTCATTTCAGGGACGCCGCGCCCTATCACGCTACCGCGATCAACATGCCGCAAGACCGTGACCAGGCCTCTGCAACCAGGACAGAAACGGTAAAACTCAGGAAACTTAAGGGCAGTGGTGGCGCGCCTCATTTTCTCCAGCACCTGCCGAGAAACTGCCGCCTGTTCTTCATGGTCGAGCACGCCCTGGTCCGCGAGACTTCATAGCAGGGCTCTTTGGACTTGAGCCGCCATAGAGGGAGATGAATAGCCATTAAGATAATCAATGGCATGGCTGACCGATTGATTAGCGCGGTGGTGCCGAAAATCACGGCCGGCGCATGCTGCCCGAAGGACACGACAGAGCAGCTATGTTACTGCGTTGCGAGCGGTTCCGGTTATGGATACTATCGCTCTTGCAGTTACAACTGCGCATGCCAACTGGTCTGCGGCGGCTGCTGGACGCTTCGGCAAGCGCCGTGCTAAAGCGCCGCATGACCGGCGCTGCGCCGCAGCATGGCGCTGCGTATCGTCTGCGGCCTGAACCTATTAATTGTCCGACATTATCCTTAGCACAGGCACCTCATGCCTGTGCTAAGGATAATCCGCCCGGCACGCCGGGCAGGAGATCCGCTCTCGTCAGTAAAGCGAGGAGAAAGTTATGCGAGCAATCAGCAAGATCGCCGACCGCCTGGTCAGCGTGGTAGTGCCGAAAATCACGGCCGGCGCATGCTGTCCGAAGGACACGACATTGCGATTCTGTTACTGCCACTTTGGCTATCAGGCCTATTACCGCTATTGCAGTTACAACTGCGCATGCCAGTTGGTCTGCGGCTCATGTTACGTTCAAGAGTTCAATGCCAACTGCTAGCAGACGTCATCGATGGATGCTGCGACCCGATCCCACCTGGCAGCAGCATCCACCTAGCCATCATGGGAGATGTGAATGCTAATCCTTATAGCCGTCGTGGTGCTTGTAGGCGCATTGTGCCTGACTAACCTGCTGATGACCTTCGGTGTCATACGCAGGCTGCGCGAGCACTCCGAGCTGCTCGGCGGGTTCCGCTCTGGCGACCGACCGGTGCTCGGCATTGGTGTCGGCGAGGCCCCTGCGCCCTTCGCCTCGGTCACCACAGACGGGCAACCTCTGACCGGCCCTGCTGGATTCCGACTGGTGGCGTTCTTCTCTTCGTCGTGCTCGGCCTGCCCGGAACGAGTGGCGCCATTCGCGGACTACGTTCGCGTCAATCGCGTGGAACGTGACGGCGTGCTGGCGGTGGTGCTCGGGCCGGACGAGGCGACGGTGCCTTACCTGGACGACCTGGCCGCAGTGGCTCAGGTATGCCGGGAACCCGCGGACGGCGAGCTGACCAAGGCCTTCGCGGTCTCCGGCTACCCGGCGTTCTGCTTGCTCGATGCCGACGGCGTGGTAGCTGCCGCTGGCTTTGACCCGGGCGCCTTGCCGGCACCCGTCGCGGCGTGATGCCAATGGGCCGGCCGGGGCTTGGTGACGGGATGGCGGGAACGCTGGCGGCCGCCGTCGCCCTGGTGTGGCGTGCGCACCGGCGCGCGTTCGCTGGGCTGGTTGCTGCGGCGGGGCTGACCGGCCTGGCGCCTATCGCGGCGGCCTGGCTGCTGCGGACAATTCTGGACGACATCGTCGGCCATCACACGAGCGGATACCTAGTGCAGCTCGTGGTGGCGCTGGGCGTGACCGGCGTGGTGATGGCGGCGCTGCCGAGTCTGAGCCAGTACCTGTCGGCGCAGTCAGGCCGGGCGGTCGAGCGGAACGCGGCCGCGAGGTTGTTCACCGCGGTAGGGTCACTCGCCGGACTGCGCACCATGGAAAACCCGGCATTCCAGGATCAGCTCAGGTTCGCGCAGCAGGCTGGCTCATCCGGTCCAGGCCAGGTCTTGTCCGGCTGCATCGCCATCGTGCAGTCAGCGATCACTCTAGCCGGGTTCCTCGTCACGCTGGCCGTCCTGAGTCCGGCCATGACGGCGGTCGTCGCAGCCGGGGCGGTTCCGGCGATCTTCCTGGAACGAGGCACGGCCCGCAGGCAGGCGGCGCTTCTGCGGGGCATTACGCACGGCCAGCGACGTCAGTTCTTCTACGCCAGCATGCTGTGCAGCGTCACGGCGGCCAAAGAAATCCGCCTGTTCCGGCTGGCCGACTTCTTCCGCGACCGGATGCTTGACGAGCTCGGCGACGTGCAGCGGGCAAGCGCGCGCACGGACCGGCGGGTACTGGCGGCCAGCACCGGGCTGGCGGTACTCAGCGCGGCGGTCGCGGCCGCAGGTCTGGCGTGGGCAGCGTTCTCGGCCTCGGCCGGCCGCCTGACCGTCGGGGACGTGTCGATACTGGTGGCCGCGCTGGCATCGGTGGCATCGGCGCTGACCGTCATTACTAACAGCGCGGGCATCACATACCGGGCGCTCCTGATGTTCGCGTCCTACCGGCAAATTCTCGCGACAAGCCCCGACCTGCCAGTACCCGTGGAGCCGTTGCCAGCACCAGCGCTGCGCTCGGGCATCGAATTGGACGATGTCTGGTTCCGCTACGGACCCGGTCAGCCCTGGGTGCTTCGTGGCGTGAGCTGCTTCATCCCGCACGGCCAGGCGGTTGCCCTGGTGGGGCACAATGGCACGGGCAAGACCACCCTGGTCAAGCTGCTATGCCGGTTCTACGACCCCGATCGCGGCCGGATCCTGTGGGACGGCACCGACCTGCGCGATATAGATCCCGCCGACCTGCGCGATCGCATGAGCGTCGTGTTCCAGGACTACATGGCCTATGAGCTGAGCGCCGCGGACAACATCGGCGTCGGTGACCTGACCCTGGCTCGGGAGGACACCCGCCTGCATGCGGCAGCGGAACAGGCAGGCATCCACGACACGCTGGCGGGACTCCCCAGGGGATACCGGACCCTGCTCAGCCGGACGTACTTCGATCTGGCTGACAAGGACAACCCCCAGTCAGGAGTGCTTCTTTCAGGGGGCCAATGGCAGCGGCTCGCGCTGGCCCGGGCATTCCTGCGCGGCGGGCGAGACCTGATGATCATGGACGAGCCCAGCGCAGGCCTCGACGTGGACGCCGAACACGAGATCCATACCCGGCTGAGCGAAACCCGTCGAGGGCGCGCTACGGTGCTGATCTCCCACCGGCTGAACACCGTCCGGGACGCCGACCACATCATGGTGCTGTCCGAGGGCGTAATCAGCGAGCAGGGAGATCACGACGCGCTGATCGCAAGCGGCGGGATCTACGCGCGCCTGTTCTCGCTGCAAGCGCGCGGGTACGAATTGGACCTAGTTGCCGCGGGGAGCGGGAATGCCTGAACTGGTTCTCGCCGTGCTCGTCACGGCGGCCTATGTGTATTGCACATCGGCGGTCGCGAAGCTGCGAGGGCGGCAGTCCTACCGCTCGTTCCGTGCCGGGCTCGGCAGCACGGCGCTGGTGCCCGCACGGCTGCTTCCGGTCACGGCGGGGATCCTGGTCGGCTGCGAGGCCACGGTCGCGACAGGTCTGGCCGCCGCGGGCGTGCTGGCCGCAGTGGGTCTGGCCGGCGCCGCCACGGTCACCGCGCTGGCGCTCGGCGGTGCCGCGTTGCTGACCGGCGTGCTGGCCGTCGGGATCGCGGTCGTCATCCGGCGCGGTACTGCGGCACGGTGCGCCTGCTTCGGCGTGAAATCCGGGCGGGCACTGGGCGTGCCGCATCTGGCCCGTAACATCGGCTTGCTCGCCCTGGTGGCCGTCGGGCTGGCCGCCGACCATGCCACGCACGGGCGGCCGGTGCCAGCCGGGATCGCCGTGGCCGCCGTGGCCGGCGTTGTGACGGGCCTGCTCCTGACACGGTTCGATGAATTGGTCATGCTATTCACTCCAATCTCACGACAAGGCACCGGTTAATGCCTGGCCTCGTTGGCAGGCTCTCGGGGATGAGCGCCCTGGCGGCGCTGGCCACCGGCGTGTACCTGCTGCGACGGCGCACCGCGGTTGTCGCGGTCGTCGGCTCGAGCATGCTGCCGACGCTGGCCCCTGGTGACCGCGTGCTGGTCCGCCGCATCCGCATCGGCCAAGTGCGCACCGGTCAGATCGTGGTTATCGAGAAGCCTGGCGAGAGTGGCATCTGGGTTACTCCTCCGCTGACCAGGGCCACTGGGCAGCGCGAGTGGATGATCAAGAGGGTCGCCGCTGTACCCGGAGATCACCGCCCGGACGCGATGCCCGCGGATTCACCGGGACTGCTGATACCGGCTGGCAAACTCGTAGTCCTAGGCGACAATCCTGCTCGGAGCCTGGACTCTCGCCAGATCGGTTACATCCCGGCAGAACGTGTGCTTGGCGTCGTACTCCGCCCGCTCTATGGTGGTGCCCGTTAGGTGACTTCCTCGGTGGGCCGGGTGCGGCGTTCGGCTGTGGTTTTTCCTGATGTGCGCTGGGGCCCGGACGGTGACGGGGCAGAGCGAGAATCGACGCATACAGGCCGGTGAGGCGGCGCTGGTCGCCCAGCTGGATGCCAACCAGCAGGGCGCGGCCCGCAACACCCGCGGCGAGCGCCTCGAGCCCGACCTCTAACCAAGATGAACTCGTAGTGCATGGGTTACCAGGGTTCGATTATCAGGCCGGTGGCGGCCATCCGGACGTCCTAATCAGACGAACGTCTCGTCTTGCGCCGGTACATGTTGTGTTCCACGCTTGGTAAGACGAGACGGGTCCTGCTAGAAGGAGTCGCCGGTCTATGTCCGAGGTTATGGAGTTCGGCCTCCTGGGGCCGCTTGTGGTCCGCAGCGGCGGGACTGTTGTGCCGGTGCGGCGGGGCCATCCGCGGGCGTTGCTGGCGGTCTTGCTGCTGGAGGCCAACCGACTGGTGCCGATGGAGGCGATCCTCGAGGCACTATGGGGACCGGCACCGCCACGGTCGGCGCCGGTGGCTGTCCGCAGCTATGTCCGGTGGATTCGGCTGGCTCTAGGCGAGGCCGGGCGGGGGCGGGTCATCACCGAGCCGCATGGGTATCTGATCCGTGTCTCTGACAATGAGCTGGACCTGGCTCGGTTCGAGAGCTTGCTGGCGTCCGCGCGGGCGGCTGCGCGCAGCGGCTGCTGGCATGAAGCAGCCGAGCAGGCGCGGGAGGCGCTCTCGTGGTGGCGCGGCGAGCCGCTCGCGGACGTCGAGTCCGACGTGCTGGCGGCGCGGGAGGTGCCCCGGCTGACTGAGCAGCGCCTGCACGCGGCCGAAACCCGAATCGAAGCCGACCTGCACTTGGGCGGACACGCCGACGTGGTCGCGGAGCTGCAAAGGCTGACCACGGTCTATCCGTTGCGCGAGCACCTGCATTCGCTGCTGATGCTCGCTCTATACCGGTGCAGTCGGCAGGCCGATGCGCTGGCCGTCTACCAGCACGTGCGCGCGACGCTGGTCGATGAACTGGGCGCCGAGCCGGGCATCGAGCTGCAAAAGCTGCACCAGAAGATCCTGACCACCGACCCCACTCTGGAAGCCCCTCAGCCCAACGGCGCGACCGGCGTCCAGGCACCGGGTACGCCGCGGCAGCTGCCCGCTACGGTGGCGTACTTCACCGGCCGGGCCGGTGAGCTGGCGGCGCTGGCCCAGATGCTGGACGAGGCCAGGGACGCGCCGGAGACGGCGGTGATCTGCGCGATCAGCGGAACCGCCGGCGTGGGCAAGACCGCCTTGGCTATCCACTGGGCACGCGAAGTAGCTGGACGATATCCCGACGGACAGCTGTATGTGAACCTGCGCGGGTTCGATCCCACCGGCATCCCAGCCACGCAGGCGGAGGCCATCCGCGGGTTCCTAAACGCGCTGGGCGTGGCGCCGGAACGGATCCCGCCGGGCCTGGATGCCCAGACCAGCTTGTATCGGAGCCTGCTCGCGGATCGCCGGATGCTGGTCATGCTGGATAACGCCCGCAATGAACAGGACGTCCGTCCGCTGCTGCCTGCCAGCCCGGGATGCTTGGTGATCATCACCAGCCGTGGCCAGCTGGCCGGATTGGCCGCAAGCAACAGCGCCCACCTGATCACCCTCGACGTGCCCGCCGCTGCCGAGGCCAGGCAGATGCTTATCGCCCGGCTCGGCGCCGATCGCGCCGCCGCCGAGCCGGATGCGGTCACCGAGATCGCGGACCTGTGTGCTTGCCTGCCACTAGCGCTGGCCGTCGCCGCAGCCCGTGTCGCCGCCCGGCCCAGCCTTCGGCTCGCCGCGCTCGCGGCCGAGCTGCGTGATGCCGGCGGTCGGCTGGATGCGCTCGACGTGGGCGACCCAGCCGTCAGCGTGCGGACGGTGTTCTCCTGGTCAGTCGGCCACATTCACTCCGCCGCCGCGCGTATGTTCCGGCTGCTAGGCCTGCTCCCCAGCCCGGACATCACCGCTCCTGCCGCCGCCAGCTTCGCCGGGTGCGACCACGCCCAAGCCCACCATCTGCTCACCGGGCTCACCCGTGCCCACCTGCTCACCGAGCACATCCCCGGCCGGTACGCCTGCCACGATCTGCTCCGCGCATACGCCCACGAACAAGCCCACGCCACCGAAAGCGAGCGCGACCGCCAGGATGCGATTGGCCGGATACTCGACCACTACCTGCACACCGCTCGCACTGCCGCCGTCCTGCTCCGCCCGTCACGTGAGCCTATGACACTCGACCCGGCCCGGCCGGGCGTCGTGCCCGAACAGCCCGCCGATCACCAGCAGGCAGTGGCCTGGTTCGAGGCTGAGCGCCACGTGTTGCAAGCCGCCGTCACCCTCGCTGCCGAAGCCGGGTTCGATGTTCACGCCTGGCAGATCGCCTGGGCAATGGCAGATTTCCTCGACTGGCGCGGATACTGGAGCCAGCAGGACGGCATCCTGCGCCTCGCGGGCGCGGCCGCCGCACGCATGGGCGACGTGGCCGGGCAAGCCGAATCCCTCCGTCTCCTGGCCAAGATCCACGCCAGACTCGGCGAGTACGACCAAGGCCGCGCCGAGCTGGCGGAGTGCCTGCAGCTGTGCCAACAGCTCGGCGACCGGGCCGGCGAGGCTCGCGCCCACCAGTCCCTTGCCTGGGTAAGCGAGCGACAGGGCCGTCTTGACGCCGCGCTCGGCCATGCCGAGCAGGCCCTTAGCCTGTACCGGGTCCTCGGCCATACGGCGGGACAGGCACGGTCCCTTAACAACATCGGCTACTGCCAGGCCCAGCTCGGCAACTACGAGGAAGCCCGGTCATCTTGCTTGCAAGCTCTCAGCTCGTGGCGCGAGGTCGGCGACCGTAACAGTGAGGCGCCCGTCTGGGACAGCCTCGGCTACGCCGAGCACCACCTTGGCCACTTGACCCAGGCCGTCTCCTGCTACCAGCACGCCCTTGGCATCCTCAAGGAACTCGGCGACCGCTACTACGAAGCCGGGACACTTGTTCACCTCGGCGACACCTACCAGACCGCCGCAGAACTACGGCAGGCTCGAGATGCTTGGCAACAGGCCGCGGCCATCCTCGATGACTTGCAACACCCCGACGCCGTCCAGGTCCGTGCCAAACTCGCCACCCTGCCCAGCCACGACGAGCCGGCGATCTCAGGCGTAGAAATGACTGTGAAATAGCCGACTCTGCTCCGCGGTATGCCTGGCGGCGGTCAGGCCGTGCAGGGGAGGGAGGCTTTCAGGGGAAATTCCCTTTCAGCTCAGCTGCCCCGAAAGTAGCGTAGTCGCGCCGGTCGACGCGATCACGGCCAGGTACACAGCAAACTGTGTAACCATGAACGCGCGATAAGGTCCCCGCAGATGGGAACGGTCACCTCGCGAGAGTTGTTTCATGCTGAGGATCGTCACCGCTCCGGCGCTCGCCAGCATGACCGCCCCCGGCACAGCTAGCCACCACGACAGCCAGCCGGATACCACGATGAACACGATCGCCAGGCTTACCGCGCTGATAGAGACGACACGCCGTACCCTTGACTGCCCGTATATCACTGGCAGCGTGCGGCGACCGGCGGCAGCGTCGCCGGTGACGTCGCCTAGGTCTTTGGCTGGTGCACCTACTAGGCCCATCCACAGCCACATCCAGACTGCAACCACAAGCCAGCCAGCACCAGGCCATGTCCAGCCGTCGCCGGTATACGCGGTGAGCCCGCCATAGCACATCAGCGGTCCAAGTGACGCCGCGGCGACAGCTGATCCAATCGGCTGCCGCTTCAGGTAACACGGCGGACCCGAATAGAGGCAGCCGACTATCAGGTAGGCGGCAATCGCCGCCATCGACGGTATGCCGAGCGCAATACCGCCTATGAGCGCAGCAGCAGCGGCGCCTGCAGCGACACGCCGGGCGAGCCGCGGGTTTAGCACCCCACGAGCGATTGGTCGACCGGAACCATTGACCTGGTCCTCGTGAATGTCCATCACGCCATTGAATAGGTAGACCGCGAAAACAGCGAGCTCCCAGATGGGTGCACCCGCCAGGGTGCGCACCAGATGCCC
>Ga0207693_10003993_pt1 | contig 12536 bp, 8 predicted proteins | sample LARL81metaG_FD_184347 | JGI IMG/M metagenome (GOLD analysis project Ga0207693, IMG submission 184347) | Corn, switchgrass and miscanthus rhizosphere microbial communities from Kellogg Biological Station, Michigan, USA - LAR L8-1 metaG... | ecosystem: Host-associated > Plants > Roots >...
ATGGCAGGAGCGACTTATTTTCCTTTGGCGCGGTGCTTTACGAGATGGCTACCGGCACGCTTCCGTTCCGGGGTGGCAGTAGCGCGGAGATTTTTAAAGCGATCCTGGATGCGGCGCCCATTCCGGTGGCGCGACTCAATCCTGATGTGCCGGTTGAGCTCGAACGCACAATCCACAAAGCTCTTGAAAAGGACAGAAATCTTCGCTACCAAAGCGCTGCCGATCTGCGGACCGACCTGGCACGTACTAAACGCGACCTCGACTCCGGTCGGAGCAGCGGTTCCATTTCGTCGAGCTCAGTTACGCCTGCGAGTTCTTCAACGGTCGCAGCCGCGCAATCACCACCTAAGGTAAATAAGTACCTACTTGCCGGAGTTGCCGTAGTCGTTCTGTTTGCGGTTGCTGCCGCTGTGTACTTCTTCCGCGGAAAACCTGCCGGGAAAGTGGATTCGCTCGCTGTGTTGCCGTTCGTGAACTCCACCGCGGACGCAGGCAATGAATATCTCAGCGATGGTTTGACCGAAAGCCTGATCAGCAGCCTGTCACAACTGCCAAACCTGAAGGTGATGGCGCGCAGCACGGTGTTTCGTTACAAGGGAAAAGAAGACGATCCACAAAAAATCGGCCACGAGCTGCAAGTCAGCGCCGTCCTGATCGGCCGTATCACCCAGCACGGAGATCAACTGGGCGTGCAGGCTGATCTGGTAAACGCCGACGACGGGTCGGAACTCTGGGGATCGCACTATGACCGCAAGCTGGCGGACATCACTCAAGTGCAGAGCGATATTACTCACGACATCTCGTCGCGATTGCGAATTCATCTGAGCGGAAGTGAACAGCAACAGGTTGGCCGCGCCGGCACAAACAATCCGGAGGCCTATCGTCTGTATCTGGAAGGCCGCCAGCTCTGGTACGGGCGCACTCGCGAAGGGCTGAAGAAGAGCATCGATCTTTTTCAGCTGGCGATTGCGGCCGACCCTAACTATGCGTTGGCTTACACGGGCCTCGCTGACACTTATAACGTCGCGCCCAGCTACGACATCGGCATTACATCCAGGCAGGGCGTGCAGCTTGCCGATGAAGCCTCACGAAAGGCCGTTGAATTGGGCGATTCGCTTTCCGAGGCCCATACCGCCCGCGCCATGTCATTGGCAACTGCCGGAAAGCCGAAAGAGGCGGAGCCAGAGTTCCGGCGCGCCATTGACCAGAATCCAAATAATGCCACTGCGCACTACTTCTACGCATTCGGGTGCTTGATTCCGATGAATCGCATCGATCAGGCGCTCGATGAATTTCGCCTTGCCCTGTCGCTTGATCCGCTGTCGTTGATTACGAACACGAATTATGCTGTGGCACTGATGGAGGCGCATCGCTATCCCGAAGCGCTCGCACAATTCCAAAAGGTGATCTCGCAAGATCCGAATTTCGGTCCAGGACACTTTAAATTGTCGCAGTTCTACGCCACGACCGGACGTTTCGCGGATGCGGTTGACGAGGTGGGAAAAGCTAGGTTACTGGCGACCGCTTCAAGAGCGAAACCTCCTACGCTTGATGCCAAAGGCTATATCGAAAAGACCATGGAGATAACCGGAGCAGACCGTTCCGGCGCAATTGCCGTTGCATACGCCGCAGCTGGTGATCGCGATAAAGCGATCGAGTACCTGCAAAAAGGCTATTCAGATGGAGACGACATTCAGTTGTGGATCCGCTATCCCGTTTTTGACTCTATGCGCGCCGATCCGCGCTACGCCGAACTGATGCGGCGGCTGGGAGTGCCCGAGTAAGTGCGGGAACAGCAGATTCCTCACCGCTGAAGCGGTTCGGAATGACAAGGGTTCTAAGGTAGGGCAACCTGCAGACTCTGTCTCGCCAAAAGACTTTGAGAGCTTTACTTATCGCGCCAAATCGCGTTTGAGAAGGCCGACATCGAAATTATCACCCCGGACAAAGTAGGCATGACCACCGGTAGCGTTTGCGAGTTGCTTCATATCTTTGCCTGGCTTCTTGTGCTCGACTACGGACGGAGCAACCACCACTACAGGGATATGCAGGCTTTGCACAGTCGTAATAGCGTCCCGCAGAGATATCTGGCTTGCGTTGTCGTCCCCATCTGAAAAGACGAAGATAATTTTCCGTTTGTCAGAAGATTCCTGTTTGGAAAGCCATCTGGCAGCTTCGACAACGGCTTCGTAAAGTTTCGTCGCGTGGCGACCTTGATGAATCAGCTTGGCAACCAGTTCGTCTGGATCGGTTGAGTTTTCCACCTCCAGCCAGAACTCTTCGCTGAAATTGACCACACTGCCGAGGTCCGAGCCAGGGGTCACGACTTGCCTCAAGAACTGAGACGCCATACTCACCTGTTGTTCAATGCCTCCTGGCCACAGCGTTCTTCCGCTGGTGTCGTTCAAGAGAACGTACTGTAACGGTGTGGCGGTTGGCGCGGCCGTTTGCTGGGCATAGCCGGAGAGTGAAAGGCAAAGGACGATTGCGAGAAGTAAGAACTTCATGGGCGACGAGAGTACCGCGTGCATTTGGAGAAGGCAAGAGCTTGGGTTGCGAGCACGCGGAACGCACACGAGAATCGCGCGGTTCGCTCAGGGAAAAGCCGTGAGCAGAATCGTTGCACCTTGACAAAGGTTCCCTTTGGGCGCACTGTTGCAGGCGCTCTGGGGGGAGCCTCTTCCTGGCCTCTTTGTGTCCTAGGGGGCTATTCAGAATACTCATCCCTTTTTGTAACTGCTGGTAAGTCTCGTTAAGCGGCAGGCCCGATTTCAGACAGAAACATGAAGGTTGGAAAGGGGCACCTTGCGCCTTCAGCGTATTTGCATGGGTTGTCGCCCCACTCTTTTCCGCTTCTGAGGGCAGCGCAGAATTAATACGAACTCAGCACGAAGCACCAAACTCACTTAGGTGAAAGAGGAGAACATCATGAGGCAAAGGGAAAAGGTTTTTGCATTCTTTGTGTTGATGGCGATTGGGGCGGCGAGTCAGTCCGTTCAGGCAATGAATGTTAGCGTGAACTGCGACAAAAAAGGAACGATCACCAAGGCCTTGAAACTTTTGGCGAGTGCCAATCCGCTAGGGCCGAACAAGGTAACGGTTTCGGGCGGTTGCAACGAAAATCTTGTGATTCAAAGTATGGATCGCCTGACCCTGACTACCGCGAATGGAGCTTCCATCACCGACAGCTCCGGCGGGAGCTTAGCGGTTGTGGATATTGAGGACTCGCACAGCGTGACTTTACGGGGATTCACTATCAACGGCGGGAGCGGCGGAGTCTTATGTAATACCACAAGTGTCTGCTACCTGACTGGCAACACGATTCAGGATGGTGGAGGGACGGGTGTAGGGGTGTTCGGTGATTCCCATGCCGTTCTAGAAAGCAATGTGATCCAGAATAATGGGGGCCGCGGTGCAAGCGTGAACGATCGGTCGCGAATGGTCAGCAGCAATGATGTCTTCCAAGGCAATGGGGCCCAAGGAGTAGCCGTAATTTCCGGGGCTTACTTTGCAACTTTCAATTCCAGCTTTCTCAACAACGTGGTTGGCGTTGAGGCGTTCCTGAACTCCACGCTGCGACTCAACGGCGGTACGATCAGTGGAAACGTTTGCGCATCGCCAGCGCCCTTCTGCGGGTATGGCGTGGTACTCCTGGGCGGTGCACAATCGTCGTTTGCCAACATGACAATAAACGCGAATGGCGCGAGCGGCATACATCTGGAAGACGGTTCTTTCGCGGTTTTCTTCGGGACTACCGTAACGGGAAACTTGAGTGGAACGGACGTAGAGTGCGCTCCGCAATTCCCGATTACTCGCTTTGTCGCAGGTACAGGCGGTATTACAAATTGCGTTGAGCCTGCCGCCGCCGCACTACGACCAAGCCTGAAATGATTCCCACTTCCACCCTTTCGCCGACACCGGGGCGAAAGGGTGGTAACCGGCGTTTCAGCGCAGCAACTCGTCAACGATGGCGTCGACGTGAATCATAGTGGTGTCGAGGAAGTCGATGGCAGTTGAGCCGGAATTGCGCAACAGCAGCGGGAGCTCGGTGCCTGCGAGGACGATGGCTTGAACACCGTCTTCGGCTTTCATGCGGTGGGCAATGCGCATGATCTCTGTTTTCGTCTGCGGCAGGAATTGATTGTTCAGCAGTTCACCGATGTACTTCTTGTGGATGTATTCACGCTCTGACTCATTAGGCACGACCAGCTCGATCCCGGCGCGCTGGAACTCCTGTGGATAGAATCTGGCTCGCATAGTGAACCCGGTTCCAAACAGGCCAACATTTTTGAGGCCGAGCGTCTTCGCGTGATTTGAAGTGGCTCGGACGATACTCAGAAGGGGAATTGCTGAGCGGCGCTGGACTTCGTCGAAAACCAGGTGCGGAGTGTTGGCGGCGATAAAACCAAAATCTGCGCCTGCGCGCACCAGCGCGTCCACTCCGGCGGCAAGATACTTCGTCAAATCGTCTAACTGTCCGCGGTCGAGCATGGCGATGCCTTTATCGACATCGAGGCTGTTGATGATCACGTGCGGATATTCCTGATCACTCGTCCGAGCGCGATAACCCGCAATGATCGCGCGGTAGTAATCGATAGTGGATTCAGGGCCGAGCCCACCGATCATGCCTGCGGTGCGCATGTTATGGGGAAGAGATGCGCGGCGGGCGGTGGGGGATTCGGACGGAATCGTTACAGTTCAATGCGCATCTCGTTGGTTCCTGCGAAGCCGAGCGATTCGTATAGGCGACGCCCCTCGGTGCCAGCATGCAGGATAATTACGTCAACCCCATTAGACCGGCACCACTGCATTGCGGTCTTCACCAGTTCGCCAGCCAATCCTCGCCGGCGAAACGCGGCGACTGTATAAACGTTCAAGATATTTCCTCTCGGTCCGCTGCCGATCATATGAGGTGGCCAGTCCATGAGCCATAGACCTGCACCGGCCACTATGGCCTGGTCAGGCGTTGTCGCCAGCCACGCCAGATACTCTCCGCGGCCCATCCTGGAAAGCAGCCAGGGATGGCACTTGGCTGCCATCACGTCCAGGGCGGCTTTGTCTTGATGGCCCATGTCAGCGAACATCGCACGCCGATGGGCTACCAGCGTATCGATATCGCCGGTGGAAGCACGGCGTAGCGTAAATCCTTCAGGCAAGCTCATGGGATTCTCGATTCAGTTCCCGATTGAAATGGGTGTGGTCCATTATCGCGCGCTTCATTGGACTACAGTGTGAGCCGTTCGGTGAATGTTCTGTGCTAATGTCGGTTGAACGCACTAGTAGAATCCAGCGATTTTTCGCCGCATGAGCCGATTTTTCTGGCCTCGGACAAGCGTCAAATGTGGAGCCCATAAGCTATGGCAAACAGGTTTCTTTCTTTCCTCCTCCAAAAACTGTGCCCTCACCGCTTCTCCTGGCCCCACAGCTCTCATGGACAGGACTATCAGGTATGCGTGATTTGTGGGGCGGCTTACGAATACGACTGCGTAGCCATGCGGCGTGTCCGGAGGCTGGCCGAGCCTTTGGCCAGTCACGCAGATTACAAGAGCTGAGGTTACAAGAGAACCTTCATACCCGATTATTCCAAATTCCACCGTTGAGCCGCGAGCGATGGGGCAGCCCGCTTCCACAATCATGCCCGAAATCCGTCCCTAATGAGCATAAGTCTCAAAAACCTGCCCAAGCAGAGCTTGGACGAGGCACCCTATGGGGTTAGTATGGGCACCGGGCGATTCGATAAAACAGAGAGGCATTCACGTCTTGCCACCAGGGATAAAGCTCAGCGTTCCATTTTCACCGAGAAGAAACATGGCATCGGATCCGGAACAGGCAGAATCGCTTGCGGCCCGCAGCCCTCAGAGGTCATGGGGGCCGATGCTAACAGTGAAATGGCAGTCTGAACTTGAAAGGCTGCTCCGAGACAACACCGGAGAGAACGGGCGACTGTCGAAAACAATAGTGAAATACCCGAACTTTAGTGTCGTGTTGATGGTCATGAAATCTAAAGCGACATTTCCGGAACACCGGTCGGCGGGAAGAATTTCCGTTCAAGTGCTTAAAGGTCATATTCAGATGCACGTCTTGGGAAATCTAGTGGATCTCCCCGCCGGACACTTGGTGGCCCTTGACCGCGAAGTGCTCCACGATGTAGAAGCGTTGGACGATAGCGCTTTTATGTTAACCATTGTCCTCGAGTGAAGCAGGCGAGGAACTGTGAATATTGATATTTCGCATGAGAACTGTCACAAGCGGTGCGATGGGAGAAGAGCGAAATGATTGGCCAGGAAAAACGCACGTTGCTAATTTCGAATGGATGGATGCAAGCCATCGTCATCGTATTCCTGTGTGGTTTTCTAATCCTGGGAATGCTTGCCTATCGCACATATACGGACGCGCCGCCGATTCCTGCGCAGGTCGTTGGCCCCGGCGGGCAAGTACTCTTCACGGCAGAAGACATCAGTAGCGGTCAGGAAGTTTTCTTGCGAAACGGATTGATGGAGTACGGCTCCATCTTTGGCCATGGCGCTTATCTCGGACCAGATTTCACCGCCGACTACCTCCACCGCGCCGCCCTCATCGCTACTGATTACTACGGTGGCGCACCCTCAGAAGGGGCCAAACAACAGACGATTACCGATTTCAAAACGAACCGTTACTCTGCCACCACCGGGGTCCTCGAATATTCGGCGGCACAGGCAAAGGCTTTTGAAGATCTTGATCGCTACTATGCCGATTTCTTTGGAACGCCCACAACGAGATTCGGATTGCGACCATCCGCCATCACCGATCCTCACCAGATCCGGCAGATCACCGCTTTTTTTAGCTGGTCGGCATGGGCGGGTTCAACCCTGCGCCCGAGTCTCGATTACTCCTACACCAACAACTGGCCGCCCGAACCGCTGGTGGGAAATCGCCCCACCGCGGATGCCGTTGTGTGGAGCGTTCTGTCTCTGATCGCCTTGCTGGGTGGAGTCGGACTTTTGCTGGCGGCATTCGGTCGCTGGAATTTTCTGGGCTGGCACGGCCGGGAAGATCAGCGCGTCTCATTCCGTCCACCCGACAAAGTGGCGTTAACCCCTGCCCAAAGATCTTGCGGCTGGTTCTTTCTGGTTATGGCGTTGTTGTTTGTTCTGCAAGCGCTCTTGGGAGGCGCCACGCAGCACTATCGCGCCGAGATTGGTGGCTTCTTTGGCTTCGACCTGGGCCGCGTTCTTCCTTTTAACATCGCTCGGACGTGGCATTTGCAACTCGCCATTTTTTGGGTCTCCACATCGTTTCTCGCCGCAGGAATTTTCCTGGCGCCCATGATTACGGGAAGCGAGCCGCGCCGCCAAAACTGGCTTTCTTATGCCCTGCTCACCGCGCTGGCGATTGTTGTTTTCGGGAGCCTAGCCGGAGAATATGCGGGGATTAGTGGCTGGATTCACCGTGGGTGGTCATGGTTCGGCGCGCAAGGTTTCGAATACCTGGATCTGGGACGTTTTTGGCAAATTCTTCTGATCATCGGCCTCGTCTTCTGGGTGATTATTTTGTTTCGGGGTCTGCGAGGCCGCTTGGGTTCAGAACACGTAGGCAATATGCCGTGGCTGTTCTTCTTTTCTGCGCTTTCGATTCCCGCATTCTACGCCGTGGGTTTGCTGGCGCGAACCAACGCGCATTTCACCACCACCGATTTCTGGCGTTTCTGGGTCGTACATTTGTGGGTAGAAGATTTCCTCGAGCTCTTCACCACCATCATGGTCGCGTACATTTTTGTGCTTCTCGGCGTCGTCCATGAACGCGTCGCCCTGAAGGTCATTTATTTGGATATTCTCCTCTACTCCGCAGGCGGTGTCGTGGGGACGATGCACCACGTTTACTTCTCTGGAGAACCTTCGATTCACATGGCGCTGGGCGCTTTCTTTTCCGCTGCAGAGGTCATCCCGTTGACCTTCCTTACTCTGGAGGCTTGGAGCTTTCTGCAACTCGGCGCCGAACAAGGAGCGGATTCGCGCACGAAGTTCCCTCATTTCTGGGCAGTCATGTTTCTTGCCGCCGTTGGTTTCTGGAATTTTCTCGGCGCTGGAATATTTGGTTTCCTGATCAACCTACCGATCGTTTCCTACTACGAGATAGGGACCGCACTCACGGCCAACCATGGACACGCCGCAATGATGGGCGTCTATGGAATGCTGGCTGTGGGGTTGGCGTTGTTTTGCCTACGTTATATGGTCCCTGAGAATCGCTGGAGTGACCGTGCCGCCAGGATCAGTTTCTGGTCGCTGAATCTTGGACTGGCGTGGATGGTCTTTGCGACCTTGTTCCCTTTGGGGGTCCTGCAGCTTTACCATTCGGTGAGCGTCGGATATTTTGACGCGCGGTCTTTGAAATTTCTCTCTAACCACACCAACACCATGCTGGAGTGGTTGCGATTGCCAGGTGATGCACTCTTCATCCTTGGCGGAACTTTGCCGGTACTGTACCTTTGCTGGCTGGGGGTTCGTTACATGAAAGTACAAACCGGCCTTGGAACTCCCAGCGGAGTGCTGTTCACGGAAATTGTGGACGTAAAAAGATCTGATGCATGATTTCCGGCATGCATATTGAGGTCGTCCTTGCTGCCGTATATGCGGTCTTCCTGGCGGCGGTAGCCTTCGGATTGGAGCTGCTGGCGCGCCATTCGCATCAGCGTTCCAAGCGCTACCGGAACTCCGGCTTCACGTACTTCCGGGACGCAGATGCCTGGGAGTGCCCCGCTGGCCAGCAGTTACTGCGTCACCAAACCGACTTCCAGCGCCGCATTGTTCATTACCGGGCGCCCGCCGACGCATGTAACAAGTGCCCGCTCAAGAACAACTGCACCGATTCCAACGAAGGCCGCATTCTGAAAAGTCACCTGGACTCATGGATCGAATCGGAACTCCGCCGTTTTCACCGAGGGATTTCTCTCGCCCTGCTGCTACTAGCCACGATTATCCTCCTGGCCGAGGTAATACGACATTCTGCGCGCTATGATTTGCTGGTCGTCACCAGCCTCCTGCTCCCGATAAGCCTGGTTGAAACAAAGCTGCTTGCTTCGTTCTTCTCGCACAAGACAGACTCTTGAGTTCTTTGCCAGGTTGGTGGTTCCCGCCCTTCGCAAAGAAGGCGAAGGAGGGTGCACACTCGGTGTCGGTAACGCCAACGAGATCAAAAACCTGGGCACCCGCCCTTTGTTCCGAAAGAGGGGATCAGGTCACGGGGGAAAGCTGCTCTTCACTGTTTCGTTTGCAACCACACGTCGTAAGTCATCCTGCCATCGCTTGAATGCTGGTGTTGATCACAGCAAGACTCACCTTTTGCGTTGATCGGATGAGTCTCTGCATCGGGATTGAGTACCGCAGAGAACCTAAAGTCATTTTTGGAACCATCCGTGTACTCAGTAAAGCCGGTATACACGAGAGAGATCGAGTTTATGCCAAATTCATCCAACGGATGCAGTTCACCGGGACGTGAAGTGCAAGGCACAGTGGGTGTCAGATAGCAGTGATCGTCAATCCAGAGTTTCAGTTTCGTCCATATTTGATCCCGCTTGTCGATGATGAGATTCCCGTCACCGCCTTGCGCCGGTTGATCGAACCACGCCAAAGCGAGAAATCCATTGGGACTTGCTGTTTTGTGCGGTGCCCAATCTGCGTCTGCGTGGGGAGTGAAATGTCCGAACAACTCTTTCCCGCTGTCGATGACGCCATCGCCGTCTGCGTCATAAACCAGCCACGCATTGCCTGATCCGTGTTGCGGCCACGAATAGCATGCGGGTGTTCCCGACAGATTGAACGTGACACATGCGGCTTGCGGATCGGTCAAGTGGAAGCCAGTGTGGTTTGTGTCCACGATAATCGGGGAACTGCCTGTAGGCTGACAGGATGTGCTCCAAGTACAGAATGAGGAATTGTAGACCCATGAGCAGCCTGCCCCCGGATCCGGGTATGGCGGCGGTGTGTAGGTGCAACTTGAAGAAACACTTTTCGCGGGACATTGATTCTTATAATAGTGTGAGTTGGTCCAAATTGGTGTGGGCGAATTGCCGAATGTGACTGTAAATCCCGCTCCATTACCGGAGCCGCTAATACCGATTTGCACGGCACACGTGGAAGTCAAACAATTTGCAAATGCGGCCGCTCCTTCTGCATCTGCAGTGGCCGCACCGGTTGCAGTCGTGGTGCCGTTTTTGTCGGCTGTGGTCCCGACGTGCTCATAAATGAGACTTATTAACGATCCAGATTCGTTGTCAAACCCGTTTGAATCAGCAGAGGCTTGGGTCTGGCATGTACCGCTGTTGCCTCCGTACAAGCAAGTACCGTCGTAATCTTGTGTGTAGTTGTGATTGCCTGTGATGTGACCACTGGTGTTGGAGCCGGTAAACACAAACGGGCCTGTCTCAAAGTTAAGGTTGCCGCAGGCAGTCGCCTGCGACCAACCGAAGCTGGTTCCGAGAATTAAGAGCAGCAACATGCAACACGAAGGCACTCGTGATGATTCTGAAAAAAACATCAGTGCTACATCCTCCTCTGTGTCAAATCAACCCCGGTACGAAATGGCGTGAGTACAATAAGTCGTTTTTAGAAGCATGAGCAAAAATCGGATTCTTGTTACGAAAACGGAACATGATTAATTACCTGATCTCTCGGATGTCCGAGGCGAGTGGCCCAACCCCTTTTCGATTTCGTTGTTTGGACTACCGCTCGCGAGGCGTGCCCCATCCTTCCCCGATTTTGGGGAGGGTGGGAACCACAATCCCAGGGTTCAGGTCTGTGCGCGTCGAGGCTGTTGGTGGTTGCGCCGGATCGGGGCGTTTGTCATGCCAACGATTTGGCGCGAGTGAACCTCGCCGTAAGCGAAACTCGAAGGGTCGTGCCCTTCCCGGTTCCGTAATTTTAAGAGTCTGTGATCAATCCCGCCCTTCGCCAAAATCGGCCGACACTGTGGGCCAACCTGCAACCGCAGCCTCAGGGTGGGGGTTCTGAAGAGAATCAATCTGATTCCAAGCGGCTGACTTTAGTGAAAGCCTTCGACCAGCATGAGGTCTCCTTCCATGCGGTCGGCGGTGGCGAACATCAAAGTGTGGCCGTCAGCGGACAGGCTCGGCCCGGATCCCCAATCGGTCAGCCGACCAGAAATATCGGAGACATGCGAGATTTTGCCAGTACTCAAGTTCAGGAGATTAAGGGTGGCAGGCGCCTTACTGCCGTTCAGAAAGTAAATGCCATTAGGCGCCGTAGTCCAGCGGTCGATAAACCATAATCCCGGCGTTTGCCCGATCTCGTTATATTCCTGTTCATCGCCCCCATTGACTGATACCGACCTCAGGTGAAAATTGCTTTCGTAAAAAACTCGGCTTCCGTCAAACGATTCCTGTGGCACATCTGCCTGATCTGCGGTCAGCTGGATGGCAGCGCCGCCTTCGGCTGGTACTTTCCAAATTCCCTTTTTGTTCTCGATGACAGAGAAATAAATCCAGCGTCCGTTATGCGACCAGAATGGCATGGAAGCGTTCGGCGTGTCCGTGGGCAGGCGCCGCGCTGGGCCTCCATCCGCGTCCACCACATACAGCTCCACACGACCACTCGCACGCGAGTCGAAGGCAATGCGGCGGCTGTCTGGCGACCAGCGCGGAGTCCCGGTGGTCGGCCCGCCGAAAGAGGTCAACTGAATAAGATTCGAGCCGTCGCTGTCGGCGACCCATATCTCAGGATTACCGGAGCGCGCGGATAAAAACGCGATACGCTTGCCATCAGGAGAAATACGTGGTTCTTCCTGACCGCGGCTAGAGGAAATCACTTTGACCGGCGCGTTTTTTGCTTTGTCCGGCGTGCTGAGATCGAGGCGCCAGATGTTCAGTTGATTTCGCCACGAGTTCTGTTGGGCATAAGCCAGGCGAGCGCCCACTCGCGCTACAGTTGGCGCGGTGGCATTCTGCCCGAATTGTAGTTTCTGTGGGAGTCCGCCGATCACGGCAACTCGCCACAAGAACCTGTTGAAGCTGTACACAATAGACTTGCCATCCGAGGTCCAGGTCAGGCCTGCAAACTCTCCGTCGAGACGTTGGAACTTTCGGACGACAACGCCCTGCACGGATTGGATATAAATTCCGCCGACATCAAGGTCATCGGCACAATATGAGGCGATCTGATCGCCGGCAGGAGAAAATGCCGGCCCCAAAGCGTAGATGCAGGATGACGGGTAAGCCAGTATCCGGCGCTCGAGTGTCTCAATATTGAGCAAGAAGATTCGAGTTCCAGCCGGTACGGCCGAACTCCTAGAATTGTCGAGACTCGGGAAAGCCAGCCACTTACTGTCGGGCGACCAACTCAAAAACGGATCGTCGTAGACGTCGCCTGGCACATCACTCAGTTTGCGTTCCGGTCCACCCAAAGCCGGGACCAGGTACAGCCCGGAGTAGTCAGCACCGACTCGTATGTAGGCGATATATCGTCCGTCCGGCGACCACGCGGGAGCAAGAGCGGTGCGGGCATGAGTGGTGGTCAAGCGAACCGCCTTTTCACTCCCGACCTGTT
>Ga0207693_10003998_pt1 | contig 12535 bp, 9 predicted proteins | sample LARL81metaG_FD_184347 | JGI IMG/M metagenome (GOLD analysis project Ga0207693, IMG submission 184347) | Corn, switchgrass and miscanthus rhizosphere microbial communities from Kellogg Biological Station, Michigan, USA - LAR L8-1 metaG... | ecosystem: Host-associated > Plants > Roots >...
ACGCCCAGGCAGCTTTACCTCCACTTCTACGCCCTCCAGCAGCAAAATGAGCGCAACCTCGCCGTCTGCCTTATCTTGTGGCGGACGCTCGGCCGGGCGCTCGAGCCGTTTGGCCACACTCTCGATCGGACCGTCGCTGCGCAGGAATATGCGCAGCCTCTTCGAGAACCTGGCGGCAGCCTGATCGAGCGGCTCAACCAATTGGATCCGAGCGCGCACATCGTCGCCCTGCAATTCGGCCGATAAGCTCAGCAACACCGGCGTTCCCGGCTCGAGCACATCGCGGAACTGTTGCAGGCCTTCGGAAAAGACCACGACCTCGTAGTGGCCGGTAGGGTCCGAAAGCCCGATGATTCCCATCTTGCCGCCGTTGCGTGTTCTCTTCTCCATGCGCGTGAGCACGATCGCAGCCACGCGGCCCGTGCTCGCGCCACCTCGCACACTGCGCGAGAATTCCGCCCAGAACTGCAATTGCATCTGCTTGATCGCGGCCGTGTAATCGTCAAGCGGGTGGCCGGTGAGAAAAAACCCTATGGCTTCGAACTCTTTCTGCAGGCGTTCCGCGGGAAGCCAAGCCTCCATATTCGGCAACTGGATGGCACGGCTTCTCGCCGAGCCGCCGAATGAAAACTCAAGAGCGCCGCTGGTTTGGACCTCGTGCTGCCGCTGGGCGACGGCGAGCATTACGTCGGCTCCCGCAAATACCTGAGCGCGGTTTCCTTCCAACGCATCGAACGCTCCGGCAGCGGCCAAACTCTCAAGCACCCGCTTGTTGACCGAACGCGGATTGATGCGGCTCGCGAAATCCGCAAGATCACGGAATGGCTGGTTGCCCCGCGCCTCGATGACCGCTTCCACTGCCTGGCGTCCCACGCCTTTGAGGGCGGCGAGGGCGTAATGAATCGTGTTGCCCTGCACCTCGAACACGATACCGGAATAGTTGATCGAAGGGGGCTCGACTTTGACGCCGAGGCGCTCGGCCTCGGCCTTGAACTCCGAAAGCTTGTCGGTGTTGCCCATATCCAGCGTCATCGAGGCGGCCAAGAACTCGACCGGATAGTTCGCCTTCATGTAGGCCGTCTGATACGCCACCAGCGCATAGGCTGCGGCGTGGCTCTTGTTGAACCCGTAATCGGCAAAGCGCTCGAGCAGCTCAAAGATCGCCTCGGCCTGCCCTTGATCGATACCGCGTTCGACACAACCGGAGACGAAGCGAGTGCGCTGCTTCTGCATCTCGCTGCGGATCTTTTTTCCCATGGCGCGCCGTAGCAGGTCGGCTTCGCCAAGCGAGTAACCTGCGAGCAGTTGTGCCGCCTGCATCACTTGTTCCTGATAGACGATGACCCCGAAGGTCTCTCGCAGCACAGGCTCGAGCTTAGGATGGATATAATCGGCCACCTCGCGGCCGTGCTTGCGAGCGCAGTAACTGGGAATATTCGCCATGGGCCCCGGTCTGTAGAGCGCAACCAGTGCAATGATGTCCTCGAAACGGTCGGGTCGCATGTCGAGCAACGCCCGGCGCATGCCCTGACTTTCCAGCTGGAAGATGCCCACCGCTTCAGCGCGCGCCAGCGCGGTGTATGTTTGTTGATCCTCCAGCGAGATCATTGCCAAGTCGATTTCGACCCCGCGCTTGCGCAGGAGCGCCACCGCCGTTTGCAGCACCGTGAGGGTCTTTAGTCCAAGGAAGTCGAATTTTACCAGGCCGGCCTGCTCGACCCATTTCATGTTAAACTGGGTGACAGGCATCAGCGATTTCGGGTCCCGATAGAGCGGCACCAATTCGGTCAGCGGACGCTCCCCGATCACAATACCTGCGGCATGCGTCGAGGCATGGCGATGCAGGCCTTCGAGCTTTTGCGCGATGTCGAAGGCGCGCCTTACCACCGGATCCGCGTCACGGGCCGCCTGCAGACGAGGCTCATCGTCGATGGCGCGCGCGAGCGTGACGGGGTTGAGGGGATTCTGCGGGACCAGCTTGCAGAGCTTGTCCACTTGGCCATAGGGCATCTGGAGCACGCGACCCACGTCGCGCAGCACCCCGCGTGCCTGCAGCGTCCCAAAGGTTATGATCTGTGCCACACGCTCGCGGCCGTAGCGTTCCTGGACATAGCTAATGACCTCATCGCGCCGATCCTGACAAAAATCGATGTCGAAATCGGGCATCGACACGCGTTCTGGATTCAAGAAGCGCTCGAACAACAGCCCGAAGCGAATGGGATCAAGGTCCGTAATCGTGAGAGCGTAGGACACAAGCGAGCCCGCACCCGAGCCGCGGCCCGGCCCTACCGGAATCCCGCGCGTCTTCGCCCACTGGATGAAATCGGAGACGATAAGGAAGTATCCAGGATATTTCATCGCTTCGATGACGCCGAGCTCGAACGACAATCGTTGGTAATAATCCTCTGCCGTGCTCCCGGGTGCTGTTCCATGCGCGGCGAGCCGTCGCGCCAGACCAACGTGCGCGCGCTCGCGCAATGCGTGAGCTTCATCGACAGCACGATTGTCTTCGCCGACGGAGAAGCGGGGCAGGATCGGCGTGCGCACGCGCGGGCGGAAGGCACAGCGTCGCGCGATCTCGACGGTCGAAGCCGCCGCCTCGGGCAGATCGGCAAACAGCGCCGTCATTTCTGCCCGGCTCTTGAAGCGATGCTCGGCCGTAAGATGACGCCGATCGCTGTCCATCAGCAGCCGGCCTTCGGCGATGCAGATGAGAGCGTCATGCGCCTCGTAATCATCGCGCCCGGCAAAGAAAGGCTCGTTGCTGGCCACGAGGGGTATGCCGCAAGCATAGGCAAGCTCGACGAGCGCAGGCTCGGTCGCGCGTTCGGCGGGAGTGCCATGGCGCTGGAGCTCGATGTAGAAGCGATCGCCGAACAGACGCGCCAAGCTCTTGCATCGCTCCTCTGCGAGCGCAGCCTGGCCTGCGAGGAGTGTCCTATCCAACGGACCATTCGGCCCGCCGCTCAGCGCTATGAGGCCCTCTGTCTCGCCTGCCAGCCATGCAAGCTTGAGATGCGGCTGCTGGCCCGGGGCAGTGTCCAGAAACGCGCGCGAATTAAGCCGCAACAGACTGCGGTAGCCCGTTTCGCGGGCGGCCAAGAGAACAATCCGCGGCACGAAGCGAGCGGCTCCGTTGCCGCCGTTCCTCGTCCCATTCTCCTGGTCGGCAAAATCGATGCCGACTGCAAAGCCCACGATCGGCTGGATGCCCGCACTGGCCATTTTCTCGGAGAATTCCAGCGCGCCGAACAGATTATCGGTGTCGGTCAGTGCCAGGGCGGGCTGCTGATCGGATTTGGCGAGCTCGGCGAGCCGCGCAATGGTGAGGGCGCCTTCGAGCAGGGAATAAGACGAATGCACATGCAGGTGGACGAAGCCGGGCATTCGAGCCTCGCGATTCGCAGTCGGGCTCGCGACTGTGTGAGCCTCAACCGACGCTGTCTACCGCGAACGTCGGATTAGCCGCTTCCTCTCCGGTTATCCCCAAGCTCAATGCAAGTCACCGCTTCAAAGCACGGCAATGACTTGCACCCAAATGGCAATCATGCCGATGAACAGCGCAAGTGACGCAAGCGCCGCAGCTTCTTCGACTACTGCACGAAACATGGGGAGCCCTCCGTATCTGAACAGAGAGGGAACTTAGTTCGCTTTTTGTTCACTGTCAAGCGCAATGTTCGGCCCTACATTGAGGAGCCCTCGGCAGCGTATGCAGCCATGGCGAGCGAGCATTTGGCGCCACTCACCGTCCTTCCGAGACGCATTACTTTTTACGTGCAAGCTCGATTTATGTATTTTTCCGGTTGTGTTGTTCATGTTGAATCGTTGTGACCATTATGTTTTTCCCATTGGCTTCGTTTTGGTGTTTTGGTGAAATCTTGAAAATGGTTGAAGGGCGCCACCAAAACACCCGCAGGTTGGCTCTCAGCGCCTACAAGTTGGGCTCGGGTTCGTTCGGCCAAGAAGGATGAGGTTCCGAACCGTTGCTCGGGTTCGCTCCGCCGAAGCAGGAAAATGGTTCTGGGTTCGTTCGGCGGCTGGCCGCAAGAAGCCAAAGCGGAGCTGATCTGCATAGTTCATGTTATGTTCTTAGCGCTTGGCGTAGGCGGCGTCAATGAGCGTGCGCTTCCGAGATCGCTCCCAAGGACAGCTGCTGTCTATTCAAGCTCCACGACCAAACCGTCTCGAATGGTCACGCGACGGTGCATGCGGGCAGCGATGTCCATGTTATGGGTGGCGACCAGCACGGCCAGTCCTGATGCTTCCACGAGCTCGGTCAGGCCGGAGAAGACCTGGTCGGACGTCTTCGGGTCGAGATTGCCCGTTGGCTCGTCAGCAAGCAGAATTCGCGGGGCATTGGCGACCGCGCGCGCGATCGCGACCCGCTGCTGCTCGCCGCCGGAGAGTTCCGCCGGCCGGTGGGTGAGCCGTTGCTTGAGGCCGAGATAGGCGAGCAGGTCGGTCGCACGCTTGGTCGCTTCCGGCTGCGACAGGCCCCGCACCATCTGCGGTATGACGACATTCTCAAGGGCCGAGAATTCCATCAGCAGATGATGGAACTGATAAACGAAACCTATCTCGCTCCGGCGGATTCGGGTGCGCTCCGCGTCCGAAAGGCCCGACGTGGCCACCTCGTCGACGAAGACCTCGCCGGCATCCGGGTGCTCCAGCAGCCCGGCAATGTGCAGCAGCGTCGACTTGCCTGCGCCCGAGGGCGCAACCAGCGCGACGGACTGGCCTGGCCAGATCGCAACCTCTGCGCCCTTGAGAATATGCAGGGTGGTGCTGCCCTGCCGGTAATGTCGGTCGACGCCTTGGAGAAACAGGATGGGCGGTTGCTTGGGCGCATTCGCGGCGACCGCTGCCCTCGCCTCCCGCTCGATGGTGCGCTCATTCATATCGCAGCGCCTCGACCGGATCGAGGCGCGCCGCCCGCCAGGCCGGATAGAGGGTAGCCAACAGAGATAATGCGAGCGCCATGATCACCACCGCCGTGGTCTCACCGGCATCAACGTCGGCGGGCAACTTGGAGAGGAAGTAGAGCTCCGGCGAAAACAATTCAGTGTTGGTCAGCCAGGATATGAACCGCCGGATGGATTCGATGTTCAGGCATATCAGCAGCGCGAGCAGAAAGCCGACCAACGTGCCCACCACCCCAACCGAGGCACCCGTCATCATGAACACCCGCATGATCGCCCCTTGCGTGACCCCCATCGTGCGCAGGATGCCTATGTCTCGCCCCTTGTCCTTCACCAGCATAATGAGCCCGGAAGTGATGTTGAATGCCGCGACGATCACGATGATAGTCAGGATCAGGAACATCACATTGCGCTCGACCTGCAACGCATTGAAGAAGGTCGCGTTGCGCTGGCGCCAGTCGACCATGAAGATCGGACGATTCGCGGCGTCGGCTATCAGCTTGCGGTACCGGTCGATCCGATCGGGATTTTCGGTATAGACCTCGATCGCGGTGACATCTCCGGCACGGTTGAAATAGGCTTGCGCCTCCGGCAGCGGCATGAACACGAACGCGGCATCGTATTCCGACATGCCGACTTCGAACACTGCTGCGACCTTGTAGGACTTGATGCGCGGGGTCGTGCCCATCGGGGTGACGGCGCCGCGCGGGGCAACCAGAGTGACGCTGTCTCCGGCGTGCAGAGAGAGCTGATCGGCGAGTCGGCGCCCGATCGCAACCCCCTGCCCTTCGTCAAAACCCTCGAGCGTTCCTTGCCGGATGTTGTTGGCGATGGATGGGAGCTTGACGAGATCCGCGGCGCGCACGCCGCGCAAGAGCACGCCGGCGGCGCTGAACGGCGAAGATGCAAGTGCCTGCCCTTCCACGATCGGCGCGGCAAGCTTGATGCCTTCGACCTGCCCGACGCGATCGGCCACCTCGCTCCAGTCCGTAAGCGGGGACTCGAGGGGTTGAATCAAAAGATGCCCGTTAAGGCCGAGTATCTTGTCGAGCAGCTCCTTGCGAAATCCGTTCATCACCGCCATCACGATGATGAGCGTCGCAACGCCGAGCATGATGCCAAGAAAAGAGAATCCCGCATTGACCGAGATGAATCCTTCCTGCCGGCGTGCGCGCAGATACCGCAGCGACAGCAGCCATTCGAATGGAGCAAAGGGATGCGTGCCGCTCGGCTCGCTCATTGGATCAGTTCCCCGGGCTGTGACAGCGCGAACTTGGAGGGCCTTCGTATGGCGCGATTCTGGCCGTTTCACGCCCTCATATAGATGGCTAGGCAGGAGCGATAGAGGGGCCCCGCGGGGTGACGGCGCTCTACCCTTCGTGAACAGCGCTATTCAGAGGCGGCGCTGCCATGTTTCGCCGATCACGTTGACGCCCCATGTGCGGTGCCGCCTGGAGCCCACCAGCTTGAATCCGGTCTGAGCATAGATCTTGCGCGCGCTCGTCAGAACCTTCTGCGTCCACAGGGTCATCGATTCATACCCGGCTCGCCGGGCGAACTCCAGGCTCTGTTCGACGAGGTGGCGACCAATACCAAGCCCGCGCGCCTGCGGTTCCACGATCAGCAGCCGGAGCTTGGCGACCTCATGGGAGGATCGCATCACGAAAGCCGATCCTACCGGCTCACCTGCGAGCTCGGCGATGAAGCAGCGCTCGCGCCTGCGATCGTGGCTCCTCGCGAACTGCGCAACTATGTCCGCAACCAGCGCTTCGAAGCGCAAGCCCCAGCCGTACTCTTCTGCATAGATCGCGCCATGGCGCGCTACCACCCACCCCATCTCGCCGGCTCGGGGCGGCCGAAGCACACAACCCGCGTTGCTCGCCTCGCGCGGACAGATCGTCGTCTCGATCGTGTCCATCGCCCCGACCATTCGCCGCTGAGCGGCGACGGGGATCCTCTTCAGCAGCACCGCCCCCTGCGTTCGCGCGCGCCGGTCGAGCCGGGCAAATTGCTGCTGTCCCTTGCGGGTCAGCGACAAGAGCGCTTGACGGCCATCATGGGCTGCACGGACGCGCGCAATGAAACGGTCGCTCTCGAAGCCGTGGAGAATGCGACTGAGATACCCGCTGTCGAGCGCAAGCTCGCTCGCGAGCTGTGAGGCAGTGCACTCGGGCCGTTGCGCGAGCTCGTAAAGCACGCGCGCTTCGGTGAGTGAAAATGGAGCGTAGAGCCCGCCGGCGCGCAGCAATCCGAGCCGCTGGGTGTAGAAGCGGTTGAACCGGCGTACCGCAGCGATGTTCTGATCGATGATAGTTGGCACGGACGCCCTTCCGCTCCGGTGATGAGTGAACCTTCCAGCGATTAGTTGACGGAGTCAAGTATTCTTGGGTGCCGAATCTGTCGGAACCCGACCGGTCCGAAAAACAACGCGACATCCGCAGGTTAACCATCGACAAAGGTTTCGGTAAAAGTTGCAACTCGTTAAGTCTTGCCGATCTAGCTTTGGTGCTGTCGAGCCGCCCCTATCCGGCTCGATTTGGGGGACGGCGCTCCGGTCGGACTAGCCCGCCAGGCCGGAGCGTCGCTTTTCGGGGGGTGCTATTGCGGAGCTTGCTGCGAGGTGTTTTCAGGTGAGGCCTGTCCACCCGAACTGACCGTTGTCAAGTCTTCGGATCGTCATGGTTCCGCTCCCGCCTTCTCTCATCTCTTCGCCAATCAGCCACGAACGTGAGAAACGCCGCGAGTGCGGGCGGCGGCTGCCGGCGGCTGGGATAGTACAGAAACGGCCCAGGGAAGGTGGGGCACCAGTCCTCCAGCACGCTAACGAGCGTGCCTGATTTGATGGCGTCGCGCACATAACCGTCAAAAGTCAGATGGTATCCAAGGCCGTCTAATACCGATCTTAGTTGCAGGCGTGAGTAGTTCGCGATCAACGGCCCGCGTGGCGACACCTTGACGACGCGGCCGTCCTTCTCGAACTCCCAGTCCAACATCACACCGCTGTCAAAGCGCGTGCGAATGCACGGAAAGTTCAGCAGGTCCCTTGGCTGCTCCGGCCGCCCATGGCTTGCAACAAAGTCCGGCGATGCGACCACGGCGTAGCGTTGGCGTCCGCCAAGGGGCACCGCGATCATGTCTTGTGCGAGGCGCTCGCCATAACGCACGCCCGCGTCGAAGCCCTTCTCAACAATATCGATCAGCGACGACTCCACTACGATCTGCAATTCGATTTGCGGAAACTGCTTGAGAAACGGTGCCACCATTGGCCCGAGCACTAGGTCGGCTACGGGCGACGGCGCATTGATGCGCAGATGCCCCGATGGCACGTCGCGCAACCCCCTGACCTGGTTGAGCGCGGCGGTCACATCGCGCATCGCCGGTCCAATGCGTTCAAGGAGCATGGCGCCGGCCTCGGTTAGGGCGACACTGCGCGTCGTTCGGTTCAGCAGGCGCACGCCGAGGCGTTCCTCCATGCTGCGCAAGCGCTGACTGAGGCTCGATACGGAAACCTGCTGCTCAACGGCCGCGCGCCGAAAATTGAGGGTACGCGCCACGGCGGCGAAGGCTGCGAGGTCGCGGAGCATATCATCCATTGTTCGAAACAATGAACAAGCTGTTCGCCTTTGTCCACCTTATGGCCGCAGTCCGGAGGGGGCATATGAGGCGCGCTAAGAGTGTAGAGGGCTGCCCGCGAAGCATTCAGTTCGTCCGAAGCGAATAAGTTCACGGATCGAAGCAAGCCGAGGCAGGCGGCCGCAACCGAGAAGGTGTTCGATGAAAATGAAGACGTTGCGAGCCGTTACGCTGTTCCTAAGCCTGCTTTTTTTCGGCGCAACCAACGGCAACGGTACGCTGGAGGTGATCGTTCAGCAGATCCAGGAGATTGGGCCCGGGCAATGGCTGCGCCTCATGGCGGGAATCGTGGCCTTGAATCTGCCTGCTCAGTCGCAGAGCGCCAGCTCCGGCTGACTTTCCGGCCGCTGCTCGCCACCCGGTCGGCGAGGGTCATAGGGCATCCGTCGACGATCATTCCACCGGAGCAACTTCAAATGCGCAAGGCCATCACTTTTGGGATATCTGCTCTGCTGATCGCATGCGCCCTCATGTTGTGGACCATATCTGGCGTGCTTGGGACCCACGCGCATGGTTATGGACCGAGGATCGGATTCTTCTCTTCCGTTGTGAGCTCCACTCCATACCTGCCGATCCGCGAGTTTGAGCCGGCATACTGACCGGTCTGTGTCAGCCGACCATCCGACCATTCAGGAGCACTGCATGACCTTCTCGACAACACTGACCGTGAATGGCGTCACCAGAACTATCGAGCTTGATGACCCTCGGGTGACCCTTCTCGATCTTCTTCGCGAACGCCTCGATTTGCCAGGAACAAAGAAGGGCTGCGACCGCGGTCAGTGCGGCGCTTGCACGGTCATCGTCGATGGCCGACGGATAAATTCGTGCCTTGCGCTTGCGGTCAGTCACCACGGCGCGCACGTCCTCACAATCGAAGGCGTGGCGGACGGCAACCGCCTGCATCCCGTGCAAGAGGCGTTTCTTGCGCATGACGGCTTGCAGTGCGGCTTCTGCACGCCTGGTCAGATCATGAGTGCCATCGGTCTGATCAACGAGGGTGAAGCATACGATGACCCGGAGCGCGTGCGCGAAGGCATGAGCGGAAACCTCTGTCGCTGCGGCGCGTATCAAGGGATCACGCAAGCGGTGCTGGACGCGCAGAAGGTGCTTCAGGCAGCGAGATCACAGGAGGTCGCATGAACAGCTTCGATTATATTCGACCTGCAACGGTGCAAGCAGCCGTCGTCGCCGCCTCGGAGCCAGGCGCCGCTTATCTCGCCGCCGGCACCAACCTTTTGGACTTGATGAAGGGAGGCGTAACCCGCCCGAGGCGGCTCGTAGATATCACTCATCTTCCTGATCTCGACCACATCGATGAGCTTCCCGACGGCGGCGTTCGCATCGGTGCTCTCGTCCGCAATGCAGAGCTTGCCCGCAACGCTACTTTCGCCCGACGCTTTCCGGCAGTCGCGGAGGCGCTTTTGTCCGGGGCGTCTGCGCAGCTTCGGAACGCGGCGACGGTAGGGGGTAATCTCTTGCAGCGCACGCGCTGCGCCTATTTCTACGACGTTGCAAGTGCCTGCAATAAACGCAGCCCCGGTGCAGGCTGTGACGCGCGCGGTGGCGACAACAGGCTGCACGCCATAATGGGCTGGAGCGAGAGCTGCATCGCTACGCACCCATCCGATTTCTGCGTCCCCCTCGTCGCGCTCGATGCCGTGGTCGAAATCGAAGGCGGGGCAGGTAGGCGGGAGATCCCGCTTGAGATGTTTCATCGCTTGCCCGGCGATGGGCCGGAGCGAGAGACTGTGCTCGAACCCGGTGAGATGATCGTCGCAGTGCGGTTGCCGCCGGAGGCCGCTCGTTTCGCCGCGCATTCGCGCTATGTGAAAGTGCGCGAACGGACATCCTATGCATTCGCGGTCGTCTCGGCAGCGGCCGCTCTGCGCATCGAGGGAAGCACCATTGCGGCCGCGCGGCTCGCGCTTGGCGGAGTGGCGACGAAGCCCTGGCGATCACCTGAAGCCGAACAGATTCTGGCGGCCGCACCTATAGATGCTTCGATTTTTCGTCGCGCCGCCGAGGCTGCGCTCGCCGAGGCAAAACCCTCCGGCGACAATGGCTTCAAGCTCGAGCTCGCGCGCCGGATCATCGTGCGGGCCATCGCGCTCGCTGCAGCCGGGACCCCTGAGCGGATGCCCGCACTACCGGGCTCCCCCTTTGCCACCGTCGCCGGAGTTATCCATGGCTGAGATCACGATCACCCAGAGGCCCGCTCACGTTCGGCACGGATCCAACATAGGTCAGCCGCTCACGCGTCGTGATGGGATCCTCAAAGTTACGGGGAAAGCCCGCTACGCCGCCGATCACCATCCGCCCGGGATGCTTTACGCCGTTCTGGCCGTGAGCAGCATCGCACGCGGCCGCGTCACGTTTCTCGACGTTGAGGCGGCGAAAGCTCATTCGCGGGTCGTTGAGGTCATTACCCCGGCGAACAGGCCGGTCCTCGCCCAGGACCCGGACGAAAAGACAAATCCCTTTACGTTTCGCCTCGATCTGCTGCAAAGCGATAAGGTCCGTTACGCCAACCAACCTATCGCCATAGTCGTTGCGGAAACGCTCGAGGCAGCAACGGAAGGCGCGGCGCTCCTCTCCCCTCGGTACGATACCGATCCGCCGCGGGTGGGGCTTGATGCCGCCGAGAGCTTCATCCCGTCAGGGGTTGGCGTCGGAAATCCGCCGCAGGTACATCGGGGCGATGTCGAGGCGGGTCTTGCCGCAGCTTCAAAGCAAATCGCGGCGACTTACGAGACCGCGCCCCAGTATCACAATGCAATGGAGCCGCATGCGATCGTGGTGGCATGGGACGGGGACACCCTCTCCGTCGATACGCCAAGCCAAGGTCTTGCGCTGGCGCAGGCGCGTCTCTCCGGACTTTTCGGGATCTCCCCAGACACGATCCACATCCGCAGTCCGTTCCTCGGCGGCGGATTCGGGTCCAAAGGCCTGATCTCCGGACCGCAGGTTCTCGGCATCATCGCGGCCCGGGTGGTTGGAAAGCCGGTCAAGCTGGTACTCCGCCGCGAGCAAATGTTTGGTCCGGTGGGACACAGGGCACCCACGCGGCAGACATTGCGAATGGGTACCGATGGTGAGGGCAAGTTGAGAGCGCTCGATCATAGAACGAGGACGACTTCGAGCACGTTCGATGACTTCTTCGAGCCTGCCTCCGATATTTCCCACACCCTTTATGCGAGCGCCGCCATCTCGACATCGCATGAAGCTGTTCGAGTCGACACCGGAACGCCGCTCTTCATGCGCGCGCCAGGAGAGGCAAGCGGTTCGATCGCGCTCGAAAGTGCGATCGACGAAATGGCTTACGCCTGCAGCATGGATCCCCTCGCGTTTCGGCTCAGGAACTATGCCGAAGTGGAGCCTATCTCGAGCAAACCGTTCTCTTCGAAGGCGCTGCGCGACTGCTACGCGCAAGGCGCTGCGCGCTTCGGCTGGGACCGCCGCCTACGGACAGCACGCAGCATGCGCGACCATGCCGGATTTTTGGTCGGCTGGGGCGTAGGAACCGCGACTTTTCCGGCGCTTATGTTCGAGGGGCACGCCAAAGCACTACTGCGTCAAGACGGGAGCGGCGTCATGGAGATTGGCGCGCACGACATGGGCCAGGGCGCCTGGACCGCACTGGCTCAGATCGCTGCGGATAGCCTTGGACTCGATATCGACCAGGTCGAGTTCAGATCCGGGACCTCCGACCTTCCCGATGCCGGGATCGCAGGCGGCTCGGCACACACCGCGACCGCCGGCATGGCCATCCACACTGCCGGTGCCGAGGTGGTCGGGCGGCTTGCCGATCTCGCGACGAACGACGAGCGTTCACCCCTGTTCGGCGCCGGAAATGCCGGCGTACTCGCGCGCGGGGGTCGCTTGTTCCGCCGCGATGACGAGAGCCGAAGTGAGAGTTACTCTGATATTCTCACCCGCGCCGGTCTTGCGCAACGCGCGACGGATCGGCGCCCGCCTTCGCCGCG
>Ga0207693_10003999_pt1 | contig 12535 bp, 10 predicted proteins | sample LARL81metaG_FD_184347 | JGI IMG/M metagenome (GOLD analysis project Ga0207693, IMG submission 184347) | Corn, switchgrass and miscanthus rhizosphere microbial communities from Kellogg Biological Station, Michigan, USA - LAR L8-1 metaG... | ecosystem: Host-associated > Plants > Roots >...
GCTGGCGGGCAAGGAGTCGGTCACCCTCGACGACATCGCCGACGAGCCCATCCCGCGGATGCCCGACCCGGTCTGGAACGCCTACTGGCGCATCGACCCGCGGCCCGACGGGAGCCCGGCGCCCGACGGCCCCCTCGTCGCCGCCATCGAGGACAAGAACGAGCTCATCGCCGCCGGACAGGCCGTGGCCATCATCCCCGGCGGCATCCCGGCCAGCGCGATCCGTCCCGACCTCACCACGATCCCGCTGCACGGCGTCGAGCCGAGCCACGTCGTGCTGGCCACCCGCGCCGGCGACCGCAGCCGCCTGGTAGCGGCCTTCCGCAAGTCCGCCCAGGACACCCTGACCGCTCCACGGCGGGAGGCTCCGCAGCCGTCCGGAGAGACGGAGCCGTGAGAGTCGGCGGCTTACGTTCCGGATAGAACTGCTTTTCCCGACCTCGTGTAGCGGTTTTCCGGGACGGGGAGGCCCAGGTTGCCGCGCAGCGTCGTCGATTCGTAGTCCGTGCGGACGACGCCGCGCTCCTGGAGGATCGGGATGACCTCCTCGCGGAAGCGGCGCCACTGGCTGGGGTGGCCGACGCTGTAGTTGAGGCCGTCGAGGGCGCGGGCGTCGAACCACTCCTGGATGCGGGTGGCGACCGTGGCCGGGGAGCCGGCGAACGGGGTCGTGCGCGGCGCCGAGATGAACTCGACGGTCTGGCGGAGCGTGAAGTCGTTGTCCTCCGCCAGGCTGGCTATCTTCTCGGCACCGGTACGGAAGCCGCGCTCGGCGTAGACCAGGGCCTCTTGCGGGAACGGGGCGTCCAGGTCGTACTGGCGGAAGTCGTGCCAGGCGAAGGGGCGGCCGAGTTCGGCCAGGGCGCGGTCGAAGTCCTTGTCCCTGGTCTGCAGGTCGTGCTCGATCTCCCTCGCCTCGTCATCGGTGTCGCCGACGAACACCGGCGCGCCGGGCATGATGACGATGTGGCCGGGGTCGCGGCCCTTGGCGACGGCGCGGCCCTTGAGGTCGGTGTAGAACGCCTGGGCCTGCTCGATCGTCGGGGAGTGCGTGAAGATGCCCTCGCCGATCGTCGCGCCCAGGTCGCGGCCCTGGTCCGAGTCGCCGGCCTGGAAGATGACCGGCTGGCCCTGGGGGGACCTGGAGACGTTGAGCGGGCCGACGACCTGGAAGTGGTCGCCCTTGTGGCAGAGCGCATGCTGCTTGGACGGGTCGAGGAAGGTGCGCGTCGCGCGGTCGCGCGGGAACGCGTCCTCCTCGTAGGAGTCCCATAGGCCCTGGCAGACCTGCACGAATTCCAGGCCCCTGGCGTAGCGGGTGTCGTAGTCGTAGTGCTCGTCGCGGCTGAAGTTGCTGGCCGCGCCCGCGTCGCCGCTGGTCACCACATTCCAGCCGGATCGTCCGCCGGAGATGAGCTCCAGCGAGGCCAGGCGGCGGGCGATGTTGAACGGGTCGTTGTAGGAGGTGGTCATGGTGGCGACGAGGCCCAGGTGCGTCGTGCTGACCGCGAGCGCTGACAGCAGCGTGAGCGGCTCCAGCCGGTTCAGGTAATGCGGCGGGGAGTCGGCGGTAATGAACTGGCTGTCGACGATGAAGATGAGGTCGAACTTGGCCGCTTCGGCCAGCCGGGCCTGCTCGATGTACCAGTTGATGTCGACGCTCGCGTCGAGCGGGATGTCCTCGTCGAGCCACAGGTACGGCGAGCCGGGGCCGCCGACGCCGTAGGTGACCGCGCCGAGCTTGAGCTGCCGGCCGGCCGCGCTCACGCAGACACCGCCTGCTTCTCCGCGTCGCGCCTGGCGACTTCCTCGCGGACCAGCGGCAGCAGGAAGCGGCCGTAGTCGATCGCGTCGTCGTACGGGTCGTAGCCGCGGATGAGGATCGTGGTGACCCCGATGTCGATGTAGTCGAGCAGCGCCTGCGCCACCGTTTCCGGGGTGCCGACCAGGGCGGTGGAGTTGCCCGCGGCGCCGGTGGCCTGCGCGAGCGGGGTCCACAGCGCGCGGTCGTGCAGTTCACCCTTGGCGGCGGCGGCCAGCAGGCGCTGGGAGCCGCGGTTCTCTGGCTCGGTGCCGCCGATCCCCCAGCCGCCGCGGCGTCGCCTGTTCCTGAACTCCTCGATGTTCTCCCTGGTGGCGTCCAGGATGCTGTGCGCCCGTTCCCAGGCCAGTTCCTCGGTCGGGCCGAGGATCGGCCGGAAGCTCACGCTGATCCGCGGCGGGGTGTCACGGCCGGCTTTCCTGGCGGCTTCGTTGACCGAGTCGATCTGCTCCTTGGTGTCCGCCAGCGGCTCGCCCCACAGGGCGTAGACGTCGGCGTGCTTGCCGCCGACCCGGTACGCCGCCGCCGAGGAGCCGCCGAAGTAGAGGTTGATGCGGGGCTGTTGCGGCGACTTGACGGCCGAGTAGAAGTCGTCGACCTGGTAGTGCCTGCCGTGGTAGCTGAACGGCTCTTCCGCGGTCCACGCCTGTTTCACGATGTCCAGGTACTCGTCGGTGCGGTCGTATCGTTCGTCCTTGGTGAGGTAGTCGCCGTCGCGGCGCTGTTCGGCGTCGCTGCCGCCGGTGATGATGTGCACGGCGATGCGGCCCCCGGTGAACTGATCGAGGGTGGCGAAGGTGCGGGCGGCCAGGGTCGGGGCCACGAAGCCCGGGCGGTGCGCGATGAGAAAGCTGAGCCGTTCGGTGTGCGCGGCCGCATAGGCGGCCACCTGGGCGCCGTCCGGCTGGGACGACGCGTAGCCGATGAGCACCCGGTCGAACCCGGCGTCTTCGTGGGCGCGGGCGAAGCGCCGGACGTAATCCGGGTCGATGACCGGGCCGGCCGTGAGCCTGGTCTCCGACTGGTCCTTGGTGCTGATCATGCCGATGAACTCGACGGGCATTGACCTGGTTTCCTTCCGTGCTTCGGCTTGTGTCTGACTATGGATGCCTGGGTCGCTTGCTGGCTAGTTCGCCCCACTCCTGGTGGCGGTGGCAGGCGGCCGTCCAGCGGTCCGCCACCGTCGTGAGCGGCGGCTGCGTGGCGCAGGCGGCAATCGCGAACGGGCAGCGGTCGGCGAACACGCACGCGGTGCCGCTGTCGGGCGGCGGCGGGTCGGCGGCGGTGCGGCGCAGATGATGGACCGTGAGCGGCCGGTCGCCCTGGCCGCGCACGCTTGGCGCGGAGGCCATCAGCAGCGCGGTATAGGGATGCCGTGGCGCGCTGAACACCTGGCTGACCGGGCCGTCCTCGACGATCCTGCCGCGGTACAGGACGACGACGCGGTCGGCGATGCCCGCCAGGGAGCTGAGATCGTGCGAGATGATCACGATCGGCAGGTTCAGGCTGTCCCGCAGCCCGGCGAGCAGCCGCAGGATGTAGTTCCTGTTGCTCGCGTCGAGCGCGCTGACCGGCTCATCGCACAGCAGCAGCCGCGGCCCGGCGGCCAGCGCCCGCGCGATCGAGACGCGCTGCCGCTGGCCGCCGGAGATCTGCCCGGGCACCCGGTCACGCAGCGCGGCCTCGAGCCCCACTTTCGCGAGGGCGTCGTCGACCTTCTCGCTGATCTGCCTCGCGTCGAGGCCGCCGCGAATCGCGAGCCCCTCGCCGACGATCTCCGCCACGGTCAGGTCGGGGTCGAGCGAGCGCAGCGGGTCCTGGAAGACGAGCTGGACGTGCCCGCTGCGGCGCTCCCGCCTGCGCGCGCCGCCGCGCAGCCCGGAGATCTCGGTTCCCGCGAACACGATCCGGCCCTGCCGCGGCCTTATCAGCCCAACGATGGTCCTGGCCAGCGTGGTCTTGCCCGAGCCGGTCTCGCCGACCAGGCCGACGATCTCACCCGGCCAGATATCGAGGTCAACGCCGGTCAGCACCTGGGTGGCGCGCCAGCCGTGGCCGAGGACGACGTCGACACCCGCGACGGCGAGCAGCGGGGGCGCGGCCGTCGCCGGGGGCTCTGTCACCTGGGCGGTCATCGGGCGGCCAATTCGGCCGCTTCCGCTTCGGCGGTCGCGGCGGCGGTCGTGACGGGTACGGCGGTGAGCTCGGGGTCGGTCGCGCGGACGCAGCGCGCCTGGTGCACGTGAGACAGCGGTACCAGGCTGACCGGGCCGGACCGGCACGCCTCGATGGCCGCCGGGCAGCGCCCGGCGAACCGGCAGCCGGTGATGCCGGCGCCGACCTGCGGCGGCTGCCCGGGGATCACCTGCAGCTCGCGGCGCCGGAAGTCGCCGACCGACGCCACCCGGAGCAGGGCCTGGGTGTACGGGTGCCTGGGCCGCTCGATGATCTCCCCGACCGGTCCGGACTCGACGATCTCGCCGGCGTAGAAGACGATCACCCGGTCGCACAGCTCCCTGATCACCGCGAGGTCGTGCGATACGAACAGCACGGCCAGCCCGCGCTGGTCGCGCAGGTCGCGCAGCAGCTCGATGATCTCCGCCTGGATCGTCACGTCGAGCGCCGTGGTGGCCTCGTCGGCGATGAGCAGCCGCGGCTCGCAGGAGATCGCGATCGCGATCATGACCCGCTGCAGCATGCCGCCGGAAAGCTCGCCAGGGATCTGGTGGAAGACCCAGTCCGGGCGGTGCAGGCCGACGGCCGCCAGCAGGTCGATGCCCCTGCGGCGCGCCTCGCGGCGAGGCAGCCGCTGCTTCACCCGCAGCACCTCCGCGAGCTGACTGCCGACGGTCAGGTTCGGGTTCAGGTACGAGGCGGGGTCCTGGAACACCGCGCCCATGCCGGTGCCGTGCAGGCGCTCCCAGCCCCGCCTGGACAGGTCCGTCACATCCTGGCGCTCGAACGAGATCGTGCCCTGCCCGACGGCGCAGCCGGGCGGGAGCACGCCGAGGGCGGCCCGGCAGGTGAGCGTCTTGCCGCTGCCTGACTCCCCGACCAGGCCCACGATCTCGCCGGCGGCGACGCTGAGCGAGACGCCGCGGACCGCGGTGGCGGCTCCTTCGTGCACGGTGACGTGCAGGTCTGCGAGGCCAAGCACCTCGTCACGCGGCGGTTTGCCGGTCATCGGCGGCCTCCAGAGGCTGCAGGGTCGAATGGGTCTTGATGACCGGATCGGCCACCGGGGAATGCAGCTCGCCCGCGCCCGCCCGGTCGCGGTAGGCGTCGGCGAGCGCGTTCAGCGCGCCGACCGTGATCGCGATCAGCGCACCGGGGATGAACGGCGCCCACGGCGCCAGGTTCAGGTAATCGAGATCGGACGAGAGCACGCCGCCCCACGTTGGGGTTGGCGGCTGCACCCCGATGCCGAGGAAGGTCAGGAACGACACCGCGAGCAGCGCGCCGGCGGCCGCCGTCGCCGTGGTCACGGCGATGGTCGGCAGCACCTTGCGCAGCACGTGCACCCGGATCACGTGCAGCTTCGAGCCGCCGAGCAGCTCGGCCGCCTCCACGTACTGAGCGCGGCTGAACTCGAGGGTGGCCGCCCTGGAGACCCGGAAGAACACCGGGGCAAGCAGGATGCCCACCGGCAGCATGGCCTGCACGAGGCCGTTGCCGAGCGCGGCGGTGACCGCCACGGCGAAGAAGATCGACGGCAGCGTCATCAGCGCGTCGGCGACGCGGTTGGCGCTGAAGTCGAACCACCTGCCGAGGAAGACCGTGGCGACGCCGAGCGGCGCGCCGATGACCAGCCCGATGGCGACCGCCTCGAAGGCGGTCAGCACGGACAGCCGGGTGCCTGCCATCAGCCTGCTGAGCACGTCCCTGCCGAGGTAGTCGGTGCCCAACAGGTGGTGCAGGCTCGGTCCCTTGTACAGGGCACCCGCGTCGATGGCGAGCGGGCTCTGCGGCGCCAGCGTGGACCCGAAGATCGCCAGGGACACGATGACAGCCAGGATCGCGACCGCGATCCTGGCGGAGGGCAGCCGCAGCACTGAGCTGCCGGGCGCGCGCCTGGTCGTGCGCGTCATACGCCCACCCCGTCGGCCGACCGGTACAGCAGGCCGAGCGCCGTGTTCACCAGGAGGTTGATCACGATCACGAACGTGCTGACCACGAGCAGCACGCCCTGGACCACGGGGATGTCCCTGGTCTGCGCGGATTCGAGCAGCAGCTGGCCGAGCCCGGGCAGCGAGAAGACCGCCTCGGCGGCCACCGCGCCGGCGAGCATGAGAGGGAAGTCGTTGCCGAGGATGGTGAGCGCCGGGCCGGCCGCGTTCCGCAGCGCGTGCCTGATCAGGATCCTGCGGTACGGCAGGCCCCGGACCCGGGCGCCGGTGATGTAGTTCTGCTCGAGCACGGAGACCAGCGAGGTCCGCAGCTGCCTGGCGACATCCGCGGCGACCGGCAGGGCCAGCGCCAGGCTCGGCAGCAGGATGTGCGCCAGCCACGGGCCGATCCCCGCGCTCGGGCCCGTGTACCCGTTGGCCGGCAGCGCGTGCGCGGTCACCGCGAACGCGACGACCAGGATGATCCCGACCACGAAGGCCGGCAGCGTCGACACCGCCGAGCACGCGAGCGTGACCCCCCGGTCGGTCCAGCCGCCGCGGCGGACCGCGGCGACCGTCCCGGCGGTACCGCCGATCAGGACCGCCAGGATGATCGCGCCGATGGCGATCGAGAGGTCAACAGGCAGCCGCTGGGCGATGCTCTGCGACACCGGTATCTGGGTGAAGTAGGAGACCCCGAGGTTGCCGCGCACGGCCTGGGACAGCCAGTTCCCGTACTGGACGGGCAGCGGCTTGTCCAGGCCGAGCACGTGATCCAGGTGCGCCACCGCGGCCGGCGTCGCCGCGTCCTGGCCCAGGATCGTGGCCGCCGGGTTGCTGTTGGACAGCGCGCCCAGGCTGTAGGTGATGAACGAGCTGAGCAGCAGGATCGTGATCAGCACGGCGAGGCCGCCGGCGATCCGTGACGCGGCGGCCCGCGTCCGGCGCCGCCGGGGCGCCGCGAGGGCGCCGCCGGCGGTTGTCAGTTCCGCGACTGCCATCGGGTCAGCCCGCCACCCGGACGCCTTCCCAGCGCTGCTGCACCAGGTCCTGCGGAATGCCGGTCACCGACGAGCTGTAGGCGAGGATGCGCGGGTTGGTGTACAGCCAGATGTGGGTCGGCTCGTTCACGACGGAGACCTCCACGGCGTTCTGCAGCGTGCTGGGGTAATCCGGGGAGTCCAGCGGGACGGTGAGCGCCTTGGCCAGCGCCGCGCTGACTTCGGCCGGGGTGGTCGCCGTCTTGCCGTTCACGTTCATCAGGCCCTGCTGGCTGTACAGGACGTCGAGCATCTCCACAGGGGACATCCGCCCTGCCGTCCCGTCCACCGCGAGCGGGATGCTCTTGTTGAGGTAGAGCTGCTGCGTCTCGGTGTCCGACGGGATGTCGTTGATGGTGGCTGTGATGCCGGCCGCGGCGAGCTGACCCTGAATCTGCTCGGCGAGTGCGTTCGTTGTGCTGGTCGTGCTCAGGGTGATCTTGAGGCCGTGCGGGTACCCCGCCTGCGCGAGCAGCTGCCTGGCGAGAGCGGGGTTGTACGGATACAGGTTGGCGAGCCTGGCGCTGTACCCGACGAATCCCTTCGGGAACGGCTGGTAGGCCACCGAGCCGTAGCCGGCCGCCTGGACCTGGAGGATCGCCTGCCGGTTGATCGCGTAGTTGATCGCCTTCACCACGTTCGGGTTGTTGAACGGGGCGGTCGCCGTCTGGATGTCGAGCTCGTTGACGACCTCGGACGGGATCACGGCGATCTTGAACCCGGCCGCCTTCGCCGACGCGACCTGGTTGCCCGCGATGTAGGCCACGTTGACCTGGCCCGACTGCAGCGCGGCCAGGATCTGCTCGGGCTGGGTAATGTCCTGCACGGTGAAGTTCTGGACGTGGATCTGGCTGGCGTCCCAGTAGCCGGGGTTCCGCACTAGGTCCGCGTGAGAGTCGGGAACGTAACTGGTCAGCTTGAACGGGCCGGCGCCCACCGGCTGGGTGGGGATGGAGCTGACGTGCTTGAAGGCCGCCGGGCTGACCATCATTCCGTCCTTGCCCGCGAGCAGGTCGGGCACCTGGTAATCGACCTGAGTCAGGTCGAGCGTGAAGCTCGCCGGGCTGTTGACCACCACCTTGGAGACGACCGACAGCTCGGACGATACGGTCGAGTTGCCCTGGGTCTGACCGCGGTCGATGTTCTCCTTGACGGCCTGCGCGTTCAGCGGCGTCCCGTCGGAGAACGTCAGGCCCGGGCGGAGCTGGAAGGTGACGCTCTTGCCGTCGGCCGCGTACGTCCACGACGACGCCAGGCCAGGCCCGACATCCCCGGCGGCGTCGAGGGTAGTGAGTGACGCGTACACGAGCCCGAGGACGTGCATGTCCCAGCCGGCGCTCGATGTGACGGGGTCCCAGGAAGTGGGGAGCTGCCACTCCCAGTTCAGCGTGCCGCTGGCGCCTGCGCCGCTCGCGGATGAGCCGGAACCCGAGGATCCGCCGGAGGCGCTGCCGCAGGCGGCCAGTGCCGAGATCGCGACGACAGCGGCGGCGGCCGCCGCCGCGCTGCGGTAAGTCAGGCGCGACCGGAAAGGACCGTGCGGGCGGAGGCGATGAAACGACATTGGACTGCTCCCGTGGTGGGACGTACGCGGGCGTACGTGCGGAGTCGGCCGCCGTCGCGGTGCGACGGAGGGGCTGACGGGACAGGCGGACAGGACAAGACCGCGATAGCTTGCGCCGCGGCTCCAGCGCGCGCGACGGCGATGCGGACCGGGATGGCTCGGCCGCGCCATCCGGTCCTGTCAGGCTAAAATATATAAAAGCGATCGGTCAAGTAGGAATTACTAACTGGGTCCGTCAGGCCCGTCGTCCAGGCCGCGCGTACGGCCGGTCAGCACGGAGAGCGAGGCCCACAGGCCCGTGTCCCTTTCCCCGACGAGTTCCCAGGCTCGCGCGATTCCGGCGAGCACCGACGCGATCAGGGCGTAGCAGATTATCTGCACGGCCGTGTTGAGGCGCGAGTCGGCGAGCACCACAATGCCGCAGGTCAACTCGGTGCCGAAGATCAGCAGGAGCAGGATGACCAGTCGCAGTTGCTGCCGTTGCTGCGGCGCCGTGGCCTGGCTGGACAGGATAGTCCGGACTCCTGCGGCGGTGAACAAGAGCCCGATGACGCCCAGCGCGACCGCCGGGTACCCAGGGTTGGTGTTGGGCACCAGGCTGAACAGTGAGACCGCCATGGCATTCGTGAACGCCAGCAAGGCCGAGGCCGCCCGGACCTGCTGAATGGCCGGGCGGCCCGGACGTGGCGGACAGCGAGAGCCAGCCATGGCCTCAAGCGAAGGATGAGCCTTTGTCCCTGTTTGCTGTCGTCGGGGCAGCAGAAAACAGGGACAAATCGACTACATGTCCAGGACGAGGTCGGTGCTGGGCTGGGCGCAGCAGATGAGGATCTGCCCGTCAGGCGCGGGTTCGAGCGGGTCGGGCGCGTAGTTGATGTCGCCGGACAGCAGGGGCGTGACGCAGGTGTGGCAGACGCCGGTGCGGCAGCTCCACCGGGTGGGCACGTCGCAGGCGTCGGCGAGGTCCAGCACGCTGCGCCAGGCGTCGCCGAAGGCCGTGGTGATGCCGCTGCGGGCGAAGGTGACCTGCGGCCCGGTGCCCGGCGCCCCGGCTGGCTGGTGCGGCGGCGGGCGGTGCTGGGCGGTGAGTCCGGGGTTGATGGCGTCCAGCGCGCCGAACAGCTCGGTGAAGATCCGCGCCGGGCCGGTGCCGAGCACGGTCAGCGCGTCGCGCATCGCGGTCATGAACCCGGCCGGGCCGCAGATGTACGCGGAGGCCGCGGCGGCCGGGATGCGCAGCCTGACGAGCCCCTCCCTGGTGATCCGGCCGGCGGCGGCGTGCGCCCGGTGGCGTTCGGCCGGCGTGGCCGCGCTGTAGAAGATGTGCTCGCGGGCGTGCGGCAGGGAAGCGAGCAGGGCGTGCGCCTCCGTGGCGAACGGGTGCTCGTCCGGCCCGCGGGCCCCGTACAACCACCACACCTCCCGCTCGCTGCGGGCGGCGGCGAGCTGGTACAGCATGGCCAGCACCGGCGTGACCCCGATGCCGGCCGAGATGAGCAGCACCGGGCCGGCGCCGTCGTCGAGGGTGAACTCGCCGCGCGGCGCGGCCGTCTCCAGCAACGCGCCGGGCTGCAGGTGCTGGTGCAGCCAGCCGCTGGCCACGCCGTGCGGCTCCCGCTTGACGCTGATCCGGTACGTGCCGGCGTCCGGCGCCGACGACAGCGAATAGCTACGCACCGGCGGCGGCTGGGCGGCGCCGGTGACCCGCAGCGTCAGGTACTGCCCGGCCCGCGCGGCCGGCAGCCCAGCACCGTCATCGGCCGCCAGGTAGACCGAGCACACCGCCGCGTCCTCGTGCACGATCTCGGTGACCCGCAGTTCCCGGAACCCCGGCCAGGCAGGACCCGGTTCCAGAGCCGGAGCGGCGAGCATGTCGCGGAACGAGCCCTGCCAGCCGGGGCTGAGCGCGCCGATCCGCAGCGCGGCGCGCAGCTTGCCGGTGTCCGGGCCGGGCAGGTACAGCAGCGCGTCGGTGTCCGCCACCGACAGCGCCTCCGGCCCGGTGCTGATCTTGACGATCTGATCGCCGGCCGCGATGCGGCCCTCGGTGATCACCCGCATGTAGAAGCCGGGCCGGTGATGAGACACCAGCAAAGCCGGCATCTGCGGCTCGCCCACTCGCATCCCCACCCGGTAGCAGGTCACCCGCGGCTGCGTGACTTCGAACTCCGCCTCGCCGATCCGGTAGCGGTCGCCGATGCACACCTCGTCATCGGGCAACCCGTCGACGGTCAGGTTCTCCCCGAACATCCCGTACACGAAGTCGTCTCGCCCGAAGTGCCGCTCCCAGTGCCGGTACGAATCGAGCTGGTAGACGAACACCGCACGCTGCTCGCCGCCGTGCCCGGCCAGATCCCCCTGCCCGTCCCCGTCGATATTCAGCCGCCGCACCATCACCGGCCCGGCCACTGGCTGCTTCCAGATCCCGGTGTGCACCGTCTTGCCCTGCCACGGGACGTCTTTCGGCAGCCCGACATTGACGGACACGAGGGCCGGCACGGAGACGGTCACCTGCCCGGCGGGGTGTCCGGCCAGAGGCTTTCCAGGTTGACGACGATCCCTTCCTGGCTGCTGCGGGCGATCACGACCACGGCCTCTTCCGAGCCCGGGTTCTCCTCCCGGTGCGGCACGTACGGCGGGACGAAGATGTAGTCGCCCGGCTGGGTTTCCAGTCGCACTTCCTTGTCACCCTCGGCGAACACGAACGCCGGAGTCCCGGAGATGACGTAGATCGCCGTCTCCGCCTCGCCATGGTGGTGGTCGCCGGACTTGACGCCCGCGGCAACGTGTGTCTGCCCCATCCACAGCTTCTCCGCGCCGGCGGTCTTGCCCGAGATCGCCTCCCAGCGGGTCATCCCGGTCGTCTGGCCCGTGTCGCCGCCCAGCGCCCCGCCGCGGATATGCTTCAGCGGGCGGTGCCAGAGGTCGTCGCTCATCGCGTCCCCATTTCTTCCAGCTTCCAGATCGGTATGGTAGGCGAGTCGCCGCCGCGGAGCACGGGCAGGGCCGGCGCCGCGGTCCTGGGCACGATCACCCTCGCACTGGTTGTCCCGCGCGTCCCACAGGTACCAATTAAGGTATTTATCCGCACCAATGACGGCATTTAGCTGCGCGCACTCGGCAAACCGCTGGAAAATCGCTCCGTTCGCACATGAACCCCGAACGGGGATTCGGAGGTAAGACGTGAGTACACCCCAGAGCCCGTATGGTGCAGGCCAGGATCCATGGGCCCAAGATGGGGGCGCCAGCCAGGATCCGTGGAACCGAGGCGGGGGAGCCAGCCAGGACCCGTGGAACCAAGGCGGGGGCGCCGGCCAGAACGGTTACGGTCAGTCCAGTTCCTCCCAGGGCGGCTACGGCCAGGACGGCGGTTACGATCAGGGCGGTGGCTACGGCCAGGGCGGCGGCTACGGCCAGCAGGGCCAATCCCAGGGCGGCGGTTACGGCCAGCCCCAGCAGGGCGGCGGGTACGGCCAGCCCCAGCAGGGCGGCGGCTACGGCCAGCCCCAGCAGGGCGGCGGCTACGGCCAGCCCCAGCAGGGCGGCGGCTACGGCCAGTCCCAGGGCGGCTACGGCCAGCAGCCCAGCTTCACGCCCCAGGGCGGCTACCAGCCGCAGACCGGTTACGCTCCCCAGGCTGGCTACGGCCAGCAGGGCGGCTACGGGCAGCAGCCCGGATACGCGCCGCAGGGCGGCTACGCGCCAGCGGGCGCCCAGGGCTACCTGCAGGGCGGACCGGTAGGCTTCCGCGAGGCGGTCGACCTGGGGATCCGCAATGCGTTCACCTACACGGGCCGCGCGTCGCGCTCCGCGTACTGGTGGTTCGCCGCGTTCGAGGTGATCGCCTGGATCGCCGTGCTGATCCTCGCCCTGATCTTCAACGCGATCCACGTTCCGGCCATCTCCGTCCTGCTCTACGTGGTCGCCGCGATCGCCGCGTTCCTGATCAGCATCTCGCTGACCGTTCGCCGCCTGCACGACCAGGACAAGTCCGGGTTCTGGT
>Ga0207693_10004001_pt1 | contig 12531 bp, 10 predicted proteins | sample LARL81metaG_FD_184347 | JGI IMG/M metagenome (GOLD analysis project Ga0207693, IMG submission 184347) | Corn, switchgrass and miscanthus rhizosphere microbial communities from Kellogg Biological Station, Michigan, USA - LAR L8-1 metaG... | ecosystem: Host-associated > Plants > Roots >...
ATCTGTTCGATGACGACATCGAATGGGTCCAGCCGGGTGACAGCTCGGTCAGCGGCACCTTCCACGGCAAGGCCGAAGTGATGGAGCACCTCGGGCGGTTGGCCGAGAAGAGCCTGACGGTGAAACTGAATCGACTTGTCGCCGAGGGCGATACGGTCATTGCCCTGACCGAGGTGACGGCCGGTGGCGAGAGCGGCGACGATGCCGACGTATTCGTCCTCCGCGACGGCAAGACCGTTCGTGTCGAGGCGCACGGTGACACAGCCATGATCGAGCGCGTATACGGCAAGAAGCAGCTCGCCACTGGATAACGGCGCCCCGCAACTTCTTTGCGCCGGAAGGCAACGCAGGCGGGCACGCCCGTAGGCTCGGGCCATGCGAGCTTCCCGGTTGATCGCCGTTGTGCTGTTCCTCGGCCTGATCGCACCGGGGTGCGGGTTCAACCCGCCGTCGCCGCCGCCAACCAGCTCGGCCACCTGCACTCAGGCCGACGGGCCGAGTGCAGATACCGTCGCCGCCGAGATCGCCAAGCTGCCCGCGGCGAACTGGAGCGAGATCGTCAGCGGGCACACCGCCGAATGCATTCTCCACTGGGTCGTCGTCAGTTCGGGCGACGCGTCCGACACCCCAGGACAGGTGTTGTTCTTCGACCGCAAGTCGCCGATCGGCACGCCGACCCCGGATCCCCGGCCCTACATCACCATCACGGCCATGGCCGATGGCATCGCGGCAGTGCAGTACCAATGGCGTCAGGGCGAAGAGCCGGCGTGCTGCCCTACGGGCATTGCCACGGTCCGGTTCAAAATCGAGGACGGCAAGCTTAAGGCGCTCGATCCCATACCCAACCCATAGCTACACGCCGCGCACGCTGCCACCGTCGATCACGTACTCAGCGCCGGTGATGTACGCGGCGCGATCCGAGACGAGAAACGCGACCAGCTCGCCCACATCGGCGGGGCGGCCCGGCGCACCCAACGGGATGCCGCCGATCGATTCCATGATCTGCACGCGGGCCTGGTCGATGCTGATGTTGTTGATCTGTCCGATCTCCTCGGCCATCCGATATGCCGACTCCGTCTCGATGTAGCCGGGACACACGGCGTTGACGCGAATCCCTCTCGGCGCCAACTCATTCGATAACGCCTTGCTGTAGTTCGTCAACGCGGCCTTCGCGGCTGCGTAGGGGATCGAGGTTGGCAGCGGCGCGCGACGCTGGATCGACGTGACGTGCACGATGGCGCCCGAACCGCGCGCGATCATTCCGGGGATGATCACCCGGTCGAGCCGGACGGCCGCCAACAGGTTCGCATCCAGAGCCGACTGCCAGTCCTCGTCGGTGAGCGCGGCAGCGCCGCCGTCGTATTGACCGGACCCGCCGACGTTGTGCACGAGAACGTCGACGCTTCCGAGCCGGTCAAGCGCCTCGGCGCCCAACGTGGAAACGCCGTCGGCCGTGCTGACGTCTGCGGCGATGACGTCGTCAGACGCTCCGTCCGGCGCGGAGCGTGCCGCCACCAAGACACTAGCGCCGCCGGCCCGCAGCCGATCGGCGATGCCCTTGCCGATGCCACGCGTACCGCCTGTGATCAGCGCGGAGCGGCCGAGGAACTCGTCAGCGAAAGCCATGCGACGAGTCTGGCACCCGCCACCGACACAGGCGCCTACTCGTCGGGGATGTTCTCTGGATGCAGCATCTCGGCGTACCGAAGCTGCTCGGGGATCCCGAAACCGTCGATCAGCAGTTCGGCGTACGGCCGCAGGGTGCGGCAGCGTTCGTTGATACCGCGGGTGACGGCCTTGGCGCGTTCGGTCGACAGGAACTGGTGCTCCATGAACCACGCCCTGTCGTCCTCCATCACCGACAGCGCGTATATGTCGCAAACCATCTCGAGTACCTTGCGGGCTTCGTCGTCCTCGCACGAATCGATGCCCGCCACGAACGCCTCGAGGATGACCCGGTCGATGTGCGCAGATGCGGCGTGCAGCACATGGTCCTGCACCGCGTTGAACGCGTCAAATGCGCTCATCTCTTTGGACTTACCCCGTAGCCGGCGCGCCACGGTCGCGATCATGTACTCCTCCCGGTCTTCGAACATCTTGACCTGGGTGCCGCGGTTGAACAGGCTGCCCTCTTCCTCGTTGTCCTGCCGGGTGTCGAGGATTCGCTGCATGATCGTCTCGGCCGCAGTGCGTTTCATCACCCGCTCGCCGGCGAAGTTGGCCGCGAAGCGCACCCACTCGACCGGGCTCATGCCCTTGATGTCGTCGGCGTAGGCGGTCAGCAGTTCCTTGGCGACGAGCTGGGTCAGCACATGGTTGTCACCCTCGAAGGTGGTGAACACGTCGGTATCGGCCTTCAGCGCGATGAGTCGGTTCTCCGCGAGATACCCTGCGCCGCCGCATGCTTCGCGGGCCTCCTGAATGGCGCGCGTGGCGTGCCAGGTGTTCGCTGCCTTCAGTCCGGCGGCGCGTGACTCCAGTTCCCGTTGCTCCTCGCGATCGGGGTCGTCGGCCGTCTGCAGGTCATGCGTCTTTGCGACCAGCTCATTCTGCGCGAACTGCAGCGCATAGGACCGCGCGATGAGCGGGAACAACCGCCGCTGATGCACCAGATAATCCATCAGCAGGACTTCGCTCTCGTCATCGGGTGCCTTGAACTGCCTGCGCTGCAACGCATATCGGGTCGCGATGTCCAGCGCGACCCGCGCCGCGGCCCCGGCGCTTCCGCCGACGGTGACGCGGCCGCGAATCAGCGTGCCCAGCATCGTGAAGAACCGGCGGTTTGGATTCTCGATCGGTGAGCTGTACGTACCGTCCTCGGCCACGTCGGCGTACTTGTTCAGCAGGTTCTCGCGCGGAACGCGGACATGATCGAACTGGATGCGACCGTTGTCCACACCGGGCAGCCCGCCCTTGTATCGGCAATCCGACGTCGTCACACCGGGCAGATCGTTGCCGTCGTCGTCGCGGATCGGCACCACGAAGCAGTGCACACCGTGACCCTGCCCGTCGGGCGTGATCAGCTGAGCGAATACCGCTGCGACGGTCGCGGTTTCGGCGGCACCGCCGATGTAGTCCTTGCGCGCGGTGCGGGTGGGGGAATCGACGACGAACTCTTGGGTTGACGCGTCGTAGGTGGCCGTGGTCTCCAGCGCCTGCACATCGCTGCCATGACCGGTCTCGGTCATCGCGAAACAGCCCAGCAGGTCCAGGCTGATGATCCGCGGCACGTACGCCTGGTGGTGGCGGTCGGTGCCGAGGTTTTCGATGGCCCCGCCGAAGAGGCCCCATTGCACGCCGGCCTTGACCATCAGAGACAGGTCGGACATCGCCAGCATCTCGATCCGGGTGACGGCCGCGCCGACGTCGCCGTTGCCGCCGTGTTCCTTCTTGAACCCGTCCTCGGCGGCACCGTGGGCCGCCATGATTTTCAACTGCTCCATCACCTTGGTGCGGGCGATCACAGTGTTCGGGGTGTAGTGCGCACGGAAGACCTCGCTCGAGAGTTCCTCCCGCATCCTGTTCTTCACGTCGCGCCAACGGCCGTCCAGCGTGTTGCGTAGATGCTCCGCAGTGGTGGTCATGACCCGACGGTAGCGCGCTGTGCGGGTGTGCAAACTGTCAAGTGGCGAACCCAGGCAATCCTGAGTGAAATCCGGCAAACCAGCGGGGGTTGAATCGACGAATGACCGAGTCACAGCCGAGTTCCGCGACACCGCAGCCGCGGCGGCCGCATGAGTTCGATCATCGGCACGGCGACGTCAGTGGCGGCTGGTTACGCGCTGCGACGTTCGGTGCGATGGACGGCCTCGTCAGCAACACCGCGCTGATCGCGGGTGTGGGAGCGGCAGCCGATGCGCACACGGTGGTGATCAGCGGCTTCGCCGGCCTGGTAGCCGGAGCGTTCTCGATGGCGTTGGGCGAGTTCGCATCCGTGACAACGGCCAACGAGCAGCTCGAGTCCGAGGTGCTCGTCGAGAAGCGGGCCTTCCGCCTGCATCCGCAGGCCGAGAAGGCCGAGCTGGTCGACATGCTCGTCACCATGGGCCTTACGCAGGAGACGGCATCCAAGGCCAGCGACGAAATCCACCGCGACGAGAGCCGCGCGCTGAACTTCCATCTGACGCAAGAGCTCGGCGTCGATCCGGAGGAGAAGCCGTCGCCCTACGTCGCGGCCGGGTCCAGCTTCGTCATGTTCGCCATCGGTGCGATCGTTCCGCTGATCCCGTACCTGCTCGGCTTCCAGGCACTGTGGCTCGGCCTGCTGTTCGGCGGTGTCGGTCTATTGATAGCCGGTGGAGTGGCGGCGCGGTTCACCAAGAAACCGATATGGTTTGCGTCCTTGCGTCAGTTGCTGTTCGGGTCCGTCGCGATCGCTGCAACGTATGTCGTCGGCCACCTCGTCGGAACGGTCATCTGACGTCAGCTGTCGCTGCCGACGGTGATCGCTGTCGCCTGCTCGGTGATCTCATCCAGCTCGGACTCCTCGACGTCGATACCGACTAGATGCTTCCGGGTGGCGAAGAGCACACCGGCGCCTAACAGCACCGCGGCAGCGCCGACCCAGAACGGCAAGTGCACGCTGATCTGCTCGCCGAGCACGCCGGCCAGCCATGGCGCCAGCGCGGCCCCTGAGAACCGCACGAAGCTGTAGGCCGCCGAGGCCACTCCGCGTTCGACCGGCGCGGCCTTCATGACGGTCTCGGTGATCAACGTGTTGTTGATGCCGATGAACAGACCCGCGACGACCACACACGTCGCCAACACGGGCCTGTTGTTGGTGCCCACCGCCATCACGGCCAGCGTCGTTGTCATCGCAAGCAGGTTGACCAACAGCGTCGGCACGGTGCCGAAGCGGTGCTGCAGCCGGGGCGCGACGACCACAGAGGTGAATGCCAGCGCCAGCCCCCAGCCGAAGAAGATCAGCCCGATCTGATGGGCGCTCATGTCGAGCGGGAAAGGAGTGAACGCCAACAAAGTGAAGAAGCCAAAGTTGTACAGCAGCGCGGTGATTGCGACACCGAGGAGGCCGCGATGGCGCAGCGCGCGGAACGGGTCGGCCAGCGTGGTGGCGTGCTCGGCGCGCGGTGTGGACGGCAGCAGGAACGCGGTGACGATGAGCGCGAACGCCATCAACGCCGACACTCCGAAGAACGGGCCCCGCCACGAGATCGAACCGAGGACGCCGCCGACTAGCGGGCCGACCGCGATGCCAAGACCCAGCGCCGCCTCATAGAGAATGATCGCCTGGGCCACCGATCCGCGCGCGGAGCTGACGATGGTGGCCAGCGCTGTGGCGATGAACAATGCGTTGCCGAGGCCCCAGAGTGCCCGCCAGCCAACGATTTCGGCCACCGTGTCGGACATGCCGGCCAGGCCGGCACCGGCGATGATGATCACCAGGCCGAACAGCAGCGTGCGTTTGGCGCCGATCCGGCTGGCCACCACACCGGTGATGAGCATGGCCACGCCCATCACCGCCATGTAGCTGGTGAACAACAGCGACACCTGCGATGGGGACGCGTTCAGATTGTCGGCGATCGGCTTGAGGATGGGGTCGACGAGACCGATACCCATGAAAGCGACGACAGACGCGAAGGCAACGGCCCAAACGGCCTTGGGTTGGCGCCACATACGGTGCGGCTACTCCTTTTTTGTTGTTACTTGGTGGGGGTGGGGGCGGCCGCATCCGCGAGAAGTCGGCGCAGCACACGCACGGCGTCGCTGAGCGCTTCGCGGTCCGCGGCATCCAGCCGCTCCAGATACGGGTCGATGGCCGCACCACGGTCGACACGCACTTGCCGCAGGGTGTCGACGCCTTTCGGGGTGATGCGGATCAGCACCGCCCGCGCATCGTCCGGGTCGACGGTGCGCGATACCATGCCCGCGTCTTCGAGCCGGCGGACCTGGGTGGTCATCGTCGGCTGCGAGCAGTGGTCGAGGGCGGCCAGGTCGGATATCCGGGCCGCGCCTTGATCTTCGATCGTGGACAGCAGCCGCGCCTGGGCATATCCCAGCGGCATGCGGACCCGTTGGGTGGCCAGTCGATTGATCCGGGCCACCACGGACAGCAGATCGGCTCCGAGCGTCGGGGTCATGATGACATGATTACATAGGCTTGCTATGCGTTTCAAATGCCCTGCCCAACGTCCCTGCTCACAGCGTGGTGGGGAGGGCTCTTACGCGGCGACTGGCAGAATCGTGCAATGACCGCGACCGAGCCGAGCGCCGCCCGACGCGCCGGCTCGCTTCATCCGGTCGAACTCGCACAAGCCTCGGTGATGGCGGCGTTGTGCGCGGCCACGGCGATCGTCGCCGTCGTCGTCCCGTTCGCCGCCGGGGTGTCGCTGCTGGGCACCGTGCCGATGGGGCTGCTCGCCTACCGGTACCGGCTTCGGGTGCTGATCGCCGCGACCGTCGCCGGCGCTGTGATCGCTTTTCTGATCGCCGGGATGGGCGGATTCATGACCGTCGTCAACTGCGCCTACATCGGGGGGTTGACCGGCATCGTCAAGCGGCGCGGCCGCGGCATCCTGACGGTGTTCGGCGCGGCGCTGGTCGCCGGGGCGCTGTTCGGCGCCGTCACGGTGGCATCACTGGCGATCCTGGTGCGGCTGCGCCACCTGATGTTCGATTCCGTGACCGCCAACATCAACGGGCTCGCCGCGGTGATCGCCCGCATTCCCAACATGGAGCCCGCCGGCGAGCGGCTCAAGCACGACTTCGCCACCGCGCTGCATTACTGGCCGTACCTGTTCTTCGGCATGTCGGTGCTGTCCATCGTCATGGTCACGTTCATCGGCTGGTGGGCGCTGTCGCGGGTGATGAGCCGCCTCCTTGGGATTCCCGACGTCCACAAGCTCGAATCGTCGGCCGACGCCGGACCCGTCGCCCCCGTGCCAGCCCGGCTGCACGACGTTCGGTTCCGCTACCCCACGGCCGACCACGACGCCCTCGGCCCGGTGTCGGTGAACGTGGAGCCCGGCGAGCACCTAGCCGTGACCGGCGCAAACGGCTCGGGCAAGACGACGCTGATGCTGATGCTCGCAGGCCGCGAACCCAGCTCCGGGACCATCGAGCGCCCCGGCGCAGTCGGACTCGGCAGGCTCGGCGGCACCGCGGTGATCATGCAGCATCCGGAAAGTCAGGTGTTGGGCACCCGCGTCGCCGACGACGTGGTGTGGGGCCTGCCGACCGGCGAGACCACCGACGTGCACCAACTGCTCACCGAGGTCGGCCTTGACGGGCTCGCCGAGCGTGACACCGGCGGCCTGTCCGGCGGGGAGCTGCAGCGCCTCGCGGTGGCGGCGGCGCTGGCGCGCGAGCCGTCGCTGCTGATCGCCGATGAGGTCACCAGCATGGTCGACCAGGACGGGCGCGACGCGCTGATGTCGGTGCTGTCCGGGTTGACACAGCACCACCGCATGTCACTGGTCCACATCACCCACTACAACAGTGAGGCCGACGCCGCCGACCGCGTGATCAACCTGACCGGAAACGGTGGTGCCGCCGACAATACCGAGATGGTGGAGACGGCTGCAGCGCCTGCCGCCACGGTGCCGACGGCGCACCACTCCGATGCGCCCGTGCTCGAACTCAACGGTGTTGGACATGAATACGCCAGCGGAACACCGTGGGCGACAACGGCTCTGCGCGACATCAACTTCGCCGTCCACGAGGGCGACGGTCTGCTGATTCACGGTCTGAACGGGTCGGGCAAATCGACGTTGGCGTGGATCATGGCGGGCCTGACGGTGCCGACCGTCGGCAGCTGTCTGCTCGACGGTAAGCCGGTTTCTGATCAAGTTGGCGGGGTCGCGATCTCGTTCCAGGCGGCCAGGCTGCAGCTGATGCGCAGCCGCGTCGACCTGGAAGTGGCCTCGGCGGCTGGGTTTTCGCACCGTGACCACGGCCGCGTGGTGGACGCATTGGCCACCGTGGGACTGGACCCCGCACTGGCGAAGCGGCGCATCGACCAGCTCAGCGGGGGCCAGATGCGCCGCGTCGTGCTGGCGGGGCTGCTGGCTCGCTCACCGCGCGCGCTCATCCTCGATGAGCCTTTGGCCGGCCTTGACGCGGCCAGTCAGCGCGGCCTGCTGTGGCTGCTGGAAGACCTGCGACGCACCGCGGGGGTGACCGTTGTCGTGATCTCCCACGACTTTTCGGGCCTGGAGGACCTGTGCCCGCGCACGCTGAACTTGCACGACGGCGAGTTGGCGGCGACGCCTACGGCGGCGGGAGGCATGTCATGACGGCCGCGGCGACCCGACAGCGCACGCCGGTGGTGCTCTTGCGTCCGGTGCCGCGCGACAGCGTCATCCACCGACTGTGGGCCGGAACGAAACTCATCGCCGTGGCGGGCATCGGGGTGCTGTTGACGTTCTACCCGGGCTGGGTGCCGATCGGCTTGGTGGCCGGTCTGGTACTGACGACTGCGCGCCTGGCGCATATTCAGCGGGGGGCGTTGCCATCGATTCCGCGCTGGCTGTGGATATTGCTCTTCCTCGGCGGTGCCACCGCGACATTCGCGGGCGGCAGCCCGGTCATCGATTTGGGCTCAGTGGAACTCGCACTGGGTGGGCTGCTCACCTTCCTGCGCATCACCGCGGTGTCGATCGTGTTGCTCGGACTCGGCGCGATGGTCTCGTGGACCACCAACGTCGCCGAAATCGCTCCCGCGGTGGCCACATTGGGCCGGCCGCTTCGGCCGCTGCGGATACCGGTCGACGACTGGTCGGTGGCGCTGGCCTTGGCGTTGCGGGCATTCCCGATGCTGGTCGACGAGTTCCGTGTGCTCTACGCGGCGCGTCGACTGCGGCCCAAACTGGTACCCACCACTCGGCGGGCGCGCCGCCGGCGGTGGGCGCTGGAGGTCGTCGACCTGCTCGCCGCGGGCATCACCGTCGCGCTGCGCCGGGCCGACGAAATGGGCGATGCGATCACCGCCCGCGGGGGCGCCGGTCAAATCTCGGCGGCGCCGTCGCGGCCGAAACGGGCCGACTGGGTGGCGCTTTCGATCGTGGTCCTGGTGTGTGCTGTCGCGCTGGCACTGGAACTGACGGTGCTGGGCACCTTTTAGCCGGCACGGAACCGGTCCCGTGGAGCAATCGCGAATTGCTCTCGAATGCAAGAGAATGTTCAACGGCATGCAGGGAAAAATATTAGTTCCGTCAATTTCCTGATTTCGGACCCCTGACGCGCCAGTCTCTTAATGTGACCAGGTTCTTCCGCGGCAACCCAAGGCTGCTATTGCTAGCGCTGCCGGTCGCCGTCGGCATGGTGCTGCTGAAGTGGCTCTACGACGAGAGTGAGCTCAAGCACCTCGACTTCAGCCCGCTGCTCACGGGCGTCATCGCTGCCGAGGTATTCCTGGTCGGCTTCATCCTGAGCGGCACTTCGGCTGATTTCAAGGAGGCCGAGCGCCTCCCCGGCGAACTGGCGGCGAGCCTGGAGACCATCGCGGATGAGTGCCTGATCATGGACGCCGAGCTCCATCTGCCGGAAGCCCGTGAGTGCCTTTCGCCTCTGGCAGAGATCGGCGGGTCCGTCCGCCTCTGGCTGATGGATGACACGGATCTCGACGACGTCCTCGCCGAACTGCGCCGGCTGAACCCGCTCTTCATGGTGTTCGCCCCGAAGATCCAGGCTGGCTTCACGACCCGGTTGAAATCCGAGCAAGGCAACATCCGCAGGCTCGTGATCCGGATGGATACGATGCGGCGTACTTCGTACGTCTCGGCCGGGTATCTCATCGCCGAAGTCACCGCCCTGATGATCATGATCCTGCTGATGATCACCGAGATTGGACCGCTCGCGCCCACGATCCTGGTGGTCGGCGTGATCACCTACCTGATCGTCTACATGCTGGCGTTGATCCGCGACATCGACAACCCGTTCGAGTACCGTGGCGGGCTGCCCGGTCCCGCCGACGTGGATCTCGGTGTTCTCGAACGTGGTGAGGCTCGGCTCCGTTCACTGGCCATGACGATCCGCAGTGCTTGAAACGGGTGTGTTCGGATGACGGCGGCATCGGCGGTATGCGAGTCGTGTGGCACCGAACCGCGGGACGGCGCTCGGTTCTGCGATGCCTGCGGTGCTCCGATCAACGCGGGGCGCGAACCCGCTGAGTACAAGCAGGTGACCGTGTTGTTCGCCGATGTTGTGCGGTCGATGGATATCGCGGTCGCGGTGGGCGCCGAGCGCTTTCGCGAAATGATGGCCGAATTGGTCAAACGCTCGACCGCGGTTGTGCGACGTTACGGCGGAACTGTTAACCAGTTCACCGGTGACGGGATCATGGCAGTTTTCGGTGCACCAGTTGCATTGGAGGACCATGCAATTCGCTCATGCCTAGCGGCGCTCGGTATTCAGGACGAGGCTTCCCGTCTTGCCTGTGAAGTCGATGCTCGCGACGGTATCGATCTGCAATTGCGCATTGGGCTGAATTCGGGTCAGGTGATCGCGGGCGACGTCGCTGCGGGTTCATTGGTTTACACCGCGGTCGGTGAGCAGGTGGGAATGGCACAGCGCATGGAGTCCGTCGCACCGCCGGGCGGCGTAATGCTCAGCGAATCCACCGTACGGCTCACGCAGAACATCGCGGTGCTGGGCGAACCCGAGTTGGTACACATCAAAGGCGCTGAGGACCCGATTCCCGCGCGTCGATTAGTCGCCGTGGCGGCACGCGAGTCGGCCGGAATCCCACAGTCGGCCCTGGTGGGTCGTCGAGTCGAGGTCGACACGATCGAGCGTCTTGTCGACCAATCGACCAGCGGCCGTGGGTGCGTAGTTGGTGTGGTCGGACTCGCAGGAATCGGGAAGACCCGACTTGTGCGCGAGGCGGCAAACTTCGCGAAGAACCATGGCGTTGAAGTGTTCTCAACATTCTGTGAGTCCCACGCCACAGAAATCCCGTTCGGTGTAGTGGCCCGCATGATGTCCGCGCTCGCAGGGGTCAGTGGTCTTGACGATAAAACCGCGCGGACACGTATCCGTGCGCAGATTCCACAAGGTGACCCGCAGGATTTGTTTCTGCTCGACGATCTGCTGGGCATCGCCGATCCGGCTGTCCCGCAGCCCAATATCGAGGCTGACGCGCGGCGGCGTCGATTGGCTGCTTTGATCAATAGTGTCCAATTGGCGCGTGGCGAGGCGGTTCTCTTTGTAATTGAAGATGCACATTGGATTGATGAGGTAAGCGAGTCAATGCTCGCCGACTTCATCGCGGTAATCGCGGATACTCCCTCTCCAGCCGGTTGGCGGGTGGTTTACGGCGAAGGGGACCGCGCTGCGTGTCTGGACTACATCGAACAGAACTGGACCGATATACGGCCGAGGAGTCTGCGCGAGAGGCTGGAGGGGGTTTGATAGATAAACCGGCTGGATTAGGGGAGTTCGGATGGAGCTTGACGGCCGGGCACTGCCGGTAACGCGCGGACAGCTACATATATGGCTTGCGCAGGAAACGGGCCACTCCGGTACGGAGTGGCAGCTAGGCCTATTGATTAGAGTCGAGGGCACGGTAAAGCGTGATGTCCTTGAGCGGGCGATCCGTCAAGCGCTGCAGGAGGCCGAGCCGGGCAGGGCGGCTTTCTTCGAGGTGGATGGCCAGGTATTCCAAAAAGCGATCGATTACTCGGATGTCGAGCTGGCATTTCATGATTTGAGCGGCTCGGACAATGCCGAGCAGGAAGTCCGCGAGATAGCATCATCAATGCAGCGCACGCCAATGCCATTCACTGGCCCGCTGTTGAAATTTGAATTATTTCAAACGCGGCCCGATGAATTCTACCTGTTCGGGTGCTGCCACCACATGGCCGTAGACGGATTGGGCATGGCTCTGTGGTGCCGTCGGGTTGCAACTATCTACTCTGCAATTGTCTCTGGAGAACCTATCCCGCCGGCCTACTTCGGCTCGTTGCAGGACTTGGTGGATTGCGAATCGGACTACGCGGCGTCCACCGATTATCTGGAAGATCAGGCCTATTGGAGCGCGAACCTTCCACCGGAAGGCGGACCGGATTATCGGTTGCCCCAAGCCGTGAGCGGGCGTGATGCGTACTCGCCTTCTGCGTCGGTTCAAATGGACCCGGCCACCGTTGGCCAAATCAAAGAGCTCACCAAGAATCTGCGCATCCGTCGATACTCGGTGATCACCGCGGCGGTCGCATTATTGGTACGGGCGTGGTCCGCGAACGGTTCCGAGGTGGCGCTCGACTTCCCGGTCAGTAGGCGAGTCCGCCCAGAGACAAAGACGCTTCCCGGGATGTTTGCCGGGGTTGTACCTCTGGTGTTGCAGACTCCGCCCGAATCTACGGTCGCCGAGTTCTGCCAGCATGTCGACTCGCGCATACGGGAACTGCTCCAACATCAGCGGTTCCCGGTGCACGTTCTCGAGGGCGACGGAGGCCTTCGCGGCCCACGGCAGGCATCAAATCGGGTGGCCGTCAACTTCATCCCGGGCCGTTTGACCCTGGACCTTGCTGGTGTTCCCGCAACGGCGACCTACACCAATCACGGCCCTGTAGGTCA
>Ga0207693_10004002_pt1 | contig 12530 bp, 14 predicted proteins | sample LARL81metaG_FD_184347 | JGI IMG/M metagenome (GOLD analysis project Ga0207693, IMG submission 184347) | Corn, switchgrass and miscanthus rhizosphere microbial communities from Kellogg Biological Station, Michigan, USA - LAR L8-1 metaG... | ecosystem: Host-associated > Plants > Roots >...
GATGCAACTTCTCCTCACCGAAGTAAGGCAAATGAAATCGATCGTGTTTGTGGTCGCGCTCGTGGTGATTGGGCTGGTCGTGTGCATTAGTTTGCTGCGCTCGGAACATCGAAAAGAAAACAGTGCGATGAATTCGTTGATGGTGATTGTGCCTTACAAATATGAAGGCCTCTGGGTTTTCGATGATGCGGCGGTTGGTCTCAACAAGGAGCCATTCATTGCCGGAATTGATTCGTTGATTGACAAGGCGACGGCGAATATTCCGGACGCGCAGCACGGATTTCGCGCGATCTTTAGCGCCAGACAATTTCCCGGCGCGAGCTTCAAACTGGAATGGCGTCGAGCGGAATCGGACGGCAACTGGTATTACAGTCCGGAATTCAATCAGGAAGGCTGGCTGTGCCCGGCGTTATTCAAGTATTTCAGGAGTGCGCCGCGGGAAATTTACGTAAAGGTCGAGCCGCGTAGTTGAGGCTACTTGCTGACGCGATGTTTTAATTCCCACACCCGAAGCGCTGCGACAAGCAGGCGTTGCCGATCTTGCGAAATGCTAACCCAAAATTGCAAAGGCGGCTTGCTTCTCCAGCGCGGCATCTTCTTGGTCAGCGCGCGAGATACGTCAATAATCGCTGACAATCTCAGTAACCGGATGGATACGAGGTTGTGTCTCGGCCGTGAATTCTTCGGGGCGAACGATCTTCGTCGTTCACGCGCATCGCGGCGACGGAAAGCGTTTCGTGGCCGGACTAGAGAAGAAATCTCAACGAACTCGCCTTCGAGAGCGACAGGTTAGCCAGGCCTTATGCGTCATTAAAAAAGCCAGGTCGGAACACGACCTGGCTTTTTGGGCGAAATAGCCCCCAATTGAAAGTACGGCGTGCTCGATCTATTTCCCCCCCTTTGGAGCTGGAGCGACGGTCTCCGCGTGTTGTTGCGTAGGCGAAGCACAAGCTCCGAGTCCTAAAGCGGTGGCCAGAACGGCCACCATCATGATCATTTTCAGAAATTTCAATCTATCTCGCCTCCTTTCGTCGCAGGTTGCTCCGCTCCGTTTAGGCGGGGAATCAAGGAGAAGCAATGCTTTTCTTCACTTTTTTGAGCCGTCACAAATTGGCCGGCCGGTTTGTCTTGCGTAGCCGGCGGTGCCTGCGCCTGTGGTCACTACTTCCTTCTTTTGCTGCGCACAAACTCCCCAATCCCAAAGCAGTTAGACTGTTGACCAATCAGTGAGCGCATTTGTACCACTGAAGGAACGCGCAGCCCTTTGCGCGTTGAATCATCTGTGATTTTGGTATAATTCGCCCGTTAACCTATGCCAACTTTGCTTCGAACGGTTGTTTTCATCATTGCATTCGGCGTTTGCGTAAAAGCGGTTTGGGCCGGAGACGAGAGATCAATCAAGAAGTTGCGTGACGCACTCGTGGCGCTTGCCCCAGACGTGGATCCAGGCGAAGCCGAGCTGGTCTCAGTCACGGCGCACACCGCCTCGCGCAGTCTTGCGCGTGAATATCGCGTCGTCTGGTGCGCAGGGGTCCAGAACATACTAATCAACACGGGTAGACGACAGCGTGGCTTTTGCGGCCATTATACGCGTGATATTGGCGAACGTTTGAGAGAGCTCAAGGTCAAGACGCTGGTGCTTCACTGGGGTGCTGCTTTTGCAGGAACCTTGGACGAGAACAATGGTCTGGTAGTCACCGCCCGTAACCAGCCTTTCGAAGACGGCATCCTCATGGATGCCTGGCGTTATGGCGGTCGATTATTCTGGTGCGCAGTCAAAGATGATGCTGCGTTCGATTTACGACTGCATCCCCCACGACCCAGTTACATTTCGAAGGGTGGGCCCCAACCCGGCTATTCCGGGACCACGGCATGGATAGAAAATTCGCTCTACACCGCTTGGTTGCAGGACTACAAACACGCTTACAAATGGCAATGGCAATCGACGGTGCGATAACTTGTCAGTCACGCTCACATTCTTTGAAATCGCCAGCGCACTCGTGGATCTCGATCATACTACCAGTGACATCGTAAACGCGGATCACAGGGAAATTTACGTGAAGGTCGAGCCGCGTAAGTAGGGTGATTGCCGGTTTGACGTCGTGCGGCTGCCGGAACACAGGACTCTGCCCTGCGGACATGTTGTCCGCTGTCTTCGCTTCTCTTTGCTCTTATTCTGGTTCAGCGGGTTCCAAAGCCGCTTGGCGCACAGACTGGAAGTCTCTGTTCCGATCCTTACTCGCTGACGCGATGCTTTAATTCCCAAACCCGAAGCGCTGCGAGGAGCAAGGCCTTAGTGCGGGCGAGGGTGCCGGCAGCCGGGAGATCGCGGGAAACCACTTTTGTTGCGCCATTACCGTTGCGAGAGCGTGCTTTTGGCCTCCGGCCGTCCGATTTGGTTCTGCGAACGCGTTTAGCCGCTGGCGTGGTGACGGTTAAATGTCCGTTTCCATTCATGATCCGCTTTTTAAGCAGCTTCCAAGCCCGGGCCATTTCTGGAAAGGCTGGTTTCGCCGGCCTCGCAGAGAGAGGCCTATATACTTGGTCTCCAAGTTTTTAAACAAATTCAAGAGATTCAAACGGGAGGAAGAAAACGGGTATCCTTACTTCGTTTTCCAGTGGGATTTTGGATTCTAGTAATTTAAGCCAGTTGCTGATATTTATCAAGCCACCGGCAGCCGGAGTTTCCGCTCTGTGGACGGTTCTGCTCTACGGATCGGAAGTCATCAACGGGGAGGATGCCCGTTGTCCTAACAGGTAAGATGTGCGTGCCACGCGAAAACCGCTTGTTTGCGTCCCACTTTTCCGCCAGTTTCAGGCGGTCATGGCAAATCGTAAGCTGGGCTGCCTTACGCTCTTTCTCTTCGTCGCGCTGTGCGCCAGTGCCATCCTTAATATTTTTCTCGCCATTGCCGTTCTTGGACGCGTCAGCACGGGCACCGCGCGCGAAGAGCCGATGACGAAGTTCCGCGAAATCATCGTGCAGCGTGGCGGCAGCGGCGCCTCCGATCGGATCGCAGTGATCGTCCTGCGCGGTTTGATCAGCAGTTCCATTCCCGGCAGCGCCAGCGACAATATGGTGGACGACCTGCGCATGGCATTGCAGCAAGCCCGCGACGACGATCGGGTCAAAGGCGTGGTTCTGGAGGTCGATTCTCCGGGGGGCGAAGTGACTGCCTCGGATGTGATTTACAATGCGGTGGTCAAAACGCGGGCGCGCAAACCGGTGGTAGTTTACATGGACTCACTGGCTGCATCCGGAGGATATTACGTTTCGTGTGGCGGGAAATATCTCATGGCTAACGAGACGACGATTACCGGCAGCATCGGCGTGATTATTCAGACCCTGAACTACGAACAGCTCTTCAATAAGGTGGGACTCGCTGCCGTCGTTTTCAAAAGCGGTAAGTTTAAGGATCTGCTCAACGGCGCGCGTCCGATGACGCAGGAGGAGCGTGAATTCGTGCAGAACTTTGTGATGAAAACGTACGATAAATTTCTAGGTATCGTCGCCAAAGAACGCAATCTCCCGGCCGACGGTTTGCGCAATTCGATTGCCGATGGCCGCATACTTTCAGGGAAAGAAGCACTGGAAAACAAGTTGATCGATGGAGTGGGGCAGATCGAGGACGCGTATGCCAAAGCAAAACAATTGGGCGGTGCGCCCGAAGCGACAGTAGTAAGATATGCTCCGCCGTTTACTCTGGGTCGTTTCTTGCGCGCATTGGGAGAGACCAACCAATCGAAGCTGCAAATTGAATTGCCTAAACAACTCCTGCCGCAGCTCGAGAGCGGCCGCGCCTATTTCCTCCCGAGTTACTACGCTCCTTAGGAGCCTGTCGAAGAAACTCAAACATGGGCGGCGACGATGTTCTCAGCGCACTCGGTTCGCTTACGAATGCGCTGTTCCTGATCGCGAGCGTTTACATTTATATTGCGCTTCTGCGCCAGATTAACCGTCGCGATCGTGAGGTGCTGGCAACCGAGCCCGAGTTCGGGGTCGCTGAAGTAGCGCTGGCGACTTTTCTTATCGGCGTCTTTGGTTTCAGCAGTCTTGGCGCAAGCTCCGTCCAAATTGTTCGCCTGCGCACGTCCGACCTCATCCTCAATGCTGTTGTTTCGATCGGCATTGTTCTCTTTGTGGTGGCGTTTCTGAAACTGCGGCGGTTCAACATCACGGAACTGACCGGACTGGCCAAGCTCAGTTTTGCCAGGACTTTTATCACCGGCCTGGTTCTCCTGATTTTTGCCTATCCGCTTATCATCTTTGCCGATTGGTTGACCGCCCGCATGCTCGGATCTGGTTCGAGTCGGCAGGGGATCATCGAGTTGTTCAGCGGATCGCAATCGATGGATCAACGGATAATCATCATTTTGCTGGCGACAGTGGTGGCGCCAGTCGCAGAAGAGTTCATTTTTCGATTCTTCCTTTATGGAGTGATGCGCCGCTATCTCGGGCGCAGCATCGGGCTCATTGTTTCCGCTCTGCTTTTTGCCGCGGTTCACGCTCACCTGCCCTCATTCGCGCCGCTGTTTGCTCTCGGAGCTTGTTTTACTCTCGCATACGAGTGGAGCGGATCACTGCTCGTCTCAATGACGATGCACGCAATCTTTAATGCAATCACCCTTCTCGCGCTCGCCTTCCCTGGCACATTGCAGCCATGATGCGGTCGCTGTGGGAACTCGGCGAAGATCGGCTCCTCGCCCAGATTCTTCCGCAACTGCAACAGAATGCGCGGGTCGTTACTGGAGCCGGCGATGATTGCGCGGTGGTGCAATTCCGCGGGGCAAAACAGTGGTTGCTGCTAAAGAGCGATTGCGTCGTTGAAGGAATTCATTTTGTCGCGAGAGGCAATGCCCGTGCGGTCGGCTGGAAAGCGATGATGCGAGGGCTAAGTGATTTCGCCGCGATGTCGGGGGTCCCGCAGTTCGCTCTTATCACGCTCGTCATCGCCGGTAAAAAACAAGTTATGTGGGTTCGCGATCTGTATCGCGGTCTTGATCAGGCCGCGCGGTATTTCGACATTGCCATCGTTGGTGGTGAAACCAGTGACACAGATGGCCCAACCGTAGTAGTTGTGAGTGTCGTAGGGTCTGTCGAGCCCGACCGCTGCATCTTGCGCAGCGGTGGAAAAGCCAACGACGACCTTTTTGTAACCGGAAAATTGGGTGGCTCGATTCGCCGGCGGCATTTGAATTTCGTCGCCCGGATTGAAGAAGCGCGCTGGTTGACCGCAAATTTCAAGGTGCACGCGATGATGGATCTGAGCGACGGACTGGGCGCCGATTTGCCGCGGTTGGCACGTGCAAGCAGGCTCGCGTTCTCGATTGATGAACGCGCGCTGCCGGTTTCGCGCGGCTGCACCGTGCAACAGGCAATATCCGATGGCGAAGATTATGAACTGTTGTTTGCCGTTTCGCGGCGCGATCGCGCTCGCCTGGAAAGAATGTGGCGCAGGAAATTTCCAAAACTGGGGCTTAGACGCATTGGCTACTTGCATCAAAGATCAAAGATCAAACATCAAACATTCCTCCGCGGTTATGTTCATTTCCGTGAGCGCCGCTGAAACGGAGGGGGCCGGGGCGCGCCTTGCGGAAAAAATAAAAGTCGGGGACGTGCTGGCTTTGGTAGGAGATTTGGGTGCGGGCAAGACCCAGTTCGTAAAGGGATTGGCCAGGGGATTGGGCTCAAACGAGGCCGTGACGAGTCCGACGTTCACCTTGCTGCATGAATATCGCGGTGGCCGGTTACCCATTTATCATTTCGATTTTTATCGAATCGAAAATTTGACGGCCCTGTGGGCGATCGGATTTGACGAGACTGTCTTCGGCGATGGCGTGAGTGTGATCGAGTGGGCCGATCGATTTGGCGACGCGATTCCGTCGCAAGCTCGTTGGATCAGGTTTGAGATCGTATCGGAAAATCAACGTCGAATCGACCTCTCTTCCTTGGCATGAAATTACTCGGATTCGATCTTTCGACTCGCCGCGGCTCGATCGCGCTTGTTAACGGCGGTAAAATTTTGTGCGCGCGTGATTGGCCGAATGATCGACGAAATTCCGCACCATTTTTTGCCGCGCTCGATGAAATCATCCGCGAGCATGGCGCACCGGAGGCGATCGTCGTTGGTCTTGGTCCGGGTTCGTACACTGGAACGCGGATCGCTATTTCTGCAGCCATTGGGTTGCAGGCGACAACTGGGGCCGCGCTCACAGGACTTTCATCCCTCAGCAGCATCTCGGAGGAAAACGAATACATTGTGATCGGGGACGCGAAACGCGCATCGTTTTTCTTCGCCACGATTAGCGGGGGTTTGTTTGCAACCGAGCCAAACTTGCTTTCCCAAAACGAAATGAATGAGCGAATCTCATCGATCACAACAATTCCGATTTACACTTCGGACGAATTGCCACAGTTCACGGAAGTGCAGCTGCGTTTTCCTTTGGCCAGATTGCTTTGTCTGCGCGCGCAAAGATTCTCGCAGAATCTTGCCCGCGCGCCGCTCGCTCCGATTTACCTTCGTGAGCCCCACATCACTACCCCGCGGCCTGCGCAAATACGATGAAAGAGAACTACCGTTGTTGGGCTGAGATCGATCGGAGCGCACTGCGTGGTAACGTGGCGTTCCTGCGCCAGAAATTTGGTCCCGGGGTGGAGTTTCTCGCAGTCGTCAAAGCGAATGCGTACGGTCATGGAATGATCGACGTGGCCAGGACCATCGCCGATCAAACGAACATTTTCGGTGTCGCCAATCTGGAAGAGGCAACTGTGCTGCGCGGCGCAGTCCAAAATCCAATTGCGATTCTCGGACCAGCCCTGCCCGAGGAACGACCGATGATCGCGGAGAGTGCGTTCATCCCTTCGGTTTCAACCTTGGAGGAGGCACGGGATTTTGATCGCGTCGCCGGCGGTCAGAAGGTCCCGGTCATTTTCAAAATCGATACCGGCATGGGACGGATGGGCGTGTTAGAGAGAGAGGCAGTCGCCGTTTTCAAGGAAGTCCACGCGCTTTCGAGTGTCGAGGTTCACAGCGTTTCGACCCATCTCACTGTGTCTGATCAGGACGAAGAATTCACGCGCGGACAATTAGACCACTTCGCCAGATTGATCAGACAATTACGCGCCGAGATTCCCGGTGATTACAAAGCGCATGTACTTCAAACCGCGGGTGTGCTCGCCTTCGCCGAGGAGCCGTTCGAAATCGTGCGGCCCGGAATGTTGATCTACGGCATTTCATCGTTGCCGGAATTTCAGAGCGCCTTGCATCCAGTAATGAGGTGGAAGGCTCGGATCGCCCTTATTCGCGACATGCCGGCTGGATACGGCATCAGCTACGGCCGCACTTTTATCACTCCAAAAAAAATGCGTGTGGCCACTCTTTCCTGTGGTTACGCCGATGGATACCCGCGTCACCTTTCCAATCGGGGAACCTCAGTACTGGTTCGCGGTCAACGCTGCCCGCTCCTGGGTCGGGTAACGATGGATCTGATGATGATCGACGTTTCGCATCTGCCTGCAGCGGCGGTGGGCGATGAAGTGGTGTTGATGGGTCGACAGGGCGACGAAGAGGTTAGTTGCACCGAATTGGCCGATCGCGCTCACACCATCACATGGGAAATCACGACGCGAATTGGCGCGCGCGTGCGGCGGGTTTATGTGTAAAGCGTTGAAACGATCAAGAGTTGAAGCGATGAAGCGGACAACCATCCGATCGCGGTGCGCGAATAAACTTTGAACAGTTCAACGCCGTAACTCTTTAACGCCTCAACCCCAACCAATGTTCCAAATCATTTTCAACCAGCTGAGCGCGGCCGAGATGTCGGCGCTGCCAAAAACATTGCAACTCGATCTTCTGGCTGAGTTTCAGATTTTGCCGGAGGATCTGGAAAATCTCGACAGCAGCAGGTTTGGATTGCTCGAGCGGGACGGAAAAAAACTTTATCGCTATCGTGCCAAAGATTATCGCATCTATTTCGAAAAGACGCCGGAAGGCATCACCGTGCATCGGGTCCTTCACAAAAACACCCTGCGCGATTTTCTCTTCCGCACCAAGCTACCGACGGGTGAAGACGAGCAACTCAAAGAAAGGCGCGAGTTTTGGAAATTGATCGAGCAAGGCGAACGCACCCGCAAAAAGACGTGATCGCCGAGCTGGATACGAACGAAGACTTTCGCCAGCGCGAATTCCCGATTTGCGCGCGGAAAATCTATTGCGCGCACGCTGCCGATGCGCCGCTGCCGCGTCGCGCGGCTGAGGCGATGCAGGATGCGATTGAGGACGCTTCAACTAACGAGAAACAGTTCGACAGAGCACTTGGTTTCATCGCCGATACTCGCCGGTTGCTCGCGGATTTTTTGGGAGCAGAGACGGAGGAAATTTCCCTTAGCGGACCGACTTCGAGCGGTCTGAACGCCGTGGCGAACGGCTTGGACTGGAAGGTAGGTGATGAGGTCGTCTGTTATCTGGATGATTATCCTGCTGACGTTTATCCGTGGCTCGGCCTCGAGCGAAGCGGCGTTACCCCGGTGTTACTTCAAACGGAACGACTCGGCGAGATTACACCGGAGATTGTGGAGCGCTCTCTTACGAAACGAACGCGATTGGTCGCACTCGCGAGTGCGAATAACGCCAGCGGATACCGAATCGACGTTGAGACAATTGGCAAAATGTGCGCAGAACGCGGCATCTTATTTTCGGTCGATGGGATTCAAACGATTGGTGCGTTTTCCATCCCGCTAAGGAACGTCGATTTTCTCAGCGCCGGTGCGCAGAAGTGGATGCTCGGACCATCGGGTGCCGGGATCCTTTTCGTTAAAAAGAGCCGGCAGGAATTGCTGCGACCGATGATGGTCGGCGGATGGAATGTGGCGTCACCGAACTTCGTTGCGCAACGCGAAATCAGATACGAAAACGGCGGACGGAAATTTGAACCCGGTGGCTACAATAATATTCCAATCGCCGGAATGCAGGGAGCGATTGCGCTCCTAAGCGACGTCGGCCTTTCGAAAATTTCGGAGCGAATTTTGTCGTTGGTTGCGACTCTGAAAAGCAAACTTGATCCAGCAGATTTCGAATTCCTAAGTCCAGACGGAAGCTCAGATCACGCCAGCTTCCTAACCTTTCGTCCGTGTCGCGTTGCCTCTGAAAAATTTATCGACGCACTCGCGAAAAACGACATCGTTGTTTCGTTGCGCATCGACCGCGCGAATCGGGGCTGGATTCGGGTGAGTCCGCATTTTTACAACACTTTCGCAGAGATGGAACGGATCGCGGAGGTGCTAAATCAATTGTAGGCGTTTCTGCGAAAGGCCATGGCGTCTCAAGGAGCGGTTTCTCTGACTGCCGACCTTTGGTGTGAGGCGGCTTCCAACCGCCGACTTACTAAACTAAACCGCAGTTTGGAAACAGCCGTTCCTTGGTTTTCCGGCCCGGTGCGAACCAGCTATTTCATCAGCAGCACGGAACGGCTGCGTTTGATTTCGCGCGTGATCTTACGATGCATGTGTGCCGGCATGCCAGTGACACGACGTGGCAGGATCTTGCCACTCTCGGTCACGAATTTTTTCAGCAGATCCGGATTCTTGTAATCGATTGCTTCAGTCGCGATATCGATCCGACGCCGCGGCATGCTGCGATTGGCGCGCCGGAAAGCAGAGCGGCGTTTGGCGGTCTTCGGTTGCATCAGATCAGCGGACCTCCCGGTGAAGAGTATGTTTTTTCAAAAACGGATTGTATTTTTTCTTTTCCAACCGGTTTGGCGTCCGGGGGCTCTTCTTGTTCCGGGTCGACATGTAGCGCGACGGTGGTTTACCCAACGCTTTGGCCTCGGTGCATTCCAGTGTGATGATTTCCTGCGCCATAATTTCGTAGCGAAATGCTATTCCTTTTCCGCCGTTGGCGCCGGTTGCTCTTCTTCCTCGGTCTCAGGCGCGTCTTCTTCGGTTAAACCGAAAAGCGAGGTGACCGATTGCCGGACACGCGAGGCTTTATTTTGTTTCTCCAATTGTGACTGACATTCGACGGTGAACCGAGCAAATGGAATTGCTTCCAAACGCGCCCGCGGAATCGATTTGCCCGACATTTCGCAGATGCCATAGGTGCCCAGCTCGATTCGCTTAAGAGCCTGATCAATCTCGTAAAGCGCGTCCTGTTCCTGTGAAAGCAGACTGAGCGCGAAATCGCGATCGTACGCGTCCGATCCGGCGTCGGCCTGGTGCATTCCGAAGGCAGAGGCTTCGCTTCCTTCTGCACGCGAACGCAACGTGTCTTGCGCGACTCCAGCCATGGAATCGACCATGGCATCGCGCAATTGCAGCAATTTTTCCTTTTGCGCTTTGGTGAAAGCGTCAAGTCGTCGCGGTTTGTGGTTGTCACGGAACATTTCTGTCGGCGAATCCGACGTCTGCATGCGGCCCGCTCTTGGCCGGGCTGCGCCGGGCTTTGCTTTGACTTTAGCCTTATTTCCGGCCGGACGCTTGGCAGCCTTCTTCGCGAGCTTGGCAAGCTTGCGGGCAGCAGGTTTTTTTGGCTTGTGCGGGGTGGCTTTTTTCTTCGACTTGGCCATAAAAATCAAATCTCGCGACGCGTTGGCGGCGCGAGGAGAGCGCATAATTAAGAACAAATCTACCGTGGTGCAAGGGAAGATTTAAGGCCCCCCAAAGGCCTTTTCGTCTAGGAACTTGCGCTGGAATAGCGCTGAAGGGCGAATCGCCAAAAAACGCGTGACGACCAGAAGATGATCAGCGACGCCGCAATCATTTGCAGCATCAATGGCAGCGGCTGCCCGAGCGACTTGATCAAGACTCGCGCTGGAATATTGGCGACAATTACGACCGGGATAATCCAGCTAAAGATCAGTCGGAAGAGGCGCGGATAAATCACGTCTGGATAGCGAGCGATGTTGAGGAAATTGAAATAACCGTAAACCAGTCCCTGGGCCCGCACGATCCAGAAGCTTATCGCCGCCAAGTTCAACATGATGGAATAATGGATTGCGATTCCAAATCCGATCGCGACCAGATAGAGCAGAATGTGAATGGGATGCGGCACCACTCCGAGACGGGTCAGCGAAATCACAACCACGGCCCCGCCGAGCACGGCGTTGACCACGCTGTCGAGTCCAAATTGTTTCGTTGAAACCGCGAACTGGCTGTCGATCGGAAGGACCAGGAGAGAGTCCAGTTTTCCGGTGCGCACCAATTCCGGAACATTAGCGACGTTGACGAAAAAGAATGCCTGAAAAAGTTGCGCGATAATCTGATGCGTGCCGACGAGCAGGACGACTTCCCACTTCGACCAATCACCGATGTGATTGACGGAGCCAAAAATGATACTGAAAAAAACGATCTGACCGAGGAACCAAAGCACTTCCACTACCATCCAGAGAAGAAAGTTGGCCTTGAAACTCATCTCGCGAATGAGCGAGTTGCGCAGCATAATACGGTAAATTTCGATGTAACGGCGCACGTGTTTGGATTGTCATTAACATATGCTTATGCGCCATCGCGCCAATAATATCCGGGCTCCGCGCTGTCATCCCGAACAAAGGGAAGGATGTCACAATCGTTGTTGGGACCCACAGCCCGGATCCGACGGTCGTTCTGGAGACGCGGTCACCCCATGAATCGCAAACTCGTAGTCGTTGGAATTATTTTGCTTATTGCTGCGGCGTTTGTTTTCACCCGCTGCGGCAACTCGGGTGCGACCCAATTTCAAACGGCCGCGGTGACGCGCGGACCGATCACGCAAGCCGTGACAGCGACGGGTACGCTAAATCCGGTGGTGAATGTGCAAGTGGGAAGCCAGGTTTCCGGCAACATTCAAAAACTATTCGTCGATTTTAATTCGAAGGTAAGAGCGGGCGACGTGGTGGCGCAGATCGACCCGGCATTATTTAAGGCGACAGTCACCCAGGCCGAGGGCGATCTGGCGAGCGCTCAGGCGGCACTTGAGTTGGCGAAAATCAACGCCGGTCGGACACAGGCGTTGGTCGCGAAACAAAATTCCTCGCAACAAGATCTCGATCAGGCGATGGCCAGTCTGCATCAGGCCGAAGCAAATCTGACAATCAAACAAGGCGCGCTCGACAAAGCGAAAGCAGATCTGGATCACTGCACCATCACGTCGCCGGTCGATGGCGAAGTAATTTCCCGCAATGTCGATGTCGGCCAAACCGTCGCAGCCAGCTTGCAGGCGCCGGTGATTTTTACCATCGCAAATGATCTGACGAAAATGCAGATCGACGCCAATGTGGCCGAGGCGGACGTCGGCGTAGTTGCGGTAGCTCAGACGGTCGATTTTACCGTCGATGCGTTCCCGGCGCGTACGTTTCACGGAAAAGTTGTGCAGGTCCGGAATGCACCGATCACAGTGCAGAACGTTGTTACCTACGACACAGTTATCGGCGTCAACAATGCGGATTTGAAACTGAAGCCGGGAATGACGGCGAACGTCTCGATCGTCATCGCGCACAAGGATGATGTGCTGAAAATTTCCAATGCGGCGCTGCGTTACCGGCCGGCAAACGCT
>Ga0207693_10004003_pt1 | contig 12529 bp, 10 predicted proteins | sample LARL81metaG_FD_184347 | JGI IMG/M metagenome (GOLD analysis project Ga0207693, IMG submission 184347) | Corn, switchgrass and miscanthus rhizosphere microbial communities from Kellogg Biological Station, Michigan, USA - LAR L8-1 metaG... | ecosystem: Host-associated > Plants > Roots >...
TGAGCGTACACCCCTGGTTCTGAACGCTGGAGTCGAACGCGCGTGTTCGAACAGGCCGGTGTCGTCGCTGAGCCGGTTCAGGTGGGTGAACGCGGCCTCCAGCAGGCTGGCGGCCGACTAGATCACGGCGCGACCGCGGCTGGCGCCGGGGCCGTGGCGGCGAGCAGCGACTTCGCCAGTGCGCGATACCTGCCGGCGACAGCGGGCCAGGCCAGGGCCGGGGCCATCCTCGCGCAACGTTCCGTCATCGCCCCGGCGAGGCCCGGCTCGGTCAGCACCCGGCGGATCGCGTGGGCCATCGCCTGCGGGTCCCGATGCTTTTTGAATATCGAGGCGAAATTGTCCCTTCCTTTCCGCTTCAGGCGATCATGCTCGCGTCGGTGTTCAACCTGCTGGGCCCACTGCTCCTCGGCGCCGCGGTCGCGAACACGATTGGCGGGATCGTGACCGTGCCACCGTCGGCGGCCAATCAGGTAATCGCGTCTGGGCTCGCCGCGGCGGTAACGTGGAATGTCGCGACGTGGAGACGTGGGATTCCGTCAAGCTCAGCGCAAGCCCTCGTAGGCGGGCTCGTCGGTGCGGCGCTAGCGGAGGGCGGCGTCCACGCGGTGAACTGGGGAGGGGTCGAAGGTGGGCATCCGGTCGGCCTTGTCGGCACCCTGATCTCGCTGGCGATCTCGCCGCCCCTTGGCGCGCTCGCTGCACTCTTGGTAATACGCGTCCTGAGGCGGCTGGCACATCGGGCCACGAGGCGATGGCGCAGCCCGGCTCGTCTCGGGGAGTGGGCCACAGCGGCGGCGCTGGCCTTCAGCCACGGCGCCAACGACGCTCAGAAAGCCGTTGGGGTGATCGCCGCGCTGCTGTTTGCGAACGGGCGGATCGAGTCGCTTTCGGCTCCTACCTGGGTCATCGTCATCTGTTCGGCGGCGCTGACCGTCGGCACGGCCTTAGGGGGATGGCGGATCATTCGCACGGTGGGCCGTGGCATCTACCATTTCCAGCTGATCGAGGGTTTGGCGTCCACCGGCGCTTCGGCCGGAATCATCTTCGGGGCTTCGCTAGTGGGAGCGCCGACGTCCACCTCTCAGGTGGTCGCGTCGTCGGTCGTGGGCGTTGGCGGTGGACGCCGGCGCTGGCGCCACGTCCACTGGGAGGTCGTGCGCCACATGGGCGTCGCTTGGCTGATCACGCTGCCGAGCACGGCGCTGCTCGCGGCGCTGGTGTTCGAGCTCTGGCAGTGGCTCACATGAGCCGTTCACGATGGTTTCTGCCCGAGACCCCAGACGTTCTTGGACTCCTGCGAGCTCAGCTCGCAGTGACGATCGAGGGCGTTGACGCCTTCGCGGCGTGGGCCGGCGGCGATGAATCGGCCGTTGATGCACTTCGCGATGCCGAGCGCCGGGGGGACACCGCGAAGCGCACGCTGCTGGGCGCGCTACGTGCGGCCTTCGTGACGCCGTTGGAGCCCGAGGACGTCTTCACGCTCTCTCGCGGCATCGACTGGATCCTCGACTATGCGCGCGACCTCGTTTCGGAATCGGAAGCGATGGCCAGCCCGCCGGACCCTGTGATCGCAGAGATGGCGCAACGGCTCGGTGAGGCAGTACGTCACATCGACCGCGCGCTCGGCCAGCTTGCCCGCGACGACGAGGCGGCAACGGAGACCGCCGACGCGGCGATCGAGTCGGTACGCGAGCTCGAGCGCACCTACTACCGAGGGATGGCGGCGCTGCTCGACGTCGAAGATCGCAGTGAGCGGATCGCCCGGAGGGAACTGTACCGCCGCTCAGTCAGGATCGGCGAGGCCGTGATCGAAGTCTCGGAGCGGATTGTGTACGCCGTCGTCAAGCTGAGCTGAGCGCCCGGACGCGCCACGACAGCCGAGCAGCTGACGCCCGCTCACCACAGCTTGAACGTCACGCTCTGGCCGGCGCATAGCTCGCGCGCCGCCACACCAACGCCGACGTTGATCGGCCCAGTGTCTCCATCAGCGGGGACGGCGACTGTGATCTCGGAGCCGTCGAGGGAGACGACGACCCGGGTGCGGCGGACTTGGATCGACAGTCTCAACCCGTCAAGCCGATCGGCGACCGTCGGGTTGAAGTACAAGACGTCGTCGCGTATCTCGATACCGAGATACGCACGTTGAACGACGTCGAGGGTGCCCGCCATCACGCCAAGGTGAATTCCCTCCGTCGTGGTTCCATCTTGGGTGTCATCAATGTCGCTCCCCAGCGCGGCGATGAATCGCTCCCACGAGCCCTCTGGGTCGAACCGCGCCAGAGCGCCGGCATGTGTGACGAGGCTAAGCGTCGAACCGTGCGATGTGCGGCGGTCGTAGTAATCAATCGTTCTCCGGGCCAGGTCATCGGAGTACTCGTACCCCAGTCGTGCGAACAGGTCGCCCAATTCTGTCGGCGAGAACAGGAAGAAGAGCATCACGGAGTCCGCCTGCTTGGTCACCTTGTAGCGGTCCGGAGTGTCGCCCTCCGCACGCAGGAGCCGGTCGAGCCGTTGGATGTTGCCGTGCTTGGCGCGGTAGCCGTCCCAGTCGAACTCCTCGAGGTCTTCGTAGCCCTCGAACTGACTGATGACCCCACCGTGGAAAGGCACGAACATCTTGCGGCTCATCGCTTGCCATTTGCGGATCTCGTCGTCGCTCAAGCCGATCCGGGAGCAGAGAAGAGCACGCCTAGCTGCGGGGAGAAGATCTAGGACCCGTTGCGCCGTCTCGCAAATCCAAGCGACGATCACGTTCGTATAGGCGTTGTTGCGCAATCCACCCGCGCTCTCGCCTGGATACCGCTCATGGAATTCGTCCGGGCCGATCACGCCGTGGATCTCCCATCGGCCCCGGTCCGGATTGAAGTGCGCGAGCGACGACCAGAAACGTGCGATCTCGAGCATCATCTCGGCCCCGTATTCACGAAGGAAATCGGCGTCGTGCGTGATCTGGTAGTAGTGCCAGACGTTGTAGAAGATCGCGGCATTGACGTGGCGCTGATTGCGGCTGAGATCACGCTCCCACCGCCCGGTCAACGGGTTGGTGTGAACGACCTGGGTCTCCTCCTCGCCGTCGCTTCCGCTCTGCCACGGATACATGGCGCCGGCCAGGCCCGCTCGGGCGGCATTGGCGCGAGCCTCGCCGATGCGGCGGTAGCGGTACATCAGTAGCTGGCGGGTCACCCCGGGAAGGCGGTAGCTGAGAAACGGATAGACGTACAGCTCGTCCCAGAAGACGTGCCCGCGATAAGCCTCGCCATTGAGTCCCCGAGCCGGCACGCCCGCGTCGTGGTGTGATGTCAGGGGCGAGCACGTCTGCAGTAGGTGCGCTATGTGCAGGCGAAGCAGAAATTGCACGCGCTCGTCTCGTGGCAATTGGACGTCGCAGACCTCCCACAACTCAAGCCACGCTTGCGTGTGGTGCTCGAGTGCGTCGCCGAAGGACGGGTACCGGCTGACGCTCCTTCCGGCGGTTTCCAGCGGCTCGCTGATCGCACGGTCACGCGAGGTGTAAAGCGCAATCAGCTTCTCGACGCGGGCAGAGCTGCCCTGGTCGAGGTCAAACCGCAGGACCTGGTGGATGTAATCCTCCGTCTGGTAGGTACTGCGCGCGACGTCGAGCTCCTCACCACCCATGTAGGCGCGAGTTCGAGCAGCCTGGGCGATCTCGATCCTCGACTGACGCGTGCGCACCTTCAGCGCGATCACGTCCGGGGCGTGCACACGCGGGCCCTGTGGATCGAGGTGACGACCCCATAGCTGCTGGTAGCGCGCGACGCCACGGTTCACTACCCGACCGTCGAGCGCCGAGATCACCTCGACGCTGCCAGCCCAATTCTCAGCCACGAGCTCCCAAGAGATCGCCGCCAGATGCATCCGCGTCATGCTCACGAACCGCCGACTTCTCAGGCTGGTCTCACGTCCGGCGCGATCCCGGAAGCGCAGCTCCCGAGTGAGGAGTCCGTAACGCACGTTGTAGGAGTGCCGATAAGACAGCAGCTCCACGTTCGCAAGCCGGAAAGGCTCCTCCCGCTCGATCGACAGCTTGAGCGACAAGCACCGCGGCAAGTTGCCAGATCCTCGTTGGGGATCGGACGCCCACCCACGATTGTGGACGCCCGGCTGTAGACCCCGTGCGCGTAGGTGCCCGGGTAGTGCACATCGTCGGCGTCCTCCCATTCGGCGGCGCCCCGGATGCAGAAGTATCCGTTCCCTGTGGAGGTAAGCGTCTCCCGCAGTCGCTCGTCGAACGGGTCAAAGCAGTCATACGCGAGCACCAACGAGTCCGTCGTGTATTTCTGCTCAGAACTCATGCCGTCCTCGGCCGATGTGCTCGCGTCCGCCCAGCCTATGGGCGCTCGAGTGCCTCCGGGATCGGTACTTCTCCGAAGTCAAGACGCAAACGCGAGCGGATAAACCAGGTTCGTGCGCAAACGAAGCTTCGAACTGGCAAGGCGTGCCGCCGGCACGCCAGGACCGACAAGCACGAGATGGCCAAAGACCGCTCACACGACGACCGCCAATTGGACCCGCCGGACCAAGCGCCGAGTGATCCCTGGCGCGTCGAGGGGTCCAGGCAGACCGAACAGCCGCCGCCTGGCGGGAGGTCCGGCGCGGCAGCGACGTGGATCGCCATCGTGGCGCTGCTGGCCCTCTATGGGCTCATGCTCTTCGTGTTCTCGTCGCCCACCAGTCAGATCCGGGTGAACATCCCCTACAGCGTCTTCCGCGAGCAGGTGCAGCAGCGCAATGTCGTGGAGATCACGGCCACCGGCGAGACCATCCAGGGCCGGCTGCGAAGGGAGATCAGCTACCCGCCGGATTCCACGGGCGTCACCTCGCAGTACTTCAAGACCGAACGACCGGTGTTCGCCAACGACCAGATCTTTCAGGAGCTGCTGGCCGGCGGGGCAACAATCGGGGCGAGGCCAACCTCGACGTCAACGCCCTTGTGGGAGTCGCTGCTGCTCGCCTTCGGGCCGATCCTGCTGATCGGCGGCGTGTTCATCATGTTCATGCGTGCCGGCACCCGCGGGCTGGGCGGCGGACTGTCGACGTTTGGCAAGGCACGGGCGCGCCGCTACGAGCGCGACGATCAGCGCACGACGTTCGCCGATGTCGCCGGGATCGACGAGGCTACCGAGGACCTCGAGGAGGTCGTTGACTTCCTGAGGAACCCGGATCGGTATCGGGCGCTTGGCGCGATGGTTCCGTGCGGGGTGCTTCTGACCGGTCCGCCTGGGACCGGCAAGACGCTGCTGGCCAGAGCGGTCGCGGGCGAGGCGGAGGTCCCGTTCTTCTCGCTGTCGGCGTCGGAGTTCGTCGAGATGTACGTGGGAGTGGGGGCCAGCCGGGTGCGCGACCTGTTTGAGCAGGCCAAGAAGGAGGCCCCGGCGATCGTCTTCATCGATGAGCTCGACGCAATCGGCCGCGCCCGCGGAGCCGGCTCGTTTTCGAGCGGCGGCCACGACGAGCGCGAGCAGACGCTCAACCAGGTGCTCACGGAGATGGACGGATTCACCGGCAACGAGGGCGTGATCGTGCTGGCAGCGACCAACCGTCCCGAGATCCTCGACTCGGCGTTGCTGAGGCCGGGGCGCTTCGACCGGCGTGTAGCGGTAAATCCACCGGACCAGAAGGGGCGCGAGCAGATCCTCGAGGTGCACGCTCGTTCGGTCCCGCTCGCCGGCGACGTCGACCTAGCGACCGTGGCGTCATCGACGCCCGGAATGGTCGGTGCGGATCTCCGCAACCTCGTCAACGAGGCCGCGCTGCTCGCCGCACATCGCGGGCTCAACACAGTGGGTCGTGACGAGCTCGCCGACGCGCTCGAAAAGATCGTGCTCGGCGCGGCGCGGCACATTCTGATCTCAGAAGACGAGCGTGAGCGAACCGCCTACCACGAGGCGGGGCACGCGCTGATCGGCATGCTCGAGCCGGGCGCAGACCCGGTCAGAAAGGTGTCGATCATCCCGCGCGGCCATGCGCTGGGGGTCACCTTCCAAAGCCCCGAGAAGGACCGCTATGGATTCGACGAGCAGTTCCTGCGGGGGCGGATGACAGGGCTGCTCGGCGGGCGAGCGGCCGAGGAGCTGGTCTTCGGGGCGGTGACCACGGGCGCCGAATCAGACATCGACCAAGCGACCGCGCTCGCGCGACACATGGTCGGCCGCTGGGGGATGTCCGACAAAGTCGGGCTCGTGACCGTGCTCCCACCCGACGGCACGGATCCCTTCATGACGGGGGAAGGCGCTCCGTCGGAGCGCACCAGACAGCTCGTCGACGCCGAGATCCGCCGGATCTCCGACGAGTGTCACGCCCGAGCGGTCAACATGCTTGTCGAACACCGCGAGCAGCTCGACGCGCTCGCCGGAGCCCTGCTCGAACACGAGACGCTCGACGAGCCCGACGCGTACGCGGCGGCCGCGGTGCCGCACGCCAATCACATCGATGCGGCCTCCGCGCCCCGCCGGGACTGACGCTAGCCAGTGTGCCCATCGACAGCTGCCGCTGGACATAAGTGCCGCGCTACCGGCGCCTGAACGCGGACCGCGCTCGAGCGAGCACTGCCGTTCGGCGCCTGCGTCGCCGAAATGCACGGGGTTGGACCTTCTCGAGCAGACGCGGCTGCCGGCGGTCCCCGTACCTCTTCTTGGCAAGCAATCCGCCGCCTACGCCGGCTGCCGCGAGCGTGGCTGCGATCAGGCCAGGACTGGCACGAACACGGCCGTACTCCTTCCGGACTGCAGGCCAAACCTGCTCGTCGATCAGGCTGGTGCTCGCGGCCGGTCCGGCGGACGCGATGGGCTGGATTGGTTCAAGGAAGGTGATCTGCACGCGCTTAAGACGCGGCAGCGCTCCGCGCCAGAGGTGAGAGGTGCCAACGACCGCGGCGGGGACGATCGGGGCTCGTGCCTCGACTGCGAGCCTGCCGGCTCCGTGATGCGGTGATCCCAGCGCGTCGGCCTCCGCGACCCGCGTGCCCTCTGGGAACAGGACCACGACGCCCCCGTCGGCGAGGATCACGCGCGCGGTCTCGAGCGCGTCTGCATCCGCGTCGCCTCTGCGCACGGGAAATGCGCCGAGTCGCAGGAGCACCCATCCGAGTGGCCCCTTCAGCAGCCCTGCCTTGGCCATATAGCGGACGTGACGACGAGTCGCGATGCCGATGAAGAACGGGTCCAGGAAGTTCTTGTGATTCGGAGCGATGATTGCCGGCCCCTGAGTGGGAATCCGATCGGCGCCTGCGATCCGCACCCGAAACCACAGGCGCAGGAGCCCGTTTGCGAATGCGCGCACCACGGCATACAGCCCGGGGGAGAAGCCTCCCCCACGAGCGTATTCGTGGGCAGCCTGCCGGCGCGATGAGGTGGACTGATGACTCAACCGGGCAGGAGATTGGACGACGTTGGCCCTGACGTCGTGTCCGCAGGGCCCGGCTCGACTTCTACGGAGACCGAGATGATTGGCGACTCGCCACCGAATTCCCAGTTCATGCCGTCGTAGGTCCGCCCGTCCAAGGCGTCGTCTGAGCCGTCATCGCGCCCCGACGCGCTCCCGCCGTCATGTCCTCGTCGGAGCCCCCACGATTTGGCGAACCGCGCGAATGTTCGCCCGTCAACCACACCGGCCCAGGTTCGGGACGGCATTGGATCATCCTAGTGGTCATGAATCAGCTCGAGCCGCGCGCCCCTAAGCTCGGGCGCGATCCAGGAGAGAGACGTCCCATGGCGAGCGCGTGGCTCGTACCGAACCGTGATCGCTATGTGTTGCATTCCGACCATAGCTACTAATTTGGAGACTCCGATCATCAGGGGCATCCGTGCAGGAGTGCTTGTGGAATCGGTGGTTTCACGCAGCCGCGTGAGCCTCGGGTGGATCGGCCCGCCCGTCGCGCTCGATCGGTAGGCGGCGTCGCGTCAACCGAGCGCGAGCAGGCGTCGGTCGAGCAAGGCGAGCACGTCGCCTACGATCTCGTCGATCGGTCGATCGGTGCGTAACGCCACGTGGCCGCTGGCAGCTACCTCGTCGAGCGGATCCCAGGCCTGTCGCTCGCGCATGACGATCGCGACGTCGGCGTCAGAGACACGATTGCGGGCGCGCATCCGCCCTGCGGCGCGTTTGAGCAGGACCGCGCGTGGAGCCTCACATTCGAGGAACACCGCCGGCGCCGCGTGGCCGAAGCTCGCGGCAAATGCCTGCCGATCAACCAGGTGCCGGAACGTGGCATCAACGAGCGCTCCGCCGCGGGCGGCGATTTCGAGAGCAGCCCGACGGCCCAGCTCCGAGTACGTGCGCGCGTTCCAGTCCGAGCTGTACGACTGAGCGCCCGCCCGGTCCGTGGAGCTCACGCCCACCAGTCGCTTGCGCGTGATGTCCGAGCTCAGGTGAGCCATACCGGACAGCTCCGCCAACGTCCGGGCCAGATACGACTTCCCGCTGGCGGGCGCGCCGCAAATGACGATCAGCAGCGGCTGTCGTGCCCGCCAGGCGAACCGTTCGGCAAGCCCAATCAGGTCCCGCGCGACGGCGCTCTCGCGGCCGTGGTCTGAGCTCGTCGGGCTGAACTGCGCGGCCCGCACGAGCGCGACCTTAGCGCGGACGAGCGCGCGATACGTGGCGTAGAACGCGATCAGCTGGTCGTCGCCTGGGTCCCCGCCAGCCTTCCGGTAAGCCCTGATCAACTCGTCTGCGAAACGTTCACCGCCTCGGGCGACGAGGTCGAAGACCAGGAAAGCGAGATCGTCGGCGACGTCGAGTTCGCGCAGTGAGGCGTCGAACTCCACGCAGTCGACGATCCGCACGCCTGTGCCGACGAGCACGTGCTCCGAGCGCAGATCCCCATGTCCTTCGCGGATCCGACCGTCGACGGCACGCCTCTGCAATGTTGCCCTATGCGCGGCGATGAACGCGTGGGCAAAGCGCTCGAGTGTCTGGATGCGCTCGATCTCGCTGCGCTGCTCGACATCAGCGAGCAGCTCGTGGAGGTTGGACTCAAAACGACGCTCAGCCGTGAGCACCGGTGCGCGACCCGCGGGCACGCGACGCGCGGTGCTATGAAAGCGAGCCAGAACGCGCCCCACCTCAGCTATGTGACCGCGCGCTAGCTCTCCCAGCTCAAGTCGGGAGGCGATTGTGTCCCGTTCGTCGTAGCGGCGCATCTCGACCAGGAAGTCGACCGCGCGGGGATCGTCTTCACCGATCAGCGCGACACCATCGTCGGTCAGCATCACGCCGCGAACGCCCACATAGAGGTCGTACGCCAGACGCCGGTTCAGGCGCACCTCCTCCCGGCACATCGCCCGCCGTCGTTCGGCCGTACCGTAGTCGACGAAGTCCAGGACCAGGGGCTTCTTCAGTTTGTATGCGAATTGGCCGGCGAGGAACACCCAGGAGATATGCGTCTCGCGCACCTCCACCAGAGCGGGGCGATGCGGATAAGCCTCCGGACGCGCCAGCGCCGCACGCAGCTGCTCGTTGGCGGACTCAGCCACCGCTGCTGGCGAGGGTGCCGGCCGCGCGGTCACCTATCTGCTCAGGCTCTGCCAGGGTCCGGCGGGGTACGACAAGCAGTGGGCAGGTCGCGTGTCGAACGAGGTAGCGGGAAACGCTCCCATGGAACGTCCGGCTGATCGGTCCAGAGCTCCTTGAGCCGACGATCAGCAGGTCCAGTTCCCTGCCCGCCTGTCCCAGCTCTTCTCGAGGCCCGCCATAGGTCACCACGCCCTCGATCCCATGCAACTGGGCGAGCTCCTCGGAATGACTCTCGATCAGCTCGTCGATCGCGTCCGGCCAGTCGGCGGGGATCTGCTTGTCCTCGCGCACCTCCTGCAGCGAAACCACCCAGAACGCCTTCACCGTTGCGCCGTGCGCGGTCGCGAGCTGCCGCGCGGCCTCCAGCGCATGTTCGCTTTCTGGCGAGGCGTCATACCCGACGCCGATGCGCGCCAGCTCATGCGGGACGAGGTCGTATCCGGATGGCGCCACTCCGATAGCGCATGGAGCGCCATCGAGTGCAGCACGACAGTCGTCACCCATCAGCACACGTCCGACTAGAGCGTGCCGGGTGGAGCCCACCACGAGCAGGTCGACTCGCAGCTGTTCGGCGAGCTCGTGCAGGCCACGGCCCACCGGTCGGGGGCCCCGGACGACGAGCTGCGCTTCAACTGCCGCCAGCTCGCGCTCTCGCTCGAGCATCCGCTGTGACTCGGCGCGGTCGATCTGGAGCAACTCCAGCGCGCCGCGACCGGGAAACGGCTCGCATACATGCACGAGCGTGAAGGTCGCCTCCCCGGCGGCCAGGCGCCGGGCTAGTGCAAGTGCGTCGCGGCCGCCCTGCCGGCCGTCGACCCCGATGAGGACGTTCGTAAACATACAACCGTCACCTCCTTCGCTGCCGGCGAGCGGTTATGTCGGGACAGCAAGATTGAACTGATACCTATACGTCGAGCGTACGCAGTCGCGCGGCTCGCCGACATCCGCACGAGCCGGCCACTCTGATCCGTACAAGTAGCGGATCCGGCCGGTGCCGCCGGACGTACAAGGTACGTAGTTCGCCGCCACCGACCCGAGACGCCGCGCGGATGCCTTCGCGGACTCGCTGGGTCACGCTCGGCGATGATGCACAACTACCTGTTTCGGTTGTGGTGACGCGAGTTCTGGACGCACATACCCCGGTTGGCCGTTTCGCCCATCCGGACAAGTCGCCACGAGTTGCCAACCGTGCTCCACACGCCGGGGCCGCGGAAACGTCCAGCTTTGACACAGTTGCGCATTACTTCGACGTCGCGGCCGATCGCCTCGGGATCCCTGAGGACCTTCGCACCGTCATCCGAACGGCCGATCGCGAGATCCAAGTGCAGGTACCGGTAAGGCTGCGCGACTCCGGGATCCACGTGTTCTCGGGTTATCGGGTACAGCACAACGGGGCGCGCGGGCCGTTCAAGGGCGGAATCCGCTACCACGAGCGTGTCAACCTCGACGAGGTTCGCGCACTGGCGGCGTTGATGACCTGGAAGACGGCACTCCTCAATGTTCCGTTCGGCGGCGCCAAGGGCGGCGTCAATTGTCCGGCCGGCGATCTCAATCAAGATGAGCTGCAGATGATCACGCGATCGTTCGTCGACAAGATCGCCGGAATTCTTGGTCCCACCCGCGACGTGCCAGCTCCCGACGCCGGCACGAATGCACAGGTAATGGCGTGGATCATGGATGAGTACTCCAAGCTGCACGGCGACGCTCCGGCAGTGGTGACGGGCAAGCCGATCTCCCTCGGCGGTTCACCCGGACGTGACGCGGCAACTGGGCGGGGCGTCGTGTACGTCTACCGCGAGGCTGCCCGCGCGCTCGGTCTGCGTCCCGACTCCACCCGCGTGGCCGTCCAGGGCTTCGGCAACGTCGGCTCGTGGGCGGCGCGGATCATCACGCAGCTCGGGTGCAAGCTCGTCGGCGCGTCCAACACCAGCGGAGCGATCCATTCTGAGGCCGGCATCGACCCGAGCGCGCTTCTCGAGCACCTCGCCGATGGAGGAAGGCTCGTCGATTACCCGAAGGCGGAGCCGATTGGGGCCGAGGATCTGGTGTCGCTCGACTGCGAGGTCCTGATCCCCGCGGCCCTCGGTGGCACGATCCACGCAGCGAACGCCGGATCGATTCGGGCAGCGGTTGTGATCGAGGGCGCCAACAACCCAACCACGCCCGCCGCCGACGAGATCCTGCGCGACAGGGGGGTCCTGGTCGTTCCAGACGTGCTCGCCAACGCCGGGGGCGTCGTCGTCTCATACTTCGAATGGGTACAGAACCTCCAGCATCTCAGCTGGGACGAGCACGACGTCAACAACAAGCTGGGCGCGAAGATGCGTGATGGCTATCGCGAGGTCGAGCAACGCGCGAATCACGGTAAGGGAGCATCGCTTCGCGTCGCGGCATACGAGTTAGCGATCGAACGGGTACTGGACGCGACCCGGCTGCGCGGCTACGGTGGCTACGCCTGAGCGCTAGCACCCACAGCGCGTCAGGCGCTGCCGGAGTCATGCCTGAAGCGAAGGCGTCGTCGCGGTGGTCATGTCGCGCGGATAGCGTGGGTTTGCCGGTGCGTAGCGTTGAGCAGTGGTTTGGTGCAGTCGCAGGAGTAGCCAGGCCCGATGTAGCTGCGTGTGCGCCGTGAAAGCCTGATCGTTAGGAGGCTTTCGAAGGATGGCCACGCCAATTGTTCACCGTGATCGGTACGCAGGCCGCCGGCGTGGGTGGCTTGTGTGGCTGGGGTTGGTCGTGTTGGTCCTTGCTGGCGGGATGGCGGCGGTGATTGACCGCACCGCGTTTAGCGGTGGCCCGCAGAGTTCGCGGTCTGGCCTGCAGCGGGTGATCGACGGGCTGGTCACGGGGCCAGGGCGGATCGCGCCCGGCGTGACCGCGTACGTCGCGGGTCCGCGGGGCGTGTGGGTCGGCTCGGCGGGCATCGCGACGATCGGCACGCCGATGCGGCCGGACGCGCGGCTGCGCCTCAACAGCGTGGGCAAGTTGTGGA
>Ga0207693_10004004_pt1 | contig 12528 bp, 13 predicted proteins | sample LARL81metaG_FD_184347 | JGI IMG/M metagenome (GOLD analysis project Ga0207693, IMG submission 184347) | Corn, switchgrass and miscanthus rhizosphere microbial communities from Kellogg Biological Station, Michigan, USA - LAR L8-1 metaG... | ecosystem: Host-associated > Plants > Roots >...
GTGGGTGAGTCGTTCATCCGCTCGTATGCATTCTTGACCCGGTCGACGGATATGTCCGACGCGGTCGCGGCGTGGTACGGCGTGACGAAGAAGGTCTAGTTCCTGCGCCGGCGACCGTGTGTGCGCGCAGACACGCCGCCCTTAGTTGGCATTTCGCGGTCGCTCGCGGAGAAGCCTCAGGGGAAGCGCTTGAAGCAGCGGTCCACTTCGCCGAGCACGCCGACGCGGAACGCGTCGATCCGCGAGAAGCCGGACGGCACCGATTCGCCGTTGACGTCGCTGGCGGCCAGGCCGTTGGTCAAGATGCCCGACACCGCCTCGTCGACGTCACCGGCCGTCAGCGCGATGGTGTTGCCATCGGGTGTGGTGACGCTCTTCGACATCTTGACGGTGGCCACCCCGGTGAGGCAGGCGGTGCGCAGCGCGGCCTCGGCGTTGTCGAGCATCACGCCTCCGCGCTGGTGCTGGATGGCCTGCATGTACCGGGACACCAGCACCGAATAGGCGGTGTTGTCGCCGCTGGCCAGGCCGCCGTCCTCGCTGTCGGATTGCGTGCCCATCGCCTTGAGCTCGGGCAGGTCGACGACGATCGTGTTGGTGGCCGGGCAGTATGACGCAGGCGGGCTGGGCCTCGCGTCCGGGCAGCCCTCGGCGTCCGACGCCTTGAAGCTCAGAAGCGGCGGGTTGGCCGTCGAGAACAGGGTGCCCATCGCGTCGATGATCGACCGCACCGACTCCTCGGTGACCGGCAGTTCCCCAGTCTGGTCCTCGGGCAACAGCACGGGCAGATCGCCGCGGCGCTGGCCGATCTCCCGCAAGTCGATAGCCGCGCACGCCGAGGGGCCGTCGGTGAAGCCGAACTGAAACGCCGATAGCCGTTCGAACGCCGAGCCGTGTTCGTCGACGCCGACTTCAGGATCACCTACGGCCAGCAGCGGATCGCGGAAGGCGATCACCGCCGCGAGCACCTTGTTCAGCCCCTCACCCGTGGACAGCGTGAAACGCGGTGACTTGTCCTCGGCGACCCAGCGCATGTACGCACCGGCGAAGCAGTCGGCCTGTTGTTCGGACACCAGTGTCGGCGTCTTCTTGTTGTCCAGCCCGGACTGGTGCTGCACGGCGTGGCCGTATTCGTGTGCGAGCACCAAGGTCACCCCCATGTCCCCGTACGACTTACGCAGCGCGGGGAGCAGCTCGCCGCGGTCCCAGCCGATGGTGTTGTCGTCGAAGCAGAACGCGGCGTTGACGAGTCCGTATGTGTTCTGGTCGCAGAACGAGGTGTCGTCGAAACCGTTGGCGTCCCACGAGATCAGCGCCTCCACCGGGGTGAATTCGCCGTCGAACGCGTCGCCGTAGGCGCTGCTCCAGTACTCCTCGATGTCGCTGACCGCGTTGGCGGCCAGCTCGTCGATCTTTCCGTTGTCGGTGTCTTCGACCTCGCGGACCGAGCCGTGCGCGTCGGGTCGCAGGCCGGTCGGTCCGTCGCTGGCAGGCATCCCGGCAACATGAAAGGGGTCGTCGAACACCGAGACGGCCTTACCCTGCAGTGTTGTGGTGCAGCCGGTGACCAGCAACGCCGAGCAAGCCGCCATCACGGCGCCCACCAAGAGTCGTCGGCTCATGGACGCCGCCTTTCGGTGACAGGGAATTGGCAGCAAGGATAGTTAAAGCAGTCAGCCGGTGCGTAGACGTTCGAGCGCGTCGCGCACCCGATTTGCGTCCGTCGTCGCCCAGAACGGCGGCAGCGACGCGCGCAGGAAGCCGCCGTATCGCGCCGTTGCCATCCGCGAGTCGAGCACTGCGACCACGCCGCGGTCGTCGACGCGACGCAGCAGGCGCCCGGCGCCCTGCGCCAACAGCAGCGCCGCGTGGCTGGCGGCGACAGCCATGAACCCGTTGCCGCCACGGGCCGCCACCGCACGCTGGCGCGCGGTCAGCAGCGGGTCGTCGGGCCGGGGGAACGGGATGCGGTCGATGAGTACCAGCGACAGCGACGGGCCGGGCACATCCACGCCCTGCCACAGCGACAGCGTGCCGAACAGCGACGTCTCGGCGTCGTCGGCGAACCGCTGCACCAGGGCCGACGTAGCGTCGTCGCCCTGGCAGAGCACCGGGGTGTCGAGGCGTTCGCGCATGATCTCGGCGGCGGCTTTGGCGGCGCGCATCGACGAGAAAAGGCCCAGCGTTCGGCCGCCCGCGGCGGTGATCAGCGCGGCTATCTCGTCGAGTTGCTCGGCGGAGCCCGTGCCGTCGCGCCCCGGCGGCGGCAGATGGGCGGCAACGTAGAGGATGCCAGACTTGGCGTGTTCAAACGGCGAACCGACGTCGAGGCCGCGCCACTTGGCGTCGTCCTCACCGGACAGCCCCCAGGCCGAAGCCATCGCCTGGAACGTGCCGCCGATCGTCAGTGTGGCGGAGGTGAGGACCGCCGTCGTGTGCTCAAACAGTCTGCCGCGCAACAACCCTGACACCGAAAGGGGCGCCACCCGCAGCACCGCGCGGATGTTGCCGCTTCTGTCTTTGGTGCTCTCCCCTGTCCTTCGGACGTGGCCCCACGCGTGCGCGCCATCCTCATGGTCGAGCCATACGACGTCCGTGCGATCGGGGATGGCAGGGACGAACGCCGACAGGATGCGTGTCGCGGTGTCACTGATGTCGCTGAGCGCCGTCACCGCCTCGGCGCGCGCCGACGCCGCTTTCGGATCGCTCGCCGCGGTATCAATCGCGGAACGGGCCCTGCTGGCGGCGTCGCGCAACGCGGTCAGGTAGGTGGTCAACTCGTCGTCGAGCACGTCGATGCGGCCCGGTGTGGCGTCGTGGATCGCCGAGGAGAGCGTCGCCGTCGCCGCCTCGAGGCGCTGCGCGAGCTCGGGGTCGATGAGCCGGCCGACGCGGCGCTGCGCAACGCCCAGCGAGGTGGCCGACAACTCGGCGGTGGCCACGCCGGTCACGCGGTCGACCAGTTCGTGCGCCTCGTCGACCACCAGCAGCTCATGTTCGGGCAGCACCGCGGCGTCGGTCATCGCGTCGATCGCAAGCAGCGCATGATTGGTAACGACGACATCGGCATGGCCGGCCTTGTCGCGGGCCTTCTCCGCGAAGCAGTCGGTCCCAAACGGGCAGCGGGCCACGCCTATGCACTCCCTGGCCGATACGGAAACCTGAGACCACGACCGGTCCGGCACTCCCGGCGTCAGCTCGTCACGGTCGCCCGTGTCGGTGGTCGACGACCATGCGATCAGCCGCTGCACGTCGCGCCCCAGCGCGGAGGCGGCCATCGGCTCGAACAGCTCCTCCTGCGGCCGGTCCTCCGGTTCGGTCGCCGATCCGTTGTGAATCTTGTTGAGGCACACGTAGTTTCCACGCCCCTTCAGCAGTGCGAACTCCGGGCGGCGGGGCAGCGCGTCGGCGAGCGAGTCGGTGAGCCGCGGCAGGTCACGGTCAACGAGCTGGCGTTGCAGGGCGATGGTCGCGGTCGACACCACAACGGGCTCGTCGGTGTCGACGGCCCGTGCGATCGCAGGCACCAGGTACGCAAGCGACTTGCCGGTCCCGGTACCTGCCTGCACCGCGAGGTGCTCGCCGGTGTCGAATGCCTGCGCGACCGCCTCGGCCATCTCGATCTGGCCGCTCCGCTCGCTGCCACCCAGCGCCGCGACCGCCTTGGCCAGCAGTTCGGTGACTTTCGCTTTCTCGCCCGTGGCTTCTCCTAGGCGTCTTTCCGGCTGGCCGGGGCAATCATGCGGGTCGGGATGGCCGGTTCGCCCTTGGACAGCTTCAGGCCGTCCCAGGGCAGGCTGTGCAGCCCGTCCTTCACGCGCCGACGGGCCGCGTCGATGGTGAGGTCCCCGATGGGTTCGCCCTTCCGCACCAGGTCGACCGTGAGGACACGGCCCGACTCGCCCGGCGGTGGCTGGTCGTACGGATGGACGATCTCCTCGAGGATGGTGCCCGTGGCTTTGCAGGTCCGCAGCGCCTGCTTGCGGCCGCCGTGGGATTCCTTGTGGCTGCTGCGCTTCTCGACCGGTATCCCGTCCACCTCGACCAGCTTGTAAACCATGCTTGCGGTCGGGGCACCCGAGCCGGTGACGACCGACGTTCCCACGCCGTAGATGTCGACGGGTTCGGCGCGCAGCGCCGCGATCGCGAACTCGTCGAGATCGCCCGACACCACGATGCGTGTCTCTGTGCCGCCAAGGCCGTCGAGTTGTTTACGAACCTGGCGGGCCAGCACGCCCAGATCGCCGGAGTCGATGCGGACCGCTCCGAGCTCAGTGCCTGCCACCTCGACGGCGTTGGCCACTCCCTGCGTGATGTCGTAGGTGTCGACGAGCAGCGTAGTGCCGACGCCCAGCGCGTCGACCTGTGCCTTGAACGCGGCTCGCTCGTCGGGCCCTTGTTCGCCCGCGTGCAGCAGCGTGAACGCATGCGCGCTGGTGCCCAGCGCGGGCACGGCGTAGCGGCGCTGCGCCTCGAGATTCGACGACGCCGTGAATCCGGCGATGTAGGCGGCGCGCGCGGCGGCGACGGCGGCCTGCTCGTGCGTGCGTCGTGAGCCCATCTCGATCAGCGGGCGCTCCTCGGCCGCGCTGACCATGCGTGCGGCGGCAGAGGCGATCGCGCTGTCGTGGTTCAAGACCGACAGCGCCAGCGTTTCCAGCACCACACATTCGCCGAACGTGCCGTGCACCGACAGCACGGGGGAGCCGGGGAAGTACAGCTCGCCTTCTTCGTATCCGTCGACATCGCCGCTGAACCGGTAGTCGGCGAGGTACGCGAGCGTTTCACGGTCCAGAGAGTCCTCGAGTGACGCAAGAGCGGCGTCGTCGAACCTGAACTGCGCCAACGCTTCCACGAAGCGCGCCGTGCCCGCGACGACGCCGTAGCGTCGGCCCTCGGGGAGCCTGCGGGCGAATACCTCGAAGCTGGTCCGACGGTGCGCACTGCCGTCGTGCAGCGCCGCGGCGAGCATCGTCAGCTCGTATTTGTCGGTCAGTAACGCCAGAGAAGCCGGAGCCACACCGCAACGGTATCGGTTTCCCGGCCTCGGTATCCTGAAGTGCATGGTGACTCCGGCGAAGGCCCGACCGGGAACTCGCGAGGAACGGGACGTCAGGACCGTAGAGGCCACGGACACTCCGTGGGTGACCCTAGTCTGGGACGATCCCGTCAACCTGATGACATACGTGACGTACGTCTTCCAGAAGCTCTTCGGCTACAGCGAGCCGCACGCGACCAAGCTCATGCTGCAGGTGCACAACGAAGGCAAGGCCGTGGTGTCAGCAGGCAGTCGTGAGTCCATGGAGGTAGACGTGTCCAAGCTCCACGCCGCAGGCTTGTGGGCGACCATGCAGCAGGACCGCTGACAGTAAAGTGCGTAAGTGGAAGCGGGTCGATACCGCCGACGGCGCGCGCTTTCGATCGGCGCTCGCCGCCCATGAGGCCGGGCTGCTGAGCAGCCTGGTGACTTCGATGCTGGGGATGCTGGAGGAGCGTGAAACATCTGCTCCCGCAGACGAACTCGAGGAAATCACCGGTATGAAGACGGGCAATTCGCAACCTCCGCAGGATGACACAATGAAGCGCCTGCTGCCGGACTTCTATCGTCCGCAGACAGATCATCCTGCCGGCTCCGGCACGATGGAGAGCCTCAACAGCGCGCTGCGCAGCCTGCACGAGCCGGAGATCATCGACGCGAAACGCCAAGCGGCGCAACGGTTGTTAAACACATGCCCGCAGGGCGGCGGTAAGTTCGAACTCACCGAGGACGACGCGCACGCCTGGGCGGCCGCCGTCAACGACGTGCGGCTCGCGCTGGGCACGATGCTCGACGTCGGCCCGAACGGGCCCGAGGCGCTGCCCACCGACCATCCCATGGCCGGACATCTTGATGTGTACCAGTGGCTCACGGTGCTGCAGGAGTACCTCGTACTTGGACTGATGGACAAGCGATGAGCCCTCGGGCGAAGAGCCAACGATCAGCGATGAGCCCTCGGGCGAAGAGCCAACGATCAGCGATGAGCCCTCGGGCGAAGAGCCGACCATCAAAGAACAGACAGCACCGATGAACGCCATCACCGACGTCGGCGGCATTCGCGTCGGCCACCATCATCGACTCGACCCCGATGTCACGCTGGGCAATGGCTGGGCCAGCGGCACCACCGTCGTGCTGACACCGCCGGGCACCGTGGGCGCCGTCGACGGTCGTGGCGGTGCGCCCGGCACGCGGGAGACCGACCTGCTCGACCCGATCAACTCCGTGCGGCACGTCGACGCCGTGGTGCTGTCTGGAGGCAGCGCCTTCGGCTTGGCGACCGCCGATGGCGTCATGACGTGGCTCGAGGAGCGCGATCGGGGCGTGGCCATGGAGGGCGGTGTGGTGCCGATCGTGCCCGCGGCGGTGATCTTCGACCTGCCCGTCGGCGGATGGCAGAACCGGCCGACCGCGGAGTTCGGCTACGCCGCCGCTGAGAGCGGTTCGGAAGACGTCGGCATAGGCACGGTCGGTGCGGGCACCGGGGCACGCGTCGGCGTGCTCAAGGGCGGCGTCGGGACCGCATCGGTGATGCTTGAGTCCGGTGTCACCGTCGGGGCCCTGGTCGTCGTCAACGCCGCAGGTGATGCCGTCGACCCGGCGACCGGACTGCCCTGGCTGGCGGATCAGATCGAACAGTTCGGCTTGGTCGCCCCGCCAGCCGACGAGATCGCCGCCTATGCCGACCGGCACACCGAACTCAGCCCGCTCAACACCACGATCGCGGTCGTGGCCACCGACGCCGCACTGAGCAAGGCCGGCTGCCGGCGGGTCGCCGTCGCCGCCCAGGACGGGCTGGCCCGTACCATCCGGCCGTGCCACACCCCGCTCGATGGCGATACGGTGTTCGCGCTGGCCACGGGTGCCGTCGAGGTGCCGCCAGACCCCACGACACCGGGGTCGATGTCGCCGGAGACGCGGCTGATCACCGACGTCGGCGCGGCTGCGGCGGACTGTCTGGCCCGTGCGGTGCTGGTCGGGGTGTTGGCCGCCGAAGCGGTCGCCGGAATACCGTCGTACCGGGACATGTTGCCGGGAGCGTTCGAGTGAAGGGTGGATGTGAGTCGTGCTGGTGATCCGAGCCGACCTGGTGGACGCCATGGTCGCACATGCCCGCGCCGACCACCCGGATGAGGCCTGCGGGGTGATCGCAGGCCCGGAGGGTTCCGATCGTCCTGAGCGGTTCGTCGCGATGCTCAACGCCGAACGGTCGCCGACGTTCTACCGGTTCGACTCCGGCGAGCAGCTCAAGGTGTGGCGTGCCATGGAAAACGCAGGCGACGCCGCAATCGTCATCTATCACTCACATACCGCGACCGAGGCCTACCCGAGCCGCACGGACATCTCCTACGCGTCCGAACCCGACGCGCACTACGTGCTGGTGTCCACCCGGGATCCCGACGAGCACGAGCTGCGCAGCTACCGCATCGTCGACGGCGTCGTCACCGAAGAACCCGTCAAAATCGTCGAGCAGTACTAGAAAGGCCCGAGCCATGTCTGTTGAGGTTTCCATCCCGACGATCCTGCGCACCCACACCGGCGGTGAGAAGCGCGTCAGCGCAACCGGTACCACGTTGCAGGCCGTGATCAGTGACCTGGAGTCCAACTACTCCGGCATCTCCGAGCGTCTCGTCGATAACGGCAAGCTGCACCGCTTCGTCAACATCTACGTCAACGACGAGGACGTGCGGTTCTCCGGCGGGCTGGACACCGAGATCTCTGACGGCGACTCGGTCACGATCCTGCCCGCCGTCGCAGGCGGCTAGGTTGACTCGGCACGACTCACTGCTCGAGGCGCTGGGTGACACGCCTCTCGTCGCGTTGCACCGGCTTTCGCCCCGCTGGGACGACGAACCGCATGTGCGGCTGTGGGCCAAGCTCGAGGACCGCAATCCCACCGGTTCCATCAAGGACCGGCCCGCGTTGCGCATGATCGAGGACGCCGAGAAACGCGGCATCCTTCAACCGGGCGCGACCATCCTCGAGCCGACGAGCGGCAACACCGGCATCTCGCTGGCGATGGCCGCGCTGCTCAAGGGCTACCAGATGATCTGCGTGATGCCGGAGAACACCTCGATCGAACGCCGCCAGCTGCTCGAGCTGTACGGCGCCAAAATCATCTACTCGCCGGCCGAGGGCGGCTCTAACACCGCGGTCGCACACGCGAAAGAGCTTGCGGCGCAGAACCCTTCATGGGTGATGCTGTACCAGTACGGCAACGAGGCCAACACCTTGGCGCACTACGAGGGCACCGGTCCCGAGATCTTGGCCGATCTGCCCGAGATCACCCACTTCGTCGCGGGACTCGGCACCACAGGCACGCTGATGGGCACCGGACGGTATCTGCGCGAGCACCGGCCGGACATCCAGATCGTGGCCGCCGAACCCCGATACGGCGAAGGCGTCTACGCGCTGCGCAACATTGACGAAGGCTTCATCCCTGAGCTGTACGACCCCGACGTGCTGACCACCCGCTACTCGGTCGGCTCGTACGAGGCGATCAAGCGCACCCGTGAGCTGGTCCAAGTGGAAGGCATCTTCGCCGGCATCTCCACTGGCGCCGTGCTGCACGCCGCACTCGGCATGGCCGACAAAGCCGTGAAGGTAGGCGAGCAAGCCGACATCGCGTTCGTCGTTGCCGACGCGGGTTGGAAGTATCTGTCGACCGGTGCGTACGCCGGTAGCCTGGATGATGCCGAAGACGCATTGGAAGGGCAGCTATGGGCTTGACACAGCGAGAAGCGACAGCGGATCGCGCATGACTGTGCCTGGGTATCCGGCGACACCTGCACCGGAGTCGAAGAAGCGACCGGGGTGGGTGGTCGGCGGGGTCACCATCGTCACCTTCGTCGCGCTGCTGTGGGTCATCGAGCTGTTCGACTCGCTGTCCAACCACCGCCTCGACAACAACGGCATCCGGCCGCTGGAGACCGACGGCCTGATGGGGATCGTCTTCGCGCCGCTGTTGCACGCCAACTGGGATCACCTGATCGCCAACACCGTTCCGGCGCTGATCCTCGGCTTCCTGATGACGCTCGCGGGCTTGTCGCGGTTCATCTTCGCGACGGCCATCATCTGGATTCTCGGTGGCTTCGGCACGTGGCTGATCGGCAATATCGGCGCGCACTGCCCCTACGTCGGGGTGCGCTGCGAGTCCAACCACATCGGCGCGTCTGGCCTGATCTTCGGATGGCTGGCGTTCCTGATCGTGTTCGGGTTCTTCACCCGCCATGTGTGGCAGATCGTCGTCGGCGTGATCGTGCTGCTCGTCTATGGCAGCGTCCTGCTCGGCCTGCTGCCGGGGACCCCAGGGGTGTCGTGGCAGGGGCATCTGTGTGGCGCGATCGCGGGCGTGATCGCCGCGTACTTGTTGTCCGGTCCCGAACGCAAGACGCGAGAGCTACGTAAACGCAAAGCAACAAATCCATATCTGACGTCGTGAGCTCTGCACTGGCGCCCGTCGGGATCTTCGATTCCGGCGTCGGCGGACTCACGGTCGCGCGCGCGATCATCGACCAGCTACCCGACGAGGACATCATCTACGTCGGCGACACCGCCAACGGTCCGTACGGCCCGCTGACGATTCCGGAGATCCGTGCGCACGCGCTGTCGATCGGTGACGACCTCGTCTCGCGGGGCGTCAAGGCTCTGGTGATCGCGTGCAACACCGCGTCGTCGGCGTGCCTGCGTGACGCGCGCGAGCGGTATGCGCCCGTGCCCGTCATCGAGGTGATCCTGCCCGCGGTGCGCCGTGCGGTGGCCGCGACCCGCAATGGGCGGATCGGTGTGATCGGCACCGCGGCGACGATCGCGTCTGGCGCATATCAGGATGCCTTCGCCGCCGCCCGCGACATCGAGGTGATCGGTGTGGCATGCCCGCGGTTTGTCGACTTCGTCGAGCGCGGCGTGACCAGTGGCCGCCAAGTGCTGGGCCTGGCGGAGGGGTATCTGGAACCGCTGCAGCGCGCGGAGGTCGACACGTTGGTGTTGGGCTGCACGCACTACCCGATGCTGTCGGGTCTGATCCAGCTCGCGATGGGTGACCACGTCACGTTGGTGTCCAGCGCGGAGGAGACCGCCAAGGACTTGCTGAGGGTGCTCACGGAGGTCGATCTGCTGCGTCCGCATGACGCTCCGCAGGCGCGACGGCTGTTCGAGTCGACCGGCGACCCTGAGGCGTTCACCACACTTGCGGCCCGATTCCTTGGGCCGACGCTGGATGGCGTTCGGCCTGTTCAGCGTCACGTTGTCGCCCGAAGATGATTTCCATCGCGAAACGTGCAATGTTTTCGTCACATGGATAGTGGGCATGGCAAGCTAGTGAGCGTGCGAATCACCGTACTCGGTTGCTCCGGCAGTGTTGTCGGGCCTGATTCGCCAGCCTCGGGCTATCTGTTGACGGCCCCTGACACGCCGCCGTTGGCCATCGATTTCGGTGGCGGAGTCCTTGGCGCGCTGCAGCGCCATGCCGACCCCAACGCGGTGCATGTACTGCTCTCGCATCTGCATGCCGATCATTGCCTCGACTTGCCAGGCCTGTTCGTGTGGCGACGCTATCACCCGTCGCCCGCTGAGGAGCGCGGCGTGATGTACGGCCCTGCGAATACGTGGGCTCGGTTGGGCGCGGCGTCGTCGCCCGAGGGCGGGGAGATCGACGACTTCTCCGACATCTTTGACATCCGGCATTGGGTCGACAACGAGGCGGTGCAGATCGGTTCGCTGTCGGTAACCCCGAAGCTGGTGTGTCATCCGACCGAGTCCTACGGGCTGCGGATCACCGACTCGTCGGGCGCGGTGCTGGTGTACAGCGGCGACACCGGCTACTGCGATCAGCTGATCGACTTGGCCCGCGGCGCCGACGTATTCCTGTGCGAGGCGTCGTGGACGCATTCGTCGGCGCGGCCGCCCAAGTTGCATCTGTCGGGCACCGAGGCCGGGCGGGCCGCGACGCAGGCGGGAGTCAGCGAGCTCCTGCTGACCCACATTCCGCCGTGGACGTCACGTGAGGACGTCATCAGCGAGGCGAAGGCGGAGTTCGACGGGCCGGTGCACGCTGTGGTTGGCAACGAGGCGTTCGATGTCAGGCGTTCCTGAGCGCGGCTGACCTCACGCGGGTCCTGAATACCGTCGGACCGACCGGTTAGGGTTGGCGCGTGTCCAGACGAGAAGACGGCCGGCTTGACGACGAGCTTCGTCCGGTCCGAATCACCCGCGGCTTCACCTCTCATCCCGCCGGGTCGGTGTTGGTGGAGTTCGGCGAGACGCGCGTGATGTGCACGGCGAGCGTCACCGAGGGCGTGCCACGCTGGCGTAAGGGCTCCGGGTTGGGCTGGCTGACGGCCGAGTACGCGATGCTGCCCGCGGCCACCCATGAGCGATCGGATCGCGAGTCGGTCAAGGGCCGCGTGGGCGGGCGCACGCAAGAGATCAGCCGGCTGGTCGGCCGGTCGCTGCGGGCGTGCATCGACCTGGCGGCGCTGGGGGAGAACACCATCGCACTCGACTGCGACGTGCTGCAGGCTGACGGCGGCACTCGCACGGCGGCGATCACGGGCGCGTACGTGGCGCTGGCCGATGCGGTGACGTATCTGTCGGCGGCCGGTCGGCTGTCGGATCCGCGGCCGCTGTCGTGTGCGATCGCGGCGGTGAGCGTCGGCGTCGTCGATGGCCGCATCCGCGTGGATCTGCCGTACTCGGAGGACTCGCGCGCCGAGGTGGACATGAACGTCGTCGCGACCGACACCGGCACACTGGTCGAGATCCAGGGCACGGGGGAGGGCGCGACGTTCCCGCGCTCGACGCTGGACAAGATGCTCGACGCCGCGATGGCCGCGTGTGAGCAGTTGTTCGCCGTGCAGCGCGACGCGTTGGAGTTGCCGTATCCCGGCGTGCTGCCCGAGTCGGGGGAGCCGGCGAAGAAGGCGTTCGGAAGCTGACCGAGCTGTTGGTCGCGGCCCGGCGACAAGCCGACGAGGAAGCGCGGAACGCACCGCAGACCACGGCCGGCGTTCTCGCGGCGGAGACAGCCAAGGCGGCCACCAACTCGAATAGCGCACACTCCAGAACGGCGGCTACGAAATGAGCCTGTACCTAGGCGAAACGCCTATCAGCGCGGTCTACATCGGGGACACCCCGGTCAAGGGCATTGAGGAAGCGGGAAACGTCCGGGGTTGGGGTTAGTTGGCTAGTCCGACGAGTTGGTCACTGACGTTACGTAGCCGTTCCGCGATGGCGTCGTTCTGCGCCAACTCTGAGGGAGTTTGAATCTGGTTGTTTTGAAAGTACTTCCCGGTGACATTGCTGAGGGTGGGATCGGTGGCCAGGTAGGCCAGGCGCTGACCGCCTTCTTCGGGTGTGATCATATTGAGCCGTTTCACCACGGCCAGGATCGGTCTGGCGAACCAGGGCGCGCCGTTCCAGATGTCGCTTGACACCATGCCCGGGTGGAGCGCGTTAACGGTTACTCCGGTTCCCGCGAGTTCGCGCGACAGGTC
>Ga0207693_10004006_pt1 | contig 12520 bp, 7 predicted proteins | sample LARL81metaG_FD_184347 | JGI IMG/M metagenome (GOLD analysis project Ga0207693, IMG submission 184347) | Corn, switchgrass and miscanthus rhizosphere microbial communities from Kellogg Biological Station, Michigan, USA - LAR L8-1 metaG... | ecosystem: Host-associated > Plants > Roots >...
GTTCGTTTCGCTGTTGCCAGCGATAGTGCGAGAAGGCGCGGTTGGCTTCCGCCATCCGGTGCACGTCTTCACGCTTCTTGACGGCGTTCCCCCTGTTGTTCGACGCATCGAGCAGCTCAGCCGAGAGCCGCTCCGTCATGGTCTTTTCGTTGCGCTCGCGCGCGGCCGAGATCAGCCAGCGGATGCCGAGCGCCTGCCGGCGCACCGAACGAACCTCGACCGGCACCTGATACGTAGCGCCGCCGACGCGGCGGGAACGCACTTCGATAGTCGGCATGACGTTCTCGAGCGCCTGCTCGAAGATCGACAGCGGGTTCTGCTTCGTCTTGGTCTCGATCATGCCGAGCGCGCCGTAGACGATACCTTCGGCAACCGACTTCTTTCCGGCATACATCACCGAGTTCATGAACTTGGTGATGGTGATGTTTCCGAACTTCGGGTCCGGAAGGACCTCACGCTTTTCGGCGGAATGGCGACGCGACATCTGTTCTGTTCCTTCGTGCGGAGCAGGTTATTTGGGACGCTTGGCGCCGTACTTCGAACGGCGCTGCTTGCGGTTCTTGACGCCCTGGGTGTCCAGCACGCCGCGGAGAATGTGGTAGCGCACGCCCGGCAAATCCTTGACGCGGCCGCCGCGGATCATGACCACCGAGTGCTCCTGCAGGTTATGGCCCTCACCCGGGATATAGCCGATTACCTCGAAGCCGTTGGTCAGGCGCACCTTGGCGACCTTGCGAAGCGCCGAGTTCGGCTTCTTCGGCGTGGTCGTGTAGACGCGGGTACAGACGCCCCGCTTCTGCGGCGACTGCTGCAGCGCCGGCACCTTCTTGCGGGACTTCTGGACCGCCCGCGGACTTGCGATCAGTTGGTTGATCGTCGGCATCTTGGCCTTCACCCTTCAACGTTCGCGCGGACCCCAAAACGATGGCTCCGCAAATTCTGTTCGGGGATCCCCTCCCCGCCGGGCCCGCTTGACGCAAAAAACCCGCGCAAAGCGAAAAACGCGCCGACCGCACATTGCTGAGCGGAAAGCGCTTCGACGCCACAGAGGACCGCGGAAACGGCCGATCAGCTCGCGCTGTCCGGCCAATGACCGAGGTCATGCATCCGAGTTCACTCTCAAGAGGACGTGCTCAAGAGAACTAAAATCGTCCTGGCATTGCCTAGCTATAATCGACAGCGTTTGAGCGGCATTCGTCGAGGTTGGTGCCCATCGCGGCTAAAAAAACCTCGAAGGGTATTCCGTACCGACGCTGGCGATGCTCACCGCCTGTCGTTAAGTGCGCGCGTTTTATAAGTGGTGGATAACCAAGTCAAGGCGAAAGCACGCTTTGAGGACAATCGAGGAAAGGCTTCTCGCGCTTGGCGAATGCTTGTCAAACACGGTGTTTCGCGTCGGGCGGGAGGCCAACCATAGATAGTGCGCGAAAGCTTATTTCGCTACCCCTTCCAATTTTACCCGGATGTTATGAACCCCCAGCCGGCTAAGGATTTATTTGCCTTTCCGAGCGCAATGATCGGGACCTCCGCCCCGGAGCCTTCTCGTGAAAAATACCGATATTGCCATCATCGGCGGCGGCCTTGCCGGCTCGGCCGCGGCTGCGATGCTCGGTCGCGCCGGCGTCGCAGCCATCCTGGTCGATCCGCACCGCGACTATCCGCCTGATTTCCGGGTCGAAAAGCTCAGCGGCGACGAGCAGATCGCGCGTTTCCGCAAGACCGGCATCGCAGATGCCGTGCTGCGCAAGGCCGCCCATGCCAACGAGAACTGGATCGCGCGATTCGGCGTCTTGCTCGACAAGGCGCCGCGCGATCAGATCGGGCTCCTCTACGACGAACTGGTCAACGCGGTCAGGACCGAGATTCCCGATCAGGTCGAAAAGATCTTCGCCAAGGCAGTGTCGATTTCGGCCAGCGCAGACCGGCAGACGGTCGTCCTGTCCAATAACGAGACGATCTCGGCCCGCCTCGTCGTGCTCGCAAACGGGCTGAATATCGGCCTGCGGCAAAAACTCGGCATCGCGCGCCAGATCGTCAGCGCCTGCCATTCCATCTCGATCGGGTTCGATATCTTCCCGGTCAACCGTCCAGCCTTCGATTTCCCGGCGCTGACGTATTTCTCGGAAAAGCCGAGCGACCGAATCCCCTATTTGACGCTGTTTCCGCTCGGTAACAGGATGCGGGCCAATCTGTTCGTCTATCGCAACGCCGACGATCCCTGGCTGCGCGAGTTTCGGCTCGCGCCGGCCAAGACCCTCAACGCCGCGCTGCCGCGCCTTGCGCGCATAACCGGCGCGTTCACGATCCCCGGCGAAATCAAGATTCGTCCCGCCGACCTCACCATCAACACCGGCCATCTGCGGCCGGGCGTCGTGCTGGTCGGCGATGCCTTTGCGACCACCTGCCCGGTTACCGGCACGGGCACCGACAAGGTCTTCACCGACGTCGAGCGGCTGTGCAACGTCCACATCCCCGCCTGGCTCGCCACCGAAGGCATGGACGAGGCCAAGATCGCGGCCTTCTACAAGGACCCGGTCAAGAAGGCCTGCGACGAATGGTCGATCGCCAAGGCCCATGATTTCCGCGCGATGTCGATCGACACCGATCTGTATTGGGAAGGGCAGCGTCAGGCGCGCTTCCTTGCCTGGCTCGGCAGGGGCCTGCTGCGCCGCCTGCGCAGCGGGCTCTCCAGAGGCCCACGCGTTCAATCCTCGTCATCGTCGTCGCTGTCGTCGTCCGCCTGATCGGCAGCGCTCGGCCGGTGACCCTGGTCATCCCAGAGCCTGCGATAGACGCCGTTCTTCGCAAGCAGTTCGGCGTGCGAGCCGCGCTCGATCGCCCGGCCGCCGGAGATCACGATGATCTCGTCCATCTCGACCACCGACGTCAGCCGGTGGGTCGACCAGATCATGGTCCGCCCCTTGGCGACCTTGAGCAGCGTGCGGTTGATCGCGGCCTCCGTGGTCTGGTCGAGCGCCGAGGTCGCCTCGTCGAGCAGCAGCACCGACGGATTGCGGATGATCGCGCGTGCGATCGCCATGCGCTGGCGTTGGCCGCCCGACAGCGTGTCGCCGCGCTCGCCGACGCCGGTATCGTATTTCTGCGGCAGGCTCATGATGAAGCGATGGATCTCGGCCTTGCGGGCGGCGTCCTCAACCTCCTCGTCGGTCGCGCCCTCCTTGCCGAGCCGGATGTTCTCGCGGATCGACATGTTGAACAGCATGTTCTCCTGGAACACCACCGCCATGCTCCGGCGCAGCGAGCCGCGCGTCACCTTGCGGATATCGACGCCGTCGATGCTGACGCGGCCTTCATCCGGAACGTAGAGGCGCAGGATCAGATTGAGCAGCGTGCTCTTGCCGGAGCCGCTCGGGCCGACGATGGCGATGCTCTTGCCGACGTCGAGCTTGAGGCTGAGATTGTCGAGCACCGGCGTCGTGCTGCCCTCATAGGCGAAGCTGACGTGGTCGAAGGTGATGTCGTGGGTGATGCGCGGCAGATCGGGCGCGCCCGCGCGATCCGCGCCGCGGGTCGGTTCGTCCAGCAGTTCCTGGATATGGCGCAGCGCTGCGGCCGACGAGATCGAAACCGGGATGAAGTGCATGACATGGGCGATATTGTAGGACACCTCCCAGAATGCGCTTTCGAAGGTCACGAAGGTCCCGATCGTGATCTGGCCCTTGGTGGCGAGGTAGGCGCCGAGCGCCAGCACCACGAGGTGCAACAGCAGCACGGCGATCGTCACGGTACGCTCGACCATGGTCGACAGGAACATCGCGGCGGCGATCTTGCGACGCGCCTCGTCGTTGCGCAGGTGGAACCAGCCGAACGCCTTCCGCTGCAGGGTGAACGCCTTGATCACGGCTTGCGCGGCGATGTTTTCCTGCACCATGCCGAGCAGCGTCGCTTCGTTCAGCTTCTGCTCGTAATTGGCCTGCACCGCTTTCGGCGTCAGCATCCGCGGTCCGATCAGCGTAATCGGAAACACCAGGAGCGCTATCACCGCGAGATGCCAGTTCAGGAACAGCATCAGGATGATGCCGGCGATCAGCTCGAGAAAAGGCAGCGCCGCGCTGTTGACGAAGCTCCTGACCGCGCCCTCGAAGGCCGAGAGGTCGACCGAAAACCGCGACAGGATCTCGCCGCGCTTGGTGCGCGCGAAATAGGCCGACGGCAGGTTCTGCACGTGGTCGAACAGGCTCTTGCGCACGTCGGAGATCAACGCCGCGACGAGCTTCGCGTCCCATCGTTCGTACCAGATCGCGACGATCGAGGTTAAGATCCCCGCTGCGCCCAGCACGCCCAGGATCTTGTAGAGCGCCTCGAAGTCCTCTTCGCCCAGCGCATCGTCGATCAGGAACTTCAGGCTGAGCGGCATGATGACATTGAACAGCGTCTCGACGACGACGCCGAGGCTGACGAATGCGATTATCTTCTTGTAATTGGCGAGATAGGGTTTGACGAAGGCCCAGATCGTGGCCAGGGCGCCCGCGGCTTCCTTGGCGGTAAAGACGACGAGGTCCTCATCGTCATCGTCGTCCCCGATCGCAATACCGTCCTCTTCGTCATCCTCCTCTTCGTGATGCGGCGGGGACGACAGGGACGGCTTATCGCCGGCGGCGCGGGCAGCGGCAGCGGTCTTCAACCCTGGTTGCTTGTCCGGTTCCGGCGCAACCGTGCCCTCCGCGGAGCGGGGCTTGTCGTCGTCCGACGAGAGGGACTTGGGAGCCATGAAAACAACCGATGCTGCACAGGCCGGACGCCGCAAAGCCGCGGCATTCCGGATGACATTCGCGGCCCCTTATAGCGGGCTCAGCAGGGAATGTTAGGGCCTAGCCGGCATGGCAGCGAATCGCCGGCAGGCCTCGCAAGTTGCGTCCAGAGCATGATCCTGAAAAGTGTGTAGCGGTTTTCCGAAAAGATCATGCTCAAACAAAGACCTGAAGCGCGATGACGATTCAACCTGATCTCATCGCGCTTTAGTCGTCGTCGGCAACCTTGTCGAAGAACGAGTAACGCAGACTGTCGGAATCTGCGTACCACTGGCCCGGGCCCTTGTTGGCCTTGAGCGTCGCCGCCCACACCGCATCGGTGCAGTCGCGGCGGTGCATCGACAGGTCGAAACCATTCCCGAAGAACAGCTCCGACCACTCCCACCAGGTGCCGAGCTTTTTCACGCCGCGCAGCAGGTCGTAGCGGTCGATCAGGGCCGGCGCCATGTCCGAGGTGACCGAGCCGAACACCACGCCCGTGCCGACAACCCGGTTCAGTTCGCGAACCGCCCGCGCGACCTTTTTCTCGGCGACATGACACAGGCTGGTCTCGAACACGAAATCGAACTCGCCATCCCTGAACGGCATGTCGGAGATCGAGCCCAGTCTGTTGAACTTCTTCAGCGCCTTCGGCGTCTTGGCATGGATGCCGCGGTTGTTCTCGATGCCGCAGGCGTCAATCCCGCGCTCGCGAAGCGCGCCGACCAGCTCGCCGCTGGCCGAGCCCGCCACCAGGAGCTTGTAACCCTTGGACCGGTTCCAGACGATCCTGATCAGCTCCATCAGGTAGTCCGGATTGGTGAACTGGCGCCAAGCCTCGCGATAAGGGCCGAGGCCGCGATAATTCTCGAAATAATCGCGGTCGATTTTGTCCGACAGCGGCATGTCGCTTTGCGCGCGGGCGCGGCGCAGCCGAACCATCTCGGTCAGGATGATGTCGGTGGCCGCGTCGGAAGAGTCGAGCAGCCCGTTCAGGGTCGAGTCGAACAGATAATCGCCGACCACCACGATCCCGGGATGTTCCTTTGGCTCCGGTCGGTGATTCGTCATGACGTCGCGCACGGGCAGACCACCCGGCAGCGCATTCACCGACGACAGCCAGCGATGGATCTTGCCTTCCACGAAATGGGCGCGCGGGTCGCCGAACGAGGCCGGGAGCGACTTCAGCGCCGCCGCGATCAATTCCTGGTCGCTGAGATTGGCGAAGGCCAGCGCGTCGGAGCCCGCGATCAGCCAGTTCAGGACGCCGTGCTTGCCGACGTCGTGGCGGGTCCCTTCATTGTAGACGCAGCAGCCGCCGAAGGCCTCCGACATGAACCACGAACCTGAAATCCTGTCGCCCCAGAACGGCTCGTCGAACAGGATGGACACACGCAGATAATGCGCGGGCCGGTCGAAATAGGCGACGTGCTTGACCATCGACTTGCGCAGCCCCTCGCCGTCCCAGCCCATGGTCGCGAGCCAGGAGTGCGGCAGGCACATCAGCACGAGGTCGAAATCCCGCGTCTCCGGCCCCTTCCCGTTCATCATATTCAGCTGGTAGCGTCCGGACGGGGTCTTGCCGACCTTGAGGACACGGTGGTTAAGCTGAATGTCGGCGTCGACTTCGGACAGCAGGCACTCGATCAGCTGCTCATTGCCGTTCTGGATCGAATACAGGCCGATATAGCCGTCGATATCCATCACGAAGTTCTTCAGCGCGTTGAGCCCGTTGGTGTTGTGGGCTTCGGTGGCGATGTCGGACCGCGCCATCACCTTGAGGAAGCGTTTGGCGGTGGGATCGTCGACCTCATGGTCGAGCACTTCCTCGCAGGTCATGTAGGCCCAGGGATGCTCGTTGTCGTGTGCACCGACGCCTTCATAATATTCGACCGGCGACACCATCTCGGAGCAGCGCTTGCGGAACGCCTCGATCGCCGCGGCCGTCTTCGGTCCGTATTTACGCCGTATGCCGGGCACGTCGTTCAGCAGTTCACCGTCGAGCAGCACCTGCTCGGCATCCATCGGAATCGTCTGCAGGCCGAAATGCTGGATCAGTTCCCGCAGAGGATCCGGCCCCGTCATCGAGTAGTCATAGATCTCGGCGACGCCCGCCTCGTACATGGCAGGCGCCGAATCGAATTTGCGCGTGAGAATCTTGCCGCCGAGCCGGTCGGACGCTTCGAAAATGGTGACACGGCAGAGTTCGCCCAGCTTCCTTTTCAGGTACCAAGCACTCATCAGCCCGCCAGGGCCGCCACCAACGATTGCAAGATCAGCCATGATTGTTCCGTCGTTTCCAGCAGGGTTCTTGGGAACCGCCGGTCTAACTCATCACACGAAAAGCACTTTTCACTCTGAAAGAAAGATGAACAAAATGCGGTCCCGCAGTGCAGCAAGCGCATAATCCGCCGAAACACCGGCAAAAGCTGATCTTTTTCACGCGTAGTGTGGTGGTGGAGTGACGCGTTCCGCCAGAATCCCGAGGGCTTCAGGTCCGTGCAGCGAGCAACCCGCAGACGGATGAGAGGTGTTCCGGCACCAGGCGTCCAAAGCGGATACCGAGGCGCCTGTTCCATTCGATCTACGATTCGCTTGTGTCCAGTACGCCCCAAATCAAAGGCGATCACAGGCCCGGCGCTGACCGCGAAGACATAGACTTCCCGAAAGCTAAAAACGACTCTCCAAAAGCTAAAAACCACCGGCAGGGCATTGCCGGTGGTTTTGGAGGTTTAGCATTAAGTTAGAAGTCGTCTCCTCTGAGACTAAGTTGTCAGCGGTCCATTCCGCCGATCACCTGATTGAAATAGTACCTAACCAATTTATCTGAGTAAATAATATAATTCACTAAAGGCTCTGTTTTCCGTGAAACCCTGGCGTCCGTGTCGCATCTGCAACACCGGCGTCTTGGCAAATGAAAAGCCCCGGACGTTGCGTCCGGGGCTCTCCTGCAAGTCTGTCAGACGATCGCGATCAGAAGTTACGCTGAGCGCGAAGTTCAAGCGAGACGGTGTCTTGATCCTTGAACTGGTAAACCGCGGACGGCTTCGGAGCGGACGGCGTGAGAGTCGCCGTGCCCGAGAAGTTCTGATCGAGGCGGGTGTACATGACTTCGGCCGAGAACGTCAGGTTCTTGACCGGGGTCCAGCGGGTGATGGTACCAACCTGGAAGACTGCGAAGTCGGGGTTGCAGCTATAGTCAGCCGACTTGTTGGTCGCGATCACGCCATAGGTGGTGCAAAAGGCCGTCTTGGCCGTGCCGTCATACTTCACCCAGGACGCACTGCCGAACAAGCTCGACGACCAGTACGGATCCCAGTTGTGGTTGTAGCCGCCACGAACACCCCAGGCGTCGGTCAGATGGATATTGCCGTCGCCGCCAGCGGCAACCGGCAGATAGACACCGTCGGTGGTCGCACCAAAGCCGACGCTCTGATAGGCACGGCTCGAGCTGCCGAACATCGCGAAGCTCGGCGAGGCACCAGAGGTGGAGATCACGTTCTTCGTGTCACCCTTGGCGTAGGTCGCGTCGATCTTGATGTCGTCGCCAGGTCCGGTCGGGATGTTCTTGATGTTCAACCCAAGCATCACCGAACCGCCCCACTTGGTCTCGGGGTGACCGGAGAGCTCCGAAGCGCCCGTCGGCGCAGCCGACGCGCCAAGTGTGTTGTACGAACCGTCAACTTCGTGCGCCGCGGCCGAAATCTGGAACAGGCCCCAGGCTTGGTCGATACGGATGTTGCCGACGACGTCAGGCGAATGCACGCCGCCATAAGCATTGCCCAGGGTACCGACCGCAGAGATGCTCGGCTGGGCGAGGTTGTAGACAGCGGTACGGTTGAACACGGTCGGGTCGTCGAGGCCGATGGTGCCCGACACGCCGTTGCCGAACTGCGCGGTGTACTGGATGTTGTTCACACCGGTAACGGTGTCGTGACCGCCGAGCAGGTTGGACCCGTTGTTGCCCGGGTAACCGTGCCAAGGCGTGGCGTAGGCTGACGACGACTTACCGAAGGTGAAGCCCGCGAACTGAATGAACGCGAACTCGACCGCGACGTAGCCACCACCAGCCGAGTTCAGCAGGTTGGCGTTGTTGCCCAGGTTGGTGTTGAGCGAGTTCGGATTGAACGTCGAACCGCCGAGCGTGTCGAACTGGATGTCGGCCTGGCTGTAGGTGCGGACAACGCCGTATTCGGTCGCCGTGCGGGTATCGACGGTGAACGCCATACGCGAACGGGCCGAGTAGTAGTCGCGATAGCGGTTGCCCTGGCCGGCATCGCCGTTCCAGGCCGGCTGGTCTTGCACGCCACCGGCGTTGAACGTGGTGTCGATGCGCAGATAACCGCCGAGCTTGAGGCAGGTGTCGGTGCCCGGGATGTAGAAGAATCCCGCACCGTACAAGGAGCAGACCCTCACGTACTCGACCGCTTTGGCCTTGACGGGAAGATCAGCCGCCTGTGCCCCAGTCATGGCGACGAGTCCCGCCGCAGAGCCGAGGACTAGGCTCTTAACCATCTTCATTGATAAACCTCCAAGTTGCTGTCTCTAGGCAAAGGCTCCCGATCCCTTGGAGTGACCCCAAAGGTTGGCTCCCTTGAAAACCGCTCAGTCGTTTCGCGCTTTCCGACACCCCCCGCATCAGCGCGGGACTTGAGCGAACTACCTAGCGGGACGATCCAGGACCCCCAGCCGTCGTTCACGAATATGCCTGCGTAGATTTGATAATCAAAATACTTTATTTCATCAGTTATTGGATTGACACTTCCTGTAACTTTTTTGCCACGGAACTCGACACGGTGATTTGGTACCCTCGTTGAGGAGCCCGGAAGCTCAATTGACTGAGTTCCTTAGCGATCTTTTTCCCTTGTTTTGCAGAGGAAACGGATCAAGATGCTCCGGGAGCAAATGACAAGGGGGCGCGGGATCTTCGGTCCTGCGGAGTGTGGCTGCTTGGGCAAAACTGGCGCCAAGAATCAAGACACCATCAGGCGGCTCACCTGGGTGATCGCCTCCATTAACGTGCATCTTGAGGAGCTACGCTACTTCTGGGCGAAAACGCTTGGAATCAGCGGCCCTCAATGGATGATCCTGATGGCCTTGGCGGATATCGACCAGGACGAAGGGGTTCCGGTCAACGTCGTCTCCAAGAAGCTGCACGTCGATTCGTCATTCATCACCACGCAATCGAAGCTTCTGGAGAAGAAGGGCTTCCTGCGCCGCAAGACTTCGACCGAGGATGCGCGGATCGTCCAGATGTCGCTCACCGACAAGACCTACAAGCATCTGGCCAGCCTCGCCTCGCAGCAGGAAGCCTTGAACGACTTCATTTTCTCGGAGATTGACGACGCGCAACTGGATGAACTGGCCAACAAGCTGACAGCGCTGGAGAGCAGGCTCGAGAAGGCGCGCCTGAAGGTGGTCGTGGATATCTGAGGTGCCGTCAAAGACGCGCAGGGCATCTCGTCTGGATGAGTGAAGCCGCATCGGCGATTTGCGTCAAATCTCTCGCCCTGCCGCCGTGAAAATCCGACAAGACGCGCGAGCGCGAATTGCCGGCCGTGCTATGCGCTGATACCGAGATGGCCGGCGACCCAGTCGAAAATGAATTCGTTGGCGAGTGTCGGATTGTCCGCATGTCCCTGCGCGGCCGCGGTTTCCTCGCTGGTAAAGATCTTCAGCGTCACGTCGCGCCCATCGGCTTGAATCTCTTCGGTGAGGTCGCGGACACGCTCAGCCTTGAGCCAGCCACGCTCGCCAGTAGAGATCAGCACCGGGCATTTGATGCCGCGTGCTGCCCTGCTCGGCCGCGCCCTACGGGGAGGAATCGCGTCGCGATCCGCCCGGCGGCTCCTGAGAAACGCGTGCTCATGCAGATCCCAGATACCGCCATCGCAAACGGCCGCAGCGAATCGGTCGTCGAAGGCAATCCCGCGCGCCACGAAGGACGAGCCCCATCCATCCGCCAGAATGGCTACCCGGCCCGCGTCGACATCGTGCCGCTCGACGAGATAGTCCATGATGTGTCCGATCGTCGTTTCCAGATCGGAACGGCCCACGACATCGTCGAAGCGCGAATCGGGACCTGCTCCCAAGAGGTCCACCGCGAGCAGCGCGATCCCGCGCTCCTTCGCATGGCGTGCGACCTTGAAGAGATATTCTTCCTTTCGCTGTCCGGGCTCGCCGAGACAGATGATCGCCGGTGCCGGATTCGAACCTGCGTGCGCCGGCAGGAAATAACCTTCCAGCGAATAGCTACCCGGCCAGGGAATCGAAACGACTTCGCCACGCGGATCGCGGTGCTGAAGATAAAGGGCAGCATTTGAACGCATACGTTCAATCGCAGTCGCGCGATCGGTGTCTGCCAGATCGAGCGGAAATGCCGCCGCTTGGTAATAGTTGACCGCACGAAGCCAGTTGCTTCTTGCCGTCACCACATTGCCTCTGCGCAGCGCGTCATCGCCCCGCGCACTGGTCGCATCCGCAGTCTTCATCCATTCACAGTACCAGGAACGATCTTCAGCAAACTCGATGCGGCCCGCGGTCGAGAAACACTCGGCGACGGTGGCGCCGCCTTCCTGCGCAGCCGCAAGGAGACGCGTGAACTCGATCGACATGTCTTCACGCGCGGCCCAATAGGACCAGCCCTGACGATCGACTTCCAATCCCATGCAGTGGATGTTCAAAACGTTCCCCTATCAGGCCACTTATCGATCAAACGCTACGCTCAAGACAACTGAGGTAGACGCATAGCCGTTCGGCTTCCTCTTCGACTCGATGCACGCTTTCGAACACAAGGCCGGTTCGATGGCTGGTCCGAAAGCGACACGCTTGCTAACGCCCGTAGCAAAACCTCTCAGAGGAAAACACGACAACATCACTGATCTTCGGCTGCGACGACTGACACAAACAACAGAACGCGTTTGTTTTTCGAGCTTCGCTTGCAAGAGACATTGGAAATCGTCGAGTCATCGGTCAAGCAAAACTTTTGCGACGCAAATGTGTGCGACGGACGCGACGTTGGTATTTTTATCGAGGATTCCTGAACTATCACAGCGATATCACAAGCCTCACACGAACTCTTGACGCCCGGCGCTCGCGCGACGAGACGTATTTGCGCGAGCACGCAACTGACAATTCAGAAGCACATCGGATGAGAGTCGGAGCCCGCGATCCGTCGTGAATCCCGGCGCTTGGAGTTGAAGCGGCGAGCGATCACAGCCGGAGCAAGAAAAAAGGCCGGCGCATGCGCCGGCCTTTCGAAGATGGATACAGAGATCGTTGCCGTTCATTCCGCCGGCGGCAGCGCCAGCGGCTCGACTTCCGGAGCAGCCGGCACGATCGCCGCCTGCTTCTCGCGCTCGTCGAGTATCAGCTTGTCGCGCTTCATCGCGACTTCGCGGATCTTCGCCATCGAAGCGCCGGTGCCGGCCGGGATCAAGCGACCGACAATGACGTTCTCCTTGAGGCCTTCGAGCGGATCGACCTTGCCGTTGACGGCGGCTTCGGTGAGCACGCGTGTGGTCTCCTGGAACGACGCCGCGGAGAAGAAGGAGCGCGTCTGCAGGCTCGCCTTGGTGATGCCGAGCAGAACCGGCATGCCCGTTGCGGGCTTCTTGCCCTCTTCCTTCGCCTTGACGTTGATCTGGTCGAACTCGATCTTGTCGACCTGTTCGCCCGAGATCATGTCGGTCTCGCCCTGGTCGGTGATCTCCACCTTCTGCAGCATCTGACGGACAATCACCTCGATGTGCTTGTCGTTGATGAGCACG
>Ga0207693_10004008_pt1 | contig 12519 bp, 8 predicted proteins | sample LARL81metaG_FD_184347 | JGI IMG/M metagenome (GOLD analysis project Ga0207693, IMG submission 184347) | Corn, switchgrass and miscanthus rhizosphere microbial communities from Kellogg Biological Station, Michigan, USA - LAR L8-1 metaG... | ecosystem: Host-associated > Plants > Roots >...
CTGGCCGCTGCCGCCGCCCTGACCGCCACCTTGGCCGCCACCTTGGCCGCCGCCCTGACCGCCACCTTGGCCGCCGCCCTGACCGCCACCTTGGTCACCGGAGCCACCACCCTGATCGCCCTGACCGCCGCCTTGGTCGCCCTGACCGCCGCCCTGGTCGCCCTGGCCGCTCCCTTGATCACCCTGGCTACCGGTCTGATCCGCAGGCGTACCGCCGTCGCCGCCGCTCCCCGTCGTCACGACGACACCCAAGCTTCCGGACGCGTGGTTGTGGTCGCTCGGTCCGTGCGACCCACCCTTCGACGGATGGTTCGCCGATGGACCGCTCCCGACACCGGTCGGGACGCGACCGGTCTGCGGATCTGCGCTGCTCCCGGCCACGCCGCCATCGGGCGAACTAGGCAGGCCGACCCGTGGCGGCCCGGCCGACGGCCCGGAGCTGAACCCGCCCAGTGCGAACGACACGCCCATCGTCAGCACGATCGCCGTGATCAACGTCGCGCTCAGCACCGATACGCGAGACGCCGCACGGCCGAACAAGCCGAGGGACGCCACCGCGGCAACCGACGCCAGCGCCGGCTCCTCCGCCGGCAGCGCGATCACCGGAACCGGCACGTTCCGCCGATCCATGTGCCGACGGATGGCAGGCCCCAGCTCCTCATAGACCATGCGCGGGCTGACCCGCTCGCCGCCCGGCGGCGGCTGCACGTCGTCCGGCCAGACCGCGATCACATGCGCGTCGGGCGCCAGCTCCCGCGCGACCAACGTCGACGTCGCCACGATGTCGGCGTCGAGCACGATCACATCGGGACGCAGATCTTGTCCCAGCACGCGCCCGAGCTCTTCCTCGTCGCCGGCGCAGCCCACGACGGAGAAGCCCTCGGCCTCGAGCAGGTAGTGCAAGGATCCGGGCGCGTCGGCCTCTGCGAGGACGACACGCGCGCCGGACCCTCCACCCGTCAACACCAAGCGTGGCTCATCAGGGTTCGTGTTCGGATCGACCATAAAAGCACTCCCGCGATCCCTACGCGGTGGTTGCATCCATCCTCACGGTTGACGCGCTCCACGGCAAAGGTTTCGCGACCCACTTTGCCTGACACCAGCGACCTACCTAGATGTAGGTGGTTCAGGCGAGGCCATACGCCGAACGCCCCACGAACAGCTCCATGACCTGCCTCGGGGCGTTTCGGCCGAGAAGGGTCAGGGACCTCGAAGCTGACAATTCTGGCCGGCGCCCGTCATCATCTCGGGCGGAGAGACACGCGTCATCAATGGTCGAAGGAACCGCGACACCCGTTCAACCCGCCGTCCGGTCTGTGAGGCAACGCCTCGCACACCTTCGCCTGCGCTTCCGCGACCCGGTCCTCGAGAAGGCCTATAGAGAGGACCGGTTCCACCACAACCTCTGGAACACCCGGTTCGCGTACCTGGCCGGTATCGGCCTCTGGGTCGGCTGGGGCTTGCTCCTGCGCCCGTACATGCTGTCGATCCACGACCTGCAGTTCGACGCGCGGCTCCGGTTCGGCGTCTTCATCCCCTTGCTGATCCTCGGGCTGCTCTTCAGCTATACGAAGATCTACAGCCGAGTGTGGGAGTGGACGTCCTTCGGGATCGCGGTCGCGACGCTCGCGATCTGGGTCCTGTACTCGACACAGATCTTCACGTTGCCGCCCGAATACGGATATGTCGGCGTGATCTTGATCACCGCCTTCACATACACGCTGCTTCGCCTGCGGTTCATGCTCGTCCTGCTGACCGCGCTCGCAGGCCTCGCGCTCTACCTCCCCTACGCGTTCACCGCGCAGTACTTCGTGCCGGTAAGCGAGGCGCTCGCGACCCTTTACATCGCGTCGTTCGGGATGCTCGGCTGCCTGTCCGCCTACTGGATGGAGCGGTTCACACGCGATCTGTTCCTGCGGCAGCGTGAGTTGGACCAAGAGCGCACACGGTCCGATGGCCTGCTGCTGAACATCCTGCCCCAGGCGGTGGTCGATCAGCTCAAGACGTCGTCGGGTCAGCGGATCGCCCAGGGGTTCGACGACGTGAGCGTCGTCTTCGTCGACGCGGTCGGTTCGACCGAACAGGCTGCGCGGGCCACACCGGAAGCGTTCGCCGAATCACTCGACGACCTGTTCCGCTGGTTCGATGAGCTCGCCGACCGCCACGGTCTCGAGAAGATCAAGACGATCGGCGACGCGTACATGGCGGTCGCCGGCGCGCCGGTCCCGATGACCGACCACGCGAACGCCGCGGTCGGGATGGCATTGGAGATCAACGCAGGACGCGAGTCGATCCGATGGCCGTCGGGCGATCCGATCCGGGTCCGCGGCGGGGTTGCAACCGGGCCGGTCGTTGCCGGCGTGATCGGCGAGCGCAAGTTCGCGTACGACGTGTGGGGCGACACCGTGAACCTCGCGAGCAGACTCCAGGAGGCGGCCAAGCCCGGGGAAGTTCTGATCGCGCCGCGAACCGCCGACCTCGTCGACCGGTACGGCTGCGGGCCGGCGCAGACGGTGGACATCAAGGGCAAGGGCCCGACGCAGGTGCGAGCGCTCGTGGACGCCCCGGCCGACGCCACTCCCAAGCTGGACCCGTCGTGACGACCGCCATCCGGCGGATCGTCATCGCCGCGCTCGCCGTCGGCCTGGTCACGGTCGCGTGCACGTCGTCGCCGCCCAACGTCACGCGACCGTCGGGGAGCGGCAAGGGCACGATCGTCGTCGGCGTGTCCGGTTCGTTCACCGAGAACGAGCTCGTCGCCGAGCTGTACGCGCAGGTCCTCGAGCACGCCGGCTACACGGTGCAGCGTCAGTTCGACCTGCGGTCGCGCGAGGTCTCGCAGTCCGCATTGGAGTCGGGCCAGATCGACCTCAAGCCCGAGTACCTGTCGTCGCTCCTGCTGTATCTCGATCCGAACGGCGAGCATTCGAACGACCCCTCAACGGTGGCCGCACAGGATGCCGCCCAGCTGGCGCCGAGCGGGATCTCGGTGCTCACGCCGTCGCCGGCGCAGGACCAGAACACGTTCGTGGCCAACGCCCAGACCGCACAGCAGTACGGGCTGACGACGATGTCGTCGCTCGCGGCGGTGGCGAACCACCTGACACTCGGCGCGCCGCCCGAATGCCCCCAACGGCCCTACTGCCTCACCGGCTTGAAGGACGTCTACGACATCCTGTTCTGGGACTTCGTGCCGCTGGATGCGGGCGGTCCGAAGACCGTCGAGGCGCTCCAGAACAACAGCGTGCAGATCGGGCTCCTGTTCTCGACCGACCCGAGTATCGAGGCCAACGGGTTCGTGCCGCTGATCGACGACAAGCATCTGCAGGACGCCGAGAACATCACGCCGGTGATCCGGACGGCGGTCCTGAACAACGAGATCGGCCGCCTGCTCGACGGGGTGAGCGCCGCGCTCACCACCGACAACGTGACCGCGCTCATCGGGAAGGTCGTGCTCGACGGCCAGGACATCCCGACTGTGGCGAAAGCGTTCCTTCGGGCGAACCACCTGCTCTAGATCGCGCCCGTCGGGGAAGATGGACGACGTGCGACCGATGCGTCTGGCCATCCTGCTGTCCGTGTTCGCCTTGGCGTCAGCCTGCACCGGCGGGGGTCAGTCCGCGAGCTCGACATCGTCGACGACCGTCACGCCGGCGTCGCCTCCGTCACCGAGCTCGGCCGTTCCGGCCTTATCCAGTTCACGGATCTCGTTCGAGCCGACCGGGAGCGGATCGTTCCTGGTCCATGCCGTCTATCCGAAGCCGCAGTCGAACTGCAAGCACGTGCACACCGCGACGTTCCGCGCGCGCTACCCCGGCGCGTTGTCGATCAAGAGCGCCGACGACGGCACGTTGTCGCTGGTGGTGACCCTTCCGTTCGAGAAGTACCTGGACGGGATCGCCGAGGTGCCGCCGACGTGGCCGGCCGCGGCGCTCGAGGCGCAGGCGATCGCGGCGCGCAGCTACGCCCTCGCGCACCTGGACTGGAGCGGCAAGCAGGGCGATACGGTGCAGCAGCCGATCTGCGCCAGCACCGACTGCCAGGTCTACGGCGGTATCCACGTGCCGCCGACCACCGGCATCGCGCGGTGGTACGCGGCGGTGCAGCACACAGAGGATCAGGTGCTGCTCTATGGCGGCAGCCCGGCCGACACCGTGTACTTCTCCACCTCGAACGGGCACACCTACGGGAACGACCAGGTCTTCGGGAGCGCGCCGCTTCCGTATCTGCGCCCGGTCGTCGAGCGTGACGACGGCGCGTCGCCCACCTCGCACTGGCGCGTGCCGATCCCGTTCCACGACCTCTCGACGTTCCTGACGGCGGGCGGCCTCTGGCCCACCGGCAAGCGCATCTCGTCCGTGCACAGCAGCGGCTCGAACGTGGTGGTCTCAGGTGCCGGCGGCTCAACCCCCATCGACGCGGGCACGTTCCGGGACACGATCAACACGTGGGCGCCGTGTCTCGAGCCCGGTCAGTACCCGACCGGCGTGCTGCCCCAGACGATCCCATCGGATTGGTACAGCGTCGGCTCCGGAAACGCGAGCGCGATCGCGACCGGACGAGGCTGGGGTCACGGCGTCGGGATGGTCCAGTGGGGCGCGTACGGCAAGGCGAAGAGGGGTTGGTCCGCCGATCGGATCCTCGGCTACTACTACGGAGGCCTGCAGCCGCAGCACTATCCGGAACCGGGCTTGATCCACGTGATCGTGACGAGCGGGCTCGCATCGCTCGCTGTGGAAGCACCGACCGGCGGAGCGACGATCAACGGTCAGCCGTTCCCCACAGGCACGGTGCACCTTACCGGGAACGCCGGCACGGTCAGCGTCGGGCCGTAGTCGGCGCGCGGAAGGTCAAAGCGCGCTAGGTCAGCGCGCGTCGTGCCGGGTCTTCAGCCCGGTCACGAGCATGTCGCAGATGTTGCTGTCGATCCCCGAACGCGTCTGCGAAGTTGGCACGAAGTCGAGCGTCTTCGGGTCGAACGTGCCGACCGAGGTCACGACCCCGGTGAACCACACGAGCTTCGAGCCGGCCGGATCGCTCTTCGGGACGACCGCGATCCCGGTGCCCCTCTGAACCTGCGTCCAGGTGCCGTCCGGGTTCTGCGTCACGGTCGTCGACCCGATGGTCGTGAAGGTGAGCACGCCCTGCGAACTCGAGAGCACCGTGTCGTAGGAGCCTTGATACTCGACCTTCACGACGTTGCCGCTGTCGTCGAGCGTCAGGAACCCGGGGTGTCCGGAACGCTCCTGAGCCGAGATCTGGAACGCACACACGCCGTCGAGCGTGTAGCTGCGCGCCGGCCCGACGAACGGCACCCGCGTGGACGCCTGCGCCGGCGCGGCGAACACCAGCATCGCGAGACCGACCAGCACGAACGCAACGGAACGACGCACGGAGCTCCTCTCCTTTGCAGATCTACGCGGCATCGGCGCCGCCGGGGGTTGCAGGTAAGGGATATTCCCATGCGACTAGGCGGAGCGTCGACCGGCCAAAGGTCGGCGCGCGAGCTATCCCTCGGACCCAAGGAAGCGTGTTCCACATGGTGGAACTCAGTTCCAACATGTGGAACCAGCCAACCTGGACCGGTGGCTTGGATCCTCCGAGGGAACCCAGCCCGTTAGCGAGCGGGTTCGAGCGCTTCCTCGCCGCGGATCAGATAGAGCCCGGCGACAAGGATGACCGGGATGCTCAACAGCCCGGTCAGGTACTGCGGGAACGTGATCACCTCGCCCGGCTTGAGGATGTCGTGGAAGAACAGGAAGTCCACCACCAGGAACCCGACGATGAGCGTGACCGCGAGCGCCTTCTTCATGATCGATCCTCCGCTGCGGATATCGGCGTACGACCATCCACGATAGGCCTGTCACCGGCGAGAGAGCGACACGCCGCAACGTTGTTCCACCTGCGCGTCACCAAAGCGCCACATCGCCTAGGCGGAGTGATCGCCCAGCTGCTCGATGAACATCCGGACCGAGTCCGCGGCAGGCTGGATGCCCTTGAGCTCGAAGGACGCGAGCGCCGTCTCTGCAGCCTCCGCCGCCTCCGCGTCGCGACCGGCGCCCCGGAGCGCATGCGCCAAGGCGAACCACGCCTGGCCGATCTCGTCTGGCGACTGCGTGCTCGCGAGGAACCCGACGGCATCGCGCGCGAGTGAAACAGCCTGCTCGTGCGCTCCCCGATCGGTCCGTACGCGCGCGAGAGCGATCCGCCCGAAAGCCTGCGACGCCAGGTCGTCTTCCGGCGCGAGGCTCATCGCCTCGGTTGCCAGCGACTCGGCCTCGTCGAGCCTGCCCAGATCACCGAGGATGGTCGCGAGCCTGGCGACCGACGTCGATCGGTGCCCGTCGTCACCGAGCGCGAGCATCAAGTCGACCTCTCGGCGCGCCCACGGTTCGGCGCCGGCCAGATCGCCGGCGAGCATCTCCATGTCGCTCCGAAAACCGGACGTCGCCGCGATCATGAACCGATTGCCGAGGCGTTCGGCGAGCGCGAGCGCCTCGTCCGACAGCTGGCGAGCGCGATCGAAATCGCCCTGGAAGCTCGCGTAGATACTTTGGTGCGTAAGGGTGATCGATCTGAGGTTGCCCTCACTGCCGACCTCCGCTCGCATCGCGTCGATCGTGCGGAGCGCGTCCTCGGGCTTGGTGCTTCCGAACATCTGAGCGGCTTGCAGTTTCAGGAACACACGCTGCAACAGGGACCGGTCATCGATCATGCGGGCATGCTGCGCAGCCTCTTCGAGCCGTTCGACCGCGTCGTCGAACGAACAGCTGAGCCAATCGAGATCCGTCATCGCCCAGCACGTTTCAGCGAGACCGCGATGGTCCACCAGCCGCTCGAACGCTTGGTGCGCCTCGGAGAACTCCTCCTCGACCTCGTGGGTCGAACGAGCATGCGGGTCCGCCATGAGCTGCGCCTGGGTCCGATCCAGGCGCGCCATCCATTCGAGCGACGCATCGCCCGCCGCCGCAGCCGCGTGCATCGCTCGGTCGGCCGCTGCGAACGCCGCCGGCGCCTCGAAGATCAGCAACTGGGAGTGCGAGAGCTCATACAGGGCGCGGGGGCGATCCGGATGCTCGTCCGGCAGCAACGCGACGACGTGCCGGTACAGCGCCGCGGCGGCCATCTCGTCGCCTCGCTCGGACGCACGCCGTGCACACGCGCGGTAGCGGTCCGCCGCATGGAGACCCATCGCTTTGGCCTCGTCGGTGAGCGGTCCGAGCTCTTCGAGCAGCCGAAGCGCGCGCTCGAGGTGATAGGCGACGATCTCCTCCTGCTCAGACACGTGGTCGCCGGCGACGTCGACGAGCCACGCCGCGAACCGCTCGTGCAGCTGTGCGCGGAGCGCCTTGGGCGCGGCTTCGTACGCGGCGTCTCGGATCAAGAGGTGTCGGAACCGGAACGCGTCGTCGCCCGGCAGGAGCGAGCGGTCGGGCGTGATGAGGTCGCGACGGACGAGACCCATGAGGGTGCCACGGAGATCGGAACCGCTCTCGTCGAGCAGCGCCCGCACTGCGCCGACGTGGAACTGTTTGCCTTCGACGGACGCGCGCTGGATCACGGCGCGTTCGTCAGCGTTCAGGCGGTCGAGCCGCGCAGCGAGCAACGCCTGGATCGTCGGCGGGACCGCGACCTCCGACAGGTCGTCCCCCGCCGTCCATCGGTCCCCCTCGCGCACGAGCCGGCCGTCGTCGATCAGCATCCCGAGCATCTCCTCGACGAACAGCGGGGTCCCCTCTGCGTGTTCGAGGATCTGCGTCTGCACCTCTCCCGGAAGCTCCGCCCGTCCGAGGAGGTTCGCGATCAGGTCCGCACACTCGGCGTCGGCGAGCGGCTCAAGCGAGATCGTCGCGGCGTTGAACTTCCCGCCGCCCCAGGTTGGCTGCAAGTCGAGCAGGTCGGGGCGCGCCATGCAGAGCACGAGGATGGGCGCGCCGCGCGACCAGTCCGTGATGTGCTCGATCAGCTCGAGGAACGTCGGCTCGCCCCAATGGATGTCGTCGAACACGACGACGAGCGGCCCGCTCTCCGCGACCGCCTCCAGGAACCGCCGCACCGCCCAGAAGCTCTCCTCGGGTGCGGCGTCTCGCTCCGACACCCCGAACAGCTGCGCGAGCGTCGAGCACACGACCGGTTCCTCCGCGTCGCCGAGGACCGCGCAGATCTTCCGCTCGATCTCCTCCGGTGGATCGAAGTCGTCGAGGCCGGCGGCCTCCTTCACCACCTCGCCCACCGGATAGAACGTGATCCCCTCGCCGTACGGGAGGCACCGGCCGCGCAGAACGGTCGCATGCGCCTGGAGCGGCCGAAGGAACTCCTCGACGAGTCGCGACTTCCCGACGCCCGGTGAACCGAGGACCGTGAAGAGCTGGCAGGACCGGTCGGCGATCGCGGCCTCGAACGCGCGTCGGATCTGGTCGAGCTGGCGGTCGCGCCCGACCATCACGGAGTCGAGCCGGCGTCGTGGTGACGCGGTCCCTGGTGTGACCTCGACCAACCGGTATGCGGGCATCGGCTCCGACTTGCCCTTGAGATCCAGCGGTGGGATCTCATCGGCCGTGACGGCATCGCGAACGAGTTGCATGGTCTCGGCGCCGAGCAGGGCCGTTCCCGGTTCGGCCGCCTGCTCCAACCGAGCCGCGACGTTGACGGCATCGCCCGTCACGAGGGTCTGCTCGGTTTCCCCGGCGACGACCTCGCCCGTATTCACGCCGATCCGCACGGTGAGCGACAGGGCGTGGTCGCGCTCGAGCTCCTTGTTCAGCGTCGCGAGCGCTGCAAGCATCTCGTCCGCAGCGCGCACGGCCCGGAGCGCGTCGTCCTCGTGGACGACCGGCACGCCGAACACCGCCATCACCGCGTCGCCGATGAACTTCTCGACGGTGCCGCCGTGCCGCTCGAGCGCGGCGCGCATCGTGTCGAAGTAGCGAGCCATCACCTGCCGCAGCGACTCGGGATCGAGCTGCTCGCCGATCGCCGTCGAGCCGGTGACGTCGCAGAACAGCACGGTCACGGTCTTGCGGATCTGCTCCCCGGTCCCCGCTGGGCGGAGCGGAGCGGCGCAGGCCGGACAGAATGCGAAGTCGTCCGGACTCTCTCGGCCGCAGTTGGCACAGGTCAGCACCGTTGGAGCCTAAGCCGCTCCGACCTCCGGGGTCCAAGCCGAGGCCACGAACGACCGATCAGGACGTCGCGACCACCAGCTGGGGCACGGTGCCGGCCGCGCCCTGCTTCGATGCGTAGTGGGCGCCGTTGACATCGGTCGAGCTGACCCGGAGGCTCACCACGCCGTCGCCGGTGACGAACGGGGTCACGTCAACGGTGATCCACGTGCCCGTGCTTGTCACGGATCCGATCGTCGCGGTCGGCGAGGACGCCGCGGGGGGCGCGTTGGCCCACGTGACCGACGCTTCGTTCCAGGTCGAGGTGGTCGTCGGGTGGATCACTCCGCCGGCGGGCGAGGGGTCGACGATGTAGAGCCGCAACGTCGCCGAGCTCACGGTCGAGGTCCCGATCCCGCTCACGTTGAACTTGATCAAGAAGTCCTTGATGGGCGACCCGTCGGTGTGCAGGGTCGTCGCGCTGCCGAAGTTCTTGGATGGCTTGCTCTGGAAGATGTAGGCGTCGTCGGTCGGGGTGAAGGTGAGCTGACCACCCGAGCCGGAGGGCACCGTCGCGGTCGCCGGATCGCTCTGGATGGAGACATGGCCCGCGGCGTCCAACGACTGGAGCGTATACGTATAGGTGCTCCCGGCGGTCACGTGTGTGTCCGTGTAGCTCGTGACCGCGCCGATCGTGTCGATCTTGGTTCCGTCCCGCCACACGCGGTATCCGGTGACGCCCGTGTCGTCGGTTCCCGCCGTCCAGGTGAGATCGACCTTGCCCGTCGAGCCGGTCGCCTGGAGGTTGGTCGGTGGGGTCGGCGCCTGCGTGTCGCCGCCGCCGGAGAACGTGTAGGTCTTCACGTCGAACGTGCGACCGAGCTCGTCGGTCGGTGTCACGGTCACGTTCGAACCGTTCACCGACACCAGCAGGAAATGGAACACCCGATCGATCGTCGCCGGCGCGCTCAAGCTACCGCAGGCGCTCCCGTGGTTCGACGAGTAGGACCAGCCGATCGCGGCCGCGACGGGTGCGCCGCACCGACTGACCGGCTCAAGCGTCGCGCCGCCGCCGCCCGTCACGTAGGACACCGGCATGCCGGGCGCGGAGGGTGTACTCCTCGTGTAGATGTGCGAGTGCCCGTTGAAAACGATGTCCACGCCGTTGTTCGAGAGCAGGCCCTCGAGCTTCGGGGAGGCTCCCTGCAGATAGGTGTCGGAGACCTCGGTCGCGTTCGCCGAGTACAGCGGGAAATGGAAGAAGGCGAACTTCATCACACCCGGATGCGCCGCCAGGTCGGCGGAGAGCCACTGATACTCCGGACTCGAGACCGTCCAGTGCGTGGCCGCGTCGTTGCCGTAGAGATCCGAGCTTCCGACGTTGCTGTTCGCCCAGCTCGCTTCGAGGATGTAGAAGCGCGCCGCACCCGCGTCGAAGGCGTACCAGTCGCTCGGATAGCTCGCCGATGACGTCCCGTTGACACAGCAATAGGTATCCATCTGATAGCGCCCGCCGGAGCTGGCCGCCGCACGATCCTCCGGCCAGTTGAGGAGCGCGGTGCTGTTCATCCCGTGGTTCCCTTGCGTCGGGAAGAGCGGGATCGACCGGCCAGGAACGGTCCAGAAGTTCGGACCGAAGATCCCGCTTACGCCGGAACCGGTCTGAACCAAGTCCCCGTACTCGGTCTGGGTGCCGCTGTTGTACCCGTTGTCTCCGGTCGTGACGGCGAACCGGGCGCCGCTCGCCGCGATCTGGGACATCACGTTGGCCTGATCGGGGTTCGCGCCGTTGGTGCCCGAAAGCCCCCAATCGCCGAACACCGCGAAGGAGAAGGGTGTCGCGACCCCGGCGGCGATCTGCGAGCGGAACTGCGGCGATGGATCCGAGCCCAGGAGGTCGGTGGATCCGCCGAACACGCGGTAGCAATAGGTGGCATCGGGCGCAAGCCCGCTGACCTGGGCTTTCCACTGGTACTCGGCGGTCGAGCCAACGGTGATCGAGGTACGAGTGGCGCCCACACTATGAGCCGTGCAGCTCTCGGAGCCGACCCGGCCATAGGTGGCCGTCCCGGTGGTGAGCGACGTGGTCGTCGCCCAGTTGATCGTGACGTTGGTCGTGACGAGGTCGGTCAGATACGGGTACCGGCGGAGCTGCGATGCGACGGTCGCTGCGGCTGGGAGCGCAGCGACCAGCAGGACCGCAGCGCAGATCGCTGGTGCCGTCGCCGTGAGGAAGTGTCGTCGACGTTCACGCGACAACCGTTTGTCACGCATCACGATCCCCTCCCGCTCGCGACCCCCCACGCTAGACCGACGGGCTCAAGACGTCCAGGTCAAGCGTCAGCAGAAGGATCAACGAGCGAACCTGCACGCTAGATTGCCTCGGTGAGCTTCACCGATGCGGCCGCGTACGACGCGTTCATGGGCCGCTACTCCGGACCGCTTGCGCAGGCGTTCGCCGATCTCGCTGGGATCGAGAGCGGGCAGCTGACGCTCGACGTCGGTTGCGGCACCGGGATGCTGACGGGCGAGCTCGTACGACGATCGGGCGCCGGCTCCGTCATCGCGGTGGATCCGTCGGCACCGTTCGTCGCGTCGGTCAAGGAGCGGTTCCCCGGCGTCGACGTTCGGCAGGCACCCGCCGAACACCTGCCATTCGATGAAGCGCGATTCGACGCCGCGCTCGCGCAGCTCGTCGTCCATTTCATGACGGATGCGGCCGGAGGGCTCGACGAGATGCGGCGCGTCACGAAACCGGGTGGTGTCGTCGCCGCGTGTGTGTGGGACCACGCCGGCGAGCAGGGTCCGCTCGCGGCGTTCTGGCGTGGTGCGCGCGAGGTGGATCCGGATGCCCCCGACGAGTCGTCGCTCGCGGGAGCGCGCCAGGGCCATCTCGCACAGCTGCTGGGATCGGCCGGCCTCAACGACATCGTGGACCGAACGCTCGTCATCGAGGTCGAACACCCGACGTTCGAGGAGTGGTGGGACCCGTTCACCCGCGGTGTCGGGCCGGCCGGCGCGTTCGTGCAAGCGCATTCGGCGGACGAACGGAGCAGGTTGCGCGAGATCTGTCGTCGGGAACTCGGCGACGGACCGTTCATCGTGCGCGCTGCGGCGTGGGCAGCTCGCGGGGTGGTCTAAGGGCCGCTTCCGGGAGTCTGGGCGTTCAGCTGCGGGAAGCGAGTGCCACTGATGGCGCATCCAGGAGCAGCGCGGCCGCCGAGTTGTCTCGACTACAGCGTCGGAAGCACCTGTTCCAGGAACTCCTCTAGGCGCGCCTGACCCTCGCTCGGCCACTCGATCACGAGATACTCGATCCCGCCCGCGGTCATCCACTCGTACGCGGACCTGACCTCATCCCACGGTTCGGAGATCGACAGGCTCGACGCGCGCAGGATCGCCGCCGGGTCGCGACCTG
>Ga0207693_10004009_pt1 | contig 12516 bp, 13 predicted proteins | sample LARL81metaG_FD_184347 | JGI IMG/M metagenome (GOLD analysis project Ga0207693, IMG submission 184347) | Corn, switchgrass and miscanthus rhizosphere microbial communities from Kellogg Biological Station, Michigan, USA - LAR L8-1 metaG... | ecosystem: Host-associated > Plants > Roots >...
GCGGCGCAGCGAACGGTGGGGGAGGAGCGGGCTCGAATCGCCCGGGAGCTGCACGACGTCGTGGCCCACAGCGTCAGCGTGATGGTGATCCAGGCCGGAGCGGTGCGCCGCCGCCTGGATGACGATCATGCGCGCGAGCGCGACGCTCTGGAAGGCGTCGAGCGGGCCGGCCGGGAGGCGCTGGACGAGATGCGGCGGATGACCGGCATCCTCCGCAGCAGCTACGAGCCGGCGGCGCTCGCGCCGCAACCGGGCCTGGAAGACCTGGAACGGCTGGTCGACCAGGTGCGCTCGGCCGGTGTCGCCGTCGACTTCCGCCTGGTCGGCGACCAGGAGGTGCCGCCCGGTCTGGGGCTGACCGTCTACCGCGTCGTCCAGGAGGCGCTCACGAACGTGTTGAAGCATGCCGGCCAGGCGCGGGCAGAGGTGCGGGTGAACGTGGGCCCGCGGTCGGTCGACCTCGAGGTGCGCGACGACGGGCCGGGCGCGCAGGACGGGAACGGCCGTGGCACCGGTCAGGGGTTGATCGGGATGCGCGAACGGGTCGCCGTCTACGGGGGCACGTTTGCCGCCCGGCCTTGCGAGCAAGGCGGGTTCGCCGTCAGCGCACACCTGCCGATCCAGGAATCCCGGGGGTGATCCGTTGAACGACGTGCGCGTCGTCATCGCGGACGACCAGACGATGGTGCGGGCCGGGTTCCGGCTGCTGCTCGACTCGGAGCGGGGGATCGAGGTGGTTGGCGAGGCGGGCGACGGCCGCCAGGCGGTGCGCGTGGCCCAGGAGACGCGGCCCGACGTGGTCTTGATGGATATCCGGATGCCGGTGCTGGACGGCATCGCGGCGACCCGCGAGATCCTTGCCGGCGACACCGCGGACTGCCGCGTTCTGGTGCTGACCACCTTCGACCTGGACGAGTACGTGTACGGCGCGCTCGCGGCGGGTGCGAGCGGGTTTCTGCTCAAGGACGCACCGCCAGAGCAGCTCGTGATGGGTATCCGCACGGTCGCAGACGGCGACGGCCTGCTGGCTCCGGCGGTGACCCGGCGGGTGATCGAACGGTTTGCCGCCCTGCCGTCGGCAGGCACGACCGAGCGGCCCGCGGAACTCGCTTCGCTCACGCCGAGAGAATTGGAGGTGCTCGAACAGATCGCCCGCGGCCGCTCGAATGCCGAGATTGCCCGGCGTCTGTTCATCACCGAGACGACGACCAAGACCCACGTCGGGCGGGTGCTGGCCAAACTGGGCCTTCGCGACCGCGTGCATGCCGTCGTCTACGCGTACGAGCACGGCATCGTGGTACCGGGGGACGATCCCGGTCCCGCTGCGGCCGGCGCTCGCTCGTGACGTGGGCGTCGGTGCGCCGCGCTCGCCCGGTGACCGCCGGCGTTTCGCTACCAGGGATCGCCGGGCCGGCCCTGGCAGACGAGGAGTGTCTCGGCGGCGACGTCCGCGAGCTCCGGCGGACGCACGAAGATATGCCCGTCCTCCTCGGGGGTCATGTGGACGCCCTCGTTCGTGCGCGCAGCCGTCCGGCCCCGCCAGGCCGCCCAGCCGATGCGTGCATAGAACGCCGGCGCCGCAGCGCCCAGCGCGCCGAGTTCGTACTCGCGGTCGATGAACGCGTTCACCGCCGCCATCACACGGGTGGCGTGACCCTCGCCCTGGCGCTCCGGGAGCGTCGCCACCGCCTCCACGTAGCCGGCCTTGACCGGTTTGCCGGCGACCTCCACGGTACGCTCGACCACGGACGCGTGGGACAGGATCCGTCCGTCCTCCTCGAGGATGAAGTGGGTGCCGCCGAGGGCGGCCCGCCAGTCGTCGTCGTCGAAGGTGCCGCCCTTGCCGGACCAGGCGCGGTCGAAGAGGAGGCGCAGTTCGGTTTGCTGCTCGGCAGTGAGCTCGGGGGTGGTCCGGGCGATCAGGTCCACGATGCGAGTCTAGGCCGGACGCCGGTGCTACCTGGTCGAGTTCGCCCGCCGTCTGCATCTGCGCGGCTGACTCACAGCGTGTCGATCAAGACGGTGATCCGCGCCACCTCGAAGAAGCCGAGCCGCTCCAGGATCGGCACAGACATGCGCCCGGCCTGCGTGATCAGGGCGGGCGTTCCGCGGCCGACAGCGTCGTCCCAACGGGCTCGCACCAGCGCCCGATAGGCGCCAAGGCCGCGCGCCTCCGGGAGCGTCGCGCCGGCGTTCAGGACTACGCCATGGGGAGTGAACGTCGCCGAGGCGGACGCGATGGCCCGCCCCTCGACGAGCGCGATGTACCGGGACTGGGACGCATCTCCACGCCACAGTCCGTACTGGCTCTTCGGGTCGTCGTCGACTGTCCCACCGAAGGCGGTGTGGGCGATTCGAAGCGCCGTGGCGAAGTCCTCGAACCCTTCGACCCGGCGCACCTCGACGGCGTTCGGGCCGGGCTCCGGTGGACTGGTGCAGACGACTGCTACCAGGTGAGGATCGTCGTCCAGCCGCATGCCGAGCGCGAGCAGCCGCTCGACCAGGTCGGATGGCTTCGCAGATGAGCCGATCTCCCAGCTGAGCGCGATCCTGTCGCGCGATCGGACGATCTCCCGCAGCTCGGCGACGACCGGTTCCACCCGCTCCGGCCGAAGCCGCAGACGCTGCGCGACGGCGCCGTGCGCTTCGCCGAGCCCGGGCATCATCCAGAGCACGTACTCATCGCGCGCTATCCGCTCCTGGCCTCGCCCCAGCGGCGTGTAGGTATTGGCGTCCTCGGCCAGGCCGAGAACCGCCGCCGACACGGTCACGCCGGCGCCGCGACTCCGGAGCAGGCGATGGCGACGTTGCGCGCGTGCGACTCGTCGTCGTAGCGGGCGCCCCCGCGCTGGGGGACGGCGATCCGCTCGGCGTGGGCGGGGTCGCAGCCGGCCGCCGCGTAGGCCAGGATCGCCTCCACGTAGTCGAGGTCCTCGTCGGCGATCTGGAGCGCCCGCTCCGATGTCAGCGGCCGGCCATGGCCAACCACGACGAACTGCGGCCGCTCTCGCTCGATCACGCCGATCAGCGTCTGGACGGTGTTCCGGTAGTCCTCGACCGAGTGGTACGAGGCGGGGATCTCCATCTCCGAGAGGTAGTCGCCGACGACCAGCAGGCTCGCCTCCGGGATCGACACGATGAGCCCGTCCGGCGTGTGCCCGGGGCCGGGCCGGAAGATCATCTGCCAGCCGCCGATCGTCCGCTCGGCCGGCGCCTCGACGGGATCGTCCACCCGCAGCAGCTCGAGCGGGCCGTAGCTGACGCCGACCTCGCGCGTCTGCTCCTCGACCGACCGCTGCGCCTCGCCGGAGTCGATTCGCTCGGCGGCGGCGGCGCTTGCCGTCACCCGCGCGTCGGGGAGCGCCGGCAGGGCCATCACGTGATCCCAGTCGGCATGGGTGACCAGGACGTCGCCGACCGGATCGGCATGACCGGCCACGACCTCCTCGATCTCCCAGGGCGAGATGCCGGGATCGACCAGCACGCGCGTTCCGGCGCCTCGCAGGTCGAGCGTGGTCGTCTGGTAGAGCGTGCTCGGCCACCACACCGCGTGTTCGTTCAGCGCCAGCGCCCTCGCCATGGCAGCCAGCATACTGAATCGGCGGCCCGCGGGTTGGGCCGCGTTTATGGTGGCCACTTGGCCGTCCGACGGAGTGTCATTTGGGTTCCGAGCGAATCCTGTGACATCCCACCGCACCCGATCCGATCCGGCCGCCTGCCCGCGGGGCGGCGGCATAGTATGGCCAGGATGCGCGTTGGGATCGACCTCATCGAGATCGACCGGGTGGCGCGGGCGCTCGAGCGCCACGCCCGCTTCGTCGAGCGGGTCTTCACCGAGGCCGAGCGCGCGTACTGCTTCTCGCGGGCGAATCCGGCCCAGCACTTTGCCGCCCGCTTCGCGGGGAAGGAGGCGGTCGGCAAGGCGCTCGGCTTCGGCGTGCCCTTCACCTGGCGCGAGATCGAGATCGCCGGCAGGCCCAAGCCCGGGGTCTCGCTGAGTGGGCGAACAGCCGTCTGGGCGGGCCGGGTTGAGGCGGGCACCATCGACCTCTCGATGACGCACTCGAAGGGCATGGCGGCGGCGGTGGCGATCGTCCACGACCTGGCATGAACGGTACCGAGGCCGCCTACACCGCCGCCGAGATGCGGGCCGTCGAGACGCGCGCGATCGATGAGCTGGGCATCCCCGGCATCGTCCTCATGGAGCGTGCGGGCCTGGCGGCCAGCTCAGAGCTCCTGCGCCGGCATCCCGACGCCGCAGCGGCGACGATCCTCTGCGGCGCCGGGAACAACGGCGGCGACGGCTTTGTCGTCGCTCGCCACCTGCACGCCGCAGGCCTGGCCGTCGAGGTATTCCTGACCGGCGCCGCCTCCCGGCTCAGCGCCGACTCCCGCACGAACTTCGACATCGCCGCCCGCCTGCGCATCCCGATCCACGAGCGGATTGCGCCTGCCCGTCTGCGCCGTGGCGTGCGCCGGGCCGACCTGGTCGTCGACGCCCTGCTCGGCACCGGCTTCTCGGGCCGCCCGCGGCCGGGCGCCGAGGCACTGATCGATGCCGTCTCGGCGGCCGCCGGGCCGGTCGTCTCGCTGGACGTCCCATCCGGCGTCGACTCGTCCACGGGGTGTGTGCTGGGCGCCGCTGTCGAGGCCGATCTGACGGTCAGCTTCCACGCCTGCAAGGTCGGCCTGGTGGTCGCGCCCGGCCGCTTCCACGCGGGAACGGTGACGGTCGCCGAGATCGGCATCCCACCCCAGATCGAGGAGCCGACCACGGTCAGCGTGGCCGGACGCGACGTGCTCGCCGAGGTCCCCCGGCGCAGCGGTCGGGCGACCAAGTACTCGGCCGGCTCGGTGCTCGTCCTGGGCGGTGCCCCGGGCTATGCCGGCGCCCCCGCCCTGACGGCCCTGGCCGCGCTTCGGGCGGGAGCGGGGATCGTCTGGGTGGCGGCGCCCGCCGACACCGTTGCGGCAATCGCCGCCCACCGGCCGGAGCCGATCGTGCGCCCACTCCCGGACGCGCTCGAGCTCGTCGAGCGGGCCGGTGCTCTGGCCATCGGGCCGGGGCTCGGCCGCGACCCGGGGGCGCTCGAGCAGGCCCGCAACCTGGCGATCCGCCATGCCGGCCCGGTGGTCGTCGACGCCGACGCGCTGTTTGCCTTCGCCGGCGACCTGGCGCAGCTCGCCCGGCGGCGGCTGCCGGCGGTGTTGACGCCGCACGAGGGAGAGATGGGCCGGCTCCTCGGCCAGCCGTCGGAATGGGTGCGCGAGAACCGGCTGGAAGCGGTGCGACGAGCCGCCGCCGATGCTCAGGCGGTGGTGCTCCTGAAGGGCGCCGATACCCTCGTCGCCGAGCCCGACGGCACGGTCACGGCGGTCCCGGTTGACGTTCCCGGTCTGGCCACCGCCGGCTCCGGCGACGTGCTGACGGGCGCAATCGCGGCGCTCCTCGCGCGGGGGATGGAGCCACGCCCGGCAGCCGTCTGCGGCGCCGTGGCGCACGGCCTCGCCGGTGCCGCCGCGGCGGCCGGGAAGGGGCCCGCCGGTATCATCGCCGGTGACGTGATCGAGGCCCTTCCCGCATCGTTCGGCGCATGATCGGCCAGCGAACAGCCCGCGCCACGGTCACCGTGGACCTGGCCGCGATCGCCCGGAACGTGGCGCACCTGCGCCGGGTCGCGGCGCCCGCCGAGGTGTGGGCGGTGGTCAAGGCGGACGCCTACGGTCACGGTGCCGTCGAGGTCGGCCGGGCGGCCCTGGAGGCGGGGGCGGGGAAGCTGTGCGTCGCCACCTGGGAGGAGGCGCGGGCGCTGCGAAGCGACCTGCCGGAAGCACCGGTGCTGGTCATGAGCCCGCTCGTTCCCGGCCAGGAGCCGGACGTCGAGGGGGTGGAGGTGGCGGTTTCCTCGACGACCACCTTCGCCCGCCTGCGCAGCGCCGCCCGAAGCCCGCTCGGCGTCCACGTGAAGGTCGACACCGGGATGGGCCGGTGGGGAATGAAGGCGGAGGACGCGCGGCGCATCGGCGACGAGCTGGCGGCCGGCGGCACGCTCCAGCTGGCAGGGCTGATGAGCCACTTCGCGTCGGCCGACTCGGCCGGCGTCGCCTTCGCCTCCGATGCCGCCTTCACCGAGCTTCAGATGGAGCGGTTCGCGGCCGTCTGCGAGCGCTTCCCCGACTGCCCGCGGCACATCTCGAACAGCGCCGCCGCCCTGCGCGTGGCGGGCGCGCGGTGGGACGCGGTTCGCTGCGGCATCGCCGTCCTCGGGCTGTCGCCGTTCGCCACCTCGCCGGCCGACGACGGGCTCGAGCCGGCACTCTCCTTCACCACCTACGTGGCCGACGTCAAGCTGCTCCAGGCGGGCGAGAGCTCGGGCTACGGGCGCCGGTTCATCGCCGATCAGCCGACCTGGATCGGGCTTGCCCCGGCCGGCTACGCCGACGGCGTCCCGCGCGTCCTGTCGGGGCGGGGCGACGTCCTCGTGCGCGGCCGCCGGCGGCCGGTCGCAGCGACCATCTCGATGGACCAGCTGACGTTCGTGATCGGCAGCGAGCGGGACGTCGAGATCGGTGACCGGGTGACCCTGCTCGGCCGGGACGGCGACGAGCAGGTGACGGCCGAGGAGTGGGCGCGCCTGGCCGACACGATCAACTACGAGATCGCAACCGGTCTGGAGCCCCGGCCGTGGCGGGTGGATCATGTCTTCCGCGGAGCTTGAGCGGATTCGCGCCGAGGCGCCCGTGGAGGGCGCCTGGCTGGTCGGGGGCAGCGTCCGCGACCTGCTGATGGGGCGGCCGGTGACCGACATCGACCTCGTCGTCGACGGCGACCCGGGCCGGGCGGCGCGGGCGCTCGCGCGCCGCCGCGGCGGCTCGCCGTTTCCGCTCTCGGAGCGGCACGGCGCCTGGCGGGTGGTCAACGGCGGTCCGACCGTGGACGTCGCCGGCTGCCGCGGCGGCTCGATCGCGAACGACCTCGGGCAGCGCGACTTCACGATCAATGCGATCGCCATGCCGCTGGACGGCGGCGAGGCGGTCGATCCCTTCGGCGGCCGGGACGACCTGCGCGCGGAGCGGATCCGGCTCGTCTCGGCGGAGGTCTTCGACGACGACCCGCTGCGGCTGCTGCGCCTGGGCCGGATCGCCCACGAGCTCGGGTTCGCGATCGACGGGCCGGCCCGCGGCCGGGCTCGCGAGCGGGCGTCACTGGCCGACCGGCCCAGCGGCGAGCGGATCTACATGGAGATGCGGCGCATCGTGCTGCTCGACGACCCGGCCGACGGGATCCGCATCCTCGACGATCTCGGCGTGCTCGAGATCGTGCTGCCGGAGCTGGCTCCGACCCGCGGGGTCGAGCAGAGCGGCCACCACCATCTGGACGTCTACGAGCACACCTTGCAGGTGCTGGATACGGCCGCCGACATCGCCGGCCACCCCCAGCACTACCTGGCGGAGCACGCGGCCGCGGTCGCCGAGGAGCTGGCACGGCCTGTCGGCGACGGGCTCGACGAGGCCGGCGTGGTGCGCCTGGCCGCGCTCTTCCACGATGTCGCCAAGCCGGCAACGCGGGCTGTCGACCGGTCGGGCCGGATCAGCTTCCTCGGCCACGACGACGCGGGCGCCGCCACTGCCGGGGCGGTGTTCGAGCGCTGGCGGGCGTCGACCGCCGTCGCCGCCTGCTGCCGGCTGCTCGTGCGCGAGCATCTCCGCCTCGGCTTCATGGTGCGGCAGCGGCCGCTCGACCGCCGGCAGGCGCACCGCTACCTGCGGGCGACTGAGCCCTACCCGTTCGCAAGCGTCGTCCTGTCACTGGCCGACCGCCTCGCCACCCGCGGCCGCCGTGCCCGCCAGCGCCACCTGCGGGCGCACGCCGAGACGGCCGTCGAGGCGGTTGGGCTGATGCTGGAGCTGATGCGGGATTCGTCGCCGCCGCTCCTTCGCGGTGACGAGATCGCGGCACTCACGGGCGCCACCGGGCCGGCCATCGGCGCGCTGGTGGAGGCGCTCGCCGAGGAACAGGCCGCCGGCACGGTGGGCGACCGTGCGGCCGCCGAGGAGTTCGTCCGCGAGCGGGCCGGGTCGGCGCAGGACGGGGTGGGGGACGATGCCGGCTAGCCGCTTCGACCGCACCGCCGACAGGTACGCGGCGTGCGCCCGCGCCCGCGACTGGTCGGGCCTGGTCGCCTGGTGCGAGCCGCAACCGGGCGACCGGGCGCTGGATGTCGCCGGCGGCACCGGCGCACTGGCCGAGGCGCTGAAGGGGCGGATCGCCGAGATGACGGTGGCCGACATCTCCGAACCGCTGCTGGCGAAGGTGCCCGCCTGGGCGGAGCGGGTGGTCGCCCGCGCCGAGCAGCTGCCGTTCGAGGACGGCTCGTTCGACCTGATCACCTGCGTTCGCTCCCTGCACCACATCGAGAGCCCGACCCGGGCGCTGGACGAGATGGCGCGGGTGACGGCGCCCGGCGGCCGGGTGGTGATCGAGGACTTCCTGGCCGACCCCGACCGGGCGACCGCCCGGCGCTGGGAGCGCGTGGAGCGACTGCGCGATCCCGGCCACCAGCGCCTGCTGGAGTCGGGCGAGGCGCGCTCGCGGCTGCTCGCCGCCGGGTTCACCGTGGACGCCGAGGAGTCCTGGGTGGAGACGATGGATACCGGCGACTGGATCGAGCTCGCCGGCTGCGACCAGCAGCTGGCCGCCGGGATCCGGGAGGCGGTCGGGGCGCCCGAGTTTCAGATCACCGTCGGCCGCGCACGCTTTCGCCGGCCCGGCGGGTAGCCGCGCGGTTGGCGCCCGGGGGGATCAGGCGGCGGCCGGCGTGCGCCGCTCGAGCTCGCGCAGCATCTCGGCCAGCTTGCACTCGAGGCGCTCCGCCGAGCGGGGGCCGGCGTCCCGCCACTGCCCGGTCGTCTGGGCCAGGCGAATGCAGTACATGAGGGTCTGGATGTCTCGTCTGTCAAGCATTCTGAGGGCCGATCTCGACGTTCGACGGCAACCCCGGCATCCCCTTCTTGGGGGATACCAGCGCCCCGGACGATCCTGCTTCGCCGTCCGTGGCCAGCGGATATAGTGCGCCCGCCATGCTGAAGGTTCTCGTCGCCGCCTTGATCGGAACCGCGGTCGGAGTGGCGGTGATGGTGATCGTCATCGTCGCCGCCGGCACCACGACCAGCAACGCCAGCTCGGTCGGCCTGGGCTCTCTCCCGATCACGACGGCGAGCACGACACCGCCCACCTCCAGCTCGCCTCCGCCCAGCTCGAGCGGTGGCACCACGACCGGCGGAAGCTCCGGCGGCAGCGCGGCGGCCGGCAAGGCGATCTTCACCGGCAGCGCCGGCTGCAGCGGCTGCCACACCCTGACGACGGCCGGCGCGACCGGCACCGTCGGCCCCAACCTGGACGACATCACGGCCGACCAGAAGGCCGCCGGCGTGCCGATGGACCAGTTCATCGAGGAGTCGATCACCGACCCCGACAAGTACATCGCCAAGGGCTTCTCGGCGGGCGTCATGCCGACCACGTTCGCGACGTCGCTGAGCAAGTCGCAGATCAACGACCTGGTCGCCCTCATCTCTTCCGCTCAGCCCTCCTCGTAGGGCGATGGGCCGGGCCTCGCGGACGACGCTGGAAACCGGCGCCCAGGCGCTGGTCGGCGCGCTCGAGGCGCACGGGGTGGAGGTCGTCTTCGGGATCCCGGGCCAGCATGCCCTGGGCCTCTGGGACGCCCTCGCCGATTCGTCGATCCGCTGCGTCGTCGTCCGCCACGAGCAGGCGGCGGCCTTCGCCGCCCAGGGATACGCGCGGACCTCCGACCGGGTGGGCGTCTGCATCACCAGCACCGGCCCGGGCGCGTTCAACACCTTCGCCGGCATGGGCGAGGCGGACGCCTCGTCGCTGCGCGTGCTGCACGTGACCACGCAGATCCCGAGCGATCCCGGGGAACGGGGCTGGATGCACGAGACGGCGGGCCAGTCGGCGGCGTTTGCCGCGGTCACCCGCTACCACGCCCTGCCGCGCAGCCCCGGAGCACTGGCGGCGGCGGTCGACGAGGCGCTGACGGCGATCGCGCTGCGGCCGGGGCCGGCGATGGTCGAGGCCTACACGGATGTCCTGGCGGCGCCGGCCGAAGGTGCGGAGCTGCGGGTGACGCCGGTCAGTCTGCCGGCGCCCGATCCGGCGGCGATCGCCCGGGTAACCGCGCTCCTGTCCGGCGCGCGGGCGCCGATGATCTTCGCCGGCGGCGGCAGCCGGGCGGCGGCGGCGCGGGTGGTCGAACTGGCGGATGCGCTGGACGCGCCGGTCGTCACGAGCTTCAACGGCAAGGGCGTTATGCCGGCCGGGCACCCGCTGCACGCGGGCTCGTCCTGCGAGGAGCCGGCCGTGCAGGCGCTGATCGAGAACGCCGACGTCTGTCTCGCCCTGGGCACCCGCTTCGCCGAGGAGTACACCTGCCACTGGGCGGTGCCGTTCCCGGCCGCGCTCGTCCAGGTCGACCTGGACGCGGCCCGGCTGGGCCTGAACTACGCGGTCGCCGAGGGGATCGTGGCCGACGTCGGGCTCTTCTGCGACGCGCTTCTCGGTGCGTCGCCACCGGCGGGTGCGCGCGACGGCGCCGCCGACGCCCGGGCGGCCCTCTCCGGCCGCTCGGCCGACGTGGCGGCCCAGGGCTTCAGCGAGGAGCCGGCGCTTCTGACCGCGATCGAGGACGGCCTCCCGGTCTCGGCGATCGTGGTCGCGGACATGACGATCCTCGGCTACTGGGCCGTGCTCTACCTGGACGCCAGGCACCCCGGCGGCTTCGTCTATCCGATGAGCGGGGCGCTCGGCTCGGCGATGCCGAGCGCGCTCGGCGTGGTGGCCGCGAATCAGGATACGCCGGTGCTTGCGATCGTGGGCGACGGCGGGTTCCTGATGGCCGGCCACGAGCTGGTCACCGCCCAGCAGAACGGGCTCTACTTCGCCACGCTGCTGGTCAACGACCGTGGCTACGGCGTGCTCAAGAACTACCAGATGAATTCGACCGGCCGCACGGTGGGCGTCGATCTCGAATCGCCCGACTTCGGCAAGCTGGCCGACGGCTACGGCGTCGGCTACCGGCGGATCGAGTCGGCGGCGGAGCTTCCCGAGGCGCTGGCCTGGGCGCTGGCCGCGCTTCCCCGCCGCTGCGCGGTGGTCGAGCTGGCAGCTGAGCTGAAGGCCCCCGGCCAGGCCGTCTGACCGTCACACCCGAGCAACGATTTCCGCTAGTGAATCGTGGGGGCCAGGCCACTCTGGTCTGTTCTGAATGCCGTCGGCTCGTCGACGCCGCCTGAGCAAGCGGCGGCGGCGGCCGTCAGGAGTGTGCAACGAATTGGCCGCATGGGACAAGGGGGCGTGGCCCCTTTGTCCCGCGCTCAGGACGCCTCGGCCCAGCGCTCAAAGGCGCGCGTGAATGCCGCCAGGAGGGCAGCCTGGAGGTCGTCCTGGCCGGCCTTCTTGAGTTGCTGCGCCCAGCGGCCGCGCTCCTCCGCCCGGTGCATCAAGTCGCCGTCCTCGAGGTCGGCCGCCACCGCCCTGCCGGCCAGCGAACGTGCCTCGATGCCGGAGCGGACCCGTGCCGCCTCGGCCGGCCGCGCCTCCAGGCGGCGTAGGTCGACAAGGCACTGGGGGCACGGGCGCACGCTGATCGGCGCGTCGGGCGGGCCGGCGCAGAGCCCGCATACCGGGCAGCCGAATGCGGCCAGCCGGACGCGTTCGGACCGAACCGAGCCGCCGCCGGCGATGTCGACCCAGACCTGGCCGTCTCGCGGATCGCGGATGGTGCCGGCCACCAGTTCCGGCTCGCCGAGGTAGGGCCAGCGGTTCACCCGGTCGCCGCGGCGAAGGCCGGTGAACCGGCAGATCGGCGCCGGCTCCGGCCTGGCCGGCCGCTCCGGCCACGGCTCCGGCTCGTCGAAGCGGAGCACCCGCGCGCCGTTTCCGCTCGGCCAGGCCTGGCCGGAGGCGATCCACTCGGCGACCACGGCGCGGGCATCGTTGAGCGCCCGGGTCATCACATGCGCGGCCTCGCTGCGGGCGTCGGAGCTGACGTGGCGGTCGGGATGGGCCTGCACGATGCGCGCGCGCCAGGCCGCCGTCAGCTCGTCCGAGGTCACCGGCGGGGTCAGCCCGAGCAGCCACAGCGCACGCACGCATTCGCGGCTGGATCGGGTTCTGACAGTCATGGTTCCAGGGTAGCCGAGACAGTCTGGCGGATCATCTAGAGTCCGCTCCGGTGAGCCTCACGGACTCCACCGACTACTCGATGACGGCCAGCCCGGGGCGCGTCGTGCCGATGGCCGAGCGGGCGTCGGGGTGCTACATCGAGGCCGGGGGGAAGCGCTATCTGGACGCCTGCGGCGGGGCCATGGTGATGCTCCTCGGCCACTGCCACCCGCGGCTGGTGGCGGCGCTCGAGCGGCAGGCCCGGGAGCTCACCTTCACCTACCGCTTCTCGTTCCGAAACCAGCCCATGCTCGACCTTGCCCGGCGGGTCG
>Ga0207693_10004015_pt1 | contig 12508 bp, 12 predicted proteins | sample LARL81metaG_FD_184347 | JGI IMG/M metagenome (GOLD analysis project Ga0207693, IMG submission 184347) | Corn, switchgrass and miscanthus rhizosphere microbial communities from Kellogg Biological Station, Michigan, USA - LAR L8-1 metaG... | ecosystem: Host-associated > Plants > Roots >...
CCGCAACACGTGCTCCGTGATAGGCCATGAGCGGTACCGAAGCCGTCATCACGATCCCGGCCATCCCCGCGTGCGCGGCTTGCAGCGCAAAGTAGCCGACCGCTCCGGCGTGGGTGATGTTTCGCGCCGCGCACCAGCCCAAATGGGTATCGCGCGCACACGCGATCGCCTCCGTCATGGCGCGCGCCATCGCAATTGCCCCCGGTGCCCGATCAGCCTCGAGTACGACGACCGCACCGGCACGCTGCTCGATCTTGATGTGCGGCGACGGATTGATCACCTTTCTTTTCAGGCGATCGACATATCCCGGCACGCGCAACACGCCATGGGAATCGACGCCCCGCAGGTTGGCCCACACCAGTGAGGTACTCCACTCCGAAGCGAGCGGATGCGGTACTCCGGCAGCTTCGAAAAGGGCGGTGACGAACCGTGCCAGCGCCGGGCTGGTGATGCGGATTTCCGGATCTGCCGTCGCGGGCATCATTTCAGCCCTTCCAGGATGATGGAGCCCCAGTTGGTGACTGGAGCAACCCATGACATGCGGATCTTCACCGGCTCTGCGTTTTGCGCCGCGGTTGCGCTCCATAGCGCCAAGGCGGCTGCGGACATTACGTTCAGGATGCGCATGGCTTTTCTCCTGGGGATCGTTTTCGGCTTCGGGCGATTTTGCCGCAGCGGGGGGAGCGCTTGGCAAGCGCACGTTACGGCGAGGCTTCCTCCAGCACGCGTCCCTTTGTTTCAACGGCGAACAGGCCGGTGATCACAGCTGCGATACCGGCGACAGCGGCAAACGTAACGAACACTGCCGGGAGCCCCGAGCCGATCATCATGCCGACCACTGTCGGACCGATAATCGAAGCCAAGCGCAGCCACGCGGTTGCAGTTCCCACACCTAACGCCCGCACCCGCGTTGGATAAAGTTCGGGCGTGTAGAGATAGACGCCGATATTGATGCTGCTGACGAAGAAATAAGCGATGGTCATATAGGTGAGCACCTGCTGGGCCGTGGGCGTTGGAGTGCTCGCAAGCAGGGCCAAAGCCACCGCGGCGCCTACGAAGGACAGCGCAAACCAGGGCCGCCGTCCGACATGGTCGATGGCCAAAGCGCAAATCAAAGTCCCGATCAGGCCAACAGCCTGCGTGATCAGCCCATACCGCAGCGACTGATCGAGCGGCAGCTTGAACACGGTGCGGTAGACCGTGGGGAGCCAGATGGAGAGGCCATAGTTGACGAAATAGGCGCAGAACCAGATCACCCAGACGACCAATGTTCGCCGCAGATAAAACGGACCAAACAGGTCGGTCAGCGAGGCTGCCTTGTCGAGTGTGGAGACGACCGGCTTGGGCGCCGGCAACGGCTCTCCAGTGGCCTTGCGTGTTTCGGACTCGATCAGCGCCATTGCGGCTTCCGCCTTGGCGAGGCGTCCATGCACCGCTAGCCACCGCGGGGACTCCGGCACCAGGCGACGCAGCACCAAGGCCAGAAAGCCGGGCAAGGCACCGATCGCGAACATGTACGGCCAGCCGAGATGAGGCACGACCCAAAGCCCGACGAGGCTCGCGGCTACCAGGCCGACAGGAAATACGAGCTCGTAGAGGAGAACGAACCGCCCGCGCCCCTGCGCCTTGGCCAATTCGCTGATAAATACGGCGGCGACCGGAACCTCGCCGCCGAGCCCAATCCCTTGCATCGTCCGGAACGCCAACAGCGAATTGTAATCCCAGGCCAGCGCGCAGACGAGGCTCATCACCGAGAAGAGCGCGATCGACCAGACCATCGCCGTTATTCGTCCATGCCGCTCCGCTACCCAGCCGAACACCAGCGCACCGAGCAATTGCCCGAGGAAGCCCGCCGAGATCAGCCATCCGATTTGCTGCGGCGCCAGCTTCCAAAGCGGCGCAATGACCGGCAATACCGAAGCGATCGCGAGCGCATCGAAGGCATCGAAGAAGGTGGCAGCGCCGACGATGATCCGTGTCTTGATCTGCCACCAGGACGTGGGCAGACGCTCGATTCGCGCAACGATTCCGTCGACGGACGAATGTGCGGCTACATCGCTCATAGCGTCATTGGCCGCTCTCGTAGGGAGAGCCTTGCGCCCGCTCCGCCCTTACAAACAACACTGCCTTGGTGGACGCAACGCCCACGCGGTCTGATCTATCGAGACGACCCGCGGCAAAATCGCCTCCAACATCGACGTGTCGCTTGCCGTTTCGAGATGCGATTTTGCCCCATCCTACGAGGTACGTGGCAAACTGAGCAGCGTGACAGCGTTGTTGAAGCAGATGTCGTCGCGCACATGCTCGTCGATAGCTACCCCGTCAATAAAATGCCCAGCTTCGTCCACGGATTCAAATGGATAATCCGAGGCGAACATCACGTGGTCATGCCCCAGCGCGCTGATGGTGCAAGCCAGAGGCTCCGCTGAGCACATGCCCGACGTCGCCACGACCATATTATCCTTGACGTATTGGGACGGACGTTTTGCCAGCTTGACCGCATAGAAATCCGGGCCGGTGCGGCTGTCGAAACGCCAGAGCAGGAATGGCAAGGTCTCGCCCAGATGTCCGAGCGCAAGCCGCGCATTTGGAAACCGATCGAACACACCGCCAAACACCAGTCGGAGCGCGTGGGATCCGGTCTCGAACGTCCATTCCCAGGTGGCCCGGCGGAGGCCCTTGTGCCCATCGAGCACGGGGGCTGGGGTGATCGGGTCGGCCGGGTGCAGGTAAATGAGCGCCCGCAGCTCCTGCGCCCGTTCCCAGAACGGATAAAGCGACGGATGATCGAGGTATTGCCCGTTGGTATGGCCATTGATCATCGCGCCGGAGAGCCGGAGCTCGCGCATGCAGCGATCGAGCTCGTCGGCGGCGGCTTTGGCGTCCTGCATGGGAAGATGGGCAAAGCCGGAATATCGGTCGGGGCGATTGCCGATCTCGCGTGCGAGGAAATCATTCGACTCGCGCGCCTTGCGGCAGGCGATTGCCGTATCCTTTTCCGCCTGCACTCCCGGCCCCGCCAATGCGAGGACGGCGCGGGCGATGCCGGCCTTGTCCATGGCGGCGAGCCGCATCTCGCCAAAATCCGTGAGGCGAGCGTAGAATTCCTCCCGGCGCTTGCTCGGCAGGTCCACGACCGTTGGACCCCAATACTCCTCGAAGCCGGGTGTGAGGCAATGCTCTTCGATGGCGATCTTCCTGACCATACCGCCTCGTGTTGTTCCATGCCGCCGTTTTTTGTACGCTGCTCGCGCTTGAACCGTATCAAACCGGCGAGCCGACTAGCAAGTTGCGCTCGCTGCCGATCGAGAGTGCGAGGTTGCGGTGGCAAAAAAAATTCGTGGAGTGACGTTCGAGGAGAATCTGAACAACAGCATGGGCCTCGAGTTCTACAGCCTGTCCCATCGCTTCGGTTATCAGTCTCCGAACTGGCCCTATTTCGAAGACGTCAAGATCGAGCGCATCCATTATCACGCCAAGTCCGGCGTTCTGTCCCAGCGCATCACCACCAGCATGCACAACACCACCCACATCGATGCGCCGGCGCACGTAGTGCAGGGCACGGCATTCATCGACGAGGTCCCGCTGCCGCATTTCTTCGGCTCCGGCATCGTGGTCTCGATCCCGAAGAAGCAGTGGGAATCGATCACCTACGACGATCTGGAGAAAGCCGCCGGCGACGTGGTGCGCCCGCGCGACGTGGTCATCGTCAATACCGGCTGGCACAAGCTTTACGAGGACAGCGAGGATTACTTCTGCCGTGCACCGGGTTTCGTGCCCTCGGCGGGTGAATGGTTTGTCGAGAAAAAAGTGAAGGTGGTCGGGCATGACACCCAGGCCAACGATCATCCCCTTGCCACTGCCATCGGGCCGCAGCGCAACGGCCCGCTGCATCCGCATCTCGCCGAGGAATACAAGAAGTGGTCGGGCGGCCGCGACTGGAAGGCGGACTTTCCGGATTGGGAGCCGGTGCATCGCATCCTGTTCAAGAACGGCATTCTCGGGATCGAGAATGTGGGAGGGGATATCGACAAGGTCACCGGCCGTCGCTGCACATTTGCGCTGTTTCCCTGGAATTGGGAGCGCGGCGACGGCTGCATCATACGGCTTGTTGCCATTATCGACCCGAAGGGCTCCTATCGGCTCGAACGCGGGGAGAAGTTCTGATGCAGGTGAAGCATTTGAGTGAAGCCAAACCCTATGAGGCGCCTAACCATCGCGGCTATTCCTCGCTGCGACTGTTCGGGCTCGATGCTGGTGGCCCAAAGCAATTCACTGTCGGCCTGTCGCATTTTCTGCCCGGCGGCGGAGCCGGACCCGACGCTTCGCCGACGGAGAAGGTCTACTTCGTGCTTGCGGGTGAGCTCACGCTCATTGCGGGCGGCAAGGAGACGGTGCTGCGGGCCAACGACTCCTGCTTCATCGGGCCAAACGAAAGCCGCGAGATCATCAACCGGGGCAACGACGTCGTGACCATGCTGGTTGCGGTCTCGACGCCGCAGAAGTGACGCCGTGCAAGAACCGCCGCGAGTAGCGTGATGTCCGACCCAGATTTCCTGAAAAATCCGCTGTTGTTGTTCGACATCCGCGGCAAGACCGCCATCATCACCGGAGCGACCGGCGCTTTCGGGGAGCTGGCGGCCAAGGTGCTCGCCGGTGCGGGCGCCAGTGTCGTCCTCTCCGCCGGGAATGCAGAGAAGCTCACGCAGGTCTCAGCGCAATGTGAGAAGCTAGGCAGCAAGGTCGAGACGGTGGCGAAGCGCCCCAGCTCGGAGGCCAATTGCGATGCAATCGTGGCCGCGGCGGTGCAAAAATTCGGGGGCGTCGATATTCTCGTGGTCGCATCCGGACAGAACAAGGTTTCGAAGATCGTCGAGCAGAAGCCGGACGACTTTCTCGACGTGATGGACGCCAACGTCACCCAGTCCTGGCTGATGGCGCGCGCCGCGGGCCGCCAGATGCTCAAGCAGGGTCACGGCGGCAAGGTCATTCTGATGTCGTCGGCACGCGGGCTTCTCGGGCACCCCGCGGGCTACACCGCGTATTGCGCCTCGAAGTCGGCGGTCGACGGCATTACGAAGGCGCTCGGCTGCGAATGGGGCGAGAGCGGCATCACGGTCAATGCGCTCGGCCCCACCGTGTTTCGCTCTCCGCTCACTCAATGGATGTTCGAGGATACCGACCGGGCGCGCGACGTGCGCAAGGGTTTCCTCACCCGCTTGCCCAAAGGCCGCCTGGGGGAGCCCTCCGATCTCGCCGGTCCGCTTCTCTTTCTCGCATCCAAGGCGTCCGACTTCTACACCGGCCACATCCTCTATGCCGACGGCGGCTATACGGCAGGATGACGGTGCCGCCGAAAGCGCGCATCGCCGTCATCGGCGCAGGTCTCATGGGGCACGGCATCGCCCAGGTATTTGCGCTGGCCGGACACGAGGTGCGCATCCATGACACCGTCATGGCCAATCTCGACAGCGTGACCTCGCGCATCCTTGCCAACCTGAGGGATCTTGGCGAAGACGAGTCGACGGTCGAACGGGTCGAACCGACGCCCCATCTCACCGCCGCGGTCCGTGATGCTGATTACGTTGTCGAGGCCGTGCTGGAGGATCTGCCGCTGAAGCAGAAGCTGTTCGCCGAAATCGAGCAGCACGCGCCGCCATCGGCTATTTTCGCAAGCAATACGTCAGTGATTCCGATCACCAGGATCATGGAGAAGCTGCGCCATCGCACCCGGGCGCTCGGCACGCACTGGTGGAATCCGCCTTATCTGGTGCCTCTAGTGGAAGTGATAGGCACGAAATGGACAGTGCCGGAGGCAATCGAGTGGACCATCTCACTGCACAAGGCCGCCGGCAAGATGCCCGTCCATGTCAAAAAGGACGTGCCGGGCTTCGTGGGCAACCGCCTGCAGCATGCGCTATGGCGCGAAGCGATCTCCCTGGTGGAGCGCGGCATCTGCGACGCCGAGACAGTCGACACCGTGATCAAGGCGAGCTTCGGGCGCCGCCTCGCCGTGCTGGGTCCCCTGGAAAACGCGGATCTTGTTGGCACGGATCTCACGCTTGCCATTCACCGGACTGTGCTGCCGGACATTGAGAAGAGGCCCGCTCCATCTCCCTATCTCGAGGCGCTCGTCGATAAAGGCAAGCTGGGCTTCAAGTCGGGCGAAGGCTTCCGCAAGTGGAGCGCTGAGGAGCAGACTGCGCTGCGGAGAAAAGTCCTCCAGCGTCTAAAACAAGCGCGCTTGTACGATGACTAACGCACCGACCAGTATGTCACGACAAAAAGCGTACCTACGGAGGAACTCCATGCCTGTCGAGCACGCATCAGCGAACCTTCGGCTTGGCTCACGCATCTCGCGGCGCAGGGTCATCCGCACAGGTTTGGGCGCCATTGCGGTGCCTGCAGTGCTGCGGGTGATCCCGGCGCATGCCCAGAGCCGGGTGATCAAGATCGGCCACGTCAGCCCCAAGACAGGCCCGCTCGCCGGGTTCGGCGAGGCCGACGGCTTCATTCTCGAACAGGTGAGAGGCATTCTCGCCGGGGGATTGCAGAGCGGCGGGCGCACCTATCAGGTGCAGATCATCAGCAAGGACAGCCAATCCAGCGGAAGCCGGGCTGCCGAGGTCGCTTCCGAGCTCATCCTCGGAGACAAGGTCGATCTCATTGTCGCTTCGGCCACCCCCGATACGACCAATCCCGTGGCCGATCAGGCCGAGGTCAACGAAGTCCCCTGCATTACCACCAACTGTCCCTGGCAGCCGTATTTTTTCGGACGCAAGGGCGATCCGGCCAAGGGGTTCACCTGGACCTATCATTTCTTCTGGGGCCTGGAGGACGTGATCGGCGCGTTCCTCGCGTTGTGGGACTCGGCGCCGACAAACAAAGTCGTCGGCGGCTTGTTTCCCAACGACGCCGACGGCAACGCCTGGGGCGATCCGGAGCGGGGACTGCCGCCTGCGCTGGCGAAGGCCGGTTACAAGCTCACTGACCCCGGCCGCTATCAGCTCATGAACAACGACTTCACCTCTCAGATCTCGGCGTTCAAGTCGATGCGAGCGGAGATCGTTACCGGCAACATGATCCCGCCGGACTTCGCGACATTCTGGTCGCAGGCGGCGCAGCAGGGCTTCCGGCCCAAGATCGTGACCATCGGGAAAGCATTGTTGTTTCCTTCGGTCATCGATTCGCTTGGGCCACGCGGTAATGGGCTGACGACCGAGATCTGGTGGACGCCCAACCATCCGTTCAAATCCGGCCTGACCGGTCAAAGCGCAGCCGAGCTCACGGCCGCCTACGTGAATGCCACCAAGCGGCCGTGGACGCAGCCCATCGGCTTCCAGCATGCCCTGTTCGAAGTGGCGATCGACGTGCTCAAGCGGACGAAGACGCTGGAGCCAAAGGGCATTCTCGATGCAATCGTCGCCACCGACTACGGATCAATCGTCGGCCCGGTGAAATGGACGGGCCAGCCCGTGAAGAACGTTACCAAGACGCCGCTCGTTGCCGGGCAATGGCAGAGCAAGGCCGACAAGTTCGACCTCGTCATCACCGCGAACAAGACTGCGCCGAACATTCCCGTGAGCGGGGAGTTGCAGCTGTTGTCGTGAATGTCCCGATCCTGGCCTTCGAAAAAATCTGCAAGCGCTTCGGCGCGGTGGTGGTGGCGCGCGACATCGATCTCGCGCTTTCGGAGGGTGAGGCGCTCGGGATCATAGGCCCGAACGGAGCCGGCAAGAGCACCCTGTTCGGGATTGCGAGCGGAGCCGTGCAACCCGACGCCGGACGCGTGATGCTGGAGGGGAGCGACGTTACGCGCTTGCCGCCGGAGCGGCGCTGTCGGTTGGGGCTGGGCCGATCGTTCCAGATTCCGCAGCCGTTCCACGGCATGACCGTGTTCGAGAATCTCGTGGTGGCGGCGGCGTTCGGCACCGGCCACAGCGAGCGCGATGTCTACGGCCGCTGTGTCGAGCTGCTCGATGAATGCGCACTCACGGACAAAGCCAATCGGACCGCCGGGAGACTGACACTCCTTGACCGCAAGCGGTTGGAGCTCGCGCGCGCTCTCGCCACCGGTCCGCGCGTCCTCCTTCTCGACGAGGTCGCCGGCGGCCTGACGGAGCATGAATGCAAGGCGCTGGTCGAGCTGATCCGCGCGATCCGCCGTGGAGGCGTGTCCATCATCTGGATCGAGCACGTGGTGCACGCGCTCACCGCGGTCGTCGATCGGCTGCTGGTGCTCCATGGCGGCACCTTCATTGCGCAAGGCGCCCCCGACACGGTGATCCGCTCGCCCGCGGTGCGCGAGATCTACATGGGAATTGCGGCCGATGCCTGAGCCGCTCCTCGAACTGCGCGCGCTCGACGCCTTCTATGGCGATTTCCAGGCGCTGTTCGGGGTCTCGCTTGCAGTCGCACCCGGCGAGGTCGTGGCTGTCATCGGCGCCAACGGCGCCGGCAAGTCGACCCTCCTCACGTGCATCGCCGGGCTTATCAGATCGCGACCGGACGCGATCGTTTTCGACGGAGAGCCGACCGGCCACTTGCCCGCCCATGCTCTGGTTGCGCGGGGGATCGCGCTCGTGCCGGAGGGGCGCCGTTTGTTCCCATCGCTCTCGCTCGAGGAAAACCTCCTCATCGGCGGCCAACTGGGACGCACCGGACCTTGGAGCCTCACGCGCATCTATGACCTTTTTCCCAGGCTGGCCGAGCGCCGCCGGATGCCGAGCACGGCGCTCTCCGGGGGTGAGCAGCAGATGGTCGCCATTGGCCGCGCGCTCATGTCGAACCCGCGACTTCTACTCTGTGACGAGATCAGCCTCGGCCTCGCTCCGATCGTGGTGCGCGATCTCTACACGCGGCTGCCCATGATCGTCGCCGAAGGAACCTCGTTGATCATCGTCGAGCAGGACATCGTGCAGGCGCTCAACGCTGCGAACCGGGTCTGCTGCCTGCAGGAGGGACGCGTTGCGCTCGCCGGGCATGCCGGTTCGCTCTCGCGCGAATCCATCTCCGCCGCATATTTCGGGGCATGAGCTGGCGCATGGCGCGCAAAAAGAAGGGCTTGGACTAAAACAGCATTCGATGCAGTAGCAGGGGGGCAAAAAGCGCGCGTCTCCAGGATCTTCGCTCGCGCGGGCAAGCTCGCGCTCGCTTGTCCGGGACACGTAAACTCGTGTCCCGGGCGAGTGCAGCGAGCGCTCTTGCGCGAGCGCAACGAGACCCGGGACCCAGGGGCAACAAACACAACGCTGACAACCTCGCGGCCTTTGTCTCCCCCCCGCCGGACGTGCCTATGGCACCTGGGTCCCAGGTTCGCGCAATCTCGGAAGGTTGAGTGCGCGCGCCGTTCCCCCCGAGCGTAAAGTGGAGAGCGAAGAATGACGCGAAATTCAACTTTTGGCTTGTGTCAACTTTTGGCTTGTTGACGATGTAACGGGACTCAGGTACAAAAAGATATCCTCCAGGAGTGTGAGCGAGCCCGGCCGGTTACCGCGCCGGGCTTTATCTTTACTGAGAGCTGCCAAGCGGTGATTGCGATGTTCAGCGCGATTCCCTGTTCCGGCCCTGTTCGGCCCCTTGTTATTTTCGACAGGTTTTCCAGGTTTTGCGCGCTTTTTGGCAGATTCTTGCATGCCCCACCCCCATTTACAGGGATTTACAGGGCTCGGCGCAGCGGAACGTGGCGTAGCTAACCTTCTTTGCGCAGTGGCCGCTGTGTAATCGGATGCAATGGGTCAACGTCATTATCCAGGGGGTCCTGATCGGGGGACTCTATGCGATGTTCGCCGCGGGGCTGGCGCTGATCTTCGGGGTGATGCGGCTCGTCAACATCGCGCATGGCGATCTGATCGTGCTCGCGGCCTATGTCTCCCTGATGACAACCGACGCGCTCGGGCTCAATCCTTTGACTACCATTATCATCGTCGCGCCGATCATGGCGGGGATCGGCTACGCGCTGCAACGCTTGCTCCTCAATCGCACCCTCGGCGATGATCTCCTGCCGCCGCTCCTGGTCACCTTCGGTCTCTCCGTCATCATTCAGAACGGGCTGCTCGAGCTGTTCACCGCCGACAGCCGCAGGCTCACCGCCGGCGCGATCGAGGTGGCGAGCTTCCCCCTGGGCGAAACCGTTTGGATCGGGGTTCTGCCGCTCGTGCAGTTCGTCGCCGCGGTTGCGGTCATCGGCGGCCTGCAGATCTTGTTCTATCGCACGGCCTTCGGTCGCGCCTTTCGGGCTACTTCCGACGATCCTTCGGTTGCGCAGTTGATGGGTCTCGACAACCAGCATGTCTTTGCTCTGGCCATGGCACTTTCCCTCGCGGTGATCGCGGTGGCCGGGGTGTTGCTGGCCATTCGGGCGAATTTCGATCCGGCGATCGGACCCGCGCGTTTGATCTTCGGCTTCGAGGCCGTGATCATCGGCGGTCTCGGCAGCATGTGGGGCACGCTCGCGGGCGGTATTGTCCTTGGCGTCTCGCAGGCAATCGGCGCTCACCTCGACCCCGGCTGGCAGGTGCTTGCCGGACACCTTGCTTTTCTCCTCATTCTGGCGGTGCGCCCGCAGGGCTTGTTTCCCAAGGTGCAGGGTTAGAGCATGTCCCGCAAAAGCGGGAACCGGTTTTGCGAAAAGGACATGCTCCAACAAGAGCGTTTTCAATGAGCCGCGCGTTTCATATCGAGCACGGGAGCCGATCGAGCCTGATCGGAACCGCCGCTCTGGCGATCGCGTTGCTGGCGCTCATTGCCGCGCCGGCCTTCGCGGGTCGCGACGATCTGCGGCTTATGTCGGAGATCTTTACCTATATCGCGCTCGCGAGCCTGTGGAATCTGCTCGCCGGATATGCCGGGCTGGTCTCGGTGGGCCAGCAGGCCTATGTCGGGCTCGGCGGCTACGTCCTGTTCGCCGCGACCATTCTTGCCGGCATGCATCCGCTTGCCGCAGTGCCACTCGCGGGGGTGATCGCGGCGGCGATCGCCCTCCCGGTTGCGGGGTTGATGTTTCGCTTGCGCGGACATTATTTCGCGATCGGCACATGGGTCGTCGCGGAGGTCTTTCGCCTGGTGGCATCCCAGATCTCGGTTCTGGGCGGCGGCTCCGGCATCAGCCTGCCCGCCACGATCGTGACCTCCATGGCGGCAAGCCGGCAAATGCGCGAGTTTGCGATCTACTGGGCAGCGCTCCTCCTCCTCGTCGTTGTGCTCGGGGCCATGGCGCTCCTGCTGCGTTCGCGTTACGGCTTGGCGCTCACCGCCATTCGCGACAATGAGCTCGCTGCGCGCTCCGCGGGCGTCGATGTCTGGCGCGTCAAGCTCGCGATCTATATCGCCGTTGCGCTCGGGACCGCCATGATCGGCGCCCTCATTTTTCTGCAGCGGCTGCGCATCTCGCCTGAAACCGCCTTCAGCGTGAACGATTGGACCGCCTACGTCATCTTCATCACCGTCATCGGCGGCATCGGCCGAATCGAGGGCCCGATCATCGGCACCTTGGTGTTCTTTCTGCTGCGCCGGACATTCGCCGATCTCGGCAGCCTCTATCTCCTCATGCTCGGTGCCGTGGCCATTGCCGTCATGCTGCTTGCGCCCAAGGGCATCTGGGGCTTTCTTGCCGGACGTTTCGGTTGGCAGCTCTTGCCGCTGGAGCGGCGCTTGCGCTTTGGCGCGGATGCCCGCACAAACTGAAGCCGACAACAACGCAGTAAGCTCCGGGAGAAAACAATGGCTGCGAGATCCGACAAGGTCGTCATCACCTGCGCCATCACCGGCTCGATCCACACGCCGACCATGTCGGATGCGCTGCCGGTCACTCCCGACCAGATCGCGCGCCAGGCGATCGAGGCGGCGGAAGCCGGCGCCGCGGTGCTCCACCTGCATGCGCGCAATCCGCAGGACGGACGACCGACCGGCGACCCAGCCGTGTTCCGGCAGTTCCTGCCGCGCATCAAGCAGGCGACCGATGCCGTGGTGAACATCACCACAGGCGGCTCCGTGATCATGACGGTCGAGGAGCGGCTCGCGGCCGCGGCCGAATTCTCTCCTGAAATGTGCTCGCTTAACATGGGCTCAATGAATTTTGCGCTCTATCCCATGGCAGCGCGGTTCAAGAAATGGAAATACGATTGGGAGGAGCAGTATCTGCTCTCCTCGGATCAGAACATTTTCCGCAACACGTTTCGCGACATCGAGAAGATCTCCAAGCTCATGGGGGAGGGGCATGGCACCAAGTTCGAGCACGAATGCTACGACACCGGGCACCTCTACAATCTTGCCCACTGCGTCGATCGCGGCTTGTTCAAGCCGCCGATCTTTCTCCAGCTGATCTTCGGCATTCTCGGCGGCATCGGTACCGATTTCGAGAATCTCATGTTCATGAAGCGCACCGCGGACAAGCTGTTCGGCAATGACTATCACTGGTCGGTGCTGGGGGCGGGTCGCTTCCAGATCCCGTTCGCGACCCAGGCCGTGATGATGGGCGGCAATGTGCGGGTCGGCTTGGAGGACAGCC
>Ga0207693_10004017_pt1 | contig 12507 bp, 8 predicted proteins | sample LARL81metaG_FD_184347 | JGI IMG/M metagenome (GOLD analysis project Ga0207693, IMG submission 184347) | Corn, switchgrass and miscanthus rhizosphere microbial communities from Kellogg Biological Station, Michigan, USA - LAR L8-1 metaG... | ecosystem: Host-associated > Plants > Roots >...
CGAACCGCTCCACCTTTCCCTCGATCAGCATCAGCGGCTCGGTTCGCACGATCAGGCGATGGCGTTCGTAGACCGGAGGCGGGACGATCAGGTTGATCGTCCCGTACTCGTCCTCGAGCAGGATGAACACGATCCCGTTCGCCGTCCCCGGCCGCTGGCGGGCCACCACCAGTCCCCCCGCTCGGACCCGCGTGCCGTGATCGATTCTCTCGAGGTCCCGGCTGGTCACGGCATCTGCCGGCAGCCGTCCCCGCAAGAGCGCCAGCGGATGCGTGCTGGTGGTCAAGCCCGTGGTCCCATAGTCGGCGAGCATCGCCTCCCACGACGAGAGGCCCTTGAGCTCGGGCGGCGCCGGGAGGTCGAGCGGCAGGGCCAGCTGCGTGCCGCCCGGAACCTTGCGGCCGGGCGTTGCCACCCCCAGTTGCCAGAGTGCCATCCGCCGAGCCGATCTCCGCTCGCCAGCGACGAGCGAGTCACACGCTCCCGACCAGGCGAGCATCTCCAGCGACGGCGACCCCGCGCCCGCCCGTGACGCCAGGTCAGACAGCGTGCGAAACGGCCCCCCGGCCTCCCGCACGGAGATGAGCGCCTTGACCTCCTGGTCGCGAACGCCGCGGACGTACCCGAGGCCGATCCGGACGCGACCGCCGTCCGCATCCTCGCCGCCCGCAGCTTCGATCTCCATGTCGCACTCCGCGCCGCTCTCGTTGACATCGGGCGGCAGCACCTCGATCCCTCGCCGCTGCGCTTCGTGGACAAGCGCGTCAGGGGGATAGAAGCCCATCGGCTGCTCGTTGAGCAGCGAGCACAGGAACTCCGGGCCGTAGTGGACTCGCAGCCACGTCGACTGGTAGGCGAGCAGTCCGAATGCGGCGCCATGGGCCTTGGGAAAGCCGAAGCCCGAGAATCCACGAACCATCTCGAACACCCGCTCGGCGGTCTCTTCGTCGACTCCGTGCAAAGCCTGTGCGCCCGCCACGAACCGCTTGTGGTGCGCCTCGATCGCCGCCTCCGAGCGCTTGCGGCTCATCGCCCGCCGCAATCCCTCCGCCTCGCCCGGGGAGAAGCCCGCGAACGCGATCGCGACCTCGAGCACCTGGTCCTGAAAGATGATCGTCCCGAGCGTCTCACTGAGCACGGGCTCGAGCGAGGGGTGGTCGTATGGCACCTGGTAGTCGGGATCGACGCGCAACCGCTGGCGCCGCTCGATGTACGGATTGACGGCTCCGCCCTGGATCGGGCCGGGGCGCACGATCGCGACCTGGATCGTGATGTCCTGAAGGGTCTCGGGCCGGGTGCGCCGCAACGACTGCATCTGCGCTCGGCTCTCGATCTGGAATACCCCCGTGGTATCGGCCTCCTGGATGCACTCATACGTCGCCGCGTCGTCGTATGGGATCCGCGACAGATCGATTTGCTCGTTGCGGGTCTGCGCGACCAGCTCCACGCAGCGTTCGACCGCCGACAGCATCCCCAGCCCCAGCAGGTCGATCTTCAAAAAGCCGGCGTCCGAGCAGGAGTCCTTGTCCCATTGGACTATCTGACGCCCCTCCATCGCCGCAGGCACGATCGGACAGCAGTCGATCAGCGGCCGCGTGGCGACGATCATCCCGCCGGAGTGCTGTGAGAGGTGCCGCGGCAAGCCGTGGGCCTGGGCCGCCAGCTGAGCCAGCCACGCCCACCTGCCGGTGGCGCCGCGCCGGGCGTTGCCGGACTTGGCCGCGCCCGCTTCATCCGCGGTGCTGGGGGGCCTGACGCCAAACGCGCTTTCAATGTCCTTCGCAACCTCGCGCGCATCCCACCCTTCGCTGCCGCGCGCGACCCTCTCGATCTCCCCCGGCGGCAGCCCGAGCGCCTTGCCGAGCTCCCTGATCGCCCCTCGCGCGCGATATGTCGGGAAGGCCGCCACCAGCGCCGAACGGTCGTGGCCGTAGCGATCGTGAACACGAGGGATCAGCACCTCCCGGATGTCGCGTGGGAAGTCGAGGTCGATGTCGGGCAGGGCCTTGAGCTCCTCGTTGAGGAAGCGGCCGATCAGCAGCTCGTTGGCGATCGGGTCGACGTGAGAGAGCCCGGTCAAGAAGCAGACGATCGAGGACACGCTCGAACCCCGGCCGCGACCCGGGGGCAGCAGCGCCCTGGCGGTGTCGGGGCCTCTCACCTCGGCCGCAACCTCCCGGGCCAGCTCGAGCATGTCGTGGTGCAGCAGGAAGAAGCCGGGCAGTCCCAGCAGCTCGATGATCCTCAGCTCCTCCTCGAGGCGTCCTGCGGCGGCGCCGCGCACCCGCTCTGGCTGGCTCTCGTAGCGGTCGTGCAGTCGCGTCTGGCACAGCTCGGCGAGCTTGCGCATCGCCTCTGAGTCCTCGGCCCCCGGATACCGGTAGCCCAGATCGCTCGAGAGGTCAAAGCACAGTCGCTCGGCCAGACGCATCGTCTCCGCCACCGCTTCCGGGTGCTCCGAAAAGCGGGCGGCCATCGCCTCTGGTGATGCGAGCACATGGCTGAAGTTGCCGCGCCGTTCGGGCTCGGACGCGTCCAGGGTCGAGTGCAGACGCACTGCCACGAACGCGTCCTGAAGCGGCGCACGCGCGCGTGAATGCGCGTGCACGTTGCCCGTCGCAACGCACGGGACGCCGAGCCGTTGGCCAAGACCCGCCAGCCGCCGGTTGCGAGCCCGGTCGTCGCGCAGGAATGGTCGCTGGAGCTCGATCCTCAACCGGTCGGACCCGAACGCATCGAGCAGCCGCCTGAGTGTGAACTCGTCGTGCACGCCCCGTAGCGCGCACCCACTCAGGCAGACCAGCCCCTCGGCGTGGTCGAGCACGTCCGACAGCTCGACGAACGCCTGCGAGGGCGGCCCCGGCCTCTCGCGCGTGTGGGCATGCGCCCTGGTCAGGATGTTGCAGAGATTCGACCAGCCGTGCGCGTCCTGCACGAGCAGTGTCAGATGGCGCCCGTCCGACAGGTCCACCTCTGCCCCGTGGATCGGCCGTAGCCCAAGAGCGCGCGCGGCGACCGCGAACTCCATCGACCCCGAGACGGTGTTGTGGTCGGTTAGCGCAAGCGCCCGGTGGCCGAGCTCCAGTGCGGTCGGAGCGAGCTCGTCCGGAAGCGACGCGCCGTCGAGGAACGAGAAGGCCGAGTGGCAATGGAGCTCAACGTACATACGAACACATGTTCGCAAGAGGGTCGGACGAGACCTCTGCGAAAGGTTCGCTTGACACAACTTATTAGCTGCTGCTAAGTTGTCCATAGTTAGCACTCACTAATCAGAGGATGCAGCTATGACTTCTCAGCCGGAACCCAGCCCCCTCTCCCACACCGCCCAGTCCGCCGACACCGCTCAGTCCGCCGGCCGCAGCCGCGCCTGGACGCTCGCGATCGTCTCGATCGGGCTGTTCATGGTCGTGCTCGACAACCTCGTGGTCAGCGTCGCGCTGCCCAGCATTCGCCGCGAGCTCGGAGCCTCGATCCAGTCGCTCGAATGGACTGTCAACGCTTACGTCCTCTCCTACGCCGTGCTGTTGCTGACCGGCGCCGCGCTCGGCGACCGATTCGGGCGGCGGCGGATGTTCGCGTTCGGCATCGGGCTGTTCACGCTCTCGTCAGCCGGGGCTGCGTTGGCCGGCTCCGCCGACCTGCTGATCGCGGCGCGCGCGTTGCAGGGCGTCGGCGCGGCGATCGCGACGCCGCTCACGCTGACGCTGCTGGCCGAGGCGTTCCCGCAGGAGCGCCGCGGCGTGGCGATCGGGATCTGGTCGGGGATCAGCGGGATCGCCGTCGCGCTTGGCCCGCTCGTCGGCGGCGCCGTCGTGCAGACGGCGACGTGGCACTGGATCTTCTGGATCAACGTGCCGATCGGCCTGGTGCTCGTTCCGCTTGCCCTGACCCGCCTCGACGAGAGCTACGGCGCGGCCCGCCGGCTGGACCTCCGCGGACTGCTGCTCGGCTCGATCGGCCTGTTCGGAATCGTCTACGGGCTCGTGCAGTCGCAGACGCTCGGCTGGACGAGCACCCAGATCATCGTGTCGCTGGCCGGCGGCGCGGCGCTGCTGGTCGGGTTTGTCGCATACGAGCTGCGGACTCCGGAGCCAATGCTGCCGATGCGCTTCTTCGCGCAGCGGTCGTTCACCGTCACCAACGCCGTCTCGCTGTCGATGTACTTCGGGATGTTCGGCTCGATCTTCTTTTTGAGCCAGTACCTGCAGAACGTGCTGCACAACACGCCGCTTCAGGCCGGCGTCAAGCTCCTGGTCTGGACCGGCGCGACGATGGTCGTCTCGCCGCTGGCGGGATTCTTCTCGGAGCGCTTCGGCTCGCGCCTGTTCATGGTCGCCGGCCTCAGCCTGCAGGCGATCGCGCTTGGCTGGCTCGCGACCCTGGCGTCGATGACCCAGAGCTACGCGAGCATGATCGCCCCGTTCATCCTCGCCGGTGCCGGCATGGCGCTCGTGTTCGCGCCCGCTGCCAACGCCGTCCTGTCCTCGGTCAAGGTCTCCGAGGCGGGCCAGGCGTCCGGAGCCACGAACGCGATCCGCGAACTCGGCGGCGTGCTCGGCATCGCGGTCCTGGCGACGGTGTTCACCAGCCACGGCAGCTACGCCTCGCCGCAGGCCTACATCGACGGGCTCACGCCCGCGATGTGGGTGGGCGTCGGTGTGCTCGCCGCCGGTGCGTTGATCGCCGCCGCGTTCCCGTTCGGCAAGGGCGCCGAGATCGAGGTCGAGGGTGAGCAGCAGATTCCGCAGCGTCTCGAGATCGCAGGGCAGGCCGCCTGATCGCCGCCCCGGCCACCACTAGGATCAACCCCACCGCCATGGCAACGACATCACAGAACCAGCCGCGTCAGCGCGTCCCGGCGTCAGAGCGCCGGGCCGCGCTGATCGAGGCCGCCGTTCACGAGTTCGCACACAGCGGCCTGCACGGCACGCCGGTGGACCGCATCGCGCGCCGCGTCGGCGTCGCCCAGCCTTACGTGTTCAGCTTGTTTGAGAACAAGCGCGAGCTGTTCCTAGCGGCCGTGGAGCGTGGGTTTGAGCTGATCGCCGAGACGTTCACCCGCGGTGCGGCCGAGTTTGACCCGGCGATCGCCGAGCCCGACGCGGACGTGCTGACGGCGATGGGCAAGGCCTACATGGAACTGCTCGACACGGATCGCGACTACCTGCTGCTCCAGCACCAGGGTTACGCCGCCTGCGACGACGAGGTGATCCGCGAACGCGTGCGGGCGCTTTACGCGCGCCTGGTTGGGCACGTGGAGCGACTATCGGGCGCCGACACGGAGAGGATCGACGAGTTCTTCCGCTACGGCATGTGGCTCAACGTCGCCGCCGCGATGGGGGTCGAGGACCTGTCGGTCGGCTGCGAGTGGATCCGGGCCGAGGCGCTGAGCCCCGGCGTGTCGCCGGAACCCGGCGAGTCGTCGGAACCCGGCGACGACGCGACTCGGCCCAGCTCCGGCTAGCCGTCAGTCGGCGACGCGCTGCTCCGGAAATCGAGGCAGCCCGTCCTCCGGGATCGCCTCCCACGACGCGGCGTAGGCGACGAACTGGTGCGCCACCGGCCGGATCCCCGGGTCCTCGTCCAACGCGCCGAGTCGCACGCCGATCTGCGGATCGTCACCACCGGTACTGCTGAACAGCGCCGAGCCGCATTCACCGCAGAACCACTTTTCGGCTCCACCCTCGGGCCGCCAGGCGCGCAGCCGATCCTCGCCCGCGACGATCCGGAACGTACCCTGGGCGGCACGACCGTTGGCCGACGCTCCCGTGCCCGTCCGGCGCTGACACCTGGTGCAGTGGCAATACGTCGCCGAAACCAGCGGAGCTGTCAGCTCGAACCGCACGGCCCCGCAACCGCATCCGCCTGTCAGCGCCTCACCCATGCCGACCGCCGAGGCTACAGCGCGGCGGCGACGTGTGAAAGATCCCGCTGGGGCTCGATGCCCCAGCGCCGCGCGACGTCCTCGAGCGCGCCGTCGATGACCCAGCGGTCGGGACTGTCGTCGCCGTCATAGTCGGGGCTCCCGCCCTTCAGCGTCATGCAGCCGGTGTTGTCGCCCACGGCGCGAATCGCCTCGACGTCCTCGGTGGAGAGCCGCTGCTCGCGCGGCAGCGCGGCGAGCTCGGCGCGCTTGTCCTCGACTGGGCGGGTCCCGATACCGACCTCCTGAATCAGCGTCGGCACCACGCACGCCACCGGTTCGTGCGCGAGGTTCCACTGGCAGGCGAGCTGGATCGTCGTCAGCCCGTGTCGCTGTGCGATCGGGCGCATCGCATCCAGCCGCTCGCGCCCGGTCTCGATCCATCCCGGCGGACGGAAGCTGCGGTGGTCGTGTGGGTGCAGTTCCTGCCCTGGCAGCACGTCATCGAAGAACAGCCCCCCGTAGTCGACGACCCGCGTGATCACCTTCACGCGGGCCTTCGCCGCCGCGCCGAGGCACAGCTCGCCGGGCCAGGGCTCGAGCGGGTTGAGGATGATCATCGCCCAGTCGATCAGCTCGCCGAAGCGCTCGAGGCAGCCGATCACATCGAGCGTGAACCCGTTGGCCGGGCCGGGCGCGACTCCGATCAAGCGGGTCAGGCCGGCTTCGCGCAGCGCCGCCATCCCGTTCCAGACCGTCTCGCTCGTGTAGCCGATGCGGTCGGGGTTGTGGAGCAGCAGCAGGTCGAACGCATCGATCCCGCACCGCTCCAGGCTGCGCTCGGTCGCCATGCGCAGGTAGTCCGCGTAGCCGGAGGCATCGCGTAGCGCCGGATCGGTGAACCGCGGAAAGCCCTTGGGGCCGTTGCGCTCGCCGGTGTAGAAGTCGTGGCCGACGGCGCCGACGATGCACATGCGCTCGCGCGGCCGGCCCGCGATCGCCTGCCCGAGCATCCGATCGGCGTCACCCGTCCCGTACACGTCGGCCGTCAGAACGGTCGAGATCGACTCGTCGGGGGTGATCAGTGCAGCGAAGCGTTCGTCGTCGAGCGGCTCGCCGAAGCGCATGAAGCGCCCACCGCTCCACGTGCCGACGGCAACTCGGCCAGGATCGATGGCACTAAGCCCGGAGGAGGACATATGAAGCAGTGTAAGTGGCCCCTCGCCGGCCCCGGCGCAGCCCGGATGCCGACCCTTGTCGCGGGCTATCTCTGTCTCCACCACCTCCCGCTCACCAGATCGTGGAACACGACCTCATCGCGCCCGCATGTCGTGACCACCTCCCAGTAGCGCCGCCTAAGCGGCCGCTCGGTCCACCATCGATCCTCGACAAGCCACGATTCCCTGACCGCATCCACGGTGCGGCTGTCGACGAGCAGCGGACTACCGTCGTCGCCGGCCGTCACGGCGACACGACGTGGAACTGACAAGCGACGCGGACCGGACATCAGCGCTATCCCTCGAACGGAGTCAGCATTGCGCGTCGCTCGGGAAAGCGCGAGCAGGGATCGACTTCGAGCACCCGCAAGGCAGCGTCGGGTCCGGCCGCTGCCCGAGCCTGACGTATCGCCTCCCGCAGCCGCGCAACTCGCGCCTCAGCAGGATCCTCGAGCAGCGCGCGCTGATCGCTGGTCGGCGGCCCAAAGCGCTCCACCGCTAGCCGAAGCTCCTCCGCCGGCGCCGGCATCAGCGCAAGCCGCGGCGCCAACGCCAGGCGCATGCGCACGGGATCGGCTAGCGCCTCGCGGAACACGACCTGCTCTCGCCAGGTGCCGCCCTGCTCGACCAACACCGCCGACAGGACGACCGCTCTCAGCGTTCTTCCCCTCCGCTCACGTCGAGCCAGGAGGCGGTCGATCAGCAGTCCCAGCCCGCGCTCGAGCTGAATCCCCGATCCCGCATCCGGCAACTCGAGCGACTCGCGCAGGAACTCGCTTGCCGGCCGCGGTCGCAGCGCTCCGTCGCCGCCGTTTGCGAGCTCGTGGGCGATCAGCCCCGCAGTCCCGAAGCGATCGGCCAGCGCCGCCGGAGTGAGCGCAGCGAGCTCGCCAAGCGTGCCGATGCCAAGCCGCTCGAGCGCCTCGGGAAGCTCCGCCAGCGCCGGTCGTGCGCGCAGCAGCGCCACCGGGAGTGCTTTGAGGAACTCGGCAGCCTGCGTGCGACCGCCGGACACGATCAGTGGCCGGCGCACCCGTGCCTTCGTCGCCGCCGCCACAGCGGCAAAGCGCGACGGCGCCACGCCGAAACGCGTCGGCATGCGCAAGGCCTGCCGAGCGGCGGCGAGCACGCCGGCCACCCGGTCGGCGTCGCTGCTCGCAAGCGTCCCGGTGCCGTGCAGACGCAGCAACCCGCACGCGTCAAAGCAGACGAGCCCCGGCCGCTCCGGCTCAACTGCGGCACCGATCGACTCCAGGCGCACCAGCAGCCGCTCCCACGACTCGGCAACCCCGGCCGGATCAGGCGGCACCAGCGTCAGCCATGCGCAGCGGGCGAGCGCCTCGCCGAGGCGCATCCCCGGATGGATCCCGAATGCCTCAGCGGCAATCGACACCTCCCCCACCTGCTGGACGCCGCCAGGCTCAGGGGCCAGCGCGACCGGCGTCTGCAGGAGCTCGTTGCGGTTCCCGGCGGCCACCGTGAGCTGAAAGCGAGGGAGAAGGACACAGACGATCACAACGAACATATGTTCGCATGGATGGATGACGGAAGAACCTTGGTACGGTCATCGCGTGGCGCCCAGCATCACGTCCATCGCCGGCGACGGAATCCGCACGCTGAGAGCGTTCGGCTCTCGGATCCCCATAACCGGCGGACTGCTCGCCGGGTCGCTCGAGGAAGCGGTCTCAGACCGGGTGATCCTGATCACCGGCGCGTCGTCCGGAATCGGCAAGTCCGCCGCATTTGAGCTCGGCAAGGCGGGCGGGACGATCCTGCTGGTGTCGCGCAGCAAGGACAAGCTCGATGAGGTCCGTCGGCAGATCGAGCTGGTGGGCGGCGAGGCCCACGTCCATCCCTGCAACCTCACCGACACTGACGACCTCGACCGGATGGCAGCGGAGGTGCTCGAGCGCTACGGACGCGTCGACATCATCGTCAACAACGCGGGCAAGTCGATCCGCCGGTCGGTCAGCAACGCATACGACCGCTTTCACGACTACCAGCGAACGATGCAGCTGAACTACTTCGGTCCCGTCAAGCTGATCCTGGATCTGCTCCCCGGGATGCGCGAACGCGGGTCGGGCCACATCATCAATGTGTCGACGATCGGGCTGCAGACCAACACGCCCCGGTTCTCGGCATACCTCGCATCGAAGGCGGCGCTCGACGCGTTCTCACGCTCGATCGCGCCGGAGATCATCGATGACGGCGTGCACGTCACGACCGTCTACATGCCGCTCGTGCGCACGCCGATGATCGCGCCGACCAAGATCTACGACCGCTTCCCCACGCTCAGCCCGGAGGAGGCCGCCCACCTGATCGCGGAGGCGATTCGCAAGCGGCCCAAACGGATCGCGACGACGCTGGGCAACATCGGCCAGCTGAGCTACGCCGTCGCCCCCGGCGCCCAGGACCTCGTGGTCAACCGTGCCTACAAGCTGTTTCCCGAGGGGAGCAACGGCGACGCCACCAAGAAGCCGTCCGACCGCGAGACCGCCGAACAGCGCGCGTTCACACGCGCCACCCGCGGCGTCCACTGGTAACGAGCGCTAGACCGAGGTTCCGGCGTCGTGCAGCAGCTGCGCGACCGGCACGGCTTGCAATCCCTGCGAGTACAGATCGTCGCGCAGCCTGCGCAGTAGCCGCAGAGCGTCGCTGGCGTGCTGGACGTTGAGCTCGATTACCTGACCGGCTCGCACCTTGCCCAGCACGTCGTCGCCGTCATCGAGCTGCACCGCACCTGCAACCAGCCGGCCGCCGGCGCGGTGTGCCAGCCACCACTGCCCGACGCTCGAGCCGCTCGACGCGTACAGGAAGTGCCGACCGAAGCCCATCTGGTGAAGCACGTCATGCAGCTGGTCGCTGGTGTTCAGCCACCGCACCAGCCCGTGTCTCGGAAGTCGCGGAAGCGCCTGGTCGCCGTAGTTGAGCACGGCACGGTCGGTGGCGGCGGCGGGCTGCCCAACCGCGAAGGAGGCATGCAGTCCATAGCCCGACAGCGCGCTCGCGAGCACCGGCAATTCGCTGCTGGGCGCGTTGACGAGCACGCCGACCTCCGGGATCGCGGTGCTCACCGTCGTCGTCGGGCGCATGTGGACGAAGTGCGACATGAAGCTGTAGGACATGCCCGTGGTCAGTGTCCAACCGGCGACCACGACCGCCGCCGCGGTGGCGGTGATCGCGCGGGCGGTGCGCAGCCGCCACACCGGTACCCGGCGGGCGCGGCGCTCGTCGACGAGGATCAGCGACGCCGTCGACGGCCTCCGCGCAAACGAGCCGTCAGGCTCGGGGCGTCGCTCCAGCGCGCGGTCGAGCGCCGGGCCGAGCTCCTGCTCGCTGCGCGCTACCTGCGCGAGCCCGAACCGCTTCAAGGCGGCGTTGGAAGCCCGTACGTGACCGTAGCCGAAGCCGTAGGAGATCACCGGGCAGCCGCGGATAATCGCCTCGAGCACGGTCAGGCCGGCGCTCGAATGTATGAGCGCGTCGCTGGCGGCGAGCACGTCGCCCATGCGGTCGGTGAAACCCATCACCCGCAGGCGCGGTTCCCCGCCAAAACGTCGGGTCACGCGCGCGCGAAGCTTGTCGTTGCGCCCACACAGACAGAGCACCGTCGCGCCCTCGACGGCCAGTGCGGCGCGCGTCGCGCCGACGAGGTCGCCGACGCCCCAGCCTCCACCTGAGACGGCGATCACCTTGCCCTCCGCCGGCAGGCTCAGCGCACGACGGGCGTCGCCGCGCGAGCGCGCGGCCAGGAACGCCGGCGAGGTCGGTGGCTTGGCCCAGCGGACGCTGCCGGGTCCGGCGATCTTTTCCACCTCTTCGGCGGACTCCGGGTGCGTGATGAAGTGCAGGTCGATCCCCGGATGCGACCAGAAATGCAACCCGGCGAGATCGGTGATCGAGGAATAGCAGGGCACGTCCAGGCGTCCGGTTCGGCGAAGCTCGCCAAGCACCGCCGTCACACCCGGATACGTCGACACGATCTGGTCGGGATCGTGGGCGCGGATCAACCGCATCAGGCCGCGCCGCCCAAACGCCGTGAGCAGGCGACGGGCCAGCCACCTCGTCGGCGCGAAGTTCATGAACAGCCGGTACTGCAGGTCAAACCACCAGGGGACCCAGCGGAACATGAAGGCCGAGTTCTCCCGAAGAAGGTGTGTCAGCACCGCGCCCATGGCGGGCAGCCCGTTGACGATCGTGACCTGCGCGTCGGGATCCTCGTCCTTGAACTCCCGTGCGACGGCGCGGGCGGGCAGATCGTGGCCCTCGCCGATGTCGGCGGAGATGATCAGCACGTGCCTGGGACGCGACTCGGCGTCGGGCTCGCCGGCCGGGATCACCGCTGCCGCCGCTTCGTCGGCCGTCTTTGCGGCCTGCTCCTTTCGCCAGTCCACATACCGGCGCACGCCCTCAGTGAACGGCGTCGCCGCGGTCCACCCGAGCTCGCGCTCGGCCCGCGCGCTGCACACCACCTTGCCGCCGAAGTCACCTGGCCGTGCCGGCGTGTACACGATCTCGACGTCGCCGATCAGCTCCTGGACGGTCTCGGCGATCTGCTTGATCGTGACGTTCTCGTCGCTGGCGAGGTTGTACACGCGGTTGCAGGCGACGTCGTCAATCCCGCGCGCAACCCCATCGGCGAGATCCTCGACATACACGAACCGGCGCGACTGGCTGCCGTCGCCGGCAAGTGTCAGCGGCTCGCCACGGAACGCCTTGTTGACGAACGCCGGGATCACGGCCGCCTCGCGGGCGCGGGGACCGTACGGGATCCCAAACCGCAGGATCGTGTAGTTGATCCCGTAGAGCTCCTGGTAGGCCTTGCAGTACAACTCGCCGGCCAGCTTCGTGCTCGTGTAGAGGTGGCTGGGCGCGGGCAGCAGCGTCTCCTCATCCACCGCTTCGCCCTCGCAATCGGAGTACACCCAGATTGTGCTGGCGTACACGATCCGCTTGACGCCAGCGCGCCGTGCGGCCTCCAGAACGGCGACCGTGCCGCGCGCATTGACGCGCTCGGCGTCCTCTGGCTCAGCGTGCACGTCGTTGACGTCCGCGACCGCTGCGAGGTGCGCGACCGCGTCACAGCTGTGCAGCGCGCGCTCGAGCGCCTCGCGATCGGTGATCGACCCGAGCACTGTGTCGACGTCGCCGTTGGCGTGCCACGGCGACGGCCGCAGGTCGTAGATCACGGGCTCGTAGCCGCGCGCACGCAATTTGTCGACGACGTGCGAGCCGATGAATCCCGATCCGCCGGTGACGAGAACTCTCATGCGCCTTGGGGGAGGTGTGGCCGGTAGTACAACGGAACGCAGGAATGATTGCGGGCGACCCAGTCGGTATGGGGCAAATCGACGTCGTGGCCCATGATCCGGTGGCACGGCTCGTCGTACACCCGTCCGGTGGAACGTTCGAGCCAGTCGAAGACGA